>Ga0247844_1009006_pt1 | contig 10608 bp, 11 predicted proteins | sample LaCtaG_FD_192421 | JGI IMG/M metagenome (GOLD analysis project Ga0247844, IMG submission 192421) | Freshwater microbial communities from meromictic Lake La Cruz, Castile-La Mancha, Spain - LaCruzMarch201714.5m_1 | ecosystem: Environmental > Aquatic > Freshwater > Lake | place: Spain: Castile-La...
TGAAGTACTTCCGGAGTCTGAAAATAATATACTGGAAATAAACGTGCTACCAAAAACACACCAGCCACAACCATGGTAGCCGCATGAATTAATGCCGAAACCGGCGTTGGACCTTCCATGGCATCGGGCAACCAAATTTGTAATGGGAACATAGCCGATTTACCAGCACCTCCAATAAATATAAGTGCCATTGCCCAACTCAACACCGAAAATCCCATAAACGTAGCACCTGCACCTGCCGCAAAAACGATAGGATTTTCGCCTGTAAGAACTCCAAAATCAAAGGTTTTTGTATAAAACGAAAGTACAAGAATACCGATTAAAAAGAACATATCGGCAAAACGGGTCACAATAAACGCTTTTTTGGCAGCTGCCACGGCCGATGGTTTTGAATAATAAAAACCAATAAGCAAGAAAGACGAAACACCCACTAACTCCCAAAAAATATACATTTGAAAAATGTTAGTTGCTACAACCAGTCCCAACATCGAAAACGTAAATAATGATAAGAAAGCGTAGTAACGTTGAAATCCTTTTTCGCCATCCATATAACTTAAGCTATAAAGATTGACCATAAACGATACGGTAGAAATTACCACCAACATCATTACCGATATTGCATCAATTAAAATTCCAAGTTTTATGCTTAATAAATCGGTAAACCGTAGCCATTCCATTTCAAAAGGAATCACTTTTTGGTACACACCTTCCACTTTATACATTGTAAAATACTCAAAAGCAGTATAATACGAAAGCGCAGTAATAATACCCAACACGATGGTTCCAATAAGTCCGGCAGTTTTTGGCTTAAACTTCGAATCCATGAGTCCCAAAAATATGAAACTCAATAATGGAAGTACTAAAATCAATAAAGTATATTGCATATTCTTAAAATGGTAAATGGTAAATACTTAAATGGTAAATGGGTTCTATTCTTTCATTTGGTCTAAATTACCTACTTCTACACTCGTTAAATTTCGATAGATATTGATAATAATAGCTATCGCAACAGCCGTTTCGCAAGCGGCAATGGCAATAGTAAATAATGTAAAATAAAACCCTTCGAATTGACCTGGATATAAATAGCGGTTGAATGCTACAAAATTGATATCAGCAGCATTAAGCATTAGCTCAATCGACACAAGTATCATCAACATGCTTTTACGGGTTAAGAAACCATATACACCTGCAAAAAACATAATAAGACTTACGGCTAAGTAAGCTTCTACAGGTACTGGACCTGAAAAAAAGGAGGTAAGAAATTCCATATTCTAAAATTTTTATCTTTTTCGTGCTATCATAATTGCCCCAACAATACATGCAAGCAATAATATACTAATCATTTCGAACGGCAAAAGGTATTGGTATTTATCAGTACCCATCATCATCCTACCGAGTTGTTGTGGCGTAATATCGGCCATTTCAGTCAAAACGCTTATTTTTTTTACATTCCAGTAAATTATATGACCACAAAAAGCCAAACCTGCCAACGATGTTAACCCTGCCACAATACGGCGAATAGGCAATTCAGTTTTTACATTTTCGCCTGGCTTATTGGTGAGCAAAATAGCAAAAATAAAAAGCACCATAATACCACCTGCATACACAGCTATTTGAACTGCGAAAAGATAGTTGTAACCCAATAGTAGGTATAAACCTGCTGTACCAAGCAATACAAATAACAAATAAGTGGCTGAGCGAATTATTTGCTTTGATGTTACTGCCAGTATTGAGAAAACAGTAATTATTACTGCTAAAACGTAAAATATAATTTGTTGTGCCATAGCCCCAAGCCCCTAAAGGGGATGTTGATTAGTTAGAATTGTAAAATAATATTTGATGCTAAGATTGAACTCTTATTCCCCTTTAGGGGCTAGGGGTTCCTTTTTCTTTTCTCTCAGTTTCGAACCCTCTTTATTTAATGTTTGTATCAATTTGCTGCGTGTAAAAACGGCATTCTCAAATGTATTTTCAAATTTTATAGCATCCGAAGGGCAAGTTACGACGCATAAATTGCAAAAAGTACACATTCCTAAATCCCATACATATTTACCAAGTATTTTCTTTTTTTTACCATCAGCTGTCTCTATCATTTCCGAAGTAATATTTATGGTCCCATTCGGACAATTAAGCTGACAGATACCACACGAAGTACAAGCATGTTCGTTATTTTCATCGTGAGGCATAACCAACTCAGCTCTGAATCGTTCCGAAATGACTAGTGTTTTACGGTTTTCAGGATATTGTTGGGTTACCTTTGGTGTCCACAACTCTTTCCATGTTACCGACATGCCTTTCATTAAGGAACTAATACCGGTAAATAATCCTGAAAAATATTCTGCTATTGAACTCATCTTTTAAATTTACTATTTAAACATTTACTATTTACAATTTTAAAAAACTGCAACTCTTCAAGTCCCCTTGTGGGGGAACCAACGGTCGGCGACCGAAGGGAGATAATTAGGGGGCTTCTATATTATCCCAAACAAATCCTTTAACGTTAAACCTGTCAACACCAAAATAACCATTACCAACAAGTTTACTAAATTAATAGGCAAAAGATATTTCCATTCCAAATTCAACAACTGGTCGATACGCAAACGTGGAAACGACCAACGAACCCACAAGCTTAAGAAAATAAGAACGGCTGTTTTAGCAAAAAACCAAAGGTATGATGGAATTAAATCCATGATACCATTAAATCCATCCCAACCTTGCACTTGAATTGGCAAATATCCTCCCAAAAAAACGGTGGTGGCGATAGATGCTATAATAAACATATTCAGGTATTCAGCTAAATAATAAAATCCAAACTGAAGTCCTGAATATTCGGTATGATAACCAGCTGTTAATTCTGATTCTGCTTCGGGTAAGTCAAATGGACCACGATTGGTTTCGGCATGTCCCGAAATGAGATAAATTACAAAGGCAATAATCGAAGAGATATGACCGTTAAATATATTCCAACAAAAGCGTTGACCTTCAATCAATTCCGAAAACTGCATGGTTCCAGCCAATACTACAATGGTCATAAGTGCAAAACCTGCCGATAACTCATAACTTACAAACTGAGCACCACTACGCATAGCACCAATCATAGAATATTTATTATTGCTCGACCATCCGGCCAGCAACACACCAATAATACCAACCGACGAAACAGCCATTACATAAAGCACACCGATATTAAAATCAACTGCATGCAGACCTTTGCCAAAAGGAATTCCGCCAAAAGTAGCCATCGAAGCTACAATCATAAAAAATGGCGCTGCAAAAAATAAAAATCGGTCCGAACGATTGATTTTTACAATCTCTTTCAATAAGATTTTTATCATATCGGCCAAACTCTGAAGCAATCCCCACTTACCTACACGGTTAGGACCATAACGAGCCTGAAAAAATGCGGTTATTTTTCGTTCGGCATAAATTAGTATCAATGCAATAACAGCATAGGCAGCCAGCAAAACAACAGCTACGAGCACAAATTCGATAAGCAAAGCCCAAAATTCAGGCAGAGCAGCTCTCAGCGTTGTATCTAACCAGCTTGTCAGATGTGTAAATTCTAAAGGTTGTGTCATATAAGTTTATAAAGTTCTTAAAGTTTATAAAGTTTGTAAAGTTCGTAAGATTGTAAAGTAAGAAAGTAATCTTCACCTTATAACCTTATAACTTTATAAACATTATAATTGATTTTTATCTATCAATATCTGGTATTACATAATCCATCGAACCACCGATACCGATAAAGTCCGAGATTTTTTCGTTTTTACAAATTAATGGCATAGCCGATACAAGCGCCATCGAAGGCGAGCGGAATTTCAAACGATAAGGGAATTTCTCGCCGCGACTTTCGATAAACACGCCAAATTCGCCTCTACAAGCTTCCACACGTGAATAATATTCGCCTTCGGGCAATTTAATAATGGCTTTTGTTTTGGCACAAATATCGCCTTCGGGTATATTATCAATCAATTGCTCAATAATATGTAGCGATTCTTCAATTTCGTCCAAGCGGTTAAGGTATCGAGCATACGAATCGCCCTCGGTACGAATAATTTCTTTGAAATCTACTTTATCGTAAAGTGCATAAGGAATATGCTTGCGTATGTCGCACGACCAGCCCGAAGCGCGACCGGAAGGACCAGTTACAGCGTACGAAACAGCATCTTGTGGCGATAAAACACCAATTTTTATCATACGGCCAAGTGCAATTACGTTGTGTGAGAAAAAGCGATCGTATTGTTTGAGTTTTTCGCGCATGTAAATTACAAAAGCCTTCACATCCTTCTGAAACTCATTGTAAATATCGAACATCACACCACCAACCACATTTTGATTGATAATCAATCGTCCACCACAGGTTTTGTCAAAAATATCCAAAATAATTTCGCGCTCGCGCATACCGTAAATAAAGGCTGTTGTTGCACCCAAATCGTTGGTTTGACACGCCCAAGCCAAACAATGCGAATCAATACGATTCAACTCGTCCATAATAGTACGAATGTATTGAGCACGTTCAGGCACTTCTAGTTCGGCTGCCTTTTCCACTGCCATACACAAACCATGGCGGTTAATGTTGGCCGAAAGATAATCCAAACGGTCGGTAAAATGAAGAATTTGAGGATATGTAAGTGCTTCGCTAAGCTTTTCGATACCACGGTGAATATAACCACTATGTACATCAATCTTTTTTACAATTTCGCCATCCAAAGCGGTGCGAAAATGCATAACACCATGTGTTGATGGATGTTGAGGACCAATATTGATTATGTAAGAATCTTCTTCAAAAACGTCCACTTTATCTTCAACAAATTTACCATCAACTTCCATTATGCGCGGAGCTGTATCGTCCATGTCGACACTAACAAGCGAAAGTGGATTTAATTCCGGATTAGCATCGTAATCTTTTCGAAGCGGATAACCATTCCAGTCGGCATTCAAAAAGAACTTACGCATGTCAGGGTTATTGATAAACCGTATGCCCAACAATGCATATACTTCGCGTTCGTTGAAGTGAGCTGTTTCGTATAAATCAGTAACGGAAAACAGCAATGGATTATCGCGATCGAGCGTACCTGTTTTAAGTACAATTTCTTTTGACACATCGGTTGATGACGAAAGCAGGTAGTTCACTCCGAGTTCTTCGCCTCGGTCAACACCTGTCAAAAACACAAGCATATCGAACGGAAGTTCAGCGTTATCACGTAATGTTTTTGCCAATAAATGCAATTTATCCCACGCAACTGTCACCGTCAGTTTTTGCTTTTGTTCAATAACTGCATCAGCTACTGTTGAAAGTATTAATTTTTTTATATTTTCCATTTTTTCTTAAAAAGTCACCAGACAACGGACAACAGTCACACGTTCTGGTTTATATTTTTTATATAAATAAAATCCCTTTCGGTTGTCTGTCGACAGTTGACTGTCGTCAGTATTCTAGCGTTGTTTATTTCCCAAAAACTGCTCTACTTTAATCTTTCGTTGCAATTGCATAAGTCCATAAAATAAAGATTCCGGACGTGGAGGGCAGCCCGGAACATATACATCAACTGGAATAATTAAATCAACACCATTTACTACATGATACGAATTTACAAACGGACCACCCGAAATAGCACAAGCACCCATTGCCAACACATATTTTGGTTCAGCCATTTGGTCGTAAACACGTTTAATAAGTGGTGCCATTTTATGAACCATTGTGCCGGCTACAATCATTAAATCGGCCTGACGAGGACTGTTACGCGTAACTTCCATGCCAAAACGGGCAATGTCGTGGTGCGCACAGGCAGTAGACATAAACTCAATACCGCAACAACTCGTAGCATAAATCAAAGGCCAAATTGAATTGGAACGTCCCCAATTTATCATCTCGTCCAATTTGCTGAGAATAACATTCACACCATTGGCTTCGAGCTCATTAATATAATTTTCGAGATATTCGTTATCGTTAAATTCCGCAGTAGGAATATTCTGAATGTTGATATTCTTTAGTTCCATTTTAATACATTTTTCTTCCAGGCATAAGCAAGACCTAAACCTAAAATTACGATGAAAAACAATATGCTATACAACCCCTGATAGCCCAATTCACGAACTATTGTCGACCAGGGAAAAAGAAAAATAGTCTCTACATCAAACATCAGATACAAAATTGCGTACAGGTAATATCCTGACTTAAACTGCATCCACGAAGTTCCATGAGTGGGTATACCACACTCATACGGTTCTCCTTTTTGAAAATTAAAAGACTGGGGGGCTAAAAGCAACGCTATTCCGAGACCGGCAACAACTAAAACAATTCCTGTTAGGAATACTACTAAAAAGAGGGAAAGACTACTCATAATTTATTTTTGAATTTAAAGCTCAAAAAAAACGCTGCAAAGGAACTACTTTTTTTTAAATTATCGACTATAAATACTGCTAAAAAAGCACCTGCCAAAATTTGATTTAATTTGCTATGTAGACATTGCAATACGAAAGTATTTTATTGGATTACTGCTTCTTAGCTAAATTATCAGCAAGTTTAAGAAACAATACAATTAATTATTTTTAACTTTAAAAACTCACTCATACAAAAAATGAATGCACTATAGATGTAAAAAGTTGAAATAATCAGAATTTATTACGTGTGCTTATATCACATTACTTAGTTCAAAGAATTAATTTTTAAAAAAAATTAGTGATATTATTGTAATTTAATAATATTGTTCTAACTTTGCAGCGTCAAACTAAAAAGGAATAGTAAAATGATTACGGAAGCTATCAATGATCGTTACACACAACTGAGTGAAACTAGCTGCTGTCTGTCGTGTGGTGGAGCTATAAACCATGCAAAACCACAAACTGGCGAAGTGTGTGTGGATTTGGGAAGTGGGCGTGGAAACGATGTAATACGCTTGGCCGAAGATGTTGCCGAAACGGGCTATGTTTACGGCATAGATATTTCGGAAGGAATGGTAGCGAAAGCAAAAGCCAATTTGGAGAAATTTGATGTAGAAAACGCAAAAATTTTGCAGGCTGAATTAGAAAAACTACCTTTGGAAGATAATTCGGTGAATTTGGTGATTTCGAACTGCACTATCAATCATGCTGCTGACAAACAAGCTGTTTGGAATGAAATTTTTCGAATTCTAAAACCAGATGGACGTTTTGTGGTGAGTGATATTTATGCAACTAGCCCTATTGCTGATGAATATCGAAACGACCCAACGGCTGTTGCTGAATGTTGGGCGGGTTCGGTTACCAAAGATGAGTATTTAACAGCACTCGAAAGGGCCGGATTTAAAAATCTTATAATCTACGAAGAATCTGCTCCTTACGAAAAAGGTAAAGCTGAAGTGGCTAGTTGGACGATTTCTGGGAGGAAGTAAGCGGTAAGTGGTAAGCAAGAATATAGGAAATTAAGATAAACTACTCCTAAACCCCTAAAGGGTTCTTATAAGTTCCCCTTAAGGTGTTAGGGGTAGTAATATTCACAACAAAAACAATAATTTTTTATGAAAAGTGTAGTGAAAAAAAGTTGCGCATGCAACACCAAATCAGAAGCTAAAGTGGCACAATGTTGCGCTAAAGTTTCGAACATCGTAGCTGGTTGTCATGACTAACTAGGGTTTGACTTTTCCAAAGCATTTTGCTTTGGAAAAGTCTATTTTAACTCTCAAACTTTCAAATTATCAAACTTTCAAACAACAAAATGCCTCTATCTAATCATAATATAATTGTACCAGTAAAAGATTCCGACGAATTTTTTATTGTAAATCCGCTACACAAATCGGCCGACATTATTTCGGCTAACGAAGTGAAAATGCTGAAAAATAAACTTGATCCAAGCGGTGAGTTTACACAACGTGGTTATTTGGTGGATGAAGCCAAGGAAAAACGTGCATTTAAACTCGCTTATTTGGATTTCACCGAGAAGCGCGAAGAAGATGAAACACAATTGTTTTTTGTTCCTAATTATTCGTGCAACTTTGCTTGTTCGTATTGCTATCAGGAGGGATACAATCCGGTGCAAAAGGTGGTGAATAACGATGTGGTGGATGCTTTTTTTAATTATATAAATACTGAATTTGCCGGACGCAGAAAATACGTTACAGTTTTTGGTGGGGAGCCGCTGTTGCCAGGCGACAATCAGCGAGCTATGTTAAAGCATTTTATTGCCAGAGCTAACGAAGCTAAATTGGATTTGGCTTTTGTAACAAATGGCTATACATTAGCAAGTTATGTTAATTTACTCAAAACCGCCAGTATTCGCGAAATTCAGGTAACGCTGGATGGAACACAGGAAGTGCATGACGGTCGCCGTTACCTGAAAGGAAAACAACCAACGTTTGATAAAATTGTGGAAGGCATAGATGCTTGTTTGGCTGCCGGCCTAAACATAAACCTGCGCATGGTTATTGACAAAGAAAATATTGAAAATTTGGCCGGATTATCCCGTTTTGCAATTGACCGAGGCTGGACTGTTTCGCCATATTTTAAAACACAGATTGGGCGCAATTACGAACTGCATTTTTGCAACTCTACGCCCGAAAAATTATTTGACCGAGCTACTTTGTATCAACATTTATATGAATTGCTTAAAGTGCATCCATACATTGCCGAGTTTTACAAACCTGCATTTTCAATAGCTAAATATATTGCTGAAAACGAAGAGCTTCCAACGCCTCTATTTGATTCGTGCCCAGCTTGCAAAACCGAATGGGCCTTCGATTTTACCGGAACCATTTACTCCTGTACCGCAACAGTTGGAAACAAAGGCGACGAACTGGGAACTTTTTACCCTGCAATTACGAAAAACGAAACAGCCATCGAAAGTTGGCAAAACCGCGATATTACAACTATTGCCGAATGTAAAACCTGCGAAGTAGCGTTAGCTTGCGGTGGTGGTTGCGCATCGGTAGCAAAAAACAAAAACGGTCATCCAAATTCACCCGACTGCCGACCGGTAAAGGAATTATTGAGTTTGGGAGCGGGGTATTACCTCACCCCGACCCTCTCCAAAGGAGAGGGAGACAGCATCTAAATAGATTTTTCTTAATTTGGAAGATTCAATTATCAGATATATGAATAAATGAACATATTTAGGTAACATATAAATTACAATAAACTTAAAAATACCCGTATCTCCCTCTCATTTGGAGAGGGTCGGGGAGAGGTTTTTATGAAAGAAATAAATGCAGCTGATTTTCAGCAAGAAGTACTTAATGGTGGTAAAGTAGTAGTTGATTTTTATTCAACCGAATGTCCACCTTGTGAAGCGTTGGCACCAAAGTTCGACGCTATGGCCGAATTGTACGGCGAAAAGATTAAATTCCTGAAGATATATCGTCAGGGAAATCGTGAGTTGGCAATCGAATTAGGCGTGAGTTCGTCACCAACGCTTTTGTTTTTTGATAATGGAAAACAAATTCTCGACACCATTAGCGGTGGTATCAAAAAGTCGGAAATTGTAGAGCGATTGGATAAAATGCTAACAACCGAAGAGGTAACAGCGATAAAAGCCAATCAGAAAAAGACCGTTTCGGAATACGATGTGGCTATTTTGGGTGGCGGTCCTGCGGGATTAACAGCCGGAATTTACCTCGGACAGGCAAAAATCAAAACGGTGTTGATTGACCCTGCATTGCCCGGAGGTTATATGGGCATTACGCATCAGGTTTCGAACTATCCCGGATTTGAGCAACCACAACCCGGATTTATGTTGGCACATTTCATGAGCGAACAGGCAAAACATACAGGTATCGATTTTAAAGTGGCAGTGGATATTACATCGGTTGATTTACTCAAAAAAGAAATCGTAATTGACGAATTGGAAACCATCAAAGCAAAGAAAATCATTATTGCCACTGGAACCACTCCAAATACGATGAATGCACCCGGCGAAAGTGATTTTAAAGGAAAAGGCATTTCGTATTGCGCCACTTGCGATGCTAAGTATTTTGTAGATAAAGAAGTTACGGTAATTGGTGGCGGAAACTCAGCGGTAGAAGAGGCGCAGTTTATCACCAAATTTGCAAGTAAAGTAACTATGATTCATCAGTTCGACAAGCTTACTGCCAACCAAACGGCCATTGACGAATTACAGAAAAACGAAAAAATTTCGGTTATGTACGAACACGAACCGCGTAAGTTCGAAAAACGTGGAGACAAAATGATTACATTTGTTGAAGACCTGAAAACCAACGGGTTGAAAGAGCTTGAATCGGATGGTGTGTTTGTATTTATCGGTTTCAAATCGAATGTAGCTGTATTAGGTAAAAATCTTCCTGAGATGAATAATTGGGGATATATTTTGACTGACGAAGATATGAAAACCAGCATCCCTGATGTATTTGCAATTGGTGATATTATCAGTAAAAAATACCGACAGATTACTACTGCAGTAGCGGATGGTACTATTGCAGCGATAACAATTTCGAAGGAAATTTAAAAAGAATTGCCCCCAGCCCCTTCCGATAAAGGAATCGGAATAAATGGCGCGGAAAAGAAATATTTTAAATGATAATCAAAGTAATATAAAATGACAACAAAAAGATTTACAGTAGCACTTTTGGCAATGTTTGCTATAATAATAAATACTTCAGCACAAAAAATTAAGCAAAA
>Ga0247844_1009007_pt1 | contig 10607 bp, 9 predicted proteins | sample LaCtaG_FD_192421 | JGI IMG/M metagenome (GOLD analysis project Ga0247844, IMG submission 192421) | Freshwater microbial communities from meromictic Lake La Cruz, Castile-La Mancha, Spain - LaCruzMarch201714.5m_1 | ecosystem: Environmental > Aquatic > Freshwater > Lake | place: Spain: Castile-La...
CATCAAGATCCCGGAGTACCAGCAACCCGGTATCTACTGGTACCACGCGCATTCTCACCAGACCAGCCAGCGCCAAGTCATGCAGGGCGTCACCGGAACCATCATTGTGGAAGGGGCGCTCGACCGTTACCCAGCTCTCAAGGATGTCAAGGAGCACATCGTTGTGCTGCACGACTATCAGAAGGGTCTTAGTGGCGAAGTGGTCCTGGGAATTCAGATTTCCTGGCCAACCTACCGCTTGGTGAATGACCAGAAATTCCCTGATGTTGAGATCAAACCAGGCGAAGTGCAATTCCTGCGCATTGCCAATGAGTCAACCAACATTTACTACAACCTTGACTTCGGCGGTGAAAAATTCTGGGTGGTCGGCGTGGATGGCAACCCCACCGTGCAGATGACGAAAGCCACGCGTTGGCCACTGGCCGCCGGTGCACGAGTAGAAGTCATGGTGCGTTTCGACAAGCCCGGCCGCTACAAGTTGCACACCTCGGAGATTCGTACCGGACCAAACGGCGACGGGTACTCCGCTGAGAATCTCCTGACCATGGTGTGCATAGGCGACCCGGTTGCAAACCCCATCGCCCTGCCCCAGACGCCCGTCGGTCCAGTCCCACTTGATGACCTCAGCAAGGTGACGCCAGACGTGACTCGCACCATCGTCTTTAGCGAAACTCCCAACGACTTCCGTATCAACAATCGCTATTTCGACGGTACGCGCATCGATCAGTTAGTCCGTTACGGCGACAATGAGAAGTGGATCGTTCGCAACTCCTCGGACGAACTGCATGTCTTCCACATTCATCAGCTTGACTTCCAGATCCTGAAGATCAATGGGGTTCCGCAGCCTTTTAACTTCCACCGAGACACCTTCTCCATGCCGGTTCGCGGCGAAGTGGAAATCATGATTCCATTCACGCGGCCGTGCGTTGTTGGTGACTTCGTGTTCCACTGCCACATCCTCTGCCATGAAGACGGTGGAATGATGCAGAAGATCCGCGTCTACGACCCAAGCAAGCCAATGCCGCCAGTACGCCCGGGCGACGGCTACGGACCAGAGCCGGAAGATGCGCATTTGCCGCTGAAAGCTGCTGATGCCAACGCCGTTGGTGGTCCATTCGCGCTGCGCGACGCGCAGGGTGCTGAGTTCACTGACGACCAACTTTCGGACGGCCTTGCACTCTTGTGCTTCGGTTACACCGACTGCACCGGCGCTTGCCCCCGCAACATGGCCACCTATGCGGACGTTGCTGACATCCTCAAGACCGAGGCCAATCCGCCAGAGTTGCGTTACGTCTTTGTCAGCGTTGACCCGTCACGCGATGAGGGAGCCAAGCTGAAGGACTACGCAAGCAAGGCACCGGTTCCATTGATTGCACTTACTGGTGATCCTGAAACAATCGTGCGCACCTCGCGCACATTCGGCGCTGCGTATGAGCCACAGCCAAAGCGAGCCGACGGTTCGTACACGGTTCGACACTCCACCGACACGTGCCTGGTTGGTCCTGGCGGCCGCATCTTCAAGCGCTTTGAACTTGGAGCTGACCCGAAGGTCATCGCCGCAGCCGTCAACGAGTTTGCCACGCGTGTGCCGCGCAAGGCCGTAGCGAACGCCAGTACGAGCAACGAAGGAGGTTCAAAGTGAAATTCCGAACCTCCCACCGACTCCGAGCACTCTGCGCCACACTCCTTGCCATCGCAACATTCGCCGTGCCAACTCACTGCTTCGCGCAGGGCGGCGGCGGCACCCCGGATCCGCGCCCATTCGCACTGTTCCGCGACATGTTCGACACCTTCGGCGAGTGGCACGGACCGATCGTCAACATGGCGTACCAGCCGCAGGTGCAATACACCTACTCCGATACCCCTGGAAACAAAAACAATTTCAACGGTTCCATCGCTTGGGGTAGCTACATCTGGGTGACCCCAGAAATCAACGTCAACATCAATCTCAGCCTGGAGCAAATTGATGCGCCGAAGAATGAAGACCAATGGTTCTTCAACGGCGAAGGCATCAATGCTGGTGACATCTGGGTGCAGTGGAGCGATCAGCGAACCGGCATCTTGGCGGGACGATTCACCGCGCCGTTCGGAATTGCTCCGTTGTTACTGCCCGGATTGTTCGACCTGAACTCGGTTGGTGCTTACAACTTTGGTGGACTCATGGGAACCATGGGCACACTCTCCACGGGTGACGAAGGTGGTGGTATTCACTCGTTCAGTGTTGCCGGATTTGGTATCGACACAACGTTCATGTCGCAGAGTTACATCGTCTCCACTCCAAGCCCCACGGGTCCTGGAACGGGCGGCGGCGTCGACAGTTTCTGCCTGGCATACGACGGTGTCAATATTCCGCTCATCTTCCCAACCTTGCAGGTTGCTGTGTCGTACATCGACTTCGGAACAGGTATCGGAGCGGATGCCAATCAAAAGGGGCTCGCTGCCGGATTCAGTTGGCAATACGTTGTTAATGGTGACGTCAGGGAAACGCTTGATGCTGGCTACGTCACTATCGGGCCGCTGTTTGAGTACGTGAAGTTCTGGAATGTCGACGGCATTCAGGATGCTTCGAGCGACTTCTATACACTCGGAATCATCGGAAACGCTGGCAACTGGCAGTCCGATGTTGCGTTGACGTGGAACAACACGTCAGCGACGTCGGGCACGCCTTCCTATGACAACTTCCTGGCGTCAGCGAGCCTTGGTTACAACTTCTTCGGGCCACAGTCGCTCGTGGAGTTTGGCTACGCGTACCAGGTGCAGGATGGGAAAATTGACAACCAAGTGGGTGTCCAAGTGAGTTTCCCAATCAATGCACTGGAGTACTTCCCACTCTGGAACTGACCCGTTACAGCGGGGTGCAAACGCGCCCCCCAACCGCTTGATGCGCAATCGGTGGCTTCCCGGACTCGGGAGCCACCGATTGCTCGTATTGGCTCTGTCCCCCGAAGGTCGATGAAAGCAACTATCTTTGAGCATTGTTAATGCCCATCCTGAATCGCACCCCTGAAAGGAACTTCGATCTCATGGCTTCATTCATTCGCGTTGCTCCAACCATCCTTGCCTGCGTGTTTGCTGGCACCAGTGTGGCATTTGCGTCGCAAGCGGGCACCGGTCAGGTTCCCCCAAAGAATCCGGGCGGCGCTGGTGAGCCGGGCGGCCCGGTTGGACCCGGCGACGCTGGTAAGCCTGGCAAGCCCGTTGGTCCTGGTGGCGTTGGTCCCGCTGGTCCTGGTGATGCTGGTAAGCCTGGAAAGCCAGTTGGTCCTGGTGGCGTTGGCCCCGCTGGTCCTGGTGATGCTGGTAAGCCTGGAAAGCCAGTTGGTCCTGGTGGCGTTGGCCCCGCTGGTCCTGGTGGCGCCGGTGAACCCGGTGGACCACGTGGCCCCGGCGGTGCAGGCAAGCCCGGCCGACCAGCAGGCGCAGGCGGTGCTGGAAAGCCAGGCGGCGCAGGCAGGTAATCAGTCCGCGTGCTCGCATGACGCGCACAACGTCTGACATCACAACAAACAAGTTGCCGCACTTCACCACAAGTGCGGCAACTTTATTTTTCTGAGTGCACTTCACATCATTGCAACCGTGGTCGCGTCAACGAATCGTCCCAGCGGGAGCGTCAAGTAGCCATCCAGTGCACAAGTCGTTGCCGAACACCTTCTGATTGTCAAGCACCCACACAACCTGTTTCGTGCGGGTGACCTCAACCATCTGTGGATTCGATTCTCCAGCATGCGTGTTGCCGATCACCACGTTCCCATTCGGAAGCACCTGCAAACTGGTAACCCAACACAGGTGGATTGGGCGACCATCGGCTCGCTGCAATTCTTCGCGCTCGATGGACCACACCACTTCGCCCGCAGGCGTGACCTCGATCACGCGATTGTTGTTTCCACCGCCGATGAGCGTGTTGCCATTCGATAGCCGAAGCGCATTAAATACGCACGTTCCGTGGCCATCGTGCCCGCCAGTTGCTGGTTGATTATTGAGGTCAAGCACGTACTCCCACACCACGTTGCCCGCAGCGTTGTACTCGCGCACGCAACCAAGGCCCTCGTGACATACGAGGTATGTCCCGGCGGCAGTCTTACGAACACGACGGGTATCGCGATGCGCATCTGGATGCTCAACACGCATCGGCACACTGGTACGAACAGCGCCCTGCGCATCCACTTCGATGATTCGCACATTTCCAGTCTCGGCAATCATGGTGTTGCCGTCGGGCAACCGTTCAAACGCGTGGATCTCTACCGGACCGGTGTACGGTGCCACGGCAACGCTCGTCCATTGCCACACCACTTCCTTTGATGGTGTCATCTCAACAATCCGGTTCGGCGCTGGGTGAATGAGCATGTTGCCGTTCGGCAACGCTGCAATATCATGCGAGTTGTGCGGGCAGGCAACCTGCCACTGCAACGTTCCATCCGCGGCAACGATCGACACCGCACCGCGATCCTGACCAACGATGCGGTGGGTCACCGGGACGGCAGCGGCTGGCGCGTCACGGGCGGATGCGCTCGGGGGTGCCGCGCAGGATGTAAGAAATACGCTCAAAAACCCGGTAAATGCAGGAGCGACAGCTTGGACGATTCGAGGCATAGCGCGGAGGCTAGCGGTGCTCATGCCGCTGCCCACAGCAGGCATTTTGGGAATCACGGCAATTCCATGAAATCCCTCGCGGGCGGGGTGCGTTTCACTGCCGCTCATGGCCTACAGCCGTGATAAACGCAACATCTGCCGACGAATCCTTGTCCCCTCCGACAAACTCCAGGCAAATCCCAGTTACCGAAAGGAACATACTGACATGAACACGAAAGCATTCACATTCATCGCGCCGGCATTCCTCGCACTCTCGCTCGCAGCCACTGCGGTTGCAATCGAGCCCCCAGCGGGCGGCCCACCAGTCCCACCGGCGAATGGTCCTGGCGGACAAGGCGGACCTGGCGGACCAGGACAGGGACCAGGCGGTCCCGGTGGTGCCGATGGCGAAGGTCGCAAGCGCCCAGACTTTAAGACGCTCGACAAGAACGGCGACGGCTTCATCACCGAGGATGAAGTGCCGGCTAAGGCGTGGGAACGCATGAAGGGCGCCGACAAGAACGGCGACGGCAAGGTCTCCGAAGAGGAACTGCGCCAGGGTGCCAAAGGCCGCGGTCGCGGCGAAGGCGGTCGTGGTGAAGGCGGTCGTGGACCAGGCGGACCAGGCGGACAAGGCGGCCCAGGCGGCCCTCCAGGCGGCAAGGGTGGCGATGTCCCCCCGCCACCACCAGCGCCTCCAGCACCTCCAGTTCCTCCAGCACCTCCAAAGGCCTGAGCACGCTGACTGAACAAGTTTCAATCACCTCAACATTAAACGCCGCCGCGAGTCACTCGCGGCGGCGTTTGCATTCACCGAAGCACAAGTCATTGCACTATCGTCCACACTTTCCAGTCAACTTCCTACAGGAATCACCCATGAAATTCACCACCATCATTCCCACTGCTCTGGCATCACTTCTGGTCGCAAGCGCACTCACTGGTTGCAGCAAAACCGTTGACTACACCGGATATATCCCCAAATCGGTGGCACTGAAAGCGGATGGCGATAAGCGCAAGGATTTCCGATTGAAGGATCTCGACACTACCCGCTTTGGCAAGGTCGTCATCGACCCGGTGGTCACGCCCGATGGCAATGCCTACGGCGACCTGACTGCTGATCAATTGCAACAACTGCGAACGCTGCTGCAGGAAGCGTTGGCAAAGTCATTCGGAACTGGTGTCGGAACTGGCGACCGCACGCTGGTGATTCGCGCGGCAATTACTGGCGTGAAGCCCAACCAGCCGATGCGCAACATCGCTCCGCAATCGCAGATTCTCAAGGGCGGCTACGGCTATGCCGGCGCCGAACTCTATGCGATGGATGGCGCAAACGGACCAGTGGTTGCCGCGCTCATGCAGACGTATGACACGGAACGCTTCGGCACCGAGAAACTCTCTGCGCTTGGCACCGCCGAGAAAGCCTGCACGGACTGGGCTGAGTCGTTCCGCGAACTCGTTAGCAAGAAGTGATTTTCAGTGATGACGTTCGCGCAAGCATGACCACATGATCGCGGGTCCTTCATCAATTCCATCGCTCCCCGAGCAGGTTGCGCGCTACCTTGATGGCGCCGATCTGCTCGGGCGAGCGGGACAAGCGTTTCAGCTGTCCACGGTTGATGAGTTCGGTTGGCCGCACAGCGCGCACTTGTCGGTCGGCGAAGTGCTGGCCACCGATGCGCACCATCTGAACCTCTGCCTGTGGGCGCATTCCGGTACGTGCCGCAACATGGTGCGCGATGGACGCGCCACTCTTTCGTTGGTGCTCGACGGGGGCGTCTTTGAGATCCAACTGCGCGCCACGCCGGTTGCAGCGCCGCAACAACACTCGGCCGCTACCGACATGAGGCCGGGCGACCACGCAGATGAGCCACAACTGGCGTTTTTTCGAGCCACTGTGGAATCAACCAAGGAACATCGGGCAAAATATGCTGAGGTGACCACCGGAGTCTCCTATCGTTTGCACTCACCCAACGAGGTGCTGGCGCGGTGGGCCGCGCAGATCTCCTGGCTTCGGCACATCACCTGAACGGCGCGACGTATGCAACGAATCATCATCGGTATCACCGGCGCCTCCGGCGCGATCTACGGCATCCGCGCCCTGGAACTTCTGCGAGCTGTCGGGGTGGAGACACACTTAGTGCTGTCACCGTCCGCCGGCCGGACCATCACTGAAGAAACTGATTTCTCCCTTGAGCACGTCAAGAGCCTTGCCACCTTCGTCCATGGTTTCAGGGACATCGGCGCATCGATCGCAAGTGGTTCGTTTCAAGTCGATGGCATGCTGGTTGCGCCGTGCTCTGTAAAGACCCTCGCCGGAATTGCACACTGCTTCGATGATGAACTGATTGTGCGAGCCGCGGATGTGCAACTCAAGGAACGACGCCGCGTAGTACTGATGTTCCGCGAGACCCCATTGCATGCCGGACATATTGCCATCATGGAACGCGCCACCCTCAATGGAGCGATCGTCATGCCACCGGTGCCAGCGTTCTATCACCGGCCCAAGTCCATTGATGACATCGTGAATCAATCAGTCGGCAGAGCGCTCGACCTGTTTGGAATTGATGTCAAAGTCGTACGCCGCTGGACTGGGCAAGGAACCAGCGACGAGTGAGCGCTGGGTGAGTTGCATCCTGCGTTTACCAATGCCCACGCGCAGGCATCACGGTGCAGTCCAACACTAAGTCGGTCGGCTCAGTAACGCCCGGGGGCTGACTGAACGAGAAGAACAGCGTTCGTGCAGGATCCCGCCGCGCTAACCAGGGTTCGGTGCTTTCAATCAGAATGGTCTGTGCGGGCGGAAGTACGTACTGCCCGTAGGTTCGGTCCAAGACACAACTTGCTGGGAAGAAAATGACCCCGGCGCATGCTTTGCCTTCAGCACGCGGGGCAACCGACGTCTGAAATGCGAGAATGGCCTCGTTGGCAATCCGCGTGCACTTCCAAGTGATTTCCGACTGATGCGCCCGCCCTGCGAGACCAATTGCGCCGATTCCAGCGAGTGCAGCCGCAGCTACGACTGCGACCGATCGACACAGTGCGCGCTCGTCTGCAGCAACAGGATTCCAGAGCGCAACGACCGCAGCGGCAAACAGAATGGCTGTGCCCACATTGGCGCCCATGCAATACAACTCGGAAACACTACCCATCGGAATGGTGGCGGCGGTACTAGCGAATGCAACCACGGCAAGGAGTGTGGCGGTAAGCAACATCGATGGCCCATGCACGCGGCGATGAAACAATGCGAACCCAATCGCGGTCATTAACACGCCAGCCACCAGCGCAATCGCCAATAGCGGCAACACGCGCAAGGCGATCGGCGCATCGTTGTCAGTGAGCAAATGAAAGGGGCCATTACCAAGGCATCCAGCAATCGTCATTGCTGAATTCACCAGAACATTCAATCCGAGTTCCGTCTGATAGCGCGCTCCAGGATCAGCCTTTGCCGCACTACCAAGCGCACCAGTTGCCACGCGAGCCGCCATGTGTGCCACTGGCAGCACAACGGTTGGCAACAGTATCAGCGATGTCCGCCACATGGCACTTCGATCGCGCAGGGCGCACCACACGACGGCAACGATGGTGGCTGTGCCGATGGCGGCGCTCCAACCGTACATGGTTTCCTTGACATTGACGCCAATGGCAAAGACCACTGCCAGCCAAATGAGGTCGGACCACGCGTTGCGCCCCATGCGTGCGGCAGCACCTGCGCGCCACGCAAAGAGCATTGCCCACGCGCCAAGTGCAGCGCTCCACGTTTGCGATGCCGCATCCATCTGCCATGCGGCAGTGGTGGCGGGCGGCGAAAGTCCAATCCAAAGCAGTGCGATCGGCGCCACTGCGCGGTTTCCAGGAGCCACTCGAGCTGCCAATCCCACCACTGCCCACGCCAACACCACTAAGGCGAGCGCCTGCACCGGCATGACTAACCCACACGCCAACGTGGTGGCATCACAGGAAGCGCTCACAATGATCTCGAGCGGTCGAAAACTAGCTGAGTGCGCCCACGCGTCGCACACGCGATCCCACACTGGCAATGCGCACGAAGGCTCGCGCAGAAATTTGATGTCGTCGTTGGTAGCAACGATCCCGGCCCACACTGGCCACAGAATGATGAATGCGCCCACGAGCAATGCGGCAACCCATAGCACAACAACGGCGCGCGCAGTCCGCACTGGCAACTTGTCCGGCGCTACTGCCATCAGCCGTTCCGTTTAGCAAACGCGCCCATGAAGTCTGCCAACACTTCGCAGCCCTTCGCCGGGAAGGCGTTGTAAACGCACGCACGGATGCCGCCCCACTCGCGATGGCCGCGCAGTCCGCACAGTCCTTCGCTCTCCGCTTCCGCTACAAATCGGTCCACATGCGCGTCGCTGGGGAGCTGGAAACTGATGGACATATCGCTGCGGCAATCCGCGCGCATGGACGGACGGTAGAAGCCGCCGCTGCCATCAATCGCCTTGTAAATGTGCGCAGCTTTCGCTGCATTGCGCGGACCAAATGCCGCCGGTCCACCAAATTCATGGGTCCATTGTGCCATGAGGCCAATCACCCGGACGCCGAATGTCGGCGGCGTATTCGGGCGTGACTCGGTCTTGGCAAAGTTTGCGTAGCTGAGCATCGGTGGCAATGAAGGATCAGCGCGCTCCAAGAATGACTTCTTTACAAGCACCATGGTGATGCCGCTGGCACCCAGATTCTTCTGGCCACTTGCAAAGAGCAATTCATGCGCATTGAGGTCAAACGGCCGTGAGAAAATGTCGCTGGTTGCGTCACACACCAACGGCGCCGCCACGTGCGGCGGCCGCGCAAACTGCGTGCCCTCAACCGTATTGTTTGAGCAGTAGGCAAAGTACGCAGCGCCGGTGCAGTCTGCAATTTCAGCATCGGATGGAACGTGGTCGAAGCGGCACGTTGCGCCATCAAACACCTTCTTGGTTGGACGAACACACGCTGTTTCCTTTTCACCCTTGTGCGACCAAAGCCCCGTGTCTGCAAAGGCAACCCACGGTTGTTCTGCGCCAGCTTTGGCCTTGGGCACAAAGTTCATGGCGATCAATGAGAAGTGCTGCATCGATCCGCCCGGGAGGAACAACACTTCCCAGTCGGCACCAACGCCGGCGCATGCGCGAACACTTGCAAATGCATCCGCCAAGATTCGGTCGTAGGCCGGACCGCGGTGGCTCAACTCAAGAAGGCCCATGCCGCTGCCGTCAAAGTCGGTGATCTCGTCGCGGAGTTGCGCCAAGACGCTCTCTGGCATGCACGCTGGGCCGGCAGAGAAGTTGTAGACACGGCCAAGGCCGTGGGTAGTGGGTGGTTCTGGATGACGCATGGCGGTGGCTGCTGTAGGCATGGGATTGAACGGAGATCGTACGGCGAGCGCTCCCAGCGTCGGCGGGGCAGAATGACTGGCAAAAAGAGAAAAGCCCCAGGTCACTCGGACGTGCTGGGGCATCGGGGCAAGGAACGCCACCATATAAAAGGCAGTAGCGACCTCTATCAGTAGAAACGTAAATCATGGCCGCCGCCCATCACGGCATCTCCGGGATAGGTAAAAAATTGCGCCAAAGTGCCTGAGTCCGATTATTAAGGACCAATATTCCAAAACACGTAAGAATTACCCGTTTCCGTGATGGTTGGCGCCTGTGAATCTCGTGTTCAGATGTGTAGTGCATCCCCACACCCTTCCAATCTCCCATTCTGCCCATTCCATGCGAATGATGTTCCTCGCGGCTGAGGCTTCGATCATGGTGGGTGGTGAGTCGTTGGTTCGACGCGAACTGCTTCGCATCAACGATGGGGATCGCCGCTTTCAATTGCGGCCGCATGGCACCCCTGGAAGCGTGTGCCTCGACCTTGCACCCGGACTCATGCATGCCACGCTTTCCGGCCACGACCGTGCCACCCTTGAGGTGGAATGGATTGTCACGGAAGGCAGCGCCATTGCGCTTGATGCTTGGGCCATGTGCGGGCGCCAGTCTTCGCTGGTGTCGATTCTTGACGCTTTCGGGCAGCTAGTGATCCCGGACCTGACC
>Ga0247844_1009014_pt1 | contig 10597 bp, 11 predicted proteins | sample LaCtaG_FD_192421 | JGI IMG/M metagenome (GOLD analysis project Ga0247844, IMG submission 192421) | Freshwater microbial communities from meromictic Lake La Cruz, Castile-La Mancha, Spain - LaCruzMarch201714.5m_1 | ecosystem: Environmental > Aquatic > Freshwater > Lake | place: Spain: Castile-La...
ACCCAAAGGTGCCTTGTCTGTCATTCCCAATCAAAAACAGCAATGCTGTATTTAACCTTCGTAATCAATCTAACCGTTCAAATCAATACGCATACTAAGCCTATCTTCGACAAATTTGGCACCAAGTTTCTTATAAAAATTAATTCCTTTTAAGTTCCAATCTCTTACATTCCAATCAACTCTATAACAGCCACTTAGCGTTGCTTCATCCAACACTCGTTGCATTAGTAATCCTCCTACACCCTTACTTCTATACTCCTGACGTACAAACAACTCTTTAAGTTGTAGTTGAATCGTCTTTTCTATTTGCAACTCGACAAAACTTATAGATTCATAACAAGCTGCAAATCCCACAACGTCATTGGCGCTATCAATGCAAACGTACACCTGAAATTTTCCAAGATTTTTCCGCATCACATCATCAAAATAGAGAGATGCTGTGGCACAATCTAAATTGCTGTTTGGATAATAGTGTTTATGCAGATCAAGCAATATCTTGGAAAATCCATCTTTGTGTACATCCAAATTAAGTACTTCTACTTTGAAATTACTTGCAAACTTCATTTGAAACTGTCTTAATTAATATTAAAATTAAACTTTAGAGTAACTACGTTTTTGAGTAATATCAACGCTTTGACACTTAACGGGTTACTTTAAAGTCAAAACACAATAAAATCAAAAGACTTTATTGGGTTGTGAAATATTTGTGCAAGTTGAAAACCTAATTCCCATCATTCCCACTCAATACTGACACACGAAAAAAGGCAAGCAAAATCAACGAGTTGCGTTAATTGTATAGCCTTGTGTAAGTTTTGTGTGAGAATTCTCATAGAATTTTTATTCTCAATAACTAGGAAAACACTGAATTTTACACAGTGTAAGGCTCAGTTTCGATCCTAAAATTTTACCTCGCACATTGCCTTAATGCTAAGAAAAGTTTCTCTATTGATGTATCTGGTAATGACATCATCAGAAACACCTGCGTCGTAGAAAACAACAGCGATAAGTCGCTCTTCTTGCGTAAGCTCTTTGAATCTAGTGCTTGAGCTATTAGAAGTGCGACTCAAGAAAACAGGATTGACCGAGTTAGAAAAATCCAAAGTCATTTTAATAAAGCACTCAGAATCTCGATTCCAACGAATTTTATTTCCATCCGAAAGCTGTCTATAAAGAGAGAATTTTTTCTGAGTTACCCCATCAACCACTTCTGTAGCACTACTTTTATGAGCTTCGTAAGAGAAAAAAGCGACTGTGCCAACAGTAGCCAGAACAGCAAAAACAACAATAACACGCTTTAAGTTTGAATTTGGCGCCTCAGAATTCTTCGACGCGGTACCGACGCCTTTATTAGCAACATCCATATTGGCTTCATTCTCAATATTCTGAAGCGCCATAGCTCTCATCTTAAGGTAAAAAGCTCGTGCTTTTGCTTCGTCACCCTCAGCCGCAGAAACTGACTTTGCCCACGTTGCCTCGTGTCTTACACTGTCGAGTTCTTTAGAAGCTTGCTCCCAATGCTTGTCTGATGCTTTATCAACAGATACAGGAACGAAGATACTTCCATTGGAAATCCTTAGCTGTCTTTGAAAATATCTGTATAAGCTGTAAGTTATACCAATACTGATAGCTGCAATAACGGTAAGCCCTATAGGCGTAACGCCTACGTATCTTGTTACATCAGAATCGGAAAATAAGAGAACAGCAAGAGCGATTGAAAACGCAACAGCTTCGAACCAAAGCATAATTTTCTGTAGCGATACAAGCGCATCATTGTCTCTCTTGTACATCTTCCAAGCTGTATAACTCCAATACCAAATTCCAAAGCCAACGCTCTTTGAGCCACTCATAGCTCCACCAATAATGACGACAAATATCATCAATATAGATAGCGCGAAGACAGCTTTGTAGCTTGTGCTCATTGGCATTTTAGTAGAAGACATTTTTACCTCTCTTACACCTTAGAAGTGTAGATGCTACGAAACGCTTTCATAGCAAGCGTATCTTTGATGTTGAGCAATTCGGAATTGCCAAGTGCTCTAGCAATCATAAAAAAAGCATCAAGCTCAGCAAGAGTAAAGTCATCCTCAAGCTCATCACTTGCGTGTTTTAAGTTATTTCTAACGTTATTTAAGAAATCAATACAATCCTCTCGATTGCCGAAACGAGCTAGCAACGGCGGAAGGTTTGCGATTTTCTCGACAGCGTTTTGGATACAGTCGCGCTTAAGCATCGCACCGAAAATCTCCTCTGCTGCACCAGCAAGTGTGATTGAAACAATGAGCCGTCTGTCGAAGTAGGCAGCTATGGCAGCATCTAGCTGAATCTTGGCCATCTCTACTTTGCTGACAGTGATCTCGTCTTGATTGAGGAACATTCGTTTGAGCAGGGTCTTGTCTAGCTTGACTATAGCCGTTATATTCTCGCTCATCAACTACCTAAGGAGCCTTCTATGAGCAAAGTACAAGAACTTCTCGCCAAGCAAAAGCAACTTGAAGAGGACCTCAAGCTAGCTATGGAGGAAGAGCGTGACGCTGTCGTTGCTGACGTAAAAGACAAAATCAAGCGCTTTAACATCACCGCAACTGAGCTTAAAGGTCTCGTCAAAGGTCGTGTTACGCAGAAGCAGATAGAAGAATACTTGGCTAAGCAAGCTAAGGCTAAAAGCAAGCCAACAGCATCCAAGTCTAAAAAGTCAGCGACCTAAACCAACTCAACAGCCTTGCGCTTCATTGCGTCATTAACGTCAATGTAAGCTTGTGTCGTGCTGATGTTACGGTGTCCAGCGAGACTTTGTAGCACCCTTACGCTGACACCTTTGTCTGCCAAGTTAGTGATAAAAGTTCGACGAGGACTGTGACTAGTTGCGCCTTCAATGCCGCAACTACGAAACAAGTAATGGAAGAACTGGCAGAGCGTATTGGCTGTAAATCCGTCTGCGTCCTTCTTCTGTGTGTAGAAAAGTTTGTCAGTTACGGCTTTATAGGGAACAGCTCGGATGTAAGCTTGTAGCTCTTTGCGTAGTTTGTCGCTGACGAACACCACTCTACCGTAGCGTCCCTTTGTCTGTTCTGCGTCTAAACGGATTTCACTTCGCACAGCGCCCTCTGCGTCCAGCACGTCCTCATAGCGTAATGCGGCGCATTCCCCTACACGCAAGCCCGCCAAGTACATAGTCATAAGCATCGCCCTATTGCGGGCTGCGTGACGACGTGTAGCAACGTAGTCCAGAGCCCTACGTAGCTCTTGCGCTGTCAATGTTTTTGCTTGCTTGGACATTAGCGATCTCCTTAATGTAAGCTTTCCAATGTCTAAAGTGTATTTTCTTTGATTTGCTTTTCCTAGCAATTTTGGTTGTACGTGCGTCAATGTAATTTCCTCAATGATTTCATATGGTTACGTCATCTAGAACTAAAAATCAAAGCTTTTGTATATTAGCTTTGATTTTGTATTTATCGGTAAGCTGTGGCACTACAGCAACGAATGACGCAGACTTGCGTACAAGCCCTACACGCTGTTTTTAGCTAGCCCAGCTACCCAAGTTAAGCTCAGCTCCTTTTAAGCTGTTACAGCTTGCTGTAGCGTGTCTGTGCTTAGCTCTAGTCTTCTGCTACTTCCCTACTCTGCTTGCTTTAGATACTCACTGTGTCAGTGTTGTCTGTAGTCTTTGCTGTATGTATGACTGTTTCAATGTTGTTGTTTGAGTGTTTGTGTTTTGTATAGACGTAGCAAAGCAATTAAAGCATTGCCCTTTAATGGAAAGTAGCAAGAGGCAAACTAGGCCATTAATGCTATTTGACGTACGTCCAAAGCACGTTGTCGCTGTGCTTAGCCGCTGTCTCTTTTGTTATGTACTCAAGCCAACCTCTGTCCGCAATATCTACCTTGTGCTGTTCATCTACGTGCTCAACATACTTCTTTGCTTGGCAGACTAACGCATCGAACTGATTAAGCTTCACGTGCTTTGGCAGATTGCCAATCGCAAAGTGTAGGTGTAGGTTCTTTCCGCTACGCTCACCTTCAACGACTGGCAAGTACTTCAGCGTCTTGCCGTGTCTTTTGGCTGCGTGTCCAAATACAGCAAAGTTAAGCTTTTGCTGGAAGCGTTGCGTAATGCGTTCGCAATCTTGCTTCGTAATCGTACGTATAACAGTACCCTTCGGCGTTTCTTCGACGATGGTTTGCTTAAGTGTCAGTGTCAAAGCCAGCGGAAAATCGTTAGCCATACCGCATACCCACGTGCGTGTAGCCGCCTTAACTGTAGGCAAGGCATTTGGGTTATAGGCTGTACGTCTGCGGATTTCTTCTAGCTTCATATATCTATTTATCCGAAATCAAAGGATAGGAGAAATTTTCCGTTCGGTTGTCCTTAAGTTTTTCTGAAGTTACAGTACAAATTCCACTTTACGAAACGGAGATTTTATGAGCGCACTAGCCAAACTTAAGCTTGTCAATAGCAAGCGTAGTCGTACTGTTAGCCCTATCGTTTATCGTCGTAACAAGTTGGTTGCGAAGATTACGGAACAGATTGAGTTGGCTACAGCACAGAAAGAAGGTCGTCTGTACGCACCTAAGAAGCTTAAGACTGTCACTAACGCAGACACTGGCGAACGCCGTACTATCGAGACTACCAAGCGTGTAAAGGAATGGTTTTGGACTTCTGACAGCGGCAAGATTAACTTTAGCGTACGCTACGGCAGCAAAGTGATTGAGCTTGCTAAGGGAAAGAACGCCGTGGAGGTTGCGAATACAGACGAACTGATTGGTACGTTGTCTCTGATTAAGGAAGCGGTAACGGCTGGCGAACTGGACGAAGCAATCAACACAGCCAGCGACAAGCTACGCTCTGGTTTTAGCAAATGACACCTTAGGGGCTGGCTTAGCGTAAGTCAGCCCGTTCTTCTTTTCTCATAAATAAAAGAAAAGGAGACACTATGAGGTTCTTTGAGTTTGCGGATGCGGAAGCACAGCTTGGACTTTTGCGTACGATTATTGACAACACTTGGGCAGCCATCGCCAAGCAAGCAGAAGAACAGAAGAAGGCTGAAGCACAGCGTAAGGCTAACGCCAAGCTCAAGCCACGTAAGCGTAAGGCAAGTATGGGTACGGCTGTAAAAGTGCCAACCCCCAAGCCAGCCCCACCACCACCCAAGCCTAAAGTTGTCAACCCCCAGCCCAAGCCGCAGCCTAACGCACAGCTACCCACAGCACAGCAGAACCTAGCCCAGCCTTACAACGGAGCCGTTTCTCGCCTCAATAATGCGTCTTTTGGCGGTAAATCGCACACTTCTGGCGGTGATATTGGCGTATAAAAAATTCTTGGTTTCGGTGACGACAGGCATAGCAAAAATGGTATCTGTACCCTTTAATTTTCGCTACGCAATTTTCAGCACCCAAGTACTTACGCTTTCAGCCTGGCCGTTTTTAATCACCACCCCCACCTAGCGTTACTTAGGAATCAACATTCCGTCCTTAATCTCGTAGTCAGCCAGCGCATTACTCACCATCTTGTCTTCCGTTGTATGGTAGTAAGTCTTTTCGATTTGCGTGATGCTAGTGCCACACATCTCTGCGATTGATGCGATAGGCAGATTGCTATTGACACGCTTAGTGATAAAGTAGTGACGGAAGCTGTACGGCACCAAGTCTCTGTCATTGGTGCTGACTTTAGCCAGCGCCATTATCTTATCGAAGTGATAGCCGATAGCACGAGCGGTAATAGCTGTTTCGCCGTTAGTTGAGAATACGAGCCTATCGCCAAGCGCAGCAAGTCTTTTGCTTTCCACTACCTTTCCAAGCTCAAACAGCTTTATATGTAGCTTCATCAACCCTTCAAAGTACTTGGCTTCATCCTTAACGATAAAGCGTCTCGTCTGCCTTACTTTGCTTGTCTCGCCTCGCACTTTGATTTTGACAAGCTCATTCTTACGCCCTTCTTCTCTGTAGCCTAAGTCGTTGTCAATATCAGTCCATCTAAGCTGTAGCTGTTCTCCACGCCGAAGCCCACTGATTAACGACACGCCTAAGTAGTAGCCACCTACAGCTTTTTGGACGTTGCCCTCGCCTTTTAAGTCTTTCTCTGCTGTCTTAATGTAGTCGTCCAGCGCCTTTACTATGCGCTCAACCTCAGCGTCCGTAAATGTATTGCGCCGATTAGATTCTTCGCCTTTGTCCGTCTTTGGCAGCTTCTTAAAGTCAAACCCGTCAATGTAAGTCTCATTACGCTTGTAGAGCCACTTCATCATTGCGTTAATCGTAGCTTGCTCGTTGGCTATCGTTGTAGAACTTACAGAGAGCTTTTTCTTACCCTTAGTACGCTCTAAAAAGTAGTTCTCGCAATCCGTACGCTCAAGCTCTTTCAGCTTAACGTCACGCCCAATAAAGTTAAGCCAATGCTCTAAGTGCGTCTTAATCGTCCTATATCGTCCAGCAACAATGCCAGCCGCTTGCCCTACTTCTAGCTCACGTTGCTCCAAATAACGCTCAACGCCTATCTTTGTTGTGATTGAGAAGTAGGTTTTGCCAGCCAATTCCTTTGCCTTAAGCTCGTGATAATGGAGCTTGGCTTTGTCGATAGCTGTGCTTTTATTTCTCGTTTTAAGACTGAAGCGAGCGTACTTGTGCTCTTTAGCAAGCCACATACGCATCTGCCAATATTCGCCTCGCTTGTAGATTACAGCTTCGTCGAATATGGGTTCTTCGTCGTCGTTAAATAAGTGTTTTTTGAGAGGCATATGGGGCTGCGAGTTACTACGATTTTGAGTAGCTACAACTTTGTGTAGCTTTACGTGTAACTTTAACTTCGCAGCCCTTAAAAATCAACAGCTTAGCGATTTTGTGAAACTTTTGTGTAAGTTGAAAACCTATATAAATCAACAACTTACGCGATAAAAGTCACTCCCACTCAATCGTCGCCGGTGGTTTTGAGCTCACGTCGTATGTGACTCGGTTGATGCCGCGCACCTCGTTGATGATGCGCCCCGACACTTTCTTGAGCAGCGTATAAGGCAGCTCAGCCCAATCAGCCGTCATGAAATCGCTGGTTTGCACGGCGCGCAATGCCACCACGTAGTCGTAAGTGCGGCCGTCGCCCATCACGCCCACGCTTTTCACGGGCAAGAACACCGTGAAAGCCTGGCTGGTCAGATCGTACCAAGTCTTGCCCGATTCGTCGGTGAAGTTGCGCAGCTCTTCGATGAAGATCGCGTCCGCACGGCGCAGCAGGTCGGCGTATTCTTTTTTGACTTCGCCCAAGATGCGCACGCCCAGACCCGGGCCTGGGAAGGGATGGCGGTAGACCATCTCGCGGGGCAAGCCCAGCGCCACGCCCAGTTCGCGCACTTCGTCTTTGAACAATTCGCGCAGCGGCTCCAGCAGTTTCAGGCCCAGTTGCTCGGGCAAGCCGCCTACGTTGTGGTGGCTCTTGATGGTGACGGCCTTTTTGCTCTTGGCGCCGCCAGACTCAATCACGTCAGGGTAAATCGTGCCTTGGGCCAGGAACGTCGCGCCTTTGACGGCTGGTCGGCCGTCATTCCCATCTTTGCCGCCGTCGCCTGCTTTGAGCTTGGCAGCTTGTTCCTTGAACACATCGACAAACAGACCACCAATGATCTTGCGCTTGGCTTCGGGCTCGCTCACGCCTTCCAGCTTGCCAAGGAACAAGTCACTGGCGTCCACACGAATGACTTTCGCATGCAATTTGCCGACGAACATCTCCATGACCATGTCGCCTTCATTGAGGCGCAGCAAGCCATGGTCCACAAAAACGCAGGTCAACTTGTCGCCAATGGCGCGATGGATGAGTGCGGCTGCAACGGAGGAATCCACACCGCCCGACAGGCCCAATATGACTTCTTCATCACCGACCTGCTCGCGGATTTTGGCGACGGCTTCTTCGATGTAGTCGCCCATGATCCAGTCAGGGCGGGCATGGCAAATGTCGAGCACAAAGCGGTTGAGCAGCGCCTGGCCTTGCACGGTGTGCGTGACTTCGGGGTGGAACTGCACCGCATAAAAGCGGCGGGCCTCGTCGGCCATACCGGCAATCGGGCAAGCCGGGGTCGAGGCCATGACCTTGAAGCCCTCGGGCATTTGGGTGACCTTGTCGCCGTGGCTCATCCAGACCTTGAGCATGCCGTGGCCTTCGGCCGTGGCGAAGTCTTCAATGCCTTTGAGCAGTTCGGTGTGACCATGCGCACGCACTTCGGCATAACCGAACTCGCGTGTGGTACCCGCCTCGACTTTGCCGCCGAGTTGCTGGGCCATGGTTTGCATGCCGTAGCAAATGCCCAGCACTGGGATGCCCAGCTCGAACACGGCGTCGGGTGCGCGGTCATCGACTTCGTAGACGCTGGCGTGGCTGCCCGACAGGATGATGCCTTTGAGGTTGCCGTCTTTGGCGTATTCACGCACCCAGTCGCTGCTCACATCACAAGGATGCACTTCGCAAAACACATGCGCTTCGCGCACGCGTCGGGCAATCAGCTGGGTGACTTGCGAGCCGAAGTCAAGGATCAGGATTTTGGAGTGCTGCATGGCAGGCGCCGTTCTAGAGAAATGAAAAGGCGTCTGGGGTGCAGACGCCTTGAAGGTCAGTGAGAGATTTTATTCAGCCCGGTAATTCGGCGCTTCTTTGGTGATCTGAACGTCGTGGACGTGGCTTTCGCGGATACCCGCAGCAGTGATTTCCACAAACTGCGATTCCTTGTGCATGGCCTCAATCGTGGCGCAGCCGCAGTAGCCCATGCTGGCGCGCAAGCCACCGGCCATTTGGTAAATGATGGAAACGACCGAGCCTTTGTAGGGCACGCGGCCTTCGATGCCTTCGGGCACCAGTTTGTCGGCGTTGGGGTTGCCGGTGCTCGACTCTTGAAAGTAACGGTCGGCACTGCCTTGCTGCATGGCGCCGATCGAGCCCATGCCGCGGTAACTCTTGTAACTGCGGCCTTGGAAAAGCACGATTTCGCCAGGCGCTTCTTCGGTGCCCGCGAACATGCCACCCATCATCACCGTGCCTGCGCCTGCGGCAATCGCCTTGGCGATGTCGCCGCTGTAGCGGATACCGCCGTCTGCGATCAGCGGCACGCCTGTGCCTTTGAGCGCTGTGGCCACAGAGTCCACCGCCATGATTTGCGGCACGCCCACGCCCGCGACGATGCGGGTGGTGCAAATCGACCCCGGGCCAATGCCCACTTTTACCGCGTCGGCACCGGCTTCGACCAGGGCCAAAGCCGCAGCGCCGGTGGCGATGTTGCCGCCAATCACTTCGATGTGCGGGTAGTTTTGCTTGACCCAGCGCACGCGGTCGATCACGCCTTTGCTGTGGCCGTGCGCCGTGTCGACCACGATGGCGTCCACACCCGCACGGGCCAGTGCTTCCACGCGCTCTTCGGTGCCCTCACCCACACCCACGGCCGCGCCCACGCGCAGCTTGCCTGCGCCATCGCGCGCCGCGTTAGGGAAGTTCAGCTGTTTGGTGATGTCCTTGACGGTGATCAGCCCTTTGAGTTCAAAGGCATCGTTGATGACCAGCAAGCGCTCCAATTTGTGTTTGTTGAGCAGGTGCTTGGCTTGCTCGGGCGTGGTGCCTTCGGGCACAGTGATCAGGCGCTCGCGCGGCGTCATGATCTCGCTGACCTTTTGGTCGTAGCGGGTTTCAAAGCGCAAATCGCGGCCGGTAACGATACCGACCACTTGACGGCCATCACACACCGGGAAACCCGAAACGCCCAGCTCGTCCGATAGGGCCATGACCTGGCGCACGGTGGTGTCGGGGGTGATAACAACCGGGTCGCGCAGCACGCCGGATTCGTAGCGCTTGACCTTGGCCACTTGGGCGGCTTGCTCTTGCGCGGTGAGGTTTTTGTGCACGATGCCTATGCCGCCTTCTTGCGCAATGGCAATGGCCAAACGGGCTTCGGTCACGGTGTCCATGGCGGCGGACACCAGAGGCAGGTTCAGGCGGATGTTTCGGGTGAATTGCGTCGCAAGCGACGTGTCCTTGGGCAGGACTTGGGAGTAAGCGGGGACGAGGAGAACGTCGTCAAAAGTCAGGGCTTTACCGAGTAGGCGCATAAGCTAAGGCTCCAAAAAATGGATTGTACCCGTGCGGGCCGAGGGATTTCCCTGAGCAGTGGCCTGAGATGTGGTCAAAATTGCAGGGCTCAAACCAAACGATGGCCCCTCATTTGGGCTGTAGGTTGCCTGATCAGGCGTTTTGATAATGCAGCACCTTGAGCGACTTTTCAGGATCGATATCGGCAAATGCCACGGGGTTGGCCAAACGCTCGACAAACTTCAGACTTGGAGCAGCCTCAGCCACCTGACTGTGCAAAAACTGCGAGTCCAGCTCGGGCGCGTTCAGGCACAACAGCACATGGCCTTGTGGCTCCAGCAAATCGGGCAATCGCCGGATCAGCTTGATGTAGTCCTTGGTAGCGATGAAGCTGCCTTTTTGGTAACTGGGCGGATCGATCACGATCACGCCATAAGGCCCCATCTTGCTGATCTTGCCCCAGGTCTTGAAGATGTCATGGCCCAGAAAGCGCGCTTTGGCAGGCAAGTCGTTCAGGCGGTGGTTTTGCTGCCCCACCGCCAGGGC
>Ga0247844_1009015_pt1 | contig 10596 bp, 16 predicted proteins | sample LaCtaG_FD_192421 | JGI IMG/M metagenome (GOLD analysis project Ga0247844, IMG submission 192421) | Freshwater microbial communities from meromictic Lake La Cruz, Castile-La Mancha, Spain - LaCruzMarch201714.5m_1 | ecosystem: Environmental > Aquatic > Freshwater > Lake | place: Spain: Castile-La...
GTTGTGACTGTGGACATTTACGACGTAATGAAAACTCGTGCAGGTGTTCAAATTGCAACACCCGAAAACTATTTGAAAGGTGAAATACCGAACCTTACTCCCGAAAAGGTTGAAAAACAAATCGAGGCAAAGTTGAGAAACAACTTCCAAGAATATTTGGGTCCGAAATTCTCAGGTAAACCTGAAGAGGAAAACATTGTCTTCAGGTTCAATCATTTGAAGAAATAGTATATTTATTGTAAAAACAAACAATGAGTCAAGCAGTTCATTTGGATATGGAAGTTTTACAAAGAATCAAATTCTTGATGGAATATGATGTTATGAAAACTTCGTCTGAAAATATTCTTTTGGAACAATCTACAGACCTTCAAAAACTTGCGAAGGAAAAAGGGTTTGGTCCTGTCAGTCTTAGTAAGGCACAGGAATTAAATTCTCAGGGAAAACTTGGTAATACATTTGACCCTATTAGTGGACAAGCTAAGGTGTTAGCGTCAAGAGACCCTGCAGTTCTGAAAGCTAACCAACAGAAATATGGTTCGATTGACGTAGCAAGGACTGACGTAAGTAAAATGTATTCTCAACCTTCTAAAGAAGTCCGAGAAATGAGAATAGATGAACTTACTTTGAAGGTCAGATCCATTATGTCGGATTGGAGAACTGGTACGATAGAAACTATTGCGGTTATGCTCGGAATTGGTGTTCCTGTTGTAATTGGTGCAAACGGTATTTGGGTTACTTTGGAAGTCGCTCAGTTACTAAAAGGAACTCCTAGCTGGTTGGACTTAGTTTTTTCAATTATTGCAATTTCAACTGTGGGGGCAGGACCAGCAGTATTAAAACCTTTGTATAATCGAACGGCTCAAATTCTAAAAGGAAAAGGGGGAAAAGGGGGAATATCTGGAGTTGTTGACGCAATGTACAAGGCAGCAGTAGAATTAGGATTGTTGAACAAACTCAAGCCAATACTTAATGCAGTATCAAAAGCATCAAATACGATAATAGATGTAGTTGGAAAAACTTGGACATGGTTAAATGATAATGTCTTTTGGATTTTCAAAGGTATTACGTGGATTAGTAAAGTTTCAATTGATGCGATGAGATCAGCCTTAACAGGAATATTCAACGCCTTTGATAATTTTGTTGCTTATATTGGAAGAAAATCTGGATTGGACCCTGCATTTTCGAGTAAGTTAGGGCCAGCAGCCAGAGTGGGAGGAGCTGTGGGAGCAACAGGGTATGGTATTTCAAAATATATGAATCAACCTCCTCCACCAACCATAAAGGCGGATGATTTGAAAAACCTAGATACAAGTGAATGGGAATATTAATCTTTAAACCATTCTGACGTGTCTAGTTTGATTGTTTTGTTTCTGAACGCATCCATCAACTCAGTTCTAAATTTTTCTATTTTCAAAAGGTTACATACACTTTCAAGGTCCTCATCAGTTAAGGGAGATATATCCTCAGGTTCACTAAGTTTTTTTGAGTAATCTGACTTGTTGAGATTCCCTAAAGACCAAAAACCTTTTTTCATTTTTTTGTTTTTTAAATTATAGTATGAGACAAAAATAATCATTTTTTTTATTGGGGACAACTATTTATTAAAAAAAGTGCCATGAACAAAACAGTAAGACTGACTGAATCTGATTTAACTCGTTTAGTCAAAAAAATTATAAATGAATCAATTCCTTCTGCTTTAGTCCAAGTTTTACGCAATTTAGATAGTGTTATAAAATCTAGAACAGTTCAACGACTAGAAACTTTATTAAAAAATAGTGAAATTGATAATTTTATTTACGTTAATGGGCAGAGGGGTTCAATCAGAAATGGTAATCAAGTTTTAAATAATTTTATATCTGGAAATTTAACCTCAAGAGATTCGGAAAAGGTATTCAATGTAATTTTCAGAACCACAGAAGATGTTAAAGACATTGAGGTTATGGCAGATTTTTTAATAAATCAACCAAATTTTGTCTCAAAATTCAAAGGAAAAACAAAACAAGAAATTATTTCGGAACTTACTCCAAAATATGGTGAAAAACAATCCAAGGTTCTTGCAGACAAACTCCCATCAAAACCGGTGAATTTTAATATTGCCTCTTTATTATCAGAGGCTTGGGGAGAAGCTTGGCAAACTCCCGGATTACTTAAAGTCATTTCCAAAATACAAGGAAGTGTCGATGGAGTTGCATCATGGAAATTATTCATGAAATGGCTCCTTACAGGAACAACACGAAAAGGATTTATGGGATTTGAACAAGTCTATAAGGAGTTATTGAAATCTGGTTTTTCGGCACCAACCGCTAGAGCACTTGCGAAAGTGGTAATGTCGTTAGGATTTGAGGCTTTTCAAAGATGGTTAGTGCTGAATTTAACAATAACAACATTAAAAATGTTTGTTGAGTGGTGGCGTTATCAAAATAGTCCCGAACAAGATAGAAGGTCTGTGATGGATGGATTTGAAATATTTTGGGAAAGATTACTTGCAAATTGGTCAGGATGGGGTTTTGGGTGGGTTTGGCCTGTGGCTACTGTGGCACCGATAGTTTATAGATTAATTTTAGGAATTCTTAAAGTGATGCCTCCAGGACAGTTATATGATTATGTGATTAATGAAAGATTACCAGTGAATAGGGAAGTTATTTCATTGGATGATACAGTTATGAAAGAATTAAATTATAATTTTTCGCCGTCCGTATAATTTGAATGAAATGAAAAAAGTATTAATTACAGAGTCAGATTTTGATAGATTGGTTAAACGGATTTTGAGTGAATCATCTATTATCCCGCCGTTTTTGAAAACTCTTATACGTAATATGGATCTTGCGGTAAATGGGAGAGTTAATCAGCAGATAGATGTTTTAATGAAAAATGGAGAAATTGATAATTTTATTATTGTCGATGGTGTGAGGGGAAAAATAACAAGGCCACAACAAATTTTGAATAATTTAGAATACTTGACATCAAAAGACCAAAAAAAGGTGTTCGATGTAATTTTTAAAAATACAGAAGACCCAAAAGAAATGCAAGTTATGGCAGATTTTTTAATGGGTGAAAAGGATTTTTTCTTGAAATACAGAGGAAAAACGAAAGAACAACTTATGTCGGAACTCACTCCGATATATGGTCAAAAACAAGCTCAAATTCTATCAGATGGAATAATTCGCAAAAATTTACCTAAAGTTGTTTGGTCTACATTTTGGGAAATGAATAGTGAGGCTTTTTCTTCACCGAAACTGTTTCAAAGCATTTGGAAAATTATTAGATTGAAAGGAGATAAAGAGGCTTGGACAGCCTTGGTAAGATGGTTTTTTACAGGAACATCAAGAAATATTGGAAAAACATTCAAAGATTATTTGAAATTGTATGAATCATTTGGGTTTTCGAAAGCTGCAGGTTGGGCTTTAGCGAGATTGACAGCATCTATTGGTTTGGAAGCCTTTCAAAGATGGCTTACGTTGACTTTTGTAATTACCCTTTTGAAAATTGTTGTGGAAGCAAAAATGTATCAGGGAACTCCAGAAGCTGACAAAAAAATATCACAGTCAGATTTAGATGTTTTGTTCGATACGGTTGGACGTAATTGGTCAGGATGGGATTTTTGGTGGCTTTTGCCTTTCCTCGATGTATTACCAGCAGTTTATAGATTTATTTTTGGATATATAAAATCTATGAGTTGGGGACAACTTTATGAGTATGTGATAAATAAAAACTATCCACTTCACAGAGAACTAATTTCTTTGGAAAATAGCATTCAAAATAAAATACCGTTCAATTTTGGTTAATTAATGGAAAATTACAGAGAAAATAGATATCAATTAGCCCAAAGATTTGATAGACTCGGAAGTTTAGTAAATCCATATCGGGATTGGGCAGATTTCAATGAAGAGACTGAGTCTGAAGAAGGAGTCGAAAACTTAATTTTCAATGCTGAAAAATATTTGAAAGAGAAATACACCAAAGAACAATTTATCAAAAAATATACGTGTGACAGAGATGCTTTCAAGAATACCAGATATTGTTCAAATTCTTCACAACAAAATACTTCAGATCCACTACCATCAACAACTGAGCCTCAAGAATTAGTTCTTGACCCTGAATTTTCTTGTTTAGAAAAATATTATAATACTATAGGTCGAAAAATTTATAGTTCTACTCCGAATTACATTTCAGTTTTTACGAAGAGTAAAAAAAATATTTGGGTTTTTGGAAAAAACAAATATTGGAGCCAATACAATTTAGAAAAAAGAAAAATTGAATACAATGGTAAATGGGAATGTGATGGAAATTCAAATTTTTTGATTAATGCTACTGATGGAGATAAATACAATAGTAAAACTGAAAAATGGGTTACAGTTGAACCTCCTGAAGAAATACAACCAGATATTATTCAACCTGTTGAAACCCAACCCACTCCAACCACTCCAACCACTCCAACTACTCCAACCACTCCAACCACTTCACCTGGTCAAAAATGTACTGCAATTACAGATTCTACAATTACCAAACAATTTGAAAATGAGAATTCATTATTGAAATATCCATATGATAGAAATTACAGATATAAGAAAATTGGTGGAGATTGGTTTGCAAAAAATATCAATAACAAAAAGGTTTTTAACATAACTAAGTGTGGATACACAACAAGTGTTGAAAAGTTAAATAAAGAATTTCCGACTAAATCTAAATAATCAAATATTTATAATTAACAAAATTATTTTTATGAAAATTAAATCAAACATTGTTGAACAAGACACAGGTTCAACGGCCACGACTACTCGTTCCACAGCGACTGAGAGAACGAGACAACAGAATGTAAACTCCATATATTGCAGCGTAAGAAACGGTGTTATAACTAATAAAGCGTCACAATTCAGAAATACATTGTGGTCAGACTATACTTCCAGATTTATAATTAAACCTGAGGAGATTGCTGCCGCGGAAAAGGCATGTCCAGGAACTGCGACTCTAGTCCGTCTGACACCAGAACAAATTTCACAAAAATTTATCGAGTCTGCTAAAACTTTAGGAATCGAAAATCCAGGAATGGATGTTCAGACCGTTCAAGCTGTCTTGAATATCTTGAACCCACAACAAGCAGTGACTGAATCAAAAATTTATATCAGTGAAGAAATAAATAAAATGAAATATCTTTTGGGATATCAAAGAGGTAAAGTTATTTCTGAACAACAATCGAACCCTCAACTCAAACAATTACTTTCACAACTTCAAACTGTGTTGAAGGATAAGTTTAATCAAGCAATAGGAATAGACGGGAATTGGGGAAATATTTCTCAAGTAGCATTCGAAGATGCGGTTAAATCCGTAGACATAACAAAAAGAAGACAAGCTGACACTCAACAAACTGGTGCTATTCAACAACTTCCTCAAAATGTAACACCAACATCCACAGAACAGGACCCACTATTGAATAGAGACCAAAGAAGAGATAGACAGGATTTAAGAAGAGACCAAAGAAGAACTAGACAAGACTTAAGGACTCAACAACGAGCTGAAGATGAATTGGCGGCAGCTCAAGTTGGAGGTCAAGTAGATCCTCTATTGAATAGAGACCAAAGAAGAGATAGACAGGATTTAAGAAGAGACCAAAGAAGAACTAGACAAGACTTAAGGACTCAACAACGAGCTGAAGATGAATTGGCGGCAGCTCAAGTTGGAGGTCAAGTAGATCCTCTATTGAATAGAGACCAAAGAAGAGATAGACAGGATTTAAGAAGAGACCAAAGAAGAACTAGACAAGACTTAAGGACTCAACAAAGAGACCAAAGACAGTAATAAAAAACCCCCACCAATTAGAGTGGGGTTTTTTATTTAACATTTATTTCTTATATTTTGGTTATGGAAAATATCAATTTAATTAAAATCGACGATAACAAGATTCTCTTAAAATATCCTAATGAAGTTTTGACGTTTGAACCTTTGAAAAAACATATTTTTGAGGTTGGTACTGAGTTCTTTGATATCAAAGGTATCCGTTATTTTTTAACAAAGAGAAAAATTAAACAAGACCCTCATTAAGTGAGGGTTTTTTATTTATAGTCATATTTATCAAGTATAATAAGTTTCTACTTATGAAAAGAAAATCTACAATTATAGTCACGGAACAACAACTGAAAAATTTAGTTTTGAAAAACCTTGCAGATAATCCAGAAAAATTTGTAAACTCTTTTTTCAAAGACTTGTTCAAAAAACCGGAAGAAGATAATAGTGAAGACAAGGATGAAAAATCGTCAGAAAAAGAGGATTTAGGGTATCCTACTGCTGGAGAATTTTTAGAATTAGATTTGAGTAAACCGAAGGACTTTAAGAAATACACGGAAATCGCCGATAAATTTATTGCATCTAGATCTGCCAATCTACTTGGTATTCGAGGTTCAATGTTAGCAGATGCCGCAAGAAACTCTTTTAATCAATTTGGTAAATATGTACCTGTCGAATTGGCATTGGCACAATTGGCTCAAGAAGGAGGATTCTCAAGTAATCCAAACGCACGACCGATTAAAACAAAAAATCCATTTAATGTTGGAAATATTGATTCAGGTAAGAATGTCTCTTATAACTCCGTTCAGAGTGGAATACAAACCTATTATGACCTTATCGCCAAGAATTACCTGACAGGTGGTAAAACTGCAACAGATTTATTGAATAACTTTGTTAACTCAAGTGGATACAGATATGCTGGTGATAAAAATTATGAGGCATCACTGACCAAAATTGCTAATGAGGTAGGTAGTATGGCATAATTCTAAAATTTTAGTCTCCATGATGAAGAAATTTTTTGAATGGTTGGCCATTTTAGCCCTTGTATCAGGTATTTTGTTCGGTACCTATGTCCTTTACATAATTTATTATATATTTTTTTCTTGGTGGATATAATTGACAACATAAAACTAAGAAAATTCATTTATCAACGGCTTTCCAAGGAATTATCGGATAAAATTTACTATCCGTATGGGAAAGATATTTGGATTTTTGATTTGGATGAGGTGAATTGGTATTTTCAGTACGATAGTGAAGGAAAGTTGAACTATAATCCAAAGTTTTTTGATGATTTTTTCCATTTTTTCTCTTTGGAACAGAAACAATATCAAATTTTGTTGAAAAAATGGGTTGAAATCAGTTTTGGACACCCAATAAACCAAATCTCAAGGAAAAATTTGGATATTTCTTATTATATTGATGGAATTACTAGAGGAACCGATAAAATTTGGAAACTTAACGAACGTTATGGGTTTCCACACAGTGTTGTGAGACGATTTTTGGGTCTAAAAAAACATATTCCTGAAAAAAATATCAAATTAGAACATTTTTTACATGAAATTGAAGTTTTTTAAGTTTTTTATCAAGTGGACTGCAACAAATCTATCAATTCCATTTTGGATTGTAGGTCATGTACACCTAACAACGAACATTTACCATGATTTACACGAAATTTTGGCCTCAATGGGTATGAATATCATTGTTGCAACAGGTTTTTGGTTAGAATGGAAGGAAAAATCCTCAAAAAAACCAAAAAAGTCTTAATTTTCCCTATTTTGTACTCTACTTCTCGTTGGTTGTGTCGTAACAGGTGTATTTGTTCTTTGTTGAACCCTTGAAGGTGATTCTGCCCTACTTGGTTGTGTTGTGACATTGGGATTAGTTCTTTGTTGAACTCTTGATGGAGATTCCCATCTATTTGGAGTTTCATTCTGATATCTGTTCGGTTCAGTTCTTCTTGGATATAAATTATCTGTACGATTGGGTTCATTTTGAAAATTTCTACTCGGTCTAGCTCCAATAGATTGTCTTCTCTCATATCTTGAAGGTTCAGATGGTTGAATTCTATTAGGATACACATAATATCTTGGAATTACTTGATATGGGTACCAATTCCAGTTGTTCCATCCCAAATATGGGTCATTCCACCCATAAAATCGGTTATTTAACCCCCAATACGGATTATTATTCCATCCAAATCCGAATGTGGTGGTATTACAATCGCAGTTTCTATAAACTACTCGTTGTTGAGTTGAACAAGATGTCAAAATAACTAATGACAAAACGAAGATTAATTTTATAATTTGTCTCATAATCATAATTTTATGTATTTATAAATATAAATCAGATTACGATGAAAGTCATTATTAGTGAAAATCAATATAAAAAATTAGTTGAAGCAGGGTCAAATAGTGTTGCCATGGATTTGGATATATACACACAACCTATGCAAACAGATACTGACAATGGTAATTTGGATGTAATCGATGCGAGTGAAGAAGTAATTGATAGTTTAGAAGAATTAATATCCATGTTCAAGGGTGGGAAGAAGACTCGTCCTGAGGTTAAGGATTTAATCTATAAAGGATTGGACGGTATTAAGAAAGCACACGCTGAAATCAAATACGAAAAATAATTTACAATTATCAATCCCTCAATATATTTATAAAAAAACATTATGGGTTACTTAACTAACGAAGAAAAAGCGAAATTGTATAACGACATGTTGTTCCGATACGAAAGAATGTCCGAACAAATAAGACAAATCAAAGCCAAAAATTTTGAAGTATCATTAGATGACCAAAAACAAATCAATCTTTTGGAAGGACAAATGAGAAAACTATATTTGGATACACAAAGATTATATAAATAAATTTTAGACCCCTATTATTAGGGGTTTTTTTATGCTTATGATACACCAATTAAAAATGACCGTGAGAGGTTGGTTCGCTAAACAACCAACAAAAAAATTAACCTACAAAGTTGAAGATTATGAGATGGGAAAAAAATGGGCGAAGTCTCAACCTCACCCATATCTTAAGAACAAAACATTGTGGGAACATGTCTACGATAAACGAGAAACAGTTTTCACAATAGACAATATTAACAAGTATTTGTTTAGCGAAATGTAAAACCCGTTAAAGCCATAATCTCTTTAAGGGCAACTTCGTTGTTTTTGAATCCATCAGGTGCTGACGTATTGTTTTCAAACAAGTACGCTACCCACTTATTTTCCTTTTTAATATGAATTACCTTCCAACAATATTTTGGAACGGACACTCTCCCTATTTTTTTGATTTCACCAACATTCCCAACCCAAACATGAATCGAATCTTTAAGTTTGGCCTCGTCTCTTGTAAATGTTTCTAATGATTTCCAGTCACCTCTGTTTAGTTGAGGAGTCTGAGCTGCCATATTTGAGAAATAAAAACTTTCATCTTGAACTAATTGTGTTTGACACAGATTATCTGCGGCCGGCATCATGTGACCTCTATCATATCCACTACTAACATAATCTTGTGATAAATTTGTGTGTTCGGGTAAAAGTGGGTCGGGTTTAAAATTATCCTTTCGTTTAAGTGGTTTAGGGCAATTTACCATTGATTTAGTTACCCACCATTCAACCATCACAGGATATTTTTTGGAAATACTGAATGTTGATGTGTAATTTGTGTGTTTTAGGACAACTTCATTTTTATTTTGAGATGAACTTACAAATAAAAGAGATAGTAAAACAATTGCGACTGAATATAAAAATCTTTTCATATATATTTTAAGAATAAATAGATTGTCAATTTGTAATGATTGATATATTTATTGACATGAGCAAAAGATTTGTACTTACGGAAGACGAAAAACAATCAATCAAGAAATTATACATGATTGAACAATCGGAAGAAAAAGATGATAGAAAATTCTGTCATGGTGGGAATGTTAAGACCCTTGAAGACATTGTTGGTTCTGACGAACTTGAAGATTATATTGAAGGAGTCCAACTTAGAAAGAATGGTGTTAATGGTTTGACGGACCGATTGGAATTGTTAAAAACTTTAAGATTACACCCAAATATATCTGACGGTGGAGAACACATTGCGTTTAATGTAATGAACCAACTGAAAGAATTCAAACCTTATAACTATTTTGACGAAACAAAAAAAGAATGTAATAAGGTTATGGATAAAATTATTGAGTTATACCGTGAAAATGAGAACGGTGAGGAACTTGTTAAAGATATTGAAAAAGTATATGCGATGTCTAATGTTTCACAGAGAGCAAAAGAATTTTTGAAGCATGGATTGGCAATGATTAAAGGAGAATAATTTGAACCCAACAAAAAATTAATTATATTTAACCTCGGTAAAATCCGAGGTTTTTTTATGTCCACACAATCTCATTTAGATAAAGTTAATATGATTCCAAATTTGATGGAATATCCCCATCATGTTGGAGCACCGAAGGTTGTGCCCGTCGATTTGACACCATTCAAACAAAATGGAACCGATAAAGCAAACAAGATATTCAACCGAAGGTATCAAGAACTCTTAAAAGAGGCAGAAACCCTCCAAAAATCGTTTAATATTACTCAAGAGGTCTACGACTCATCTTATAAGTTTGAACCGATTATAGGGGATATATACCACCTTTACGAGAAAAATGATGGTACGAAGTTCCTTTCCATAATTGAACCAACCTTATGGAATCAAAAATATCTTTACTCCACAGTATTAAACAGTGATATGACATGGTCACAAGTAGAATAATATTTATTGACCTTTTGAGTAAAAGATTTTTTCCAGAACTAGTACTAGACTAGTA
>Ga0247844_1009017_pt1 | contig 10592 bp, 12 predicted proteins | sample LaCtaG_FD_192421 | JGI IMG/M metagenome (GOLD analysis project Ga0247844, IMG submission 192421) | Freshwater microbial communities from meromictic Lake La Cruz, Castile-La Mancha, Spain - LaCruzMarch201714.5m_1 | ecosystem: Environmental > Aquatic > Freshwater > Lake | place: Spain: Castile-La...
GAAAACCGAGGCACGGATTGGGATTTTAAAGAATGTGCATTTGGGTGAAATTCCACGAGCGAAGGGATTTGAAAGCCGTCAACTCCAAGTGGCATGGGCAGTCTTGGCGCACAATTTGCGCGTATTGGCAAGGATGATGCAATCGACTGCCGCAGAAAAAGAGCCGCTCCGCAAGGCGGCCTGATTCAAGTCTGAAAAAGCCATCTTTCGCTGGGTTGGCAAACGCATCGAGGACCACAACACCACGTGCGACTGGCGAACGATCCTCCCACCTGCGCGGCACGCACAGCCTCGTCACCACCCGGTTGCCGGTTACCAAACGATCTACATCCGCAAACCCAGTCAACCCGACTACGAACAAAAAAGCGTCTACCAAGTGCTCGGCATCGACTCGAAATCGGCCTTCCCAACTCGAAAAACCGAAATACCAGCCTGAAGAGATTGGAGTGCCTTTGGAACGAGCCCTAGGTTTTATGAAGACTTGCGGTCGGTTGTGAAAAACTTGGGCCAAGATCCCGACTCTCGGAGTGCGGAAATCTTTTTTTGATTTGCATCAATACACGGGACTGAACCCCTCACACAGTCCTGCTTTTGTTTGGCACCGACTTGTGGAATTAGATTGCGTGCGTTGAGTCAGAATCCAATTGCCGCCCGGCGTCCAAGTTTATTTATGTCCTGAATATCCTCCCAAATCGCGATCCCGCTTCCGATCTGGTTGAGGGTCATGTGAATCTGATAGGATTTTTGGGTGCGGTTGCCGACAAATGTTGCGTTTTCGATGAGTTCGAGTGTGAGGGAATATTGGGGGCTGGGTCCCGAGGAAATTCGGGAGTCGCCAAGGAAATCGGCTTCCTCGTTGTAGGTATTGACACGGGCGCGGTTGCCGCCAACGAAGGCATCGTCACGGCTTTTTACATAAGCGTAGGCTACCCCGGATTTGTTAAGTGTGACTCGAATGGGGTTGTAGATGAGGTTGGGGTCGAAGTCATAAAGCGATGTGTTGTTTCGAAAGTTTGAGATCGCGATGATGGAACGCCCCCCTGCCCCCTTTCGCTTGAGAATATTGTCGGCCAGCAGGGACTCCGCCATGAGGGCTGCGGTTTCTTTGACATCCTGTGGATCAAGTCCCATGGATGCCCGGAATTGGGAACTGTCCACGCGACTGACTGAGTAGGAGGCGCAGGAGGTGAAGGCGAGGGTGGAGGCGCAGAGCGCTGCTGTGGCGAGAAGGCTTAAGGTTTTTTTCACGGATTTCAATTTGGTGGATAAAGGGTAAGGGTGACAACTCGAGGTTCTGGGGCGGAAGAGACCGAGCGGAGGAGTTGGGTATCGCCTCCGGCAATATTGACGGCGCGAAGAGAATTGCCAAGGGGTGAGCGCGCGACCATGCCGTCGGCTTTGCTCCATTCCCATCCGACATTGGCTGTCTTGCGGAATGGCGACTTGTTGGTCAGAGGAACTTGAATCGAAACAAATCCTTGGTCGTCTTTGTTGATGTTGGCTGCGCCAACGGAGTCCGCCTTGAAGGGGGATCCTGAGGTGGAGCGAACATAGAGGGCGAGGATATCTTGGCCTTTTTCGTTTCTCCAGATTTGAAGGGGCTCGTTGCTGGTGGTGGTGCAGCCTGCCAGAATAAGGCAGGCCGCAGTAGCGGCGAGGAGTGGATATGGCATCATGCTACTTATGGCTGCTTTGTTAGAGTGCAGCCGTGCGGACATGAACTTGGCCATTGATTACCCGCGCAATGACGAGGTTTGTTTTTCCGGGCAGTTTGACTTTCGCGCCTCCGATCAGGATTTCACCGCTTGAAGGGGTTGCGACGCATGCGTAGCGAACTTGTTTCGGGAGTGTGGACCAGATGCGTTGGTCCGCTTGGGCGCTGCCAATGTTGTAGCCTGTGGTGACCAATCCCACGCCGAGTTTTGCGATGCCGCCGTAGTCCCCGCCGATTTGTTCGGCGGCCATTTGTGCGGCGATGCTTGCGACGGCCTTTAGAGTGGAAGAGGCCATGGTTTTGGCGATTGTGCCTGGAAGCTTGCGATCGAATTCCTTGGCGGCAATGCGGTCGAACTCGCAGATCAAATCCGGAGTGACAGTGCCGCCTCCGACCTGCAGCGAGGCAGGTGCTCCTACGAGTGGAGCGGGTTCAAATGTCGGAAAGGCTGCAGAGAGCGTGGTGAAGCTGCCATTGATAACGATGGGGATGTCGAAACGGAAGGAACCGAGAGAGGGGCCAAAGCCGTCTTCGATAAAAACATTTGTAGTTCCAGATAAGCCGCTTTTGGCGCGCTGCAGGGATTTTGCTCTGGGATGGCAGGCGAGGGCACGCGAGAAATACTCGGACGCGCGACTAGGCTCGGCACCCGGGCCAGATCCAACAACCACTCCCGCGAGAGCTTCCGCGTAGGGCACCATGTATTCTTTGTAGGGTGTGTATTTGGATGAAGTTGCTTGCAGGCGTTGTTGTGCTTGCTCAAGCTGGCCCATATCGAGTTGAATTTTCATTTTTGGGTCCTGATCGAGGGCTTGTTGCAGGGTAGCCTGTTCGCGATCAATTTGTTTCTGGAATTCGTTAATGACCTCGTTTTGGCGATTGCGGAGGTTTGCCACGGCGGAACGGGCTGGAACGAATTCGCCTTTTTCGGCGAAGCTGGATGCTAGGAGAGCGGCTCCCATGAGGCGTTCGGAGGGGCTGGAGCGATATGGGAGGGCATTCAAGTTGCTGAGCATGGCGCCCGCTTCGTTGCCTAGTTGGATTTTAGCCGCTTGCAGGTGGGCTGTGATTGATTGGTCGGCATTTTTGAAAGCAGTATTCGCTTCGGCGCTCCTGCCCGCTGTGGAGAGGATGCTGCCTTGCTCCATAAATACGAGTTCGCTATCGCGGGCACCGATTTTTTCTTTGGCGGCAAGCCCGTTGATGGTGGCGGCCGAACCGCTGATATTACCTTGACGGTAGGCGGATTGAGCACTTTTAAGTTGTCCGCTGGCGCAGGCGGACAGAAGTATCGAGACTGCTGCAAGCGAAGTGATTGCCAGAAGTTGGCGGGTTATTTTTTTCATGGGTTGTTTTTGGGTGGATAAATTGATTACTCGGTGATTTTGGTTAAAGTGACTTTGCTGGTGGCTGTGGAAGGGTCGAGCGGGGAATCGCAGATGAGATTGGACGTGTCCTCGTTGACAAACTCAACGATGGCGGACCCAAGAGGAAACCCGGCATCTGTGCCAAGTGAATCATCCACACGCTCGATCAAACGAAACTTGTCGCCGGTTTTCACCGCGGCGGCTCGTCCCCGATCAATGATGATCTTGTTGCCTCGGATGGCAATGATTTTGGGTGGAGAGACATTATCCAGAATGCGTGAAGCCAATTTGGTGGTGATCAAGTCGCATAGCCCTTTGATTTGGCGTGCGTCAAAGTTGGCAGATACACCGCCCACGCCCTTTCGTCCCTTGCCTTCATCCGCAACGCTTTCTGTAATCACTTTCTTGGTTCCCGTGGCGACATTTGTAATTTCAAAAGATGCGGTCATGGAGTTTTTCCAGATCGCAGCACGTTCATTTCCCAGAACTTTCCGGTCTGCCACAAAGTCTTCAATACGAACGGTGGCAACATAATCTGCATTTTGAACTCCAATTTCCGAAGGTCCGGATTTGCCGAGTTCTTCGGAGGCGAGCCATTCTTTTTGTAGGGTTTGAAGGGATTGATCGCGAACAGCGAGTTGCAAGAGTTTCGTGGCGCTGAGTTGTTGGGCGAGGGATGCGGCGAAAAGTCCACGAATACGGTCCTCCACTCCTTGGCGCTGAAGATCGATGGTCACTTCGTTCGCCTTGGTATCGAAGCGTTTAACGATTTCATCGGTGATTAGTCCTTCATTGATTTGGAGGCTTTCTAGCTGAACGACTTGTGTTGTAGGGGTGTTGGCCATCGCGGATATTGCCAACATGGCAGGAATCAGCGAATAAATGAGTGGTTTCATTGTGGTCGGTCTTCTTTATCGAGGGAGAGTTGCTTGCTGTCTTTGATGGTGCGCTGGTCGATTCGAAATCCGCTCTGCCGTAGCATCTTGGCGTATCCGTTGATGGAATTCACGGTGGCTTCTGAAATATCTTGCTGCTGGTCGAGGGCACGAAGAAAAGCCAATTGATCGTTGAACTGCGCAAGGGTTTCCGGCGTGGGACTTAGAATGGCATCAAAGCGGTTTTTTCCGGTGAGGTTGACAACGGCTTCAAAAGTCTTGAGTCCATCGCGATAAACTCTCAATTTTCGCATGCCACGCGCAGTAGTGATCTTGCAGGGCGATTGGCCAACCAATACACCATCAATCTCAACAGAAGCACCTTCTGCAAAGACAGGAAGATTTTGATTTTGAAAAATAGGATGTCCATCGAGGGTAGCAAAGGAGGGCATGGTGAGACCCTCAATGCGTGCGTGTATTTCGCAAACAGCTTGGTTTACAATGGAGGTTTCCGAGAGCCGCCAGTTGGTGATTTGTTCAGCGAGAGAAACTGCCAACCCATCCAGCGCTTTGTCGATCATTTGATTAACATCAAATCCTCGTTTGTTCGTGGAGCCTGATGCCGTCTCCAAACGGGCGGCGTCGGCACCAGAAAGAAGGGAAACTGTTCCGCGAGCGTCCGCCAAAATCATCCCGGGCGAGGACTGAGCCTCGCGGATGTTGATATGATCGACATTTAAAGCCAAGATGGCGGGTATGCCTTGAGACAGCGCAAACTGCAAGGCTTGTTGGTTGGATGCGAAATTCTGCATGCCTTCCTCAGTAGGCTGGCCCTTCAGGGACTCCGAGGCGGATCCTGTGAGGTCTTGAATTGTGACTATTCTGAAGGAATCATTCGTAGAGCGGGCTAGAAATGCCTCCAAACATTTCTTCAATGCCGAAGGGGGAATGTTGGAGTCTTGGGTGCGTGCTATGGCGAGAACGGTATTCGAAGCGGGAAGCGGGTTTTCAGAACCTTGGGAGACAGAATCCAATCGCCCTTGGTAGTTGAGCGACTCCACGATTTCTGCGAGTTTAGAGTAGGGAACTGGTTCCTCTTTCTTAGTGTCCTTGCAGGACGCTAGTAGCATGATTCCCAAAAAAAGGCCCCTGAGAGATGTCTTTTTGAATGCTTGAAATATCATGAAAGATGGTTGGAAGGATCAGAATGTTTGCGTGTCATGCGAAGTTTGGAGGGGTGATCTTTCTTCTAGGATGGAATACGGTGATTGCACAAGTGGATTTTTACGCCCGTCGAATATTTTATTTTCCATCACATCGAGCGAGCGATCTTGAAACGTTCAGATTTTGAATTTCCCGAACCGATCTATCGCATGAAATCGACAAGCGCTTGATTTTGCCTGGCAGTTCCTCGGGATTATAAATTGATCGGCAATTGATGACCGTCCGATATTTTTCAATCTGGCTACCGAACGTTGACCGCGCTGGCGCCTGCCACTCGTTCTCGGAGGCGTTTACCGATGGCGCGGTGAAAAAGAATTCGTGCCCGATTGGGTGAAGGGGGGCGACATCAGATTTTTCCGGTGTGTTTCCGCAACGGCGATACGGCAAACGATCCGACCAATCTCGATATCGAGGGCAATTTCCCCAACGCACCGCATTTTCTATCAAATTCGCGTAACTACTCAGGTAGCCCCCTCAAACATTTCTTTCTGAAAAAAGCTCAGATTTTTTCCACTGAACTCACTTTGAGAAAGGCTCTATTTTGCAGCCATGGCAAGCGTCATGGTCATGCAAGGGCGGGAACTCAACACTTCGGATATCGAAGGGATTTGTGGACTCCTCCAAGCGCATCCCGAGTGGAACCGCACACGGTTGAGTCGCTAGTTGTGTGCGCTCTGGGATTGGCGCAACGCTGCGGGCCGTTCCAAGGATATGGCCGCGCGCACGCTGCTGCTCAAGCTCGAGCGGGCCGACTGCATCGCGTTGCCCGCCCGGCAGAGGCCTTCGGTCAATGCGCGCCGCAATCTCCACATTGCGCCCGCCCCCGCTCCGGAGGAACCCATCAGCGGCGCGCCGCGCGATCTCCAACCCTTGGGCGTCACCATTGCCAAACCCATCCACGACGCCACCCTCAAAGCCATATGCACCGAACTCAACGCCACAGAAATCGGCTATCCCGGCACCACCCTCCGCCTCGTCTACCGCCCAATTAGGTCATCCGTTTTCCCAACAGGTCAGGATGTCTGATGTTTGTGAACCCGGGCAGATGGGAGAATCTACGCGGCGAGTCGGAGGCAAAGACGAGTCGGCGGGTGGTGATGCGTGTGCCTTCGCCTGCGCACATGGTCGCTCTCAAACTTCATGCCGCCTCAAGCCCTCAGCGTTCCGACCCGGAGAAGGATTGGGGCGATATTTTTCAACTCATGAAAAGGCATCGGCTCGATCTGGATGAGGAGGCTTTCGATGGTCTCGTGAAACGCTATGGCGGGCAAGCGGCGCTTGAATGATTCAAAAAATGGAGATCAAAATTACAATGAGGAGCATGGAAATGAACTCATCCCATTTTTTGAGGGTCCGGTTTTTACGATGCCCCAGCAAGAACCGGGGTGCAGAGTCAGGCATGGATTATTGACATACTTTCCCTCTCCACCGCCTCGAGTTCCGGATCGCTTTCGAGCGTCTCCCGAGATTTCCATTCACCGTCACCCCTCAATTGCGCCTCTGGACTCCGCCAGATGAATCAAGAATTTATGCCTGCACCCCTTGACTTTCGTGCTGCGCAGAGATGCGGGCCGCATGTCCCCACTGGGCGATGCTGCGTCGGATTTTTAGGAATCATTTTTTTGCTGGTGCGAAGATTTCGGCCCAGTCGGTTTTCATGTCGGCGACGATCCAGCCGCGGGTGGGCGCGGTGGCGAGGGCTTTGACGAGTTTGCCGGAGCTTTTGGGGGCGGAGTCGTAGGCGTATTCGCCTTCGGCGTCGGTGTGGTGGACGAGGAGGCCGAAGCTGGGGCGGGGGTTGTTGATCGTGGTGTATTCGAGCATTTGGAGGTCGCCGTCGCTGTTGCCGAAACAGGCGATGGGGCGGCGGCCGAGGAATTGGTGGATGGCGACGGGCTTGCCGGCTCGGTCGTCGATGAAGAGGTCTTTCATGGTTTTGACGAGCACGGGGCCGGTGTCGCGGAGTTCAAAGACGGTGCGGGTGTTTGAGCCAATAACCTGCTCGGGCAGGATGCCGTAAACGCGCTCGGCGAAGACGCGCAGGAAGTCGGCTCCGCCGCCAGAGACGATGCAGGTTTGGAATCCGTGGGCGCGGAGAAATGCGAGGACTTCGAGCATGGGTTGGTAGGCGAGTTGGTCGTAGGGGCGGTCGAAGCGCGGGTGCTTGGCGGTGGCGAACCAGTCGCGGACGCGAGTGGCGAAGTCGTCGGTGGTCATTCCGGAGCCGGTGAGTTCGATGAGGCGGAAGACGCCTTTGTAGTGGTCGGCGAGAAGGGCGGGCAGATCACCGGCGAGGGCGGCTTGCACCATCGGATCGTCTTTCCATGCGGGTTCGTCGGGCAGGCGGCGCTTGAGTTCATCGAGTGTGAAGGCGAGTTGAAAAGGCAGGGGATTATCCGGCCAGAGGGTGCCGTCGTTGTCAAACACGGCGAGGCGCTCGGGCGCGGGGACGAATTCCTTCGAGTCGGGCGAGGTGGTTTTTTCGACGAAGTCGAGGAGGGCTTGTTTGGCGGGGCCGGGGTTCCAGGAGGGAAGCGGATCGGCGGCGGCGGCGGCGGTCGCGAGAAGGTTGGTGAGAACGAAGAGTATCGCGAGCGCGGTTTTCATTGGACGGGGCCGAGCGCTTGGGGAGTGGATTGGATTTCTTTGGAGGCGAGTAATTCGAGGGCGCGGGGGGAAATGATGCCGTCGGTGGTGAAGAGGATGGATCTGATATCGGGGTTGGATTTTTTCATCTCCATAAATTCGTTGGCGCGCGATTCGACCAACGGGGTCCACAGAACGAGGTCGGCACCAACTGCCACGACGAGTGTGCCGTCGCGGTCGAGGGCGCAGGGAACGCCGTCCATGGATCGAAATTCGGTGATCGGCGCGCGGGCTTTGTGGTGTTTTCCAAAGAGGCGGGCCATTTGGACAAAGTAAACGGCGTCCTCGGGGGATGCGGCCTGGGTGGCCTGCGCGAGGAGCGGATCGGGGTTGAGGCCGATTTCGGCGAGGAGTGTGGCGAGGGCGGATTTTTGCCAAGGGTTGAGGGAGGGGTTGGCGAGGAAGGCGTCGATATTTGCAGGCGATGCGCCGAGGGATCGGAGGGTGGCTCGGGTTTGGACTTCGAGTTCGGCGGGAGAGGATTCGACGAGGGCGCGCTGGAAGGTGTCGTTCATGTTCACAACGGAAAGCGCAGTGCCGATACCGCCTCCAACGAGGAGTCCGGAGAAGTTCACCAACGAGGCTCCGGCGGCCATGGCGCGGGCGGCGGCATCGAGTTCCGACTGCAAAACGGGGTCGGTGGTAAACGGGCTCACGCCGAACTGGAGGGCGAGTTCGGCTTTTTTGCGGTGCACGCCAGCGGCGGCTTCGACGGCCTCGGTCGCACCCACTTTGCCCTCGCCCATGGATTTGATTGAGGTGCCGACGCGGCCGAAAAACTTCGACGCGCCTTGCGGGAGGCGTTTGACGGTGCCGACGGGATCCTTCACCGCAGCTCCGACGCTTTGGATTTTTTCGCCGCCGGTTTGGAGGAGCGCCTTGCCGAACTCGGCGGATTTATTCATGGCGCGAAGGGAGGCGATGGCCCGGAGTTCGCGGATGCGGTTGGCGAGGAATTGTGTGCCGGTGATCTCCTCGTGGGCGGAGCCGTTAAAAAGCTCGTAGGTCGCGTGGAGCCCGTCGGCATGGGCAGTTGGGCCGGTTTTGGACAGCAAAGCCGGTGGAAGCAGCTCGGCCGATGGAACCGGGCCCGGCGTTTCGAAAGCCGAGGGTTCCGCGCCGATGGCGCTATTGATGAGAACAAGAAGGAGGGCTGTAAATCGCATTTTTAAAAAACTCATAAGCTATTTTGTGAACATCTCTCCCACGACATGAAGCACTCGATCACTTGTTGGAGGAGAAAGGCGGCCGAATTTTATCACGATTTGTGATTTGTCGATGGTCCGGATTTGATCCAGCACAATTTGACCTTGGACTCCTTGGAATGTGCAGGGAACCCGCCTGGGGGCGTTCCGCCCCTTGCTCGTCATGGGAGCGATGATCACTGTCCCGATATGCCGATTCATTTCGTCGGGAGAGACGATCCTGCAAGGCCGCTTCTTTTTGATCTCCCGCCCGATGGTGGGATCAAGGGCGGCTTGGAAAACATCAAAGCGCTTCACTTCCACTCCCATTTCTCCTTGTCCCATCGTGTGACGGTCGCGCGGACGGGCAGTTTGTCGTCGCCTTCGCGCGATGTGCTTAAAGGCCTCCGCCCATCCCCCGCGCGCCCGTCGTGGGGCCCGGATGATGACTGCACCGTCCGCGATATCGATTTCCAACTCCCCCTCAAGTCCGCATTTTTCAATGAAGGGCTTCGGAATCCGCACGCCGCGCGAGTTTCCAATCGGGATCAAAGTCGTCTTCATAAAACTAAAGTAGGCACTTTGTAATTACAGATTCAATGAAAGTTGGCTGTCCCCGGGCGGTGCAGATTTCGAGCAGGAAAAAGAAAACCGCGGGCATTTTTTAGAAACTCAATTCGAATCCGGCAACGGGCCCGTAGGTGGTGATCTCATACGAGAAACCCGCCTGATCGTAGTCGTAGCCGATCGCGCGGTAGCCGGCGACAAAGGCCGCCCAGCGGCTGATCTGCGCGCCCGCTCCGGCGAAGGCCTGCCAGGTGAGTTCCGAGTTCGCGCCGAAGCCGCCGATGTCGCCGCGTGCCACGACAAAGAGCCAATCGGTGAGATACGCGCGGGAGCGAAAACCGATGACCGGATCGATCCATGTGCGCGAGAACGAACGGGAGCGGCCCTCGAGCAAGCCGGGCGTGAGTTCCAAATCCAACCCCAGCGAGAGCATCCGGAAACCGGCCTGTAGATCAAAGCTGAAGCGCTCTGTCTGGATCACGCGATAGCCAAGGAGACTCGTCCATTGGAATTGATTGAGGGTCGAATTGAGTTGACCGAAGAGCGGCCCGGGTGTTTCCGCGGTGGTCTGGAATTGGGCGTAGATGACATCGTTCTCAAACGACCAGCGGTCGTAGCCGATCTCGGTGAGAACCATGAATCCGAGGGTGAGTTTGGAGAGCGCGTCGGAGGCGCCGAGATTCGCATCCGCACTCAGCGGACCAGCGCCCACCGTGCCGCTCACCGATGTGAGCCAGAGGTAGGGAGCGACACGAAAATGCCACCCGGCGGTTTCCTCCTGTGGTGGAGTGAGGGCGCGAAATTCGTCGGTGACAGTGCCTGCAAAAACGGCGGTAGGAAACGCGAGGAGGAGAAGAAATTTCCGCATCGGAGTGGGAGTGGCTCCTCTTTTTCGGCGGTTGATTCTTATTGAGAAATGCCGGTGACGGACTCCATCACGCGGTTGAGGTTGAAGCTGCCGGGCTTCTGGCGGGGCGGGAATTCCTTGAAGCTCTGGAGCCAGTTGCCGACATAG
>Ga0247844_1009018_pt1 | contig 10592 bp, 12 predicted proteins | sample LaCtaG_FD_192421 | JGI IMG/M metagenome (GOLD analysis project Ga0247844, IMG submission 192421) | Freshwater microbial communities from meromictic Lake La Cruz, Castile-La Mancha, Spain - LaCruzMarch201714.5m_1 | ecosystem: Environmental > Aquatic > Freshwater > Lake | place: Spain: Castile-La...
GGCCGGAAGCCACTGAAGTTTTAATTGGTCCATGGCATGAATGCCGGGCATATTGCTAATCACTTTTACGCCGTCAAAAACAGGGACCTGATAATTAAGAGTTGAGATCATTTTCATGACAACATTTTCATCTGTAAGATGCTTTACGACATCGAGGGCCTTAACTGAAATCCCATATTCAGTGAGGGGTTTTAAATCAGGAACAATAAGACGCAAGTAACCATCGGAATCTTGTTGTAGCGAGAGACTTGTTCCGGCCATAACGGGTGTTGTGTTTCCATTTACATAAACAGAATAATTATACAACCCACTCCCCCCACTGGCCGGTTTAAATTTCACAAGAATCTTACTATCACTTATCGCATATCCATCGGCAATCCCAGCAAAGGTTGGGCCGGCAGGAGAAACAACAGTGGCATTTATAGGGGCCGTGCTTTCTAATTTACGAATTGAACCCACGCAAGCAGCGAGTGAAAAAAGTAAGAAAAAATTTATGAAAATATTTAAATATTTCATAAATAGCGGATCGTCTTTGGGATCAAATTCTTTAATGGATTTTAATAAGAAGGGAAAATTTTGCCGAAAAAAAAGGAACAAGAATTAAAATTCACCATGATTTTCAACAAAAGATCATTTCACTTCACACATCATTCATAGGGAGGCTTTCACCCCTCCCAAACTTCCTTAACAAGAGTCTTTGAAAAATGAAGATCGCGCTCAATCTTTAAACCAAAAGGAAGACGAATTGCCTCAAGTTCATTTAAGCTGAAATAGCCGAATTCTCGCTCATGAAGATCAACCAGTCCGAAAAACAGAAAGTCATCGTCTTCTTGCTGACCTTCCACCACGTACCAACTACCAATGCCGCAAGGGTTGAAGAATTTGCAATGAATAATTTTATCTTTGAGCGGAACATTTTCTGTTGCATAGATGGCCGGAAGTTTGTTTTTAATTTCTTTAGTGAGCAATTTCATTTTCGTCTCCTTTAAAAAGTTTGTTTTCATTTTGATGGGCCCAGAGGAAACGAAGTCGAGTGCGTATCAAGAAGAATCTCGGAGGGCCCCCTCAGGGAAACCGTGATTGTTCTTGATAGGCAAGCGAGCGAAGTGGATGCTGAAAGGCACATAATGAAAATTACAGACTTTAAAAAGGAGGAGAGAAATTGTTCACACGCATGAACAAAATCGGACTGTTTCAAAACTGTTCAAGTGGCCGGACCGCCGAATCTGAAATTTTAGGTGACAGACAAAAAATCCGAAATTAAACTTGTTAGCGGAGTTATTGAATCTGAAAGAATCTCCAATTACTTCGCTTCTGGAACATCAATAGTTATCTGGATAAACATATGAAAAAAATTACGCTCTATCCAACATAAGGAACTAAAAAGAATTACTCTTACTGGCCGCGACTGCGCTACAGAGTTCATAAAAAACATGGCCTCAGTTCACGAACTCAATTTTGGCGATCATGTGATTATAGATTTATCTGGGATAGAGATGGTAAATCAATCGTTCATGAATTCAATGCTTGCTGAATTATATAATTTCATCAACCTGAGTGACTGCTCATTAAGTAATAATACTGCTGAAATGCAAAAGCGCTTCAATCAGGAAAGAACGAATATCCAAACAATAATGCTTTGGGCGTCATAAGCAGAAATGCAGAAAGAAGGAAGCTCACACCTACAATTTTGACGTGAGTTAACTTTTTTTAAATCCCAGGTCTTGAAGACAAAGTATGATCACTTAGAAACATTCAGATTAAATCAGAAAAATCCCAGAAGTATTATGCCACGTCACCCTGTGTGACATTAGCAAAATCATGACCTTCTTTGTGAAATGCAGAAGGTCGTCGGCCTAAGTCCTCTCACCGACTCGAAGAAAATATTTTCTGAATTTTTTTTATTATAATGCGAGATCAAAAATACAAACAAATCATGGCCCACTCAAAAAAATAGTAACCAAAAAAATTTTTCTGCTCGCATTTTGCTCGCACGAACTTATGAAAAAGAATGAAAATGGATGAATTAAAATGAGAAAGGAAAAAGAGTAAACTCTTGTATTCTTTGGGAACACCTTGAATTCATTTATGTTTTAAAACCAAAAATCCGCAACCTCTCCAGTGTGCCATTTCAAAGCTAAAAAGCCCTCTCATCTTAGAAAATGAAGAGGGCTTTTTTATTTTAAAAACAGCTAGTTAACTGATTCCAATAGATAATTTTCCCATTTTGCAAAATAAGCCTACCTGCATAGCAATCAGACCAAACAAAGTTTGGCTAATTTTATCCATACTTAAAAAAGGACATCTTCTGTTAAAATAAAACAACGCGTAGCGAGACAATATCATTGAGAGAAAAAATCTCTCAATAAACAATTAAACGTGCTATATTATATTAAAAAATAACTATTCTCACTTAAAAAGCTCTCAAAGGCAAAAATATGATTATAAAGCTTACACTTGAAAACTGGATGTCTTTTAAGGACCGTATCTCCTTCTCAATGCTGGCCACACGAGAAAAACAGCACAATGAAAGACTCCCCATGGTGAACAAATACAAAACAAAAGTGCTCCCGATTTCGGCCATCTATGGTGGCAATGCTTCAGGTAAAACAAATTTTTTCCGTGCTATAAATTTTGCGAAGCAACTCATCATTCGAGGAACAGGCCCAGATGCTCTCATTGCTGTTATCCCATTTCGCCTTGATACCTCTTCACAAGAAAAACCATCTTACTTTTCTTTTGAAATTCTTGTAGAGGAAGAAATTTATGAATTGAGTTTCGAAGTTACCCGAAAAAAAATTGTAAGCGAAAAATTGATTTTAATCGGAAGCACCAGTCAAAAAATACTTTATGAACGACATGATAATAAAATTGTGTTTGATAAATCTTTGATCAAAGATGAATTCCTTCAATTCGCCTTCAAGGGGACTAGAGAGAATCAACTTTTTTTAACAAACACCGTCTCTCAAAAAGTAGAACATTTTCGTCCCATTTATAATTGGTTTAAAGATACTTTAGAATTGATCGCTCCAGATACACGCTTTGAACCTTTTGAGCATTTTTTTAATGAAGTCCATCCCCTCTATCACACAATGAATGATTTTCTTTCCAAGCTCGATACAGGGATTAGCCGTCTTGGAAGTGAAGAAATATCTTTTGAGAATCTTGCGATCCCTCAAGTTCTAAAAATGGGCCTTCAAGAAAGTGTTAAAGAAGGAGATAGCGTTAAGGTCTCCTACGAAGATGAAAGATTTATTATTCAGAGAAGAAAAAATGGTGAACTCTCTGCTCAAAAATTAGTCACACTTCACCCTCACTCAAGCGGGCAAGATATTAAGTTTGATTTAAGAGAAGAGTCAGATGGGTCACGAAGAATCATTGATCTTTTACCTGCTTTCCTTGAACTCTCTTCCCCTCTGTCTAAAAAAGTTTTCATCATAGATGAAATTGATCGAAGTCTGCACACCCTTTTAACAAGAAAACTTCTTGAATTTTATCTTGAGAAATCTTCTCCTGAAGGCCGCTCACAAATTCTTTTAACAACTCATGATGCTCTCCTTATGGATCAAAACCTTCTTCGCCGTGACGAGATGTGGATTGCAGAAAGAAATGTTCAGGGAGCTTCAAGCCTTATTTCCTTTAGTGAATTTAAAGATGTCAGAAATGATAAAGACATCAGAAAAAGTTATTTGCAAGGTCGCCTCGGAGGAATTCCCAATGTCGCCTTCTAATAAAAAGTTTGAAAGAAAACTCGGAGAAAGGCGCTATAAAAAAATGTTTATTGTCGCTTCAGAAGGACAAAAAACAGAGCCCCAATATTTTTCGCTACTGCAAAATCAAAACTCCTTTGTTAAAATTTTCTGTCTTAGAAGTGGTAAAGCAAGCTCACCTCAAGCTGTCCTAAAAAGAATGAAAGAATATATTCGTAAGGATGGCCTAAAATTTTCATATGGCCCTCAGCAATCCCAAATTCGAGTACTGGCTCCTTCTTCATTTTGAAGATGGTAATGCAGTAGCGACAACACAGGAGTGCTCGCGCAGGCTCATCAATTATCTTCCTGACTACAATAAACATATTAATGGAAAAGAAATGACCACAGAAAGAATACGAAACGCTATTAAAAGAGCAGAGCAAAAAGATAAACCACTGTGTTCAGACTGGCCAAAATCGACAGGAACAACAGTCTACCGTTTAGTAAAAAAAATAGTGGCACACTCAGGTTAAATATTAACGTTTGGCCGCATTTTTGCCCGCACGAACTTATTAAAGAAGATGAGTAGAAAAGATAAAAACATCCTAACTATCTGTTTTTAATTGTAATTAGTAGTTTTTATAAATTTTTATTATTACTTTTATTAACAAAATTGATATTATTAATAATAATAAAATATTACTATTAAGTACAAAATTGTTAATATGAGTAAAAAAAAAGAAAAAACATTAAAAGACTACCTTGATGAGCTTATCGCAAAAGGTCAGTACTACTTCATTGTAGATGAGATAAAGGCAAAGCTTAAAGTTCAAGACAATTCACTATCCGTTGCGCTTTCACGTCTGGCAAAAAAGAAAAAAATTAAAACTATTAAACACGGTTTTGGACTTATTCTTTATGCTCATGAAGGTGAACTTCATCCTTCTCATTATCTAGACCAAATGATGAAGCTTTTGAATGCAAAATATTATCTAGGCCTTCTTTCTGCTGCTGCTTTTTGGGGAGCTTCTCATCAATCAAGCATGAGTTTTCAAGTTGTCACAAATAAAATAGTGAAGCCAATCAAATTTGAAAAAGGAAGAATTGAATTTGTAGCAAAGCAAATTTCGTTTCCTGAATTAGGTCTTCAAAAAGTCGCAGGAAACGGAGGATATTTTTTAATTTCTTCGCCGGAACTCACGGCCATAGATCTTCTTCGTTTTCCAAAGAGAAGTGGACATTTAAATAATGTGGCGACTATTTTAGAAGAACTTTGTGAGAAATGGACTAAAGAAAATATGGTCAAAATCTTTTCTGATTCCAGTGTCCCGACAGTCACTCTTCAGCGGCTAGGATACTTACTCGATATTGTACTTAAAAAAGAAAAAGAAGCAGGTATTGTTGAAAAAATTCTTGCACAGAAACACACTGCTCCAACACTTTTATCTAGCAGCAAAAAAGTAACAAATTTAAAGTCTCTTTCTTTCAACGAACGATGGAAACTTTATATAAATACAACTGTGGAGCCTGATTAAATGATACCGAAACAAGCAGTCGCCTCTTGGAGATCAGTGGCCAATTGGCCTCAAGATCACCAAGTTGAACAAGATTTAATAATCTCAGCAAGCCTCGTTGATCTTTTTAATCATCACTTTCTAAAAGACAAAATCGCTTTTCGTGGTGGGACTGCTTTGAATAAATTAATCCTCCCAAAGGCGATTAGGTATTCAGAGGATATCGATCTCAACAGATTAGACAATAGTGCCGCAGGCCCTGTTATTGATGCTATAAAGGAGGCCCTCGGCCATCGCTTTGAAGACAGGCCAAAAATAAAACAAACGAATCGCTCCGTAAAAATAACTTACAGTTTTTTGGCCATCAGTGGTGAAACAAGAAAACTCAAAGTTGAAATGAATGTAAGAGAAACACTCCCCCAGAAACCACTTTTAAAAATCCCGTATAAAGTTGAATCTGAGTATTTTTCTGGTGAAACGATAATCACCGCTTTTGATAAAGAAGAGATGATTGGATCAAAGATAAGGGCGTTATACCAACGAAACAAAGGGCGTGATCTCTTCGATCTTTACGAATTAAGCAAGCTTAATTTCAATTGGGATAATATCATCAGTTCCTTTAAACTTTTAAATATTGGAGCAACTCATAATGATTTCGAAAAAAACCTGAATGAGAAGATGAACAATCCAGAATTTTTAGAAGATATTATTCCTCTTCTTCCAAACGATATCGCCTACGATCCTAAAATTGCTTATGAATGGTTTTTAAAAATAATTCTCCCCAAGTTGTAACCACGGAACCACTTGCTTTAGCCGCATTTTGGCCGCACGAACTTGTTAAAAATGATGAAACAGAATGAAAAAAGATGAAGAGAAAGGATGGGCAAGCTCTTCATTGATGAGAGGATGTTCTTCGGGCCCTTTGTTTAATATTTTTTTTACGTAAAATTCAAGGTCACAACTTTTAAGTCTTAGGCCGGCGGAAGAATTATATCCAAAGGAAGCCAAGTTACATAAGGAAGAATTCTTTTTCTTTCTGATGGAGTTAGATCTTGAAATTTAATACAATCATACACATCTAGGCCCTCCGGATATGATTGGTTGGCCCGATGGGTACTGTACCATTCTGGAACAATACCAAAATTATCCAAACCCAATAATTTTTTACGAATGCCCTCTGCATTTGAAAGTGTAAATGGCATATCTTTTTCAATAAAAGCGAGTGCAATTCGAATGGTTTCGACTAAACGCCCCGTAGAAAAACCATTAAGAAAAATCTCATATTCATTATTTTTTTCTGCATCTTGAGCAAATTTATAACGATATTCCTCATATTCATGTACGCCTAAATCTATATGAGTTGTATTTCCACCTCTGTAAATTTCCCATGGATGTCCACCGCCTCTAGGCCCATGATACCATTTATTAAATGCTTCCGGAGAATTTATATCAATGTCCAATAAACCTTCATGGCGGTTGTCTGCAAATCTTTTATAAAGCATCATTCCAGTCTGGCCACCATCAATTCCTAAAGATTTCGCATTGGCAATGTAGGCGACTTTGCAATACTCAAGATAAATCTTAAGAGTTAAAGGTTTTTCAATTTTATAATTTTTGCTACCATTTTTCTCAATCCATCGAACAATCTTTTCTGTCAATTTTTTTCCTAATTTCTTCTCGGGGCGATAAAGATCTTTCACATTTAATATTAAAGCTTTTCTAGGAACAAGTCCTTCGCGATATTTCAAAGGAAGTTCTGTGTGAAGTTTTCGATAATATGATTCTAGGTTACTTTGTATTTTTTCAATGCAGGAATTGACTCCTTGAAGTATCCATTTTATTTCAGGCCCATTCCAATCGATTTTATCTTTTTCACCAGGGTAACACATCGTAAAACTCGAGCCTGAAAAAGTGAAATAGTAGTTTTTATCATACAGAGTAATACTTAACTTTTCCCATTCTTTCGAATTAATTTTAAAATAAAATTTCCAAAAAGAATCTGCATAATCTCTTTCAGGCTCAATAGTATTTAATAACTTTATCAATTTTTTTAATTTCAGTTCCATCCATGTCTCCTTTTCACTCGAATTCAAATATCAATATATTGATTATTATTTCCAGTCAAATTTTGATATTGGATCTACTCCTATTTTCGTTTTCGAAATGGGCCAGTTCATTGGTCCTTGAGTTTACGATGATAGGACAGGAAAAAATGAAAAAACTTATGCATGGATTACAACTGCAGTAGAATGATGTGATAACAGAAGGCATTGATTACCGCGTTCAAACGTGCTTTGAAAATATTAAAAAAATTAACGATTAATCAATTTTAAAAATTATCTAACTTAGATTATCCACCCGATGAAGTGAGATGTTCCCCTGAAATTTTTAAATTTGGAACCCTTTTAAAATGTTTTTTATTCCTAGTAATAAATATAGCACTTCTATGTAAGCAAATTCCAGCGATGAGCGAGTCGGCCATACCGATTGTTATCCCTTTTGATTCAAGATCCCTAAAAACATCAGCTGCAAGAGCAGAAGACGTTGCATCAAGAGGAATGATCGTGAGCGCGTTTAATAAAGTTCCAACGGCCGTTTTCTCTTTAGGCGATTTTGCTCCGACCCAAAGTTCAAATGCAGAAACTGCTGTGGTACAAAGACCTCCCGTTTTAAGTTCAAGCTCAATGCGCTTAGCCTCATCACCGCGATCCCTTAAAAAATCGATAAGAACATCAGTGTCTGCAACAAAGCTCATCGCCAGTTCTCCCTGATTGATTTAGTTCGTGTTTCAAATTCATCGGCAGCATCACTTTTAAGTGAGCCCTTCATTGCAAGGGCCGCCTCAATTAGGCTTGATCGTGAGGCTTGGCGAGTTAGAAAAATATCAATGGCCTCTTGAACTAAACTTGAGAAACCCTTCATGCCTCGCTGTGCCGCGAGCTTTAAAAGCTCCGCTCGTTGCTTTTCTGTTAGCTCGACAGTGGTACGCATAAAGCCTCCTTAGTTAACAACATAATAACATGCATGCATATGCATGTCAAGAATGAGCCCATCAGCAGATTCACGAAGACTCGCATTATTCTAACCTTAAGTACTTAGTGGATGCTGATCTCAACAGATTAGACAATAGTGCCGAAGACCCTATTATTGATGCTACAAAGGAGGCCTTTATGCCATACCACCATGCTTAAGGTTCAAACTTTCAAAACATAAGCGGATAGCAAGTATTCTAGTATTTGACTCAGCTTGCAGTTTTAGAGGGGTTAAAAAAAAAGTCTAAGGCATAGCTCCTAAGATCTTTTGAGCAAACGGTAAGAAGATTTTGTGGTGTATTTTTTTTTAAAAGTTCTTTCACCCAAGCGTAGGCCCAAACATATTGAGTAAAAAGAGGGAGAGGAGGATTGTAAGTGTCTTCACTATAAAATTTGAAATAATGAAAACTTCCAGGAGTTTTTTCTTCTTGAATAATTGCTTCATGAATAACTCGATTCACTTCATCAGCATTTTTTAAAATGAGTTCATACCCATCTTTACTTTGGTAGACATATTCCCAGATGTTTATTCCCGGATTAAGAAGTTCTGAGACAGCACAACTAAAACCTTCACCAAAAAGATGTTCTAAGGCCGGTTGCTTTTGTATAAATTCCTCATTTTTTTGATTGGGTTGAAGCCCCCAGCTTAACCAATTTTCAGGTCTTGATTCTCGCGCGACATGAGTGAGTTCATGAGTTTCAAGGACATCATAATAATCAGGATGAGGAGGAGGAAAAGTCAGGCCTATGAATACGCGATGAGTTCCCTCGTGAAAACGAGCATAACCATCAATGTAGGAAAACATCACAAAAAGAACAACTTCGCCCACTAATTTTATGTTAAAAAAATGCTCAACTTTATCTATGTTAATTTTTATTTTTGCTTCTTCTTCACAACTTTTTAATTTTAAAACCTGTTCACGATATTCTTGCCAGTCAGAAGCGTTTGATTGAAAGAGTTCATAATTTTTTTCTAAATCTCCCAGAGGCCCTACAAAATAGGCATGGCCTAAAGAAAAAAAATCTTTTAAAAATTGCTCTTTAGAGGGAAATTGTTCCCAGCTTTTGATAATTTTTAGTTGTAAATCGATGAGATTGATGATCTTCATATTTTATGGCCTATCATAACATGAATGTATAAGAAGTCATTCTGTTCGAGGATTGAAAAATAAGATTTGATAACACTAAGCAATCTAATGATATCTTTTTTAGAAAAATTAAAATTTTAGATTTGATTTTCAAAAGGAACAGGAAGCATTATTCCTGAAAATAATTTTAATAATGTATAATATCGTTTGCCTCAATGATTTAATTGCGACAGTGCTTTCACGGCAGAAGTTTATTTTTTTTTACTTTCTATCGGGAGGGATGACCATTGGCTGCGTCTTGATCAGGCATATTCATTCGAGTATGTTCGTAATCTATACCTTCACAGTATCTGTCAGCAATTCTTTTAAGATTACGAGGGTTCAAACAGTTCCCATCAAGTTCCTTATAAACAGGATTTCCTGGAATGAATCCCGCCTCTCTATCAAGTTGATCCCCCTCCTGTCGATAGACGCGTTCGAGTTCTGCTTTGTTTACCGTAGGCTTTTTAACGGGCGCATTGACAGTGGCCATCACAGCAAAGACGCCAAACAGTCCGACACCAGCAAGAGCGAGACATCCTAAACACGCCGAAGAGTTTGTAAGAAAGGCCGATTGATTAATCGCATCGCCATATTTAGTTGAAAGTTGTATTTTTCTTAATTTTTCAATCGACTCTTTTGGAAGTTTTTCTAAATAAGCGCTCGCATAATTTTGATATTCCTTAAACTCCGAAGGGGAAAGTTTACTCTGAAGAAGTTTTAAACAATTTTCAACAGTCGCACCAAAATCACATTTAAACTCGCTTACAATTTTAGAAACCGAAGACGATAAAGTAGGAAGTGCATCTGATGATTTTTTGACCACGGGACAATCTTTTTCAGGAGTGCCAGAACTCTTCGCTTCTTCAAGTCCACCGATTGCGTTTTCAACACTTTTTTTTAGCACGGCTTTCTCATTTGATGCTTGTGGTGTAATAGAAAAAGCCTCTTGCATAAAAAGTAAATACGCTAAAAAAAAATATCTCATAAGGATTCTCCAAGAATATTGATCCCTCATAATTTTTATCAGAAATCCCCAAAAAAACTTAAGTTAAATTTAAATAATCCGATAATGTAAGTCTATCTGAAGCACCAAGGTGTTACCATGCTCAAAAAATCATTATTTAAATTAACAGATGTTTCCCAAAATACGCTATAGAACCATGCTAACAAATCCTCTTTTCTAGAGGAGAAATCTTCAAATTTAATTTTGCCGCAGTTCTCTTT
>Ga0247844_1009026_pt1 | contig 10582 bp, 5 predicted proteins | sample LaCtaG_FD_192421 | JGI IMG/M metagenome (GOLD analysis project Ga0247844, IMG submission 192421) | Freshwater microbial communities from meromictic Lake La Cruz, Castile-La Mancha, Spain - LaCruzMarch201714.5m_1 | ecosystem: Environmental > Aquatic > Freshwater > Lake | place: Spain: Castile-La...
ATTAGCATAGCCATTCTCCTTTATTTGTGCCAATGCAATATCAGCCGACTGGTCTATTTTGAATTCAAAAATATAGATATGATCATTGTTTACAATAACGGAGTCAATTCGTCCTTTATTGAGGTGAACCTCATTATGGACATCTGCGCCCATGAGACGAAAAATTGAGTAGATAATATTTTGATAATTCTCCTCCATGTCAGACCGATGCGCATACGGAATAGCTGCAATATGACTGAACAATAACCTGTGTAATTCTTCGGTATCGTTGGAATAGAGAGCCATTTGAAATTGCGCAATCTCCGATGATACTTCTTGCAAATTCCGCTGTGTAAGCATCTGTAACAAATGATGTTCAAACGCAATTTCAATTTCCATATTTGGAAAATTTAGTTTATACATCATTTTATTAAACAAAAACTGTGCACTCTCAATTGTTAAGTAACCTGTTTGGAGCAAGAGAGGAGCTGCTTGTATATTTGCTACATCAAAGGAATCCAGCAAAAAATCAGGCACCAAATCATGTATTGATTTGAAAAAATTTATCTGTTTATTTTTCAGAATATTAAAAATAAATGAAGGATTACCCGTGGAAAACCAATAGCTGGTAAAATCTCCACCTTCATTAATAAATAAACCTAACGATACTGGATTATAGACAGTTTCAGCATTTTTATTAAACCGAAAACCGTTGTACCAAAGCTTAATTTTATTCCGAAATTCTAATTTATCAACATTATTTTTATCTGCCAATTCATCAATTCTATCGCCAAAATATTGTTCCAATTCCAATTGTGTGTAACCATACATGGTGGCAAACTGCTCCGTCATGGTAATATCACGTAGGTTGTTGAGCTTAGAAAAAACTGACACCTTAGAAAATTTGGTTACACCAGTCATAAACACAAAGCGCAAATGCTCATCTGCCGCCTTGATGTTGATATAGAAATTTTCCAGCACTTGCCGTATATCTTCTAGGTGCGGTGCATAAATATTCTCAACCAAAGGCTTATCATATTCATCTATAAGGATTACAACTTTTCCCTGAGTTTTGGCATTCCTAATGAGTTCTGTAAACAATAAACCAGAATGCTTTTGATCAGAAAGAACAATTCCTAAATTTTCGGCATTTACACGCAACAAGTCACAAAGTCCTTCGTTAAGTGACGATGCCGACTCGCAAGGTGCAAGCGAAATATTCAAATTAATGACAGGATACACTTTCCAATCATAAGGCATATCATAAATCTTCAAGCCTTGGAACATAGCCTTGTTTCCGCTGAAAATGTTCTTGAGAATAGAAACGGACAATGACTTACCAAACCTACGTGGGCGAGAAAGAAAAAAAAGACCGTTCGGTTCACTAACTAATTGATGAAAATAATCCGTTTTGTCAACATATAAGTAATTATTGGCAATCGTATTTTCAAATGTATAAGCGCTAGTGGTAATGGTTTTACGCATAAATTTATTTTTTTCAGATTACGTCATCAAACAAAACGCAAACAAATGATGCATTCTCTATTAATAAAATCTAATTAGCTCAAACAGCTCTACAAAGATACGGTATTCTATTGCAAAAACAAGAAAAAATAATATCTATAGAAGAACTTACCATTTATTTTAAAAAATCGACAGATGCACGATTGAAAACGAAAAAGCCCTCATAATCAAGAGATTATGAGGGCTTAAAGCGGTCTGGACGGGACTCGAACCCGCGACCCCCTGCGTGACAGGCAGGTATTCTAACCAGCTGAACTACCAAACCGTTTTTTGTGTAGTGCATTATTCTCAAATGCGGTGCAAAGATACGATTATTTTTTGAAACACACTGCTTATTTATACGTTTTTTTCAATCATAATTGAACAAAAAAATACCAGAAGAGCAAATAATACTTCAAAACATTGAAAAGCAATCAAATAAGCAACAAGTCTAATAAAAAAATCAATTTAAATTTCACATACTTGTTACATCAATCTTTATTCGAGGATAAAACGTATTATTATTTGGCTTTGACGTAAATATATTGTTTTATCTTGAGCCTAAGAAAAGTAAAAACATACCCAATAAAACACCAAGTAAATCAATTACTTTATATTTTATATTTTTATCCTGCATAAAAAATGCACCATAGATAAACGGTACCACCACACCTGCACGTCGAATAGTGGAAACCACGGAAATGAGGGAATCGGGCAAAGAGAGTGCGTAAAAATAAATAAAATCGGCTGTAACCAAAAATATTGAGATAAACGCAATAGACCATCTGAATTGAAACGGGGTGGTTGTTTTCCGAGTTGGCGCCCACAAAAACAAGGTGATAAAAGCCATTATAATCCCTTGATAAAGAGTATAATATGTTTGCACCGCCATGGCATTAAATTGATTCATCAGGTATTTATCATACAATCCGCTCAAAGCACCAGTGAGTGTGGCCAAAATAATAAACCAAAACCATTTATTATTGGTAAATGAGATTCCCTCCTTTTTGCCAATAACTGAAAACATAAAAAATGAAAGGAGAGTGATGCCAATACCAGCCGCTTGATAAATATTCAATCTTTCACCAAAAATCAATACAGCACCGAGCACTGTCCACATAGGCTGAGTAGCTTTAATGGGCGAAGCAAGTGATATGGGCAAATGCTTCATGGCAAAATAGGCAAAGAGCCAAGAAATCAACACAATAACAGCTTTGAGCACAAGAAAAAGGTGGGTCTCTAAATCTACTGTAGGTACAAAAAACAGAGCACCTTGTAATAGATTTGGAGCAAAACTTGATATGATTATAAATGGCACCATAATCAAGGACGAAAACAGAACCGAAGTAAATATAACAGGTATCACTGCATTATTCTGCAATGACACCTTTTTAAACACATCATAAACCCCTAAAAATAAAGCCGAAAAGAGTGCCAATATCAACCACATATTGTTGTATTTGTTATTTAGATTACATTTATCAAATTATCACAACACTACCCAAACAAACGATCCGGATAACCGATATCCACCAAAAACAAACCATGTGCTGGCACCGAAGCACCTGCCTTACATCTATTTTCCGACTCGATTATTGCCCTGAAATCGGCAATAGATATTTTTCCTCGTCCTACTTCCCACAAAGTACCCACAATAGCACGCACCATGTTTCTCAGAAATCTATCTGCCTGAATTGTAAACACCCATTTATCGCCTTGTTGCGTCCATTCCGCATGGGTAATAGTACAATTATTGGTCAGTGCATCGGTATGGAGTTTACTAAAACTAGTAAAATCTCGGTATTCCAATAAAGACGATGCCGCCTCATTCATTTTTTCAAAATCAAGATTATCACTTATTCTAGTGGCTAAATGAGGAATAAATACCGACTTTTGTGTTGTCACATGGTATTCGTATCTTCTGAAAGTTGCATCAAAACGAGCATGTGCACTTTCTATTACAGGTACAATTTTATATACAGCAATGTCGTTGGGCAAATAACTGTTGAGCTTATTTGTTAAATGGGATGCTGACTCCAAACCTCCATCCACATCAAAATGTGCCACCATCCACCTAGCATGTACACCAGCATCTGTTCTTCCAGCTCCCACAAGTTCAACATTTTTCCGAAGTATGGTACTTATACCTTTTGTTAACACCTCCTGAACAGAGATTCCGTTGGGTTGAATTTGCCACCCATGATATGCAGCACCATTATAGGAAAAATAAATAAAATAACGTTTAGACATTTTACTAAAAAACTACCGTTCGGTTTTTGTATGCAAGAATTTTTCTCTCAATATGTTTTTCTACAGCATGAGAAAGTACAATTTTCTCTAGATCTCTACCTTTTTTAATCAACTCGTCCACATTATCTTTGTGCGAAATGTGAGTTACTCCTTGTTCAATAATTGGTCCAGCATCCAAATCGCTGGTTACGTAATGACTAGTTGCACCTATTACTTTCACACCGCGTTCGTGCGCTGCATGGTATGGGCGTGCACCCGCAAATGCAGGTAAAAATGAATGATGAATATTGATAATCCTATCAGGATAATGATCTATAAAATCGGAAGATAGTATTTGCATATAACGTGCTAAAACGCAGAAAGTTACTTTGTGCTCTTTAAGCAATTCCAATTGAAGTGCCTCCTGCTCCACTTTATTATCTTTAGTAATAGGGAAAGTATAATATGGGATATTGAAACGTTTGGCTACATGTTCCAAATCGGGATGATTACTGATAATCAACGGAATCTCTACATGCCACTCGTCGGCCGAATAACGAGCCAAAAGATCGTACAAACAATGCGACATCTTAGAAACAAAAATAGCCATGCGTGGTTTCACATCAGCAAAATAGAGTCTAAAAGTAATATCAAACCTAGATGCAATAAGGGTTTCAAAATACTCTTCAATTTTTTCCTTTGGAATTTGAAAAGCATCCAGCTCCCATTCTACACGCATAAAAAATACTTTTTCCTCGCGATTTACATATTGATCTAAATAGAGAATGTTACCTTTGTGCTGATTGATAAACTCTGTTACTACCGCCAAAATGCCTTGTCTATCAGGACAATTGATCAGAAGTATTGCTGTATTTTTCTTTTCCATGAGTAAGCTTTGTTTTATTGTAATATGTTTTACATTCCTTTTTCTTTATATCGCAAAAAAGAGCACAAAGATAACATTTTTATTGCATAAGGTAATTATAACTAGAGGAATAGAATGATAAAATTGGGACAAAAGCTAGAATAACTTTGATTTTAAAAAAATTAAGAGTGTCATTTTTACATTTCATACTATACAACATACTTAATGGTATTGAATTACAACAACAATTGATTAAGTTTGTGAATTGAATTTTTCAAAAAAAGAACACAACAAACAATTTCTTGCCTTTTGGAAATGCTGTTGGTGTTGGTTATTCATTTTTTACTGACGGTGAGTTACAAAAAAGCTTTCTCATTCCCAAATCACTAATAAACCATGCAGTGTATGCACAAAAAATACTATCGTATCAATACCAATTTTTCTTCATTAATATTCACAATCATACTCTTTCTAAGCACGCTCATTGGGACAGATAATCTCAATGCTGCCACTCGTTATTCGGTGGCAAACGGCAATTGGAACGCAACATCTACATGGAGCGCAAGTTCTGGCGGAGCATCTGGAGCTAGTGTACCTGTACCTGCCGATGATGTTGTAATTGAAGGAAACAGAACTGTTACCGTTACAGCTAGTACTTTTTGTACCAATATCTCTGTAAGTAGCGGTTCTACATTAGCACTAGGAAATTTACAGTTAACAGTGTCGGGCAATTTCACCAATAACGGCTCTTTTACTGTTGGCACAGGTACTATTACTATGAATGGTGCTGGCAAAACAATTGGTGGTACAACAGCCACATCATTCTATAACTTAGAAATAAGCAATGTAGATGGTATTAATCTTGCAAACAATATTTCCGTCAGCAACACCTTAACTTTAACAGGTGGTAGGCTAACTTTGGGAGCATATAACCTTACCATGGGTGCGTCGGCAAATGCAGTTGCGGGTACACTGGGTGCTACAAATATGATTGTGGCAAATGATGCGGGCGAGATGCGGAAACTTTTCACTACAAATGGCTCTTACGTTTTCCCCGTGGGCGACAACACCGCCACTGCCGAGTATTCACCTGCAACAGTGAACTTTGCATCAGGCACTTATGCTGGCGGGGCGTACGCTTCGGCAAAAGTCACTGATGACAAACACCCTGACAATGCGAATACCAACAATTACTTAACTCGTTATTGGACAGTTGGACAAAGTGGAATCACTGCATTTTCCGCCACTGTTACAGGCACTTTTCCTGCTGCTGATATAGTTGGTGATGTGGCAAATATGATTACCGGCAGATTGAATGGTGCACTACCATTCCTAAAACACAGTGCCGTAAGCGCCACCACCATTTCAGCTAGTGCACTGACTGATTTAGGGCAATTCACAGGCATTTCCAATCCTGTAACAGTGTCAACCACATCACTTTCTGGCTTTATGTACACACTTGGCGCTGGACCCTCGGTAGAACAATCGTTCACTGTAACTGGCGCAGGGCTAAGTGGAAACATCACCATTACACCACCATCCGATTTTGAAATATCTACTACCACAGGCGGAGCATTCAGTGCCACCAACCCAATCACACTTGCCCATACGGCAGGAGTAGTCAATACCACCACCATATATGTCCGATTAAAAGCTGGACTGTCTGTTGGAGCTTACAGTACCGAAAACATCACTATTACCTCATCAGATGCCATTTCCATAAATGTGGCATGTGGCGAATCGGTTGTAAATTCTCCAGCAGTAATTGCCGCACCTACTACCATTCCGCTTTTTTCTTATACTGTTGGCACAGGGCCATCGGTGGAGCAAACTTTTTCCGTAAATGGTTCATCTTTAGCAGGAAATATTACCATCACACCGCCTTCCAACTTCGAAATATCCACAACCACTGGCGGAGCATTTAGTGCCACTAACCCCATTGTTTTAGTACAATCGGGCGGAACGGTGAACGCAACCACAATTTATGTACGGATGAAAGCAGGATTATCAGTAAGTCTAATCACAACCGAAAATATCGTTATCACTTCACCAAGTGCTACTACGGTAAATGTTGCATGTTCTGGCGAAATTATTCCATCTATCACCGCAGCTGGTGGTGGCAATTATTGTGCTGGTAGCACCATCAATCTGAGCAGTTCGGGTACAGGCTATGCCAACCAATACTGGAAAGGCCCAAACAATTACTACTCACTATCAGCCAATCCTTCCATAGCGAGTTCCACTACCACCATGTCGGGCACATACACTGTGGTGGGAAGTACGCTGGTGGGCAATAACTTGCTTGCAAATGGGGATTTTTCTAATGGATATAACAATTTTACAAGTGCTTATACCCAATCTGAAGTCGCCAATATTGCTGAAGGATATTATGCAGTTGTAGGAAATCCACACACAGTTCACAGTGGTTTCAGTGCATGTACAGATCACACTACCAACACATTAACAAGTAAGCAACTGGTTATGAATGCCGCAACAATTGCCGGCGTTGTGGTATGGTCAGAAACGGTTGCTTCAATAAGCACAAATACCGATTACCAATTTACTTATTGGGTGCAAAGTGTGGTAGGATCCAATCCATCTCAGTTACAACTATATATAAATAATGCTGCAGCTGCACCCCTATTTACAGCCATTACCGCCACTTGTCAGTGGTCGCAATTTACCTACAATTGGAACTCTGGAGCAGCTACATCGGCAATTGTATCATTGGTAAATCAAAACACTGTAGCAGCTGGCAACGATTTTGCACTTGACGACATCGTATTCCAAAAAGTTTTAACAAGTTCATCTTCGGTGGAAGTTACCGTAAATTCATCGCAAGCCGTGAGCGTTAGTATTGCAGCCACAGCCACATCAATTTATACAGGCAATAGTATTACTTTTACCGCTACACCCACCTATGGAGGCACTGCACCATCTTATCAATGGAAACTAAATGGCGTAAATGTGGGCAGCAACAGCGCTACTTACACCAATGCCGCACTTACAAATTCGGACAAAGTAACATGTGTACTTACTTCTAATTATCCGTGTATTTCGGGGGGAAATCCAGCCACATCCAACGAGATTAATATGACTGTTCTTGCACGTACAAACTTTTGGGAAGGAACAAATAGTACCGATTGGGGAACAGCTAGTAATTGGTCCGACAATGCCGTACCTGCATCAGGCGACGATATAGAATATGCCACAGTTGCAAATAACGGAACAGCTGCTGTAAACGATTTAGTACTAGATATCGACAGAACCGTTGGCGCATTTATCAATGCATCTTCACGTAATTTGATTATCCCTGCTGGAAAGTCTCTTACTGTAAACAACATCATGACTACCGATGGAAATACGGACAGAATCTATATACAAAGTAGCTCATCGGGTGCAAATGGAACTTTGATATTCGGCCAACCCACACTCAACACAAACGTTAATGCCACTGTAGAAATGTATTCCAAAGCATTTTATGATTTAGGTGCTGCCGCTGGAAGTAAATATACATGGCAATTTTTTGGCATTCCAGTTAAAACAATGACCCCCACTCCTAGTCTAGCGGGTGCATACGTCAGAGTGCTCAACGAGGCTGGAACTACGGTATCAAACCACTGGACTGCACTTACAAATGCGTCTGCAATGACCTCATTTGTAGGTTATGAAATAACACAATCAGCTGCCAAAACATACGTTTTTCCTGGCACTTTAGAAACAGGCAACTACAGTTCTGGTCAAATGCCATACACCACAGGAGCTTTATATGCAGGGCAAAATTTATACGCCAACCCATACACCGCAGCCATCAACATTGCATCGCTCAGTTTTGGCACTCAAACCGAAGCTGCAGTATATTTGTATAATTCGGGCACTTATAACCAATGGGTCACCAACTTAGGCGTTTCAACTTACGATGGCACAACTACAACGCCTGGCCAATATACAGTATCAACCCCAGCCACAGCTGGTTTTGGTGGTGTACCAAGCCAAATACCATCCATGCAGGCATTTTTGGTAAAAGCCATGGGGAGCACTCCCAATGCTACTTTGGGGATAAACTATTCATCTGTAGTGACAAAAAACACTACGCAACAACGATCACCCATTTATCATGCAAAACAAAACATTATTAAACCATATTTAAAAATCCAAGTTTCAGACAATCGACTTTCTGATTGTGTATGGATATTTATTGACGATTCATGCAATTCGAGTTTTAATAATGGCTGGGACGGCTACAAAATTAAAGGCAACGCACTTGCACCGCAACTTTATGCCGTAGAACAAGATGGTATATATCAAATAGATGCAACTAACAATCTAAACAACATTCAACTTGGCTTTCAATCGGGCAACGATTCTACATTCACACTCACTATTACCAATCAATATCTTTCGTCAATATATGATGGATTATACCTTGTAGATCTAGCTACGCAACAAACCATTGAAATTTTGGGTGATACCACAAATTACGCATTTACAAACCTACCAAGTTACACCAACGAAAATCGCTTTCAAATTGTAACCAGATTGGCCGATAATATTATTACTAGCAATAATAAATTGCAAATACACAACACAAATCAAAATGTATTTATCCAAAATGATAGCAACGAAAGCGGATGGCTGAGCATTCATACGCTGGAGGGAAAAACAATCTCGAAAATGAAAATTGCACCTAAATCGGTAATTTGCTTACCAGCACAACTTCAAACTGGCTTGTATATTATAAAAGCTTCTACCCCATCAGAATATGTAAGTAAAAGAATAGTAACAACAAAATAGACAGAAACGACACAAAAAAAACCTATCCGAACTATTCGAATAGGTTTTAGCGATTAGACTGCAGCGAGAATTATGCTGGAGTGATAGCTTCAGAAGGACAAACATCGGCACAAGTACCACAGTCTGTACAAACATCAGCATCAATAACATAGATATCACCTTCTGCAATTGCATCAACAGGACATTCACTTACACATGACCCGCAAGCAATACAATCATCTGAAATAACGTAAGCCATTTTCTTAAATTTTATTTGTTAGTACTAATTAGTGCTACAAAAGTAAAACTTTTTTTATAGCAACAAAAATAATTATCACTTTTTTTGCAAGCTAAATAGTTAAAATAATTGACCCATATCATTAAAATGCTCAACTATTGCTCAATTTCTATGAAATAAGTCACATAAAAGCAAAATATTAACAAATAAAGTAACTTGTGATTACCATTCCACATTTTCAAGTTCTGAGAAACATTTGAGACCTGATTTCGGCAAAACACAACAGAAATGCTATTTTTTTGTAATTCACAAAATAAAAATCAATTTTTAATCTTATCATTTAAATGCTTTTTGTATATTTGTAAAGCATTGAGAGTTCGGCAAATGCAAATTAACACTTACTAAACAAAAAACTATCCCAATCAATTGTCACATAAGAACATTAGCATATTTACCAATTAACACATTTTTGAAATGAAAAACATTTTTAACTTTTTATCCCAAAAACAATCTATAGTAATTCCACTATTGATGGAAATGACCGAAGTAATTATTGTTACATCGGATTTAATGATAGATTGTGTAGAAAACTACGACCACAGTACTTCTTCCACAATTTTCAAAAAAATTAAAGAGCAGGAAGAGATTGGTGACGATACGTCTACAAAAATTTTCAATGAGCTCAATTCGGCTTTTGTAACTAACTTCGACCGCGAAGACATACATCAGCTCACCGAATTAATGGACGATGTAATTGATTGTATGAACAGTTGTGCCAAACGGATTGTGCTTTACAACCCTAAACACATGCCCGATAGCAGCATCAAATTGGCAAAATACATAAAAGATGGCGCCAATACAATAAAAAAAGCAATCATGTTGCTCGAAGATTTAAAGAAAAATTCTACTCAACTAAGAGGATATTGCCACCAACTGCATTCAATAGAAAACAAAGCCGACGATGTGTACGAAAGTTTTGTTATTGACTTATTTAA
>Ga0247844_1009027_pt1 | contig 10581 bp, 4 predicted proteins | sample LaCtaG_FD_192421 | JGI IMG/M metagenome (GOLD analysis project Ga0247844, IMG submission 192421) | Freshwater microbial communities from meromictic Lake La Cruz, Castile-La Mancha, Spain - LaCruzMarch201714.5m_1 | ecosystem: Environmental > Aquatic > Freshwater > Lake | place: Spain: Castile-La...
GGATATGTTTCAATTCCTTCTGCCAACCATGACATCAATAGATTAAATTCAGGTACAAGAGATACAGATGAACAGTTGAAAACGGCATTGGTTTTTCTTTTGACTATTAAAGGCATTCCATTTATTTATTATGGTGATGAAATAGGGATGAGGTTTATTCCCGATTTACCTGGAAAAGAAGGAAGTGTATTAATGGATTTAAACAATGCAAATCGTGCCGGAACTAGGACACCTATGCAATGGAATAGTGATAAAAATGCAGGATTTTCAACAGCTATGCAATCAAAACTGTATCTACCTATTGATTCAAATTCATTCTTTCCAAATGTAGAAGCACAACAAACAAATCCTGCTTCATTGCTAAATTTTACAAAACATCTGATTTCATTAAGGAATAGTATCCCCGCATTGGGAAATGATGGTGAAATTAACTTCCTGAATACCAATCAACAGGCTTATCCGCTTGTTTATATCAGATCATATCAGCAAGCACAATATCTTGTAGTGATAAATCCATCGGATCAAAAAACGGAATTTGTTATTGAGAATATGAGTACAGGAATAATTGAACCAATTTTTGTTGAAAAAGTAATTTGTACCAAAGATAATAATAAACTTAAGGTAACAACTGATAGAGTAAGTTTTGGGATATATAAATTGAAATGAAAATGCTTCTTAAAACAAAACAATTATTTTGGGGAGCATTGGTTTTCAATTTCTACATTAGCACTAAATGCCATCACATATTATACACGCTCAGCTAGTGCTAGTGATGTCACAGTAGTAGTCGATGGAACAATTATTAAACCATATGCTACATTTACAAGTGCAAGAAGTAGAATTGCAGCGAGTGGAGGTACAATTTGTTTCCAGAATACTCTATGAGAAAGTTGGTGCCGAATCTAAGTATTTTACCATTTATGGCACAGAAAAAGCTAAGGAAATTTTTTGATAGAACAACATTAGGTATCACTACTTTCTTACAAACTTACTACCCTGTGGGATTGGCATAAAATATGGAAAATATTTCGATTCAAAATTTCTCAAATTATAATACCACAATAAATACTTATACTGGAGTTATTCCTTTGCAGAAGTTATCATTAGACTTCTTGCGAATGTCAAATAGACTGAGTAAGCTCCTAAGTTATGGCAGTGTGCATCGCACCCGTCCGTTTGACGTATTTCTGAAAAGGGGCTAAAAGTTAAAATAATAACATTCACAGGAAGTCTATTGTTAAGTAAATTTCAAGACCAATATAACACTTTTCTCATACATCGCATTAATTAATAAACAATTAAATAAATACAATATGAAAATCCATCATTTAAAAATCACTTTCTTCTATTTCTTATTTCTGATAAGCATTACACAAATAAATGCAACCAACTATTATTTATCATCAACTAACGGCTCTGATAATAACAGTTTAATTCAAGCTCAAAATCAATCAACACCATGGAAAACTATATCCAAATTAAATGAGATGATGGATAAGATGAAACCAGGAGATGTTGTTATGTTTAAAAAAGGGGATACTTTTTCTGGCATTATTAAACCAAATGTTTCAGGGACCACAACTAATAATATAGTTTTTACTTCCTTCGGAAAAGGTAAACAGAAACCTATCATTGAAGGATTTACAATACTGGAAAACTGGAAAAAAACAAGTGAAAATATCTGGGAAGCTGTGTGCTTAGGTTCAAATTGTCAGCCGGCTGCGTTACTTTTAAACAATGTGCTGCAACCTTTAGGTCGTTACCCAAATATTGATACCCCAAACGGTGGGTATCTTACAATTGATTCGCACCCAACCGACTCAAAAAATGAATTTACATGTAATAGTTTAACTCAATCAACTGATTGGTTAGGATCAGAAGTCGTATTACGAACAGACCATTGGATTCTGGATCGTATATTATTAGCAAAGCAAAATGGCACTACATTAACTCTGGCAAAAAACGCCACATATAAACTTAAAGACAAGACTGGTTTTTTCTTCCAAAATCATCCATCTACCCTCGACATAAATGGCGAATGGTGTTATGTGTCATCCAGCAATAAGGTTGTTCTGTATTCAACAGAAAACCCTAACAAATCAACCATTAAAGTTGCGACACATAAAAACTGCTTTTTTATAGAACGCCAATCAAATATTAGTATTGTTGATTTGAAAATTATGGGTAGTAGAAAGTGTGATGTCAGATTGAATAATGTAAAAAATATCAAAATCACAAATTGCGATTTTGAGTTTTCAGGTCAAAACAGCATTAGTCATGGTGATTATGATAACTTGAATTGTGAGAATATCATTATTGAAAATAATACTTTTACTAATGTTCAAAGTGATTGTCTTGAAGTATTTGGGAAAGAAATAAGTATTAAGAACAACAATTTTAAAAACATTGGAATAGTGCCGGGAATGGCAGAAAGCGGTCAGAAAAGTAATGTTATTAATACGATTTCCGATAAAATAGTAGTTGAAAGGAATACTATGGATCAAATTGGTTATAGTGGAATTATGTTTGGATGGTCGAGTAATGTGCTGATTAAGGAAAATGTAATCTCTAATTTCTGTAAAGTATTGGATGATGGTTCTGGCATTTACTGTTGGAGCAGAGACACTGTACCAATAGCTGTAAACCGCAAGATAATAAACAACATAGTATTAAATGGTTTGGGTGCTCCTCAAGGAACTGGTGATAATTATTCTGCCCCTGCTGAAGGAATATATTTAGATGACAATGCAATGAATGTAGAAGTATTGGGTAATACAATTAGTAATTGCACAAATACAGGGATTTATATCCACAACGGAAGATCAAACACAATTAAAAATAATACTGTGATTGGTTGCGACAAAGCTATTTGGATTAAAAATGATATTATTGGCAAAATTACTAAAAACTGTATTATTCAGAACAACACATTAATTTCGAATGACATAACTGGCATGAAACCTTTGTTAAGCATCAGAACAAAAGATCATTCAGAATTGGAAAAGATTGGTGTAATTGATAAAAATATTTATTGCCAACCATATAATACAGATAATGTAGTTAAATATTCAATGTCAACACCTGAAAAACAAAGCAAGTCATTTAATCTCCGTCAATGGAGGGAATTTAGTAAATATGATCAGACTTCATTGTTGTCCGAATCAAAATTCGCTGTTAGTCAATACGAAAATATGGTTAAATTCGGCGAATTTAATACTGATATAGTGGGTTGGTCAAAATGGTGTAAAGCTGAAAATAGTATTGACATTCAGTTGGCAAACGGTAAGTTAAATGGCAATTGTTTATCTGTAAAAGTTAGTGGAGATGAAGGGTTAAATGCAGGGAGTATTTCCACAAAAATATTACCAGTTATTTCGGGAAAAACCTATAAGTTGAAAATGAAGGTTCAAGGTTTAAATAATGCTCAATTAAACTGTTTTATTGCCACCAATACTTCTCCGTTCAAGGTTGGAACAGACTACATGCCAGTGAATATTTCTTCAAGTCTAACAGAAAAAGTTGTTCTGTTTAAGGTTAATGAGTCATCAGAATCTCCTCGCCTTAATATTGCGGCTGGAGTCGAAGCAAATACCTTTTTTATTGACGATGTAGAATTGAATGAACTTAAATCTACAACTAATAATGATGAAACAAAAGTAAACAGTACCCCAGTTATTCGTTTTGAATACAACACAAATACTGTTGCTAAAGTAATCACTTTAGATAAAAATTATATTTCTCCAGCGGGACTTAGCTATAATGCTGGAACAAAAATGGAAATTCCTGCATTTGGGTCAGTTGTTTTATTGACAAAATAATTTCCCTAACATCCGCAATTCATTGGATGACTAATTAGATATTAAGACTTAAATAATTTTAATGTCTTTTTAGTCATCCTTTGATTATCAATACAGTATTAATTAGTTATGGATTTGACATATTTTTAAAAGATGTTATTATGAAAAAAAAAATACTGATAGTATTTTCATGTATTCTTTTTATTTCAGTTGCAAGTACTTATTCACAAAATAAATCAATCTATCATATTGGCTGGATCGATTTTAATAAAAATGGAGTAAAAGATATATACGAAGATGCGACCCTACCTATCGAGAGCAGATTGAAAGATTTATTAGATCAAATGAATTTGAACGAGAAAACGTGTCAATGTGCTACTTTGTATGGATACGGACGTGTTTTGAAAGACGAACAACCAACTCCAGAGTGGAAAAATGAGATTTGGAAAGACGGAATTGCAAATATTGACGAACACCTGAATGGATTGGTTAAAACGCAGTATTCATATCCATTCAGCAAACATGCTGAGTCAATAAATACAATGCAACGTTGGTTTGTAGAGGAAACTCGTTTGGGTATTCCGGTAGATTTTTCAAATGAAGGTATTCATGGATTGAACCACGACCGTGCAACACCGCTTCCGTCTCCAATAGCTATTGGAAGTACGTGGAATAAAGCCTTGGTACGACAAGCAGGGATTATTGCCGGTCGTGAAGCTAAAGCACTCGGATATACAAATGTATATGCCCCGATTCTTGATTTGGCGAGAGATCCTCGTTGGGGTCGAGTGTTGGAATGTTATGGCGAAGAACCTTATCATGTTACTGCGCTTGGCAAAGAAATGGTTGAAGGTATTCAATCACAGAATGTAGCTTCTACTTTGAAACATTATGCAGTTTATAGTGTGCCTAAGGGTGGTCGCGATGGTAATGCAAGAACTGACCCGCATGTGGCACCTCGCGAAATGCATGAACTTTATTTGTATCCATATCGTAAAATAATAAGTGAATCGCACCCCATGGGCGTGATGAGTAGTTATAACGATTGGGATGGAGTACCGGTGAGTGCCAGTTATTATTTTCTGACAGAATTACTTCGCCACCAGTTTGGATTCAAGGGTTTTGTGGTTTCCGACAGCGAAGCGGTAGAATTTGTTTTTAGCAAACATCATGTTGCCGGTGATTACAAAGAAGCAGTTCGTCAGGTAGCCGAAGCGGGTCTAAATGTCCGTACACAGTTTACACCACCTCAGGATTATATTTTGCCACTTAGAGAGCTAGTGAATGAAGGCAAACTCTCAATGGGAACTCTCAATGGGAACGTTGCTGATGTGTTGCGGGTGAAATTCCAACTGGGACTATTCGATGCACCTTATGTAAAAGACACAAAGGCGGCTGATGGCATTGTGGCATCGCCCGACACCAAAGACTTTGTGTTGCAAATGGCACACGAATCATTAATTCTATTGAAAAATGAAAATAATTTGCTTCCGTTGAACTTGAAATTACTGAAAAATATTTTAGTGACCGGCCCGTTGGCAACAAACAAGGATGCATACACAAGCCGCTATGGACCGCAAAACTTGACTATAACCAATGTTTTGGATGGGATAAAAAATTATGTTGGGCATGCCTCAAAAGTTGATTATGCGAAGGGTTGCGAAGTGATAGATGCTACTTGGCCCGAAAGTGAAATAATACCAACACCACTGACGCTGGAAGAACAAAACTCTATCAATGAAGTAGTAGAAAAGGCTAAACTTTCAGATGTTATTATAGCTATTTTAGGTGAAGATGCACAACGTTGCGGCGAAAGTAAATCACGTACCGGACTTGGACTTCCAGGTCGTCAGCTACAACTTCTGCAAGCTTTGAAGGAAACAGGGAAACCAATTGTACTGATACTTATTAATGGACAACCACTTACCATTAATTGGGAAAATCGCTACATACCTGCTATTTTAGAAGCATGGTTTCCAAACGCATTAGGCGGTCAAGCTATAGCAGAAACCATTTTTGGCGACTATAATCCAGGCGGAAAGTTGTCGGTCACTTTCCCCAAGTCGCTGGGGCAGATAGAACTTAATTTTCCGTTCAAGCCGGGTTCACAAGCCAAACAACCTAGTGAAGGACCTAATGGATATGGAATGACATCAGTTAACGGTTCTCTATATCCTTTTGGATTTGGGTTAAGTTATAGCAAATTTGAGTATTCAAATTTAAAGATTAATCCTCTCGAGCAAACTCCAAAAGGTGAGATAACAGTTTCGGTAGATGTTAAGAATCTGAGCCAATGTAAAGGCGATGAAATTGTACAACTTTATATCAAAGATTTGGTGAGTAGCGTTACAACTTATGAAACTCAGTTACGAGGATTTGAACGAGTAGCTTTGAAACCTGGTGAGAAAAAAACGCTAAACTTTAAACTCAAGCCAGAAGATTTAGAATTGTTAGACAAAGACATGCATTGGACAGTTGAGCCAGGAAATTTCGAAGTGCTAATTGGGAGTAGCTCAGAAGACATTAGGTTGACAGGGCAATTTTTAATCAAATAATTTAAGTATTTATTCCTGTTTATTTTGAAGTAGACATCCTGTGATAGTAAAAGGAGCAGATAAATCATCCGATTGTATAAAATTGCAGCGTATACGACTGACCGCTCCATCAGTTAGTCTGAATTATGTTTAGGACATGACCAAATATGAAAATTGTGATATAAATATCCCAGTATCAATATAATAAGATATATATTGTTTTATAAAAGACCTTTGAGTTTTATTTTTAATACTAATCCAATACATGAATTGTTTCAAATTATTTGAAACAATTCCCTTTATTCCAACTTATTATGACTAAAAATATATTACAATATTTAATTTTAGCTTTAGTGTTATTGATGGTTAGTAATCCAGCCAAAGCTAATACATATTATTTATCATCTTCAACAGGGTCAGATGCTTATACTATTTCTCAAGCTCAAAATCAGTCTACACCCTGGAAAACAATTTCTACATTGAAATTGAATATGAGTAATTTGAGGCCTGGTGATAAAGTGTTATTTAAAAAAGGGGATACCTTTTTGGGGAATATTACAATTACTGTGAGTGGAACTTTGGGTTCCCCGATTACATTTGGATCTTATGGAATTGGCAATAAGCCAATTATTGACAGCCGAGTAACGCTAACTGGATGGACAAGTGTTGGTTTAAATATATGGGAAACCTCCAATGGTTCCTTAATATCAATGCCGGCAGCATTAATGGTTGATGATGTTTTAAAGCCACTTGGAAGATACCCCAATATTACTGACCCAAACGGCGGATATCTGAATATTTCTTCACATCCTACGGGTTCAAAATCCGTATTTACGGATAACCTTCTTACTGGAACGCCCAATTGGACAGGTGCTGAAGCTGTGATTAGAACCGAACATTGGGTGATAAATAGGTTGCAAGTTGCTAATCATACAGGAAACACAATAACATTAGCTGCAAATGCACAATATGAATTGTTGAACAATTTTGGATATTTCTTTCAGAATCATCCAACTACTTTAGATGTTGATGGTGAATGGTGTTATAGTGTATCTGGGAATAAAATACGTATTTATTCTTCTATGAATCCATCGACGCAAGTTATAACTGTTTCCAATATTAATTATACCATATATGGATATAGCAATACAAATATAGTGATTGATGGTTTAAAATTGATTGGATCAAATAAGAGTGCTATTCAGTTTAATAATGCTAGTTATCTTAGTATACGTAATTGTGAATTTACAAATTCAGGTATGAACGATATACAAATTTTACCATTTTGGAACTTTACTGCATCTGACAGTATAACAATAAAAAATAATACCTTTTCATCTTCTCAGTGTACATCTATTTACGCATCAGGTAAAAATATTTCTATTACTGGAAACTCCTTTACAAATACGGCTACTGTACCTGGAATGGGGCAAAGTGGTCAGAATTATTGTGGGATAAGTTTGTTTGTAGATAATGGTTTAATTGAAAACAACAAAATTACAAATACTGGATATTGTGCCATTTCCTTTAACTGGTCAAAAAATATTACAATTAATCAAAACCTAATTGATAATTTCTGTACTGTAATTGATGATGGTGCTGGTATTTACTGTTGGACAGGTGGATACCCCAAAGGAGTTAATCGCAAAATCACCAATAATATTGTTTTAAATGGTAAAGGAGCATGTTATGGTACTAATACCAAAACATATCTTCCTGCAGAGGGTATATATTTGGATGAGTTGTCTCGAAATGTTGAAGTTACAGGTAATACTGTTGCGTTTATGGCTAATTCTGGATTATACTTTCATAACTCTCCCACCTGTAGTGCACAAAATAATACAATTTATTCATGTAAATTTTTCAATTTATTACTCGACGATAATTCAACTCCAATTTTTGATAGTTGTAAAATTCAAAATAATATTCTTGTTTCTAGTGATTTAATTCCAACTGGAAAACTGCTTCGTTATAGAACTGCTGATACATTAGCTGTTAAAAAGTTTGGCATTATAAACAATAATTACTATTGCCAGCCTTTTTTAAGAAGTGATTATATTAACTTTTTTGTCAGTCCTCAATCTGTAAATAAATCGTTAAATTTAAAAGAATGGACTGCACAAAATGGGTTTGATAACCAATCTTTTGAATCACCCCTGCAATATACATTACAGAGTAGTATTATTTCTTTAAATGGCATTACCAATGGATCATTTACTTCTAGCACTTTGGGCTGGAATAAATACGATCCTACAGGTAATTTAACGACTTATTCAATGGTTTCTGGGAAATTGGATGGATATTGTATGTCAATAAAAACAGTTGGTACTGGTGCCCCATTTTCTTCACGGATGGAGTCTTCGCTCCCGTCAATTACCGCTGGTAAAACATATTTATTGAAAATTAGCGCAAAAGGTACAAAAAATGGCGTAATAAACTGTCAACTAAATAGTGGTACAAGTGGTTTCCCAATTAATTTAAGTACAAATCGTATTGACAAAGAGATGTTATTTATTGCTAGTTCATCTAGTACTTATCCTACTTTATTGTTAAATTTTGGTCCGGAAATTGGTGTTTTTTACATTGATAATGTAGAGTTTTATGAAGTTATACCGTCAAATATTTCTGACTTTATTCGTTTTGAGTATAATTCAACATTGACAAATCGTATAATTAAATCCGACAAAAATTATATTACCCCAACTGGAATTCTGTATAATCTAGGAAGTAACATAATTATCCCACCATTCTCGTCCATAATACTCTTGACAAATAATCAAATTATAAACGATGTAAAGACACAAGAAGTTGAAGGTCATTTTAAAATGTTTTTAAGTAGTTCTAATAACAAATTAAACATTCAATCTAATGAAGAGTATAAAAAATATTCAATTGCTATTTTTGATATCAATGGTAGGAAAGTAAAACAAATGGATATTATAGGTAGTAAAATTGTGGATATTAGTTTATTTAAAAACGGGATTTATTTTGTCCGAATAGACAACAGCCCCCAAATAAATACATTTAAGTTTATAAAGTATTAAGCAATTGTACTTGATAACTCGTAACTACTCTGCACCTAAAGTTTTATGAAACAGAATATCTTAGATAAAATCGGCTTGAAAACAACCAAAAATTAGTTGCTAAAAGAAAAAATTACAACTAATAAATGGAATGATATTCTTGATATTTGGAATAAAATATAGTAGTCGTTTCGTATTAATATCTGTTTTAATTTAGATTTTTTCAGTTCTAATCGAATGATGAGTTCTTGTAATAGTTAATATAATCATGAAATGATAGCATTTGTATTTTTTTTGGACAATACTGGGTATTTTTTCTACATATTTAGATATATAATTCAACATAACTTTGCCTAGTTTTTAAGCTGTAATTTCATTTTGATTTATTATCTAAATAGTTTCCTTTTTATTTTAATCAACTAACAAATTTAAAAATCATGAAAACAAAACAATTACTTATTGCATTTTATCTTGTATTTGCACTTACTGCTCATGCCACCACTTATTATGTACGTTCCACTGGAGGTGCGGATACAAACAATGGTTTAACTTCGAGTACAGCATTTCTAACCCTGACCAAAGTCTTTAGTGGAACCCCAGTTCTGGCCGATGGAGATGTTATAGACATTTCAGGCAATTTCACCTATGCAGTATCCAAAAAAATTACTAACAGCATAACTATTCAGGGAACGAACAAAACAACAGCTGTTATTAACGGTATTTCGGCTAACGACAACAGCAACAAAAACTGTTTGAATTTAGGAAGTCAAAGTGCTACTACTGGACTGCCAACTTCAACTCCAACAATAACCATCGAAAATGTAACCTTTCAGAATTTCGATAACATTTATGCCACTGCTGTTACTTATAATGGGGGAACTAGTGGTGTACTGAATGTATATCCCGGTACTACGTTAACTTGCCGGAATGTGAATTTTTTAAATAATCAGAGTTATACTGGGGGTGCCATTAATGCCAACGGAGGTGCTCTGACTTTTGATGATTGTTATTTCAAAAATAATAGCACCAAAATATGTCCAATGGTTTCTCCTGTAACTTATTATGCAGATGGTGGAGTAATTAATATTGCTGTGAATACGAATATGGTCGGAGGTGCAACACCAATTATCAATACCAATTCAATTTCTGTTGTCATCAATCGTTGTTTGTTCGAAGCAAATAGTGCTGTACGTTATGGTGCTGCAATCAGATTCCAATCTAATTCAA
>Ga0247844_1009029_pt1 | contig 10580 bp, 10 predicted proteins | sample LaCtaG_FD_192421 | JGI IMG/M metagenome (GOLD analysis project Ga0247844, IMG submission 192421) | Freshwater microbial communities from meromictic Lake La Cruz, Castile-La Mancha, Spain - LaCruzMarch201714.5m_1 | ecosystem: Environmental > Aquatic > Freshwater > Lake | place: Spain: Castile-La...
TGGGTGCCCATGCTAGTAAAAAATATAATAATAAAGATGATTATTTAGGAGCAGTGATATCAAGTGGTATTTGTCCTTTTTATGCCATGGATGCAGGACTCATGGCCAAAATGGCAGTGGATGAAGCAGTTAGAAATGCCCTTGCCGTGGGAGCTAATCCTGAAAAAATGGCCTTGCTAGATAATTTTTCATGGCCTGATCCACTACCAGATCCATTGAATGAAGAAAAAAATCCAGATGCCCATCATAAACTGGCCCAATTAGTGCGGGCGGCAAGATCATTAAGAGACATGGCACTGGCCTATGAGATGCCCTTTATTAGTGGCAAAGACAGTATGAAAAATGATTTTCATGGAAAATGGTCAAATGGCAGTGACGTGAAAATTAGTGTTATACCCACATTACTCATAACAGCGCTGGCAGAACATGGAGATGTTCGCAGAGTTTTACAAAATAGAGCAAGAGTAGGTGAACATATTTTTCTTTTAGGGAAGAGAAACTCTAGAGAGGAAAACTATTTTGGTATTTCCTTTCCTTGGCAAAGTGTCAGGGATTTTCCCTGGGACTTAAACCAAACCAGATCTTTTTATAAGCGATTTTATGATGCCCAGGAAAGTTCCCTATTCCAAGGTGCCCATGATATTAGCGAGGGTGGTTTACTCTTTGCACTTTTTGAAATGTTTTTATTCCATAAAGTGGGGATAGAATTAGATTTAGAAACATTATGTTTAAGTAATGAGAAAGATTCCTTTCTTTTTAGCGAATACCCTGGAAAATTTATCGTTAGTGTTAGTGATACTCAAAGGGATATGCTTCAAAACATTTTCCATGAAGAGGAAATACTTTACCTTGGTGAATCAATTGATCAGTTTTGCATCAGCATTAAAAATAAAGATTTTAATGAGAGGATTTTATTGGATGAGGTGGAAAAAAAGTGGAGAAGCTTATGAGGAAGGCAGAGATTCTTATCTTAAGCGGTGTGGGAATTAATGCAGAAAGTGAGTTGGAAAGAGGATTTCGCGATGCGGGTGCTTTGGTCTCAACTATTCTTCTAGAGGAATTTTTAAAAGATCCAGGAATGTTATTAAAATATAATATATTTGCTCTACCGGGAGGATTTTCTTTTGGTGATGAGGTTCGGAGTGGAAAAATTTTAGCAGAAAAAATGCGAAGTAGTCTATCGGGTTATTGGGATGCATTTTTGAGTAAGCGAGGTCTTGTATTAGGAATTTGTAATGGATTTCAAGTCTTAATGCAGCTTGGTGTTTTTGAAAATAGAAATAGAATAAATAAAGAAACTAAAAGAACTATCACACTAAATACCAATAATCATGGTGAATTTAGAAACTTTTGGACCGAATTAGAAATTACTTCAGCTGGATTAAAAACCCCATGGTTTAAAAATTGTAACAGAGAAATCACTTTGCCCGTAAGACATAAGGAAGGAAAGATTCTTTGTGCTGTGGATCATCAGGGGATTTCTACAATGCCTGAAGATATGAAAGTGGTATTAAAATATAAAAAAAATATTAATGGGTCTTTAGAAAATATTGCTGGTGTAGTGGATTTATCAGGGCAAATTTTAGGGCTTATGCCCCATCCTGAAGTGGCTTTAGAAAGTTTTCTTCATCCACTTTTTCCCGATCTAGAGAGTTACGAAAATACATCAACTATTAAAAAATTTTTTACTAATGCTATCCATTTTGCCGAAGGATCATATCATGAATAAATTCCATATGAGGCCTAGACGAGCCCTTGTTAGTGTGAGCGATAAAACTTATCTTCATGAACTTTGTTCATTTCTCTATAAAGAGGAGGTGGAAATTATTTCCACAGGTGGAACGGCAAAAGTATTAGAAAAATATAATATTCCCTATATTCCAATTGAACAAATAACCCATAAACCAGAAATTTTTGGAGGAAGGGTGAAGTCACTTAGTTTTGAAATTTCCAGCGCTCTTCTTTATCGGAGGGAGCATTTTCAAGACTGTGTGGAAGCAGAAACTCAAGGTGTCATTCCTATAGACTTAGTCGTTTGTAATCTTTACCCCTTTACCCAGTCATGTTCTGCGGGAGCGGAGTTAGATGTATTGGTGGACATGATTGATGTGGGTGGAGCTACTATGATTAGAGCTGGGGCAAAAAATTTTTCTTCAGTGACAGTGATAACTGATCCCATGGATTATAACGATTTAATGAACGAGTGGATGATGGATATTAAAGGGATTAGCTACAAAAGTAGGAAGCATTATGCTTTAAAAGCTTTTTCATTACTCGCTAGTTATGATCTTAGTATTTCAATGGAACTATCTAGAAAATTTAATGATAGAAAACAGGTTGGTCTTGGTTTAGAAAAATTACCTCTTCGCTACGGGGAAAATCCACATCAGCAGGCAGCTTTTTATTTTTTTCCCAACTCATTAGTTAATGATAAATCTTGGTCTCAACAAATAACACAGGATAAATTACTTTCTTATAATAATTATTTAGATGTTGATCAAGCCTATAAATGTGTTTCTGAACTAAAGACAATTGATCCTAAACTAAACCATGTTGTTATAATTAAGCACGGTAATCCCTGTGGTGCAGCAACTCATGGAGAATTACTAAAAGCTTTAACTCTTGCCTGGCAATGTGATGCTATGAGTGCCTTTGGATCTGTTGTCAGTATAAGCGAAACTATAACTGAAGAGGTGGCCTTATGGATCTTGAGGCATTTTATTGAAGTGCTGATTGCTCCAAGTATAACTGAAACCGCTAAAATTATTCTTAAGGAAAAGAAAAATTTGCGATTAATCATTAGAGAATTAAAAGGAAAAGCGGCCATGGAGTGGTCGGCGAGAAGTGTTTGTGGGGGATTACTATGGCAGGAAGAAGATGAGGGATTAAATAGTGAGTGGGAGGATGTGACCAAGGAAAAGATGAAACTAGAATTTAAAAAACTGGCCCCCTTTGCAATGACAATAACAAAATATTTAAAATCAAATGCCATTGGCCTTTTTGGCATCAAGGATGAGGGAAAAGTTATTGCAGCTTCAGGGGTAGGGCAACCTAATAGATTAGATTGTTTAAAAAGATTAGCAGGTCCTAAGGCCATGGAGAATGGATGGAATCCCCAGGAATTACTACTCGTTTCAGATGCCTTTTTTCCTTTTGATGATGTAGTTAGGGAAGCTAAGAAACTGGGGATTATGAATATTATTCAACCAGGTGGATCTTTGAAGGATCATGAAGTGATCAAAAGCTGCGATGAGTTAGGTGTTATAATGGTGTTTACTAGAGAAAGACACTTTCGGCATTAGTTTGTATTGTATAAGTATAATATTATTAATTTGTAATGTTTTTTTTTAAAGTTTTTAGTTTAGATAAGGAAAGTATTTTATGAACTATCAAGATGCAGGAGTTGATGTTAAAAAAGGGGATCAATTTGTTAAACAGATTTCCCACTTTATTAAAGATACCTATGATGCAAGAGTTATTGCAGGAGTGGGAGGTTTTGCTGCTCTCTATGAAATAGATGAAGATAGATTACTGGCCGCCGGTACCGATGGAGTGGGAACGAAAGTAAAGTTGGCCCAGGAGCTAGGTATTCACCACAGCATCGGGCAGGACTTGGTGGCCATGTGCGTAAATGATGTGATTTGCACGGGAGCTAGACCACTATTTTTCCTGGATTATTTGGCCACGGGAAAATTAGATATTGCAATTCATAGTGAAATTATTAGAGGAATTGCCCTTGCCTGTAAGTCCGCTGGATGTGCTCTTATTGGAGGAGAAACCGCTGAGATGCCTGGAGTTTATGAGACTGGTGTTTATGATTTAGCAGGTTTTTGTGTGGGAGAAGTTTCCAAATCAGAGTATTTAAAATCTGATCTTATAAAACCTGGCCAACAATTAATTGGTCTATCCTCATCTGGATTTCACTCTAATGGCTATTCACTTATTAGAAAATTAGTAAAAGATAATGAATGGGATTTAAAAAAGGCGCTATTAACTCCCACACGGTTATATGGAAAAATTCTCAGTAAAATGTTGAAAACTCATCCTGGCCTAGTAACTGGCGTTGCCCATGTTACTGGAGGTGGTTTTTCCAATATTAAAAGAATGAATCCAAATTATTTTTTTGCCATTAAGAATTACCCCTCAGATTCCTGGCGAACAGAGGCCATGAATGAAATTATTAAGAGAAGTCATTTATCTCAAGAGGAACTTTACAAAACCTTTAATATGGGAATTGGTCTAGTTCTCGCAGTAAAGGATTTAACAGTGGCACAGGATTATTTCACTAGTCAGGGGGAAAAAGTTTTCCATCTAGGACAAGTTGATCATTAGTCGCGATTAGATTATCTCCATTAAAAATGAATTGGATTAAAATGACCCCGTAAGATCAGATGTTTTTTAAATTTATGAAATTCAATTTTTGCAAATTCATAACTTTAAAAGTAATTTTGAGGCCAATTCACTTATCCTTTCAGCGAATTGGTTAAATAACAAATTACAAAAATAGAATATAAAATTCATCAAAAATGAGAAGATGATGATATACCCAAAACTATTAAATCAGATGGATCCAGTTATTTTTTGATAATCCTGGCAATGATTAAAGAATAGTATATTGTTATAAATTTCTTCTAATATGACTCTATCTTTAACTATTGTTGTTGGTCCTCCCAATAACTCACAAGTTAAATTTTCTCCATAATAAATCTTAATTGAATTGATTTTAATATCTAACTTATTGTAGGCAAATAAATTTATACTTAGTCTATCATGACTTGGGTTAATACCTATATCTAAAAATTTGACCGAACACTTGAAATTGTAATTAATTTGTTCAGTACATTGAATAGGTTTAATTATGTTCTGAATTCTCATGGATTCAGTTAGATTGCGATTACTTTCTATTTCCACAAGAGCATCAATGTTCCCTGCAAAGGATTGGGATGAGATTAGTATTGCAATAATTGTTAATAATCTTTTCATAATACCTCAGTCCCATGTTATATGGAACAAATTAGTTGGTGTGTTATGTATATCTTAAATTCTTTATAGAATTATTTTCAACAGCTTTAAGTGTTTTTTGTCCAATGAAGTATTTTTTATAGTCGGTGAGTAATCTCTATCTATAATTATTTCCCATTATTTCTATAAATTATATGCATAGTTATAAAAAATCTCCCACTGCCAGATCCTCTTGATGACCTTAAACTTGGAAACAATTCATAAAGTTAAGATGATCTTGTAAAAAATTAAAGGATATCAGTTTGAAATATTACGTTTTTCAAATGTAAATTTTTAGGGCTTGTGTTGCATTCCAACTTCCTATATTAGATATTGAAAAAAATTTGAAAATGGACAAAATACTATTTATTATTGATATTTGGTTCTTAAAGAAAAGGATTATTAAACTTAAAATCAATTGTGGAAAAAAATTGATAGAGTAGAAAAACAGTAACTAAATTATCCATTAGTATTTATTTCTTAATTTTAACTTTGCACTTTAAAAATGTGTATAGGAAAATAGATTAAGAAAAAATTTTATTTAACATAAAAGGGAATTTTATGAGTCAGTATGTAGATGGTTTTATCATACCTATTAAAAAAAAGAACATTAAAGCTTACAAAAAGATGGCAACACTAGGCTGTAAATTGTGGATGGAGCATGGAGCTTTAGATTACTACGAATGTGTTGGAGATGATTTGCATGTTAAATGGGGTTTAACTTTTCCTAAAATGTGTAAGCTAAAAGCAGATGAAACGGTTATACTTGCCTACATTGTTTTTAAATCTAAAGCTCATCGAAATAAGGTCAATGCTAAGGTCATGAAAGATGCTCGTATGAAAATGGATGTTAAGATGCCATTTGATATAAAAAAGTTTGCCATGGGGGGATTTAAAGTGCTGGTTCATTCTAAGAGTATATAGACTTATTTCTTTCTAAAATTCATTAATCTCATGCTCATTGGATTAGGGGGCAATTCGGCTGTTTTGAAAGTTATGGTTGGCGAAATGGAATGAAAAGAAAAAAATCAATATTTAACCTAAGAATGGAAAAGCTAAATTTAATTGTGAATGAGTTACTCAAAAACTTCTGCAAAAATTGTTTTAAGCATTTAATTGGGATCAAATTTCTTAATTGATATTATGAATAATAGTAAGCAATCACTTGGACCAAATTTTAGAATCCTACATGTGCGTTTTTAATTTACAGAACTTATAGAAAATATTCTTAGGTAGATATTACAATTGGTTTGTAAAAAATTCTTCTTTAGACAAAAAACACTTAAAGCCGTTGAGAATATTTCTATTAGTTATTAAAATCGACCTTACACAACAAACTAACATGTTCCAGATAACTTGGGACACTGTTTAATAAACTATTAGGGGGATATTATGAAATTAATTTTATGTCTTGGTATTATGATGACGACTACATTTGTACACGCAGGGTTCGCTTGCTTTCGTAACTCTTTATACAACGAAAACGGAAGAGTAGCGAATTATTCTAGTAATGCAACTTGTTTGGCTGCTTTAAGAAATTCGGTGAATGGCTTTATTTGTATAGCTCAATCCGAAGGTGGTGCTCAGTTGTGGTCAGATACAAGTAAAGACAAATTTGTTGCTCAAATTTCAAGTGTTTCTGAATGTCAAAATGTAATTAAGGCTTCAATATAAGAAGAAAAAAAGATACATTTAGCTCTTTAAATTTAATGTTCCGATCATCAGAATACTAATTTGTATTTAGTTAAATCAAGGTTACTTTTTATCATAAAAATATAATACCTTAATTAAATTTTTAGGAAAATGTAACCTTGAATTTTATTAGTACCTGACCTAAATTTGGTGGGGGACTAAGCTAAACCTTAAATTATTTGGCCAACTGAAAGTATTATATTTATTTGCCAATACCTATCTATTAAAAATTTATAATAACTTTTTTTTATTTTCTGAGTGTATGAACTAAACTCAAACTTATGTCCCAGGAGTAAGCTCCTTCTAAGGTTCTGAATTTTTAACTTATTATTTTTATCTAATATGTCAGAACTATAATCTATTCATTTTTTTGGAGAAAAAACATGAATAATTTGTCCAACAAAATCTTTAATAGAAGTCATGGAAAGATTATGAAGGAATAGTTATTGATGGCCAAAATAAAACTTCAAACAAGGCCATACTTTTGATCAGTTGCCACCGGATTTAGACCAGGTACAATGAGTCCGAGTACATAACTCATAGGAAATATTTTTAGGTAGAGATTACAGTTGGTCTATAAAAAATACTTCTTTAGACAAAAAACACTTAAAGCTGTTGAAAATAATTCTATTAAGAATTTAAGATATACATAACACACCAACTAACTTGTTCCAAATAACTTGGGACACTATATTATTTATTTTTTTTAAAGAGGGAGAATCTTATGAATTCATTATTAACAAAATTATTTTTTACTTCATTTGTCCTAATTGCTTCTGCATTTGCTCAATCATCAGATAATAAATTCGAACTTAATAAACTCGCGATAAAAACATTTACCTGCAAGGTCAAGTGTAGTGTTTTTTGCGATTCAGAGCAGAGAGAATATAAAGAAAATTTTTCTGTAACAAAAACATCTTTGAATAATCTTAAGTCCACTTTGCAAGATGCAATCAATATTTGTAATGATGATATGATAAAATATGCATATGTCACTAATCGTTGTGAAGGTAATATTAAGTATATGCACACAGATAATAATGAAAAATCAATAGCGCTTAATTGTGAAGAAAAAGTTGTATATAAAACAAAAGAAGAATGGAAAAATTAATTGCAAAAAATGTAATTTTTTTCCAGATCAATTTTGATTATAAAAATTTGAATTCTTTCCTTATATGTTTAATGGGCTAGGCTTCTAGTCCATTAAATAACTCTTTATTTTCCTAAGACATTTGATGACCTAAGACTAAGCATTCAATGTCAACTTACTTGCCAATGTGAATTACCTTAATTTCAAAGACTAGATTTAGAACCGTTATTTGCCCATTATCCCTGAGAGAAAATACACTCCCAGCGAATTTCCCAAATATTTCGTCTTTTAGTTCACGGAAAGAAACTTTTCAAAGAATTCTCGCCAATATAAAAAAATACTGAGACTAAAGTTCACAGGAATTATTACTTACATAAGAAAAATTTATTTGGATCAATTGATTTTTTGTTTAACTGTAAAATTATTTGTGAAATGGAAATAGCACCGTGGATTCCAAAATTATATCCTTCCTCAAAAGACTTTGCTCCTTCAAACTTCCATATATTTACAGGTAGTAATGCTGTTGTGGTGACGCCATTTATTGAAAATGAATTATCTAAAACTGGACCACCTGACATTCCATTCATTACATCTCCATCACTTAGGATGAATTGCTTAGACATAGTATTTTCAAATTCATCTACTAAGCCTATCCAAAGAGAATTAAATAGATACTGAGGTAAGTTAATTAACTGTCTTATTTGATAAACATGCCCACGAGTAAAGACATTCCCTTTGAGATTATTTAACCCAGTATTTCTCTTAATTAACTTTGTTGTTGCACCCAGTGCAATAATATCAATTGAATTATTTTTAGCAATTGGAGAACAATTTTGGGCACGAATGCTTGGAACTTCAAGAATTGCCCAGTCTTCTAGAGCACAGGCCAATGCTTTTTTTATTTTTTCCTTGGATTCCTCGGCCAGTACTTCTGGATCAAGCCCTGTAAAGCATCTACCAGAAGATAGAACTTTAATTCCTCCAGGTAATACTTTGCCTTTTAGGTCTGAAAATTGAACAATTTGATCAGATGCAAAATGATTTCCTAGCTCTATAACAGAACTTGGTTCAATTTTTCCTATTACGTTTGTCACGCAATGAAGAGCTGTGAGAACATAGGGGAGATCTTTGTGAATTCGAACACCACCACAACCCTTAAATTCAACATAGGAATCCCGATAACCAGGAGAGGTTTTTAGGTCTTTGATGGCAAATAATCCTTCAGCTGCAAATAAAGAATAATTTAAGGCCATAGTTAACAGAAAAATGAAAAACTTCATTAAAATCTACTCCTAAATTAATTAACCTCACAAATGTTGTTAATTAGGGGTGTTTATAAAACAATAAGTATAATTTGAAAATCTCAATTTGAATTAGGGCATTAAATTTCTCTTAATTGGCGTATCAAGACAAACAAATGATTCTGTAGATTGAATCTCTTTGATGCTTTGAAGCTTATTAATGAGAAATCGATGATAGTCTGCAATGGTTTTATTAATCACTCGAATGATAAGTGCATAACTACCAGTAGTATAATAAGCCTCAACAACCTCAGGTAGTTTCTTTAATTGCTCAATAACAATTGGACAATCTTTCGCATTTTTCAAGTGAATACCTAGAAGGATATTTACATCATATCCAAGAGCTGCATAGTTCAAGATGTACATGGATCCTTGAATTACTCCCGCAGCTTCCATTTTTGCAACTCGCTGATGAATTGTCCCCCCAGAAACAATAAGTCTTTGAGCTATTTCCGTGAAAGGGACCTTGGCATCTTCTTGTAAGATTTTAAGTATCTTTTTATCAAGATTATCAATTTCGCATTTTTCCATTCATTTAACCTGGTGGATTTATAATATTTTCATTTATTAGCTAGATTTAGTAATGAATTAGCAAAAATTTAAGTGCAATACTATTAATATTTCTATTTTTGCTTTAATTAGTAAAAATACGATATTCCGAATGATCGGTAAATAATTGGGAGATTGATATGAAGACTTTTATTGCAATTTTAACTTTGGCCATGAATTTGTCATCAGCATTTGCTGATTCTCGAATCGTCGGCAGACTTGAGGCAGGATGTCCTGTTCAGGCCCAGGTCATCCATTTCAAATCACATTTGGGAGAAAAATTATTGATTGTGGAAGATAGAAAGGTTCATGAACTTGATTTATACATGAAGAAAGCTGGGATAACATTTTTTAAGTCTCTGTTTTCTACATCATACCCACCAACTTTTGAAGCGAAAATAATGTCTCCTCTAATGAGTCGGCTTAGTGAAGTTACTGTATATAACAGTGGTCTTAGCGCCGATTGCTTGATTGATGTTTTGTAAAAACTAGAATTCGAAGTTTCTCATTTTCATTAATGCTGGAAGAAAATAAATCTTCCAGCCATTATTAAGAAATCAAAGATTTTTTTCAACACATATTGATTAGAATTAGTCTTTAAGTTCTCAAGCTAGGAATGATGGGTACCATTGAATAATGAAAAAAAGTTTTGTGAGGTCATATTGGATGGGAGATATCCATCATTTGAGGGTGGTTGTGTTAGGTAAAATTTCATTAAGAATCGGCACCCATGAAATAGGAAGAGTTTACTTTTTTTCTAATGGCGATTAAAGGATGATCAAATTTATCTAATCTCATATTTTTAAAGGAAAAAGGAATATGCTTGATAACTTTATAGAATTTTTCGTCTTCTACAATTTGATTAGTTGTTAGAACTTTCGATAAAAGTTTTATCAGAGGAGAAAATAACTTAAAAAAAGGAGGAATTTCGGTATAGGTGAAAGAAT
>Ga0247844_1009036_pt1 | contig 10570 bp, 9 predicted proteins | sample LaCtaG_FD_192421 | JGI IMG/M metagenome (GOLD analysis project Ga0247844, IMG submission 192421) | Freshwater microbial communities from meromictic Lake La Cruz, Castile-La Mancha, Spain - LaCruzMarch201714.5m_1 | ecosystem: Environmental > Aquatic > Freshwater > Lake | place: Spain: Castile-La...
ACATCAAACTTAACGAATGCAGATAAGGCTCGGCGTCTTCAAGATTAAGTACTGTTTCAACGCAGCGATATACCAAGCGACGCGCCGGGTTCATTTGTTTGTAGTGATGAATCCAGTCGCAACCTTCAAGGGCGGCATCGACGTCGTTGATCGCAAGTGCCAACAAGGTTTTTAATTCACCAATGCGTAGTTCTTTCCAGGTTGAACCGTTGGGAGTCGCTAAACCTAAAATTTCCCACAAGGGGCGCTCGTCGTTTAAGTTCAAGGTTTGTAAGTCTGCCAGTAGCTCGGTGCATTCATCGTCACTTAAGTCATGCAGCCTCACCAGCTGTGGGCGAATTTGATTGCCGATGCTGTTGTTCTCCCAGTCAAGGTCACCGACTGGGTAGATCTCTGACATACCTGGCACCAAGATGCGGCAAGCGTAGGCGCCTTGTTCAGAAAAATCTGAAATGTAAAGTTCAAAGCCCTCGGCGTGCACAGCATCGCACAACCATTGATAGTCTTGCTCGGTGGTGGTGCTGAAGTTCCAGTCGACAAAATCGTAGTCGGGTTCGTCGCCCATAAAATCCCACGAAATCACCCCACTTGAATCCACAAAGTGAATTTCAAGGTTAGAGACCGCGGTGATCTCATCCATATCAAACCCGGGTTCAGGAAAATTTTCTAGCGCGTCAAGTGCTCGGCCTTGCAGTAATTCGGTTAACGCGCGTTCAAGTGCAATTTCAAAACGGGGATGTGCGCCGAAGCTCGCAAACACGCCTTGGTCTTTGGGATGAATTAACGTGACGTTCATGACGGGGTACTTGCCACCTAACGAGGCGTCTTTGACCAAAATGCCAAAGCCGGCGTCGCGTAGCCCTTTGATGCCGGCCTCGATGCCCGGGTAGCGCGCAATCACTGCGTCAGGGACTTCAGGCAGGCACAGGCCTTCAGCAATAATTCGGTACTTAATGTGGCGCTCAAAGATTTCAGATAAGGCTTGCGCGCGCGCTTCGTTTGGGGTGTTGCCGGCGGCCATGCCGTTACTGACGTACAGGTTGCCGATGATGTTGACTGGAAACCAGGTCAGGGCGCCATCGCTTAGGCGTGTATAGGGCAGGGCGCAAATGCCTCGATCGACGTTGCCCGAGTTTAAATCGACTAGCACTTCGCTATCGATATCACTGTCGGGGTTATAAAACGCCTGCAAGGTTGGATTAAGCAGCTCTTTGGGCCAGGCACCGTCTTCGGTCGGGGCAAACCAGCGCTCTTGCGGGTAATGCACAAAGCTTTTGTTGGCGCGAGTTTCGCCCAAATGAAAGTGTGTCCAAAAATAATGGGTACCCAAGCGTTCAAAAAACTCACCTAAGGCACTGGCCCGGGCGGCTAGCATGGTGGCGCCTTTGCCATTGGCAAACAGCATCGGGCAGTCTTGGTCTTTGACATGAACCGACCATATTGCTTCTACCGGGTTGAGCCATGACGACTCATCAAGCCGAAAGCCACGTGCTGCAAGTTTGGCCTGCATGGTGGCGATGGTGGATTCGAGTGAGACGTCTTTGCCGGGGATGAAGCTTTCGGTTTGCATGGGATCTTGCCAAAAAGAGGTGAGGGTGGAGAATAACCGACCGAATCGTGCATTTTGTCGAGAGTCTTGCTGAAAACTGCAGAAAATTGGTTTTGAAGGCGTTTGGGGCAGGGATCCGAGAGCGGTTTGGATGGTGTTGGCCAAAGGCATACAATTACGGCATTGCACAATAATAATAAGACTAACTATTTTTCAGGGATCCCTATGAGTGAGTTGAGCTACTGGCTAATTCGTTGCGACAACCAGATGTTGACCGCGAAAGACATGAGCGATGGACATGTGTTTCCCAGGGGCTATGCCGCCGATTTTGGCAACCCTGAGAACGCGTTGTTGGTTGGCCATTGGCAAGGCATTCCGTGCCGCACGATCGAAGTCAGTCAGATCCCGGCCCACATCGAGGGTGATTTGCGCCCTGTGCGTAGCTTGCATGCCTTGGCGGGTGCCGAGCTGTTTGCCTTGGCGGGTCGCGCGACACAGTTAATTGACTGGCAAAAGAATCACCAGTTTTGTGGTCACTGCGGCACTCCGACGATTGCAAAAAAGACTGAATTTGCGATGGATTGCCCAGCCTGTCGTTTGTCGGTATATCCAAGAATTTCTCCGGCAGTGATGGTTCTCATCGAGCGCGGCAATGATTTGTTGTTAGCGCGTAGTCCACATTTCAAACCTGGCATGTTTAGCGCTTTGGCTGGTTTTGTTGAACCAGGCGAAACTCTCGAACAGTGCGCGGTGCGCGAAGTGCGCGAAGAGGTTGGCCTTGAAATCACCAACTTGCGCTACTTCACCAGCCAGTCATGGCCGTTTCCCAATTCACTGATGGTGGCGTATTTTGCCGACTATGCAGGTGGTGACATCACTCCTTGTCCAAACGAGATCGAAGACGCCGGCTGGTTTTCGCGTGATGATTTGCCGCTGGTGCCTGATCCAGTCAGCATTGCACGGCAGTTGATTGATGCCGCGGTGCGTGCAGGGTCTCGCTAAACTGGGTTTCAAGCGGCGCGCCTCGACAAAACTTGCGTGAGGCTTGGCCACCAAATCCCAATCGCCATTTGGTGAGGCTGCTTGTACACCGCCTGCTAGGCTCGGCTGAGCCGAGCGTCGGCAGGTTGTGGGCCGGTTATTGACGACTCATCGTCCACGAGATATTCTTTTCACCTCTAAATTGCAGACGGCCATCCGGTAACAGGCTGACTTTGATCTGGTGAAATTTGCCGTCTTGAAAAACTTGTTCGCCCTCGAAACTGTTGTTTGAAACCGGTTTGAGATAAATGATCTCGTCACCGACTTTAAACTTTGCGCTGTTGCTGGCCGTTGCGGTGCCAACACCATTCTTGAGTTCGTAGCCATACTTCCATTGCGTACTAAACCAGCGGCCGTTGAGTTGGGTGACCGCTGCGGGTGCTGGTACTTTTTGCATTGGCATGATGGCTAATTCTGCACCAATGGCATCACACTGAGCAATCCGTATTGCAACCGCTTTATCCATAATGAATACACTGCCACAATCGCCCGAGCCCTGATAGTCTGCATCCTGGGTTGCTACGTAGCGAAAATTGTCAGGGCTGATGTCATCAAGTTGACGTTTCAGCTGCTGCAACCACTTCTTTTCTTCGGCGATTCGTTTTGGCTCGGACGAGAGTATCCCCACATTATTCTCGGCCACTTTAAAGCGCTCTAGCAGATTTTGCTTGTTCAGCGCGCCACCATAAAAAGCCACGCAGCCACTGAAGTTACCGGCCGGTGCTTTGCCAACCCAGCGGCACACCTTGTCTTGGAAGATCACGTTCTGTCCAGTCACGATGAAGGTGGTGGCGTCTGCTTCCCAGCGGCCAAGCCAACGCTCATTGATGGGCTGAGCTTGCGTCGCAAAAGTGAGACCTGCAAGAACTAAGGCAACTAAATAACGGGACATGACCACGTGTTCCTAAGTGAAATTTTTGTCAGTATACGAAAATCTCTTGCCAAAGTGACTTGAATGGTTCCTCTGGCTGGCGAGCGCAGGCGTTCAAAGGTGCGAGTGCATCCGTTGCCCCGCGATCTCCATCTCGGTGACCAAGACGCAACCGCTTTCAGATTCGGTGATGTACAGATGACGATTTTGTGGGCCGCCATAGGCGACGTTAGTGGTGTGGGCTTGCTGGCATGAGTCGATACGCCAGATTGGCTGACCCAGGGGCGAGAAGACCCACACAATGCCCGCGCCTGCATGCGCAACGACAAGATTGCCGGCTTGATCAACGGCCATCCCGTCTGGCCCAGAGGCGCCAGACATTTGTACGAAAATCCCGGGCCTGACCAAGCCTGTGCCGTCAGGCAGCAAGTTTGCCCGCCACACGCAGTTACCGCGCGTGGCCGCCACGTAAAGCGTTTTTTCGTTTGGGCTCATCACGATGCCGTTTGGGCTTGGTACGTTATCGAGCAATCGAACGGTGTGATCAGAGGCATCGCGGCGATACACGCGCCCGCTTGGATCTTGAATCGAACTTTGGCCTTGATCGGTGAAATAGATATCGCCATTACGGGCAATGTACAGATCGTTTAAGCCTTTGAAGTTTTCGGTCATATACCTTGGCGCTACGCTCGAAACGCTACCGCGTTCTGGATTAAGCAGTAAAAGACCACACTTATGGTCGGCAATAAAGATCCGACCATCTTGATGAATTTTTAAACCGTTGGGTTCGCCATCCCACTCGGCAACCACATCAATGTTACCAGAGGGCTTCACTTTAAACACGCGACCAAAGGCGATATCCACCAAATACAGATTGCCGGCTTTGTCGAAGGCGGGGCCTTCAATGAAGCAATCGGTTTGAGGGTGACTTTTGCCTGCCGCCACGCGCTCGGCACTAATTTGGCCGGGGCGACGATATTTGTCGGGAATACGGGCAAAGACTTCAGTTTTTTTGACGGGTGGGGCGGGATACATGTGTAGTCGACCTTGTTCAATTGTTGTACTGTTTGGGCTCCATCGAGAACCTTAGTGTCGTTGCCGCTGGAAAAACCCAAGGATTGAACGGCGCAGGCTTCGGCGAGGTTCAGAAACTATTTGTACCACGGTCGCCACGCTGTTTTCTGTTAAGAGGTGTTGTGTTGGGATATTCCTTAGTTACGGTGTTGTCTGCGATTGAAGGCTTGGCAAGGCGAAGCGAATTTGGCATTCGACGATTGCTCCGGGGTGCGCGAATAGGCCTGGTCTTTTGTGTGACTACCGCTTTTGCGCTTCCGGCGACGGCGCAACAAATTGCCTTGCCGGTCGAGGTCATATTTATTCCAAAAAAAATGGCCCTGTGGACTCTCGAGCTTGAGACAACGGTTTACAAGCCGCCGGGCCCTGGGCCATTTCCGTTAGTGGTGATTAATCACGGCAAAGCAACGGGACACGCCGGGCTGCAGCCGCGCTACACACCGGGCTGGGCAGCGCGTTATTTTGTTGAGCGTGGCTACGTGGTGTTTGTGCCCATGCGCACGGGCTTTTCTAAATCAACGGGTGGGTACGTCGGGGGTGGGTGCAATATCGAATCGAATGGCTTGGTGCAAGCTGAAGACGTCGCGGCCACCGTTGCCTATGCACATACTCTGAGCTACGTTGAGCGTACTCAAACCTTGGTCGTGGGGCAATCTCATGGTGGCTGGACAACGCTTGCGTATGGCGCCGCCAAACCAGACCCCTCGGTGAAGGGCTTAGTGAACTTTGCCGGTGGTCTGCGGCAACAGGACTGTATCGGCTGGCAGTTGAATCTCGCTAAGGCGGCGGCGAACTATGCGCAAGACACAAAACTACCGTCTCTTTGGTTCTATGGCGATAACGATAGTTATTTCACCAAAGAGGTGTACACCGAAATGTTCGCACGCTACAAGAAGGCCAATCCACAAGCCCAGTTAGTCGCCTTTGGCGAATTCGGTGAAGACTCGCATCGCTTGTTTGGCAGTAAAGATGGGCGAGCGATTTGGGAGCCTCACCTAGAGGCCTTTATGAGCGAGCTCGGGTTGCCTGTCAAAGTGGTGTACCCACAGTATCGACCAAACCCTTGACGTGCTTAAACGTTTGTTGCGCCCCGAAGCACCTTAGAGAGCGGCCGTCAGGTTAAGATACCCTGCGGCTTGCATCGTTTAGCCCAAGCGCTTCGCGCTTTACCCACGCAGAGCTATAAAGGGTCTTGTATTTTTTGTATGAGACCAGAACAATTTGTTTTGATAAGGTGTACAAATCATGTTCAAACAACGGATACTGTCAGGTGCGATTGCGTTTGCTTTGGTTGCACTTTCGGGCGTGAGTACGGCACAAACAATTGACCCAGCAACGCAAGCCAAATTAACAGAGCTCGAAACGCGTTTTAAAGCCGCAGACAAAAATGCTGATGGCAAGCTGACACTGCAAGAGGCTAAAGACGGTATGCCTCGTGTTGCAGATGCTTTCAGTCACATCGATATCGAGAAAAAAGGCTATGTCACGCTTGAGCAAATCAGAGCGGTCATGATTAAAAGCGGTGGTTAAGTGGTGGTTAGGTACCGTTAAAGGTTGCGTTGCGCTTTTCTTTCCAGGCTAAGGCACCTTCTTTCATGTCGTTTGATTTTTCAGAGATCGAAACGGCGCGACGAATCTCGGTCTGATCGACTTGACCACGGGCGATCAGATTTAAATGCTTTTTGATCCCTAGCAGGGCGAGCGGCGCCATCCCAGCAAGTTGTTCGCTTAACGCATCCACGCGTGTCAACAGCAATTCTGGTGCCACGATTTCAGTCAAAAATCCAATATCCAACATTTCAGCTGCTTCGATTTTTTCGCACGTTAAAAACAATTTTTTGGCATTGTTTAGGCCCAAGCGGGTGATATAGCGAACCATGCCGCCCGGATAAAAATGCAACCCGAGTTTTGCAGCTGGCATAAACATGTTGACACTCGGGACGCCAACTCTGAAATCACAGGCTAAGCTCAGGTCGGTGCCGCCGCCATAAACGCCGCCATTGATGGCTGCGATCGTGACCGGCCGCGCCTGCTCAATTAAGTCAACGGTATCGCCGAAGTAAGTCGAAGAGGGCGCAGAATCTGCTGCAAGCGATGAGATGTCGTAGCCACTGCAAAAGTATTTGCCGTCGGCGATGAACTTTAAAACGAGTACGTTTGGGTTGGCATTGACGGTGGCAAGGTGCTCAGTGATCACAGCTAAGTCGGTTGGACTCAGGCGATTGGCATAGGCCGGATTGCGCAAGCGAATGGTCGCGATACTACCGACAACGCTCAGAGCGGGCGTGGTGGGTTCAGGTGAGTTCGCTAAGACAGTCATATCGAAAAGCCTTCATAAAAGTGTAGCGTTAGACTAAACGAAGCCGAATCTAGCGTTTCCGAAGCCGAGTCTAGCGTTTCGGGCACTAGCCTGCCTAGCCTGATCTTTCGCGTGCGCAGGGTATGGCCGATATTCTACGTGGTTGTCGCGCGAATCCTCACGGCGTCACAGTGCAATCTGCTGCACAACCACTCGCGCTCAGGTATGCTACTTGCTAGCGTTTTTGAAAAATGCCAGCAAAAAAGCCGCTCAGACGGCGCTAAGCAAAATTATGGATATTGATCCATAGGAGACAGAAGTTGAAACACTTGTTTGCAAAATTATTGCGTTTGAGCGCGCTCGGGCTCTGCGCCCTGTTATTCGCAGGGGTCGTGACTCAGGCGCACGCCTACCCCGAGCGCTCAATCCGCTTGGTGGTGCCCAATGCCGCAGGCGGCGGTACTGACGCGTTTGCTCGCATCATGGCCCAAAAACTCGGCGAGGTATTGAACCAATCTGTGGTGGTTGAAAATAAACCCGGGGCTCAAGGCGGCATCGGCACCACGTATGGCGCGAAAGCGGCCCCAGATGGCTACACCTTGACGATCGCCTTTGTCAGCACGATGGCCGTGAATCCGTTTGTGTATGCTGACATTGGCTATGAGCCGCTTAAGGATTTTGTCGCAGTGGCGGTGGGGGTCAATCAACCCTATCTGATGGTGACATATCCGGCTTCGCCCTATCAAAATCTGCAAGAGTTCGGGCAGTTCGCAAAACAAAAAAAGGGTGGGGCGACTTTTGCCTCGACCTCATCGCAAACCGAACTGATCGGGGTACTGTTTCAGACCCTGCTCGAGACACGGATGTTGTATATCCCTTATAAAAATGCGACGACCGCCGTGGTTGAGTTAGCACGCGGTGACATCGACGTCATGGTGGCGAGCCTACCTTCGGCGATTCCTTTACTCAACGCCGGCAAGCTTAAGGCCTTGGCGGTGACGGGTAGCAAACGCGCGACGGCCTTACCCAATGTGCCAAGCGCAGCCGAAGCGGGCTTTCCAGAGTTTGTCGCTAATGGCTGGTACGGCATCGTTGCCCCCAAGGGGACGCCTGACGCGGTCGTACAACTTTTAAACAAGCACATCAATGCGATTTTGGCTATGCCTGACGTACAGCAACAGTTGATCGCCGCTGGCTTTGAAATCTTGACAGGCACCCCAGCCGAATTTACAGCCATGATTGAGCGCGACTATCAACGCTGGGGTGCACTCGCTCAAACACAAAAATCCATGAGGAAATAAACATGACAACGACACGCAAAGGCCCGCTGGCCAGATTCAAAGTGCTTGATCTGACACGCTTGCGCTCAGGGCCTACGGCCGTTCGTCAGCTCGCGGATTGGGGGGCCGATGTGATTAAGATCGAAACTCCCGAGGCCTTAGGGGTGAGTGATGGTTGGGGGGATAGCCGTCTGGGCCCCGATTTTCAAAACTTGCATCGTAATAAGCGCAGTTTGACGCTGAACTTAAAAGAAGCAGAAGGGATTGCCATTTTTAAAAAGATGGCAGACCAAGCAGACGTCATCATCGAAAATTTTCGACCCGATGTGAAATTTAGACTAGGGATCGATTACGAGAGCCTCAGTCGCACTAACCCAGGCTTGGTGTATGCAAGTATTTCTGGCTTTGGACAAGACGGCCCCTATGCCAAGCGTCCTGGTTACGATCAGATCGTGCAGGGCATGGGTGGCTTGATGGCGATTACCGGGTTGCCAGGTCAGGGGCCAGTGCGTGCAGGCATTGCGGTGGCGGATTCGGCGACTGGCTTGTTTTGCGCGCTAGGCGTCTTGACGGCACTACTAGAGCGTGAAGAGTCGGGTAAAGGTCAGTGGGTGCAAACATCTTTGCTTGAGTCAATGATTGGCATGCTCGACTTTCAGGCCGCACGTTGGTTAATCAATAAAGAAATCCCTGAACAAGCCGGTAATGATCACCCGACTTCGATCCCGACAGGGGTGTTTCCGACTGCTGACGGCCATATTAATATTGCGGGCGCCGGCGCCCAACAAATGTGGGAAAGGCTTTGTAAAGCTGTCGGTGCTGAGTATTTGCTGGCGAAGGAAGAATACAAAACTGGCAAGCTTCGTTCGAACAATCGCGTGGCACTCAACCAAGAGTTATATGCGATCACCCGTACGCGTTCGACGCAAGAGTGGATCGAACGCTTTGAAGCAGCGAGTGTTGCCTGCGGTCCGATCTACACCATGGATCAGGTCTTTGCCGATGCGCAGACCCGTCACTTAGGGATTGCGACGCCAGTGCACCATCCAGAACTTGGTGATATCGAAGTGGTGGGCCAGCCCGTTGGGCTATCGCGTACCCCAAGCGAAATTCGCTCTGCCACCCCCGCCAGGGGCGGCGAAACTGATGAGGTGATGCGTGAGTTTGGCTATAGCGCTGCGCAAATCGCTGATCTGCGCGCGCGCCTTGTGATCTAACCGGAGGCTCAAGACGGTTGAGGTCATGCGGGTTTTGATTGTTGATAACTAAAGTAGTGAGGAAAACAAAATGTATCTAAAGAGACTCAAGAAGTTCACCTATGGTCTGGCATTACTTCTCGGTGTGGCCGGTACAGTGATCGCGCAGGATACTTATCCGACAAAACCTGTCAAACTTATCGTGCCTCTCGCAGCCGGTGGCGCAAGCGACGTGGTCGCACGCATTTTTGCAGCCAAGCTTGGCGAGCGCCTCGGCCAGCAAGTCATCGTTGAAAACCGTCCTGGCGCAGAAGGGGTGATTGGTGTGGACGCTGCAGTGAAGGCTGCGCCTGATGGCTACACGCTAGTGCTAGGCTCGAGCACAACACTGGCCGCTAATTTTCATTTGCGCAAGAGCTTGCCTTTTCATCCAGTGAAAGACCTCGCGCCTGTATCGATGGCCTTTCAAGGTTTTTTCAATATTTTGGTGATCAACGCGGCGGTGCCAGCAAAGAACCTGAAAGAGTTTATTGCCTTGGCTAAGTCGCAACCTGGCAAACTTGATTACGGCACTGCCACCAGTGGGTCAAAAATTTGTGTTGAGACCTTCAAAGCGATGGCGGGCGTTGACTTGCAAATGGTCAATTACAAAAGTTCACCACAGGCGCTCAATGATTTGATGGGTGGGCAATTGCAGTTGATTTGTGAGCCAGTGGCCACTGCGATGCCGAATATCTTGGCCGGTCGTTTGCGCGCGCTTGGTGTGACGAGTGCCTCGCCGCATCCGGCAGCACCAGGCTTACCGACTGTTGCACAAGAGGGACTGCCGGGCTTTGAATACTCGGCATGGGTAGCAGTGTTTGCGCCCGCTCAAACTCCGGCCGCAGTGATTAGTCGACTCGAAAAAGAAATCGCTTGGGTGTTGAACGACCCCGAGACGATAAAAAAAGTACAAGCGGCTGGTGTCGAGCCGATGCCCGGCGATTCTAAGGCTCTAGCCAAGTTGTTGAATGCTGAAATTGAGCGAGCCGGTAATGTGGTCAAGGCCGCAAAGCTTCAGCCTGAATAACTTATTGTTGGCCCAAACGTATGGCTCGAGTCGTGTCGTTTCAGGGACACAGCAACCTGGTGTTTTAAAAAAGTGTCAAAACGATAGCCACTTGGTGTTCTAGAAAATTTCGAAGACGACTATTTTCGCAATTTAATGAATGCGTGTGTAAACGAGGAAAGTCATGGCGGGATTACATAAAATTTACTTGA
>Ga0247844_1009038_pt1 | contig 10569 bp, 5 predicted proteins | sample LaCtaG_FD_192421 | JGI IMG/M metagenome (GOLD analysis project Ga0247844, IMG submission 192421) | Freshwater microbial communities from meromictic Lake La Cruz, Castile-La Mancha, Spain - LaCruzMarch201714.5m_1 | ecosystem: Environmental > Aquatic > Freshwater > Lake | place: Spain: Castile-La...
TTTCTTCAATTCTGCCAAATTTTTTGATCTGGAATATCAAATTTATGGGCACGTTCCAGTGTCACCAGAGGAAAATTATGGGTCTGTTTTTTGGAAACATCCACAAAAGGATAAATCAATCCGTTTAATTTATGACACTGTTAGTGATGAATTTTTAGGATGTTGTGTGCTGGGTATTCGGTTCAGACAAGAAGTTTGTGAAAAATGGATAACTGAGAAATGGAAAATTACCGAGGTATTACACGCATTGCCAACAGCAAATTTTGATTCGGAATTTTCAGCCAGGTTTGAAATGGAATTATTAAACATATATAATAATAAAATAATATGACAAGTATATTAAAATGGAGCCAATGGATGCTTAGCCTTGAGGTCAAAAATGAGAAAGGGGTATGGTTTAGCAGTCTATCAAATAGAGGCATCGTGGGTTGGTTACTCGCTTTGTTTCTTTCTTTTGGGTACATTACGTTGTATTTTTTTCCTCAATGGTTGGGTCTTGGACAAAAAGGAATGCCAAATACTGGATTCATCGCCTGGTTTGATCAGATAAGTATATTTTTTAACGGGTCTGTAGCCTCTCAATGGTTTGTTTATGGTTTTTTATACACTTTGATTATTTTATTGATGGGAATAAAATTTATCATTAAGTATAAAAATAATAATTATCAGGTTATTAGAACCTTGTCCCTTCTGTTTTTCCAATTGTGCTTTGCTTTTATTATTCCTGAAATAATGGCTTCTTTGAATCAGCCCGCTATGGATTTAAAGAATATGTGGCCTTTAAATTATTATTTCTTTTTTGACTGGAACATTAAGAAACTGCTAAGCTCTGGCTACTTCGGCTTATTTTTAATGTTTTGGGGATTAGCCCTGACCTTTATTATTTCCCCTGTATTGACCTATTTTTATGGAAAAAGGTGGTATTGCTCTTGGGTTTGTGGATGTGGCGGCTTAGCAGAAACGGCGGGAGATCCATTCCGGCATTTATCCGATAATTCAGAGACTGCCTGGAAATGGGAGCGACGCATCATTTATCCCGTTTTATTTATTGTGTGCTTAATGACACTGGCCATTTTAGATAGCTTTTTTAGAAAAAATCCTGCAACCTATTGGATTACTTTCTCGCATTTTAAAATTATAATCCTTCTTCTTTTAGCTGGTATAATTGCCCTTGCCTTATGGAATAAAGGTTGGTTGAAAGGAATTTCAACATTTGGTAAATGGTCGATTATCTCTCTGGGCGTCGTGCTGTTTATGGGTATCATTTTTTCATGGTCATATAGTAAGCCTGTCCTTTGGATTAATGCTTTGAAATTGAGAGAATGGTATGGATTTTATGTCGGGGCTATTTTTTCGGGCATAATAGGCGTTGGTTTTTATCCTCTGATGGGAAGCAGGGTTTGGTGCCGGTTCGGTTGCCCAATGGCCGCTATACTGGGTATTCAACAGCGGTTTTTCAGTCGATTCCGTATTACCGTAAATGGAGGCCAATGCATTTCCTGTGGTAATTGTTCAACCTATTGTGAAATGGGTATTGATGTCAGGTCTTATGCCCAAAAAGGCGAAAATATAGTGCGTTCATCCTGTGTAGGGTGTGGAATATGTGCCGAAGTTTGTCCAAGAGGGGTTTTAAAACTTGAAAATGGTCCTTTATTCGTTGAAGATGGAAAAATTAAATTTTAGTTCCAACTGATTTTTTTTGTGCTTATCCATCGGAAACTTACGTACCAATAGTAAAGGAAAAACAGGAAATCCATAAGTATTGCCTTATGAATTAAGTCTTTGCATTCCATCTTTCTCATGAGAAGGATCGAGTTTGGCAAAAAGATTGTCATGCGAAAAATGAATAGGTATATAGCCGCCTGGGTGTTATAAAATACCAGAAAAAATAAAATGGGGTAAAAAATGGCCTGACTTATGGCCAATAGGCTCAATAGCCATTGATGATTCGGTTTATAATAAGCCGACGAGGAGATATGTCTTGTTTTTTGCTTAATAAAATCGGGTAATGTCGCTTTAGCCAGTGACATGACTCTGGCTTTTTCTGTAAACTGAAGAGTAGTATTTTGGCTGTTGGCCATCGCATTGACGGCTATGTCATCGTCGCCATACGATATTTTTTCAAATTTTTCTTTGTCTACTTTTTCCAGAAACCTACTTTTTCGATAGGCCATATTTCTTCCTACCCCCATGTAGGGCATACCTAATTGGGTGAAAGTACCATAAATAACAGCTGTCATTAGGGTTTCGTATCTTATAAAATCATTCAAATATCCTTTCCCTTTTTGATAAGGACTATAGCCGAGTATGATATCCGTTTTGTCATTGAATTTGGTCGCTAATGAACGCAACCACTGATTACTTTGGGGATAACAATCGGCATCAGTAAAAACGAGCCATTCATATTTCGCCTCTTTTATGCCTTCCTGTAATCCCTGTTTTTTTCCTTCTCTATCTTTATTTTTCATGTGTATGACCCTAAAATTTTGGTATTGAGCCATATAATGGTCTAAAACTTCAGAAGAATGGTCGGTTGAATCGTCATTTATTACTATTATCTCAAAATTAGGATAGTCTTGACTTAAAATATGGGGTAAAAATGTCGATAAATTATGCGCCTCATTTCGGGCAGAAAGGATGACGGTCAATGGCTCAAGCTCGGTTGTCCGATAAGTTTCTGACTCTTTTATACCTTTTCTTAAAAAGTAGGTCGAAAGCCAAAACAAGAGTTGTACAGTGGCAATAAATAATGAAATAAGGTAAATGAGATTCAATCCAGGGAAGTTTTAATTTTTTCTGCTTCTTCAAACCAGATTTCAACCACTTCATTAAATCTGCTTTCAAGGTGCCTCTTTATTTTTTTATTAAAGTTCCTTTTCCATCGGTAGTAGTAAACAAGGTCATGAATATTTTTTTCATATTTAAATAAAAACCAGGCACTTGGAGGTAGTATTAATACATTGATGAAGGCCAGGCTGAGTGAAATATATTTTAATGTTAAAAAAAATTGAAAACTATAAGCAATAGGAGCAAGGACAATAGCGGCCAGTATCTTGACTGTCGAGTTATATCCTACATATAGATTTAATTTATTCTTAATCCAGCGGGGAATCCAAATCGCTATGAAATGATTTAAGAGAGAATAGGCATAAAAGGGGAAACCAAGGAAAGCAAGTAATTTTTTTTCCTTCAATGGAAAGGTATTATTATATATCTGTGATTGTATTTTTAATGAAAGCTTGAATTCAGAAAGTAATTTGGTAAAACCTGTAAATGTTTTTTTCCATAATAGAAAGGAGATACCTCTGGAATCTTCCCATTTCCTGATATGCTCCAGCGTATTTCGGTGTGTATCAAAAACAGTGGTTTCCTGTTGATTAGTTTTTCCATAAAAAAGGGATTCAATATCCAGTAACAGCGCTTCTTCATCCAGGTCTGTTGTATGAATGACTAAAGATCCAAGGACAGATTGTAGTTCTGCCGTTAAATCTTTTATGGTTTTTTGATTATTATTTTGATAATCAATGAGATACTGGCTAAATGGAATAGATTCGCCAACAATAACCTCTAAGTCAAAACCATGCTTGTCATGTTTTTCATAATTTATGCCAATGGGTAAAATAAATACCTCTTTCCCCTTTGCATGTCCTGTTATAGCTTGAAATCCGATACGGGCAAAACCTGTTTTTAATGGTCTGAGTACTCTTTCCATATAACTTGTTCCTTCAACGGCAATATAAATATTACCACCCGATGCAAGATGCTCACTGCTTTGGTTAAAAGCAGCAGAGTTATCATGCGTTTTGACGCCCGTATCTTCGAATCTTTTTATTTCAATACAATAGAGATACCTTAATATTTTAGCAACCAGTGTATTTTTAAAAAGACTGGCATTGGCAAGGAAAAAAATGGGTTTATTCAAATAAGCAGCAATAATTACCGGATCAATTAACGTGTTAGGATGGTTGCTTACGACAATGGTAGGGCCTTTTAAATTAAAGTTTTCCCTGTTTTTGACATATACTTTCCTAAAATAAGTAAGTAGGACAAATTGGGCTAAAGAGCGAAGTATAAAATAAATGAAAGATTGTAGCCTGGACAAAATGATAATTATTGTGGTTAAAAATTAATTATTCGAAAAATGAGAATCATTTTTTAAAAAGTTGCTAAAAAAGTAGTAATTTTTGAGGTAACAAACGAATTAATTATGGTTTATAATGCAGAAAGGTTGTCGGTAGTACTTTTTTTTCTTTTTTCTACGCTGATGATGGGGCAAAATGCAATGGATGAATTACAACCAGGTCGGCATCAGAATTTATTATTTGAAGAGCTTTCAACTACTTGGGACGAAGGAATTCCCCTGGGAAACGGTATGTTAGGGGCGCTTATTTGGGAAAAGGAAGGAAAGTTAAGGTTTTCATTAGATAGGGCCGATTTGTGGGATCTTCGACCTACAGCTAACCTCGATCATAAAAACTGGAATTTTAAGTGGGTAATAGATCGTTGGAAAAATAATAAATACGAAGAAGTTCAGCAAATGTTTGATCTTCCCTATGATAGAGATCCCGGGCCTTCAAAGATTCCCGCGGGAGCTTTAACCTTTGATATCCAATCAAAAGTGAAACGCGTTGAGCTGTTTATCAAACAGGGGCTTTGCGAAGTTGAATGGACAAATGGTATGACCCTGGAGACTTTTGTTCATGCGTCTAAACAAGAGGGCTGGTTTAAATTTTCTAATATAAAGGGAACTGTTTTACCTGAATTGATTCCACCTCTTTATAATGTAGACTCATCGTCGGGGGAGGATAATCCGGTAACGGGACAAGATTTAAGACGATTGGGATACCAAAAAGGGGTTCTGCACAAGGAAAAGGAGTTTATTTCCTACACCCAGGAGGGTTGGAATGGTTTTACTTATCGTATCAATGTTCAATGGAAATCGGAAGGAGATGTTTTGACAGGGATTTGGAATATTCAGGTGATTAAAACAAATACAGACGACCATCTGCTTGCAGCGCAGCCCTTAGAACAAATTGCAGCTGATTCTTATAATAAAGGATTAAATATTCATAAAAATTGGTGGTTAGACTATTGGGAACAATGTAGCATAATTATCCCTGATAGTATTTTAATGAAGCAGTGGTATCTGGAGCAATACAAATTTGGTGCTGCCTCAGGTAATGGCGCTCCTCCCATTTCTTTACAAGCAGTCTGGACGGCAGATAATGGTAAATTACCTCCCTGGAAAGGTGATTTTCATAACGATTTGAATACACAGCTAAGTTATTGGCCAGCGTATAGTGCCAATAAATTAGGCCAATCCATGGGATTTATAGATTGGCTGGAGAAAAATAAACCTGTTTTTGAATCCTATACCAAACAATATTTTCAAACAAATGGGATCAATGTTCCCGGCGTTTCTACTTTTGCGGGTAGTCCTATGGGTGGCTGGATTCAATATTCTTTTGGGCCAACGGTTTCGGCCTGGATTGCCCATCATTACTATTTGCAATGGCGCTACTCGATGGATAGAACCTTTTTATCGGAAAAAGCTTATCCCTGGCTGGAAAAAGTAGCTATATATTTGAAGGAAGTTTCCCTTTTAGACGAAAAAGGAATAAGAAAATTACCCCTTTCCTCCAGTCCTGAAATTTTCAATAATTCACCCAAGGCCTGGTTTTCAACCATGACCAATTTTGATTTGGGCTTGGTAAAATGGCTTTTTTCCAAAACAGCGGAATTGGCCACCGAGCTCGATAAGCCGGAAGAGGCTATAAAATGGCAAAAAATGGGAAGGGAATGGGGTGAATTAGATGTAGATCGTTCATCGGGACTCACCTTTGCCAAAGATTTTCCGTATGATGCCTCGCACAGACATTTTTCACATTTGGTAGCCTTCCATCCACTAGGATTGGTGGATGTTTCAAATGGGGAAAAGGATAAACAGATCATTCAAAACACTATAAATACCTTAGATAAATATGGTTCAAGTCAATATTGTGGCTATTCTTTTGCCTGGCTTGGCAATGTAAAAGCCAGAAATTTTGATGGGACGGGCGCAGCAAAGGCCCTGCGTATTTTTGCTGAGCATTTTTGTCTGAAAAATAGTTTTCACGCCAATGGCGATCAATCTAAACTGGGCTATTCCACTTTTACTTACCGACCTTTTACCCTCGAGGGAAATTTTGCTTTTGCCGCGGGCGTACAAGAAATGCTTTTGCAAAGCCATGCGGGTTTTATTCATCTTTTTCCCGCCATTCCGTTAGATTGGAAACAGGTTTCTTTTCGACAAATGAGAACGGAGGGAGCATTTTTGGTTTCGGCAAATCTGATGGGTGGAAAGGTGGCAAAGGTTCAAATTGAGGCAACTGTTTCTGGTGTTTTAAATATTAAAAATCCTTTTGAGCAGCATCCTTTTAAGTCATCCATCCCATATATAAAGGAAGGGGAGATGCTCGTTTTTAATCTTTCAAAAGGAGATATACTGACACTTAGCCAATGATTTATTAATTTTATAAAAAAACGTGTATGAAAAATAGTTTATTAAAAATGATTATGCCCATTGTTTGGATTTTTTTGGGTGTATTCTGCATAAAAACAACTGCTTTTTCCCAAGGAACCAGGTTGTTGAGACAACCAACCCTCAGTAAGGATCAGGTTGCTTTTGTTTATGCTGATGATTTATGGATTGTTCAAAAGAATGGAGGTGCAGCACGTCGATTAACTTCCCACGAAGGAAGTGAGAGTGTTCCGCATTTTTCACCTGATGGAAAATGGATTGCTTTTTCAGCACAATATGCAGGAAATGTTGACGCTTACGTGATTCCCTCCGAAGGGGGTGAACCGAAAAGATTGACCTGGCACCCAGGGGAAGATCTTGTGCAGGGTTGGTCTCCCGATGGGAAATCAGTGCTTTTTCGCTCAGGTGCAGCTGGAATGCCAACTAAAATTAATCAATTCTTTTATGTGGATAAAGATGGTGGGTGGCCTAAAGATCTAGGTATTCCCCAAGCTTCTTTTGGGGAGATTTCTCCCGATGGGAAATTTGCCGCATTTACCCCAATCACTTTTTGGGACCCCGAATGGCGTAATTATAGAGGCGGACAGGCCCTTCCTATCTGGATCGTTGAGCTCGCAACAATGAAATTAGAACAAACACCTCAATTAAATAGCGAAAGACATACTGATCCTGTTTGGTTAAATGACAAAGTTTATTTTCTTTCAGAAAGAGATTATGCTAATAATATATGGAGTTATGACCGGAAATCTAAACAAGTTAAACAACACACTTTTCATAAAGACTTCGATGTAAAAAGCCTGGATGCTGGTCAGGAGGAAATTGTTTATGAACAAGGCGGCTATTTACATCTGCTGAATCCATTGTCAGGAAAATCAACCCAATTAAATATTGAGGTTAAAGGTGATTTTACCTGGTCCATGCCTCGTTGGGAAACAATAAAACCTGAGGTGCTTACCAATCCTTCCCTTTCTCCAACTGGGCAAAGAGCCCTTTTTGAATATAGAGGGGAAATTTTTACAGTACCTAAAGAAAATGGTTCCTGGCGGAATATCTCCAATTCTCCAGGCGTCGCTGATCGTTATCCTTCCTGGTCTGCTGATGGTCAGAAAATAGCCTGGTTTTCTGATGCATCTGGCGAATATCAACTGGTCGTCGCTGATCAATTGGGTACTATTGAAAAATCAATTAAATTAAATACCCCTTCTTTTTACTTTTACCCTGTGTGGTCATCTGATAATCGACATATTGCATTTACAGATAAAGATTATTCGCTATATGTTTATGATACTGAAAAAGGACTACTGAAAAAAGTAGATACAGATCTCTACGCAAATCCAGACAGGAGTTTACTCCCCGTCTGGTCTCCCGACGGGAAATGGGTCGCTTATGCCCGCCGCTTACCCAATCAGCTTCGTTCTATTTTTGTTTATGATTTATCGTCGGGCACGACCAAAGCAATAACCGATCCTTTGGCCGACGCGATTGATCCTGTCTGGGATGAGGGAGGTGAATGGTTGTTTTTCTTAGCAAGCACTGATTTTGGCGTCGCTTCTGGTTGGCTTGATATGACTTCTTACGATAAACCTGTGTCGAGAGCTATTTATGCCACGGTACTTTCTTCTACTGGAAAATCACCTTTATTACCTCAAAGTGATGAAGAAAAATCAACAAAAGATTCGACAGATAAATCGGTGAAATCGAAAATGATTAAAATCGATTTTAACGGTATTCAGCAACGTGTTGTCGCTTTAAATTTGCCTAAAAAATCATTCCAGCATTTGTACCCTGGGGTAGGTGGCAGTATTATTTATTCTGAAAATACAGAAGGTAGTCCGCTATTAAATATCCATAGATTCATATTTAATACGCGCAAAACGGATCTATTAATTGGGGGTATTAGTAATATTTCTATTTCACAAAATAGAAAACAACTTCTTTATCAGGCGGGGAGCAATTGGGGCATTATTAAGTCAGAGTCACCAGGTAAGGTTGGAGATGGAAAATTGAATGTTAATATGGGTATGAAAATAGACCCGACATCAGAATGGAGACAAATATTTAAAGAGGGGTGGAGATTTCAAAGAGATTTTCTATATGTTGATAATGTGCACGGGGCACCATGGGATAAAATTTATGAGTGGTATCAGCCCTGGGTTGAACATGTCAAACATAGGACCGATTTAAATTATGTCGTTGATATTTTAGGGGGCGAAGTTTCAGTAGGCCATTCTTACACCAGTGGAGGCGATTTTCCCACATTGAATAATCAGGAGGTTGGGCTCTTAGGTGCCGACTATGAATGGACAGGTGTAGGTTTTAGGTTTAAAAAAATATTGACAGGTGAGCAATGGAATCCCGAGCTAGTAGCTCCATTGGCTATTCCTGGACTGGGAGTTAAAGAAGGAGACTATTTATTAGAAATAAACGGGCAAAAGCTCAGTTTTGACAATAATCCACATAAACTATTCATTGGCTCAGTGGGTCGTTTAACCCAAATTCGAATTAATTCAACGCCTTCATTTGAGGGATCAAAAGTAATAGAGGTAACGCCAATTGCAAATGAAGCAGGATTAAGATTAAGAGAATGGGTAGAGGGAAATAGACGCAAAGTAGATGTTTTATCGAATGGAAAACTGGCTTATGTTTATGTTCCAAATACAGGACAGCCTGGTTATACTTATTTCAACAGGTATTATTTTGGACAGCAGGACAAACAGGGAGCTGTCATTGATGAGCGAAATAACGGCGGTGGATCTGCGGCCGATTATATGGTGGATGTTATGAACAGACCTTTAATGGGTTATTTCAACAATAGAGTGGATGGCCATACTGTTTCTACCACGCCTATGTCTGGAATTTTCGGCCCTAAAGTGATGATTATTAACGAGCGTGCCGGTTCTGGTGGTGATTTATTGCCTTACATGTTCAAAAAATCAATGATTGGCCCTTTAATTGGCACACGTACCTGGGGTGGTCTGGTAGGCACCTGGGATACGCCCCGTTTTTTAGATGGAGGCAGAATGGTTGCTCCGAGAGGTGGATTTTTTGATACAGATGGTCGTTGGGCAGTTGAAGGGGAAGGTATTTCTCCTGATATTGAAGTACTGCAAGATCCAGCGGCTGTTTTAGCTGGCAAGGATCCTCAATTAGAGAGAGCTGTTCAGGAAGCACTTAAATTATTGGAGACTAAAGGAGTGAAATTAAAAGAAGAACCTGCTCCACCAGTACGTTGGAAACGTCCAGGAGGAAACCGATAATCGTCGTTTTTTTCTGATGTTGGTTTAATTTATGCTTATAAAAAAGGGCAAAACTTGGGAATTATTTCCTGTGTTTTGCCTTTTTTAATGAGTAAATAACTAGGTTACGATTGAAAATCCAGTAAGCATTGTTTGATCTGTTCGTTGAAAAGGTGGCCATCATTTCCATGAAAAACTACCGCTACAGACAAAACGAAGATGGGAAGATTCTCTTTTTCTATAAAATCTTTGTGTAACCACATTCGGGTGGCATCTTTTTCTGTGGTGAGAATGATTTTTTGGGAACCTTCCATTTCATCCAGCTTTTTTCGAAGCTGTGCCATTTCGTAGTGGGTGAAATAGTGATGATCTTCATGAACCTGATGCACTAAGGAGGAGGTTCGTGGTTTTAAATAATCCTCTAAATATTGAACAGACGCGATAGCTGTTACCAATAAAACGGAGGGTAGCTGATGAGGTAACCATTTTATCTCCGGATTAAACAAGTGATAAGGATTTCCATATTTGAAGGAGGAAAAATATACTTTCTGATGGGGTAATGGATTTATTTTACTCAAATAATCTTCCCTGATTTCCTCAGTTAATCTTTCAGGACATTTACTTACGATCAACACATCAGCCCTTTTATAAGCATTTCTCCATTCTCTTAGTCTTCCAAAGGGTAATAGATAATCGGAAAAAAAGGGTTGCTGAAAGGTAGTCAGTATAATATCGAGTTCAGGCTTTATGGCTCTGTGTTGAAAAGCGTCATCAAGTAAAATCACTTGTAAAGCAGGGTTTATGGCGACCATT
>Ga0247844_1009039_pt1 | contig 10569 bp, 8 predicted proteins | sample LaCtaG_FD_192421 | JGI IMG/M metagenome (GOLD analysis project Ga0247844, IMG submission 192421) | Freshwater microbial communities from meromictic Lake La Cruz, Castile-La Mancha, Spain - LaCruzMarch201714.5m_1 | ecosystem: Environmental > Aquatic > Freshwater > Lake | place: Spain: Castile-La...
GGCCAGCGCCACGGCGCGGGTCGCGCCGGTGGCGATCACCTTGGCCAGCATGGGATCGTAGAACCCGGAGACCTCGGAGCCGGTTTCGACCCAGGTCTCCACCCGCAGGGAGGACGGGAACCGCGCCTGCGTGACCGTGCCGGTGCTGGGCTGGAAATTGCGCGCCGGCATCTCGGCGTAGACCCGCGCCTCGATCGAGGCGCCCTGCGAAGCCGGCGGGGCCCCGCCAAGGAACGATGCATCCCCGAGCGCGAGCCGGATCATCCACTCGACGAGGTCAACGCCAAACACCTCCTCGGTTACGCCGTGCTCCACCTGAAGGCGGGTGTTCACCTCCAAAAAATAGAACTCCCGGGAGCCCGCGTCGTAAAGGAACTCGACCGTCCCCGCGGAGCGGTAGGACACCGCTTGTCCGAGCGAAACCGCTGCCGCGCAGAGGGCCTCGCGCACCCCCGCGGGAAGCCCGGGGGCGGGGGTTTCCTCCAGCACCTTCTGGTTGCGCCGCTGGGCCGAGCAGTCGCGCTCGCCCAGGGCCACCACCCGCCCGGCCCCATCCCCGAAAATCTGGACCTCGACGTGACGGGCCCGCTCCACGAATTTTTCTAAAAACATCCCGCCGTCGCGGAAGTTGGCCTCGCCGAGGCGCCGCACGCTTTCGTAGGCCCCGCGGAGGTCTCCCGCATGCCGGCAGACCTGCATCCCGATCCCTCCGCCTCCGGCCGCGCTCTTGAGCATCACCGGAAAACCGATGGCCTCCGCCGCCGCCTCGGCCTCCTCCAGGCTCTCCAGAAGGTCCGTGCCCGGGAGCAGGGGAACCCCGCACGCCCTCGCCACGTCGCGCGCCGTGTTCTTCAGCCCGAACTTCCGGATCTGGCCGGGCGTCGGCCCGGCAAACGCGATCCCCTCGCGCTCGCACGCCTCCGCAAAGGCCGCATTCTCGCTCAAAAATCCGTAGCCCGGATGGATGGCGTCGGCTCCCGTCGCCTTTGCGGCGTTGAGGATCTTTGCGGCGTCCAGGTAGCTGGCGGCCGGGGCCGGGGCTCCGAGGGCGACCGACTCGTCGGCTTGGCGCACGGGGAGGGAATCCGCATCGGCTTCGGAATAGACCGCCACCGAACGCATCCCGAGGCGGCGGACCGTGCGCGCGATCCGGCTGGCGATCGCCCCGCGGTTGGCGATGAGGATTTTTTTCATGGCAGGCTACTTCCAGATCAGGACTTCGATCGGAGTGGGATCATACGCGTTGCATGGGTTGTTGAGCTGGGGGCAGTTCGAGATCAGGCACCAGACAGGCATCTCGGCCCGCATCTCCACGTATTTTCCGGGCTCCGACACCCCGTCATCAAACTTCAGGCCGCCCTCCGGGGTCACCGGGACGTTCATGAAAAAGTTGATGTTGTGGGCGAGGTCGCGCTTGGTGAGCGGGAGTCCGGAGAGCGCGATCTGGAGGAGGAACGTATCGCGGCAGTTGTGCATGAAGCGCTTGTCCAGGGCGTAGCGGACCATGTTGCTCTCGGCGGCGCAGGCTCCGCCGAGGGTGTCGTGCCGCCCGCAGGTATCGGCGGTGATCGTCAGCATCGGGCGCACGCGGTTCGACATGAGGCGCGTCCCGGTCGTGAGGTAGATCCCTCCCTGCTCGCGGATCGTGTCCTGCGCGCTGTAGCGCTCCTGGAGGTCGCCGGCACAGAAAAAAAAGGTGTCGGCGGCCTGGTTGCCTTTGAGGTCGACGATGCGAAGTGTCTGGCCGGCTTCCACCCGGTGCATCCAGCCTTCCCCGGCAGGGATGACCTGCGAAGCGATGGCGGACTTTTTTAGAAGCGGGCTTTCCTGGTAGTTGAGCGTGCTCATGGGAGAGGATTCAGATGAGGTGACGGGCCGCGAGCTCGAGGGCTCGCCCGCACTCGGGGCGGAACCCGCGGCAGAAGTCGTCGGCCGGCGGCGGGTCGGAGGGCAGGATTTCCAGGCGCACGGGGACGCGGGGGTATTCCCCTGGCGGGTGCATCGGATGCGGGCAGTTTGCCAGGACGACGAGGACGGGGATCTCGGTCCGCAGCGTGACCGAGGCGCCCGACGGGCAGTGCCCAGCCACATGGCGCAGGCGCCCTTCGTCATCCGCGACCACCTTGCTGAAAAAATTCACGTTGGCGACGATGTCGGCGATCCCCAGCCCGTGCTTCGCGAGCTCGATCAGGAAGTTGTCGCGGGCGTTGCGATGGAACGCATTCCGGGCGGACTGGTAGGGGCTCGCGCCAAAGGCCGCCGAGACCATTTCCGCCGTCGAGTGCCCGCCCAGCGGGTCGTGCCAGCCGAGCGTGTCCTCGACGATCGACGCCAGCGCGCTGCCCATGTCGCTCATGAGCACATGGCCGCGGGTGAGCATGGCCGTGTGGAGCGCCTTGAGTGTGTCCGGAACGTTCAGGCGGTCCAGCGGGTTGCCGGCGTGATACAGCAGGGCGGAGACGTTGGCGCCGGGGCTCAGGGCCGTGAGCCGGATCCTGCGCCAGCGCGGGATCCGCATCGACCACATCGCCCCGCCGGGCAGGACTTCTTCGAAGAGCGGGTTCATGGGGATTTTTTCAGCGGGTGAAGAGGAGGGATGATCGAGCTGGTGAGCGTGAGCTTGCCCACCTTCACCCCTTTGCAGGCGACGAGGCGGTTGGTGATCTTTTGCAGGGTCTCCACCGGACCCTGCACCAGGACCACATCCATCACGTGGTTGTTCTCCAGCTGGACCTGCAGCGAGCCGATCACCTCGTCCAAAAACCGCCGCTTCAGCCCCGCCAGCTCGCCAAGGATGTTTTTGCGCCCCTGGTTGTAGAAGAGCGTGATCGTCCCCGCCATGATCCCCTCCCTCGCCGCTTTCTGCTGCTCCAGCAGGCTCTCGCTGATGATCGAGGCCACCGCCTGCGAGCGGCTCTCAAACCCCCGCGCCCCCACCAGCTCGTCCAACCCGCGGGACACCTCGGGCGGCAGGGAGACGCTGATCCGCGAAACCGGTTCGCGTCGGGTGTGTGGCTTTGGCATAAGGTATGAGGAACAATCTCACTCGTAATACTGCCTTGGAAAGCCAATTCCGTGCCAAGTTTGAGCCGCTCCCCGCGCGCGCCTCCCTCCGGGCGAAGCGGGGGTGGGAATCCTACATCATGTGCGCGCCCATCTCCGCGAGGGCGCTGCGCTCGCCCTTCGTGAGCGAAATATGGGCGGTGATGCTCTGCCCGCGGAGCCGGTTGCGGGTGTAAACAAGGCCGTTCGAGCGGCTGTCCACGTAGGGGTTGTCGATCTGGGCGGGGTCGCCGACCATGACGAGCTTGGAGCCCTTCGACATGCGGGTGACAACCGTCTTGGCCTCCAGCGGGGTGAGCTGCTGGGCCTCGTCCAGCACGAAAAACCGGTTGGGGATCGAGCGCCCGCGGATGTAGCACAGGGCCTCGATCTCGAGGAGGCCCCGCTCGATGAGCTGCTCGTAGGGCTTCACGACCGCATGGTGGCCAGGGCCCCCGCCGGCGTGGTGCTCGGGCTGGTGGTGGTGGTCGTTGGGCTTTTTCCTCTCCGAGGCATGGCGCACCTTCCCCTCCGGGCGCGGCGGATGCAGCGGAAGAAGGACCTCGAACGCATCGTAGATCGATTGCAGCCAGGGGTGCATTTTTTCGTTCAGGGTGCCGGGCAGGAAGCCCAGCGTTTCCCCCATGGCCACCACCGGACGGCTCACGGTCATCCCGTTGAAATCCTTCTCTGCCGTCAGGAACAGGCCGGCGGCCACGGCCATGAGCGTCTTTCCCGTGCCCGCCTGACCGTAGCAGGTGATGAGAGAGATGTCCGGATCGAGCAGCGCATCCAGGAAGCACTGCTGGCCGGGGTTGGCGGGGCGCAGCTCGATCCCCTTCGGCATCTGGAGGCTGGGCGGGATGTTCAGGCGGATGATCCGGCCGCCGCCCACATGGCGCCCGGGCAGAAGCTTGTGCTCGCCGGCGGTGAGGAGGATGTATTCATTCAGCTCCAGCCGCCCGGTGCGGGCCGACTCCAGCACGATCTCGCGCGCGCTGCCGAACCGCTGGAGCTCATGCGCCTCGACCTCGACCGAGCGCTGGTCGTAGCCCTCCGCATCCTTCTCCGCCACCTTGTCGTTCAGGTAGTCCTGGCAGGTCAGCCCGATCGCCATCGCCTTGAGCTGCATGTTGAGATCCTTCGTCACCAGGATCGTCGGGGCTTTGCCGCTCTCCTGCAGCGCCAGGCAGGCCCCCATGATCCGGTGGTCAGCCCGCTCCTGGTCCGGGAAAATTCTCAGGAACCGCCGCATGTGGGGGCAGGGTTTTTCGTTGTCCGGGCGGTCGTGGATGAGGATGCGGACCGATCCGCCGCCGGTCGTCTTGGCGCCGTGGGTCACGCTTCTCGCGTCGTGCCCGAAGACCTGGGTGAGGAACCGGTGCACGGTGCGGGCGTTCGCTCCGCGCTCGGTCTGCTCGTTCTTGAAGCGGTCCAGCTCGGCCAGGACATCGACCGGGATGAACACATGGTTGTTTTCAAAACGGTTCAGGCAGTGCGGGTCGTGGAGGAGGACGTTCGTGTCGAGGACGAAGTTTTTCACGAGGCCCTCCGAGCTGGTCCGCCGGCTTCGGGCGGGGGCCGGAAAAAAAAGGCCCTGTTCTTCGGTGGTTTCAATCGGGGATGGTCGGTGCATGGCAGGTTGGGATCGTTGAAAAAAGCGCGCCCCGGTGGACGGAGCCGATGGGAAGACGATGAGCCGCGTCAGAAGTTCCACCGGAAATCCCGACATCGACCGAAGCGTTCTGGGTGTCAGAGCGGCTCAAGGAGCCTGCAGACTGGCAGATCCGAATTCCGCCGGCAATCAAAAAATTGTGGTTTCAATGCAACAATTTCGTCACACAACCACAAGATGTGGCCTGTTTCGCCGCCGGAGCCCGCTTTCGAGGCGTTTTCCTTTCGCGGGAACGCCCTGGTGTCGGTCTCCGCGCAAGCTGGCCGCGGCGCTTGCCGCACGGGCCCTCCGGGCTGGGGTCGTCAGCCAAGCCCGCGTTCCTCGACGTCGTCCTCATCCCACCCGAGCACATGGCCGATCTCGTGCAGGAGCGTGGTGCGCACTTCCTCGCGAAAAACGGACTGATCCCCGCCGGAGTAGTCGAGGATGTTGTCCAGCCAGAGGCGGATCCGGACGAGCCCGGTGTCGTCCTCGTCAAAGTATCCGAGCGTGTCGGGCTCGATGCCGGAGGCGACGTCGTCCTGGCACGGATGGTTTTCGAGAAGGATGGCCACCGTGCGAAGGTGATCGCGAACACCCTTTGGCAAGGTTTCGAGGGTCTCCGTCGTGACCGCGTCGGCCGCCAGAAGCATTTGTGACCAATCCATGCGAAGAGCTTCCCGCTCCAGGGGCCGCCTGGCAAACGGATTTGCGGGGTGGCTGCTGGTTGCGGGTGAATGTGTATCAGAGCCGAAGACGGGACTCGAACCCGTGACCTATCGATTACGAATCGATTGCACTACCACTGTGCTACTTCGGCGTTGTCGATGCGTGTCGACACATGGAGGTTTCCGGGTGGAAACGATCATTGCGTCAACTGCTGCAAATTTTCTACCATCGGGCATGGCCTGTGGCAATCCGAACCTTGGCAGTGCGGGAAATTCTTTGCTCGGGTGGGGGAGGAATGATCTTCTGAGGGCGGGGTATTGTGCGGCCCGTGCACGCGGCAGAGGGGGTTTTCCGGTAGTGGCATGAAGCCTGGGCAGACAGGCAGGACGGCTCCGCAGGACGGTGTGGCGGGCATGGTGGAGCGGGTCACGTTTCACAATGAGGAGACCGGGTTTTCGGTCCTGCGGGTGAAGGTGCCAGGGAGGCGCGAGCTGGTGACGGTCGTGGGGAGCGTGGCGGAGGTTTCTGCGGGGGAGTGGTTGACGGCGCAGGGGGCCTGGGTCCAGGACCGCGATCACGGGCTGCAGCTCAAATCCGATTTCATCAGGACCAGCGCGCCGAGTTCGCGCGAGGGGATCGAGAAGTATCTCGGCAGCGGGCTCATCAAGGGGATCGGTCCGGTCTATGCGAAGAAGCTTGTGGAGAGGTTTGACGAGGGGGTCTTTGAGATCATCGATCAGTATTCCGCACGCCTTGAGGAGGTCGCCGGCATCGGCAGGGAACGGCGGCTGAAAATCAAGTCGGCCTGGGCCGAGCAGAAAGTCATCCGCGAGATCATGGTCTTCCTGCATTCCAACGGGGTGAGCACGAGCCGGGCGGTGCGCATCTACAAGACCTACGGGGAGGCCGCGATCGAAACCGTTCGTGCCAACCCCTACGCGCTGGCGAAAGACATCCACGGGATCGGCTTCAAGACGGCGGACACCATTGCTCAAAGGCTTGGCATCCCGATGGACTCGATCATCCGGGCGAGGGCCGGCGTGCTTCATGCGCTGGTGGAGGCGATGGACGGCGGGCACTGTGCACAGCCGCGCGACGTGCTTGTCGGGAGTGCCGTCGCTCTGCTCGGCGTCGATGCGGCGATTGTTGAGCAGTCCCTGGAGCGCCTGCTTGTCGACCGCGAGGTCGTCCTGGATCGGGGGCTCATCTACCTGCCTTTCCTTCAGGCGGCCGAGGTAGGAATCGCGGCCAGCCTGCGGGCCCTTGCCGCGCGGCCGGCGTCGTATCCGGAAATTGATCTCGAAAAGGCGGTCGCCTGGGTCCAGGAAAAAACCGGGAAGGAACTGGCCGCCAGCCAGGTCGCTGCGCTTGAAAAAGCGATCCGCTCGCGGGTCTTGGTGATCACGGGAGGCCCCGGTGTCGGCAAGACCACCCTGGTCAACAGCATTCTGCTCGTGCTCCGGGCGAAGAAGGTTCAGTGCCTCCTGTGCGCCCCGACCGGGCGCGCCGCGAAGCGCCTTGGCGAGACTGCCGGCTTCGAGGCGAAGACGATCCACCGGCTGCTGGAGTTCCAGCAGGCGGGCGGATTTGCCCGCGGGCCGCAGAGCCCCCTCGATTGTGACCTGCTGGTTGTGGACGAGACATCGATGGTGGACGTGTCGCTGCTGAGCAAGCTGCTGCGCGCGCTTCCGGAAAAAGCGCACCTGCTGCTGGTCGGCGATGTGGACCAGCTGCCCAGCGTGGGACCGGGGGCGGCCCTCAACGACATCATCCGTAGTGGTGTGGTGCCGGTCCTGCGGCTCACCGAGGTCTTTCGCCAGGCGGCCGGCAGCCGGATCATCACGAATGCGCACCGGATCAACCGTGGCGGCATGCCGGAGCTGGATGCGGGGAACGCATCGGACTTCTTTTTCATCGAGCGCGAGGAGCCGGAAGCGATCCAGGCGACCATCCTGGATCTTGTGAGGAACCGGATCCCGAAGCGGCTGGGCTGCGACCCGGCGCACGACATCCAGGTGCTCTGCCCGATGAATCGGGGCGGGCTTGGAACCCGGCAGATGAACGGGGTCCTCCAGGAGGGGCTCAATCCGCTCCGGTTCGGCGAGCCCGTCGTCGAGCGGTTCGGCATCCCATTCCGTCTGCGGGACAAAGTGATCCAGACCCGGAACAACTACGACAAGGAAGTTTTCAACGGCGATATCGGGCGGATTGTGAGGTTTGACGAGGCCGATCGGGAGGCGGTGATCGCGTTTGACGGGCGCGAGGTGACCTACGATTTCAACGAGCTCGACGAGGTGTCCCTCGCCTATGCCATCACGATTCACAAGAGCCAGGGATCCGAATTTCCGGCCGTCGTCCTTCCGCTGGCCATGCAGCATTTCCTGCTGCTCCAGCGAAACCTGATCTACACCGGGCTGACCCGCGGCAGGCAACTTGTCGTGCTGGTCGGCCAGAAGAAGGCGCTTGCAGCTGCGGTCCGGAACGACCGCGCCGCCGAAAGGCATTCGGCACTGTCGGAACGGCTGCTTGAAGGGACCATTGTGTGAGCGATGGCATGGCGGACGGATGTGCCGCGGGAGCCGGCTGAGGCGTCCTCCCCGCTAGCTTGCTGGCTCTGCCTCCGCAACGCCGACCTGTCTCGGCAGACGCGTCTGCCGGCTGGGGTTTGGCCATTTTCTGGCACCAACGGTGCCTGATTCGGCCCAGCCCATCGGGCTGGGTCTGATATCCGAGCGGCCTCCGGCCTGTAGGGCCGGGATTCTCAATCCCAGACATATCGCTCGTCACGGGTGATTTGGTAGCGCTCAAGAAAGCGGCGGTACTCCTCTTGAAATGTCACCTTTCTGTGATGCTCGGGTTGGTTCCGAATGTAGGCGATGACTGCATCCGAGTCGGATTGACTCACGGAAAACGCGCCGTAACCGGACTGCCAATGAAACCCTGCGAACTCGCGACCTTTGGTTTTGATCCATTTTGAAGAGCTGGTTTTCACGGTTTCGACGACTTCGGCAACCGACTTCGTCCGGGAAAGCCGACAGAAGAGGTGGACATGGTCACTGACACCGCCGACCTGAATCGAGGGGCAACCAATGCTGTTGAGGACGCCAACAAGATAGAGATGAATCTCTGCGGCAACATCTCCTTTTAACCACTGCTCGCGACTCTTCGTGCTCAAGACCAGGTGGGTGAGGAGGCTGGACAGAGATTGTGGCATGGATGCGGGCTCTCGGATCGCAGCCTTTTAGGCCGCAGATCTCCTTGGTTTATAACCCAGGCCTTTGGCCTGGGCTATGGGATTTTGCGCCTTTGGCGCACTCGAAAATGGCCAAACCCCAGTCGGCAGACGCGTCTGCCGGATAACCCGTTGTCGGATCCCCCTCAGCGCCCCTCGGAAAGCATGAGGAGCGGGGAAAATTGTCTGACGACATTCGAGTCCTCGAGGTCCACCGGTGTGTTGAGGGGGTCCCGCGAATTGAAGCTGACGAACCAGAGGCGCATTTCCCGCGTCTTCGCGGAGATGAGGCTGCTCTGGACCACGTAGTCCCCGGGCTCCGGGACATGGAATTCGAAGCGTCCGTCGGAGTCGGTCGAGGTGGTCTCGATGGGGGTTGGAAGACCCCGGATGTAGTGTGCGGCAAGCTGGGACGGGCTGCTTCCCGTCTCCGGGGTGATCTCCTGCTCCCGGGCCTCCAGGTGGGACTCGATGGTCTTGCGGGAGAACAAGCGCACCTTGATCCCGGGAGCCGCCACACGTTTTCCGTTGGCATCGCGGACGATGGCGCGGCCGCGCACGATGTCCTTCGCAGAAACCTCCCGGGAGGTCAGGAGCGCCTCGTCGTATTGTTTCTGCAGGCTGGCGCGCGAATCCTCGGCGGCGGCCAGGCGTCCCTTGAGCGAGGAGATCTCGCCGCTTTGGATCCAGGCGAAGAGGGCGGCTCCCACCGCAACGGCAAGGGCGAGCAGCGCAAGAAGCCAGGGAGCGAAGGCCCCGACGGGCGACGGTTCTTCAGCCGGCGGATCCGGTGTTTCCAGCGCTTCGGGAGCTTCAGACGGAGTTTTTTTCCTTAAAAATCCGGAGACTCCCTTGGCATAGACCTCGAGGGGGACCCAAGCTCCGGAGCTTGCGTCATAGCAGTGATCGTCCGGTTTGAGGTGTCCGGTTTCCAGAAGGGAGGGCAGCTGGAGGCTCGCGTATTCGGCAAAAACTTTCCCATCGCGTGAGACCGGCACTCTCGGTTGTTTTTTGCTCATTGTTTGGTCGATCGGCCCGCAGCCTGCCATGCGGGCGCCGGCGCGGCGAGCCTCAAAACGCCGGCTTTTGGAAAAGGTAGTGGCTGACCAGCCACTCATTTCCGCCGCGGAACCCCCACAGCTCGGCGCAGGATAGGAAGAAGACGCGCCAGTAGGCCCGCCATTTTGCGGTCTCTCCGGCGCCGTAGGTGGCTTCGAGGATCGGGGTGATGGACGCCTCGTTGGCATCCATGTTTTGAAGCCAGGCCTCGGCGGTGCGCTGGTAGTGCGTGCCGTTCACGCGCCAGTGGCGCCGGATTTTCAGGTCGTCCTGGAAGTAGAGGAGGAGGTCGTCGGAGGGCATGGTTCCCCCCTCAAAAAAGTAGCGCGTGATCCAGTCCGAAGGGTCGGCCCCCTCGAAGTGGTAGGCAAACTCGCGGTGCGTGAAGATGTGGACGAAGAGGAGGCCGCCGGGGCGCAGCCAGGCGGCGATTTTGCGGAGCAGGAGCCCGTAATTTTTCATGTGCTCGAACATCTCGACGGAGACGACGCGGTCGTAGGCGGAGGCCCCGGCCTCGAAGTCGTTCATGTCGGCCGTGACGATCTGCACGTTCGTGAGCCCCCGCCGCCTGGCGGCGGCCTCGATCGAGACCTTCTGTGTGGCGGAGTTCGAGACGCCGGTGATGCGCGAGGAGGGGTAGCGCTCGGCCATCCAGAGCGTGAGGCTGCCCCAGCCGCATCCGAGCTCAAGGACGTCCTGCCCGTCCGCCAGCTCGGCGCGGCGGCAGCTGAGCTCGAGCATGGCCTCCTCGGATTCGGCCAGCGTGGTCTCCTCGCGGGGCCAGAAGCCGCCGCTGTATTTCATGCGCGGCCCGAGGACCTGCTCAAAGAACCGTGTGGGAACCTCGTAGTGCTGCTCGTTGGCGTCGCGGGTTTTGATGGCGATCGGGCGCGACTTGAGGTCAGCGATGAAG
>Ga0247844_1009040_pt1 | contig 10569 bp, 1 predicted proteins | sample LaCtaG_FD_192421 | JGI IMG/M metagenome (GOLD analysis project Ga0247844, IMG submission 192421) | Freshwater microbial communities from meromictic Lake La Cruz, Castile-La Mancha, Spain - LaCruzMarch201714.5m_1 | ecosystem: Environmental > Aquatic > Freshwater > Lake | place: Spain: Castile-La...
AATTGTGCAAGTTGCTACTGCTCCAACTGCCCCTGCTTGTGGATTTCCGCCACTAATAGTAATTGTTGGAGCAACTGTATAACCTGATCCTGCATTGGTAATATTAATTCTATAAATTACTCCCTGTCTATATTCAGTTGCTTGAATTTGTCCGGTTGATATACTGCCTTGATAAATATTACCAACCGTAAATACCAATGCGGTATCTACATTAAATCCAACAAACAAACTAGTCAAATCATTATTCAAAATAAATGATGCTGATGTATCTGCTTGAATAGCAATATCACCAGCAAGTGCTCCATCTAATGCTAGTCGTGCTGCTTGATCTGCCACTGTAAAGACGTTGAAGGGTCTTAGAGCAGGTATCTGGTCAATAGATATCTTACCGCTGTCTGTGAGTTCTACAAGCGCCCTAGGAACGGCATTGGTGGAGTATGGCTTATTAATGAATGGACCAAGATTATTTGTGATATAATCTTTAACCGCTTTTTGTGTTGGTAATTTTGCGTCGGTTGAGAATGCACCACCAAGAGTTGGCGAAGCATCGAAACCAGTAACGACAACATCACCGCCTTTCAATTTAAGAAATTCAACTTCAGAAATTGTAACAGTACCTGTAAAGGTAATTGCACCAGTTCTGTTTTCAATCCGAGCAAAGTAACCTACTTTAAAGTCACCAAGTTCATCTGTTCCTGAGGTATAAACACGACCATATGCTTCTGATACTTGTTCGTATGCTTCGATTTTTGTGCCGCCATTCTCTGGTAACGCATTGTAATTAGTACCAGATCCAGCAAATTCCCAAGTGTGTCCAGAAGAGTTAACAATCGATGGTCTATGTAATCTAATTGTTTTACCAACAAATTCTGCTGATGATGTTGATACTACAGACCCAGTAGAAGTTTTAGTAAATGATGTGCCTTCGTTTATAGTGAGTGTTGCCGTGAAAGGAGGACCAACCGTAACACCGCTTACAGTATCAACAAAGTATTCAATTGCAGTATTCGTATTTGTATATCCATCAATTTTTATAACGTAATGCTCAAGTGGTCTTCTACCTAATCCAGTAACAGTAAAAACTGTCTTACCAGACGGCGATTCTGTTACGTTTGTGATTGTACCAATATCAAATACATATGGATCTTTTCTAAATCCTCGTGCTCTTAAAGCATAGATACCAAAGTTAGTAGCTGCGTTAGTAATTGAAACATATCCACCACTATCGGCATATACCCCATCCGCACAGAATAATACAAACACCGAAACCAACTGCGAATATCCATCATTTATTACCTTGTAACCAATGCCACCAAAAGATACAATAGTAAATTGAGCAGCAACCATTGACTTACCCTGATTAGGATAAGAAGCACTTCCATTTAATTCTAATCCGGGAAATGGTGAGTTTGGTTGCGTTACTTTATCACCATCAATTTCACACCCACCACCACCTAAGAATGAAATTACGGAAGCGTTTTGAATATATGGAGATGCTTCGATAATTGGCAAATCATCCCACACTCCTCGTGGAGTAATTCTCTTATTGTTAGCATCATATAAAATTCCATCTGGATAAGTGATGGTGGGAGAATATAAACTTCCGTATGTTCTAGTTGGAGAAGATACCGCTGCTGGAGAAGTTCTTGTAGCATGAGACATGCTATCATTCTGTACTGCAGTAGTAACAATTGCTACTAAATTAGTAATAGAAGTTGCTATACCAGCACAGGTTGGCGATGTTGGATCAACTGTTATAGTTAAATCTTTAACTTGGGTATAACCATGAGTACCATTTATAGTAATGGTTTCGTTTCTCATAGATTGTATCATCATGTCTCTGACACGATTGAAAATATCAATTGTTGGAGCTTCTTCTCCAGCAACAGAATTTGTAGTTACATATAGATTGGCAGCATCCCAAACTTGATCATTTCCACCATACTTAACATTATATGCTATCAATGGAATTGTTGCCAACAAATCATCAATACAATCTTGTGGATTGCCAGTTGGCGTGTTAAATGATGGGTTTGCTAATTTATAATCTGCCCACGCTTCATACGCAATTAAATTTCTATTTGCTAATATCAAAGTATGAGCATCTGCTGCTTTATTGTTTAATACAGCGCCACCCAATATTTGATCAAATATTGTCATTTCCGTAGAAATTGCGGTGTAGATACCAGCACACTTAGAAACTGCTGAATCTACCAGAATTGAGAAGTCGGTAAATAACGGAATACTGGTTTCGTGTATTCTAATGTAAGTAGGACCAGCACCATTTAACCCAGTTCTCCAATTACGCATTGCAAGTTGAGCTAGTTCTCTAACTTTAGTAAATGCGTATCTTGTTGCTGCTAATTCTGAACTAGGAATACCAGTAAGTTGTGCTCCAGTAAAATAAAATTCTGCTACTTCTACAATACCAGCATTACCACCCAAAACTAAATCTCTTACTAATCCTTTAAGAACAAATCTTATATCTCGTTTGCATTTTCTTTCTTGATCCGTAGTTAATCCAAGTGAAGGATAAGTTGATTTAGCAAATCCGAGTGCTTCTGATGCTATAAAATCAGCATTTTTTTGAATTTGAATTGCTGCATCTATTGATGTGCCACTAGCATTATTGGTTACTACATCACTGAAAATATATACTAAAGTATCGATAGCAGATTTTACATCAGCACATGCAGGAGAAGCAGAATCTTGTGTTACGGTAGGATCAAAATATCTAGCAACGGCAGAATATCGTGGTGTATATAATGGATCAGTAATAGCACCATTATTTGTTCTCCATCGTCTCATCGCTAACACGCACATCTGTCGTGCTAATTCAGTTGCTCTGATAGTTTCTGCAATATCTTTATTAATATATCCGATCTGCCCACCAGTTCTATAATATTCGGCAGCTTCAACAACATTATAATTGCCACCATATTCCAAATCTCTAATTACAGCGTTTACAATATGACCGATATCTCTACGGCATTTTGTTTCATCTGGATTACTGAATGCTCTTTGAGTATATGCGTATGAACCGTATATAATTGAATTGGCAGAAGAAGATACAAATGTATGAGTAGAAGTATCACTGGAACTTCCTACATTGATAGTAAATGTATTTGTTCCAGTAGTAGTGACGGTCAACCAAACATCATATGCTGGATCTGTTGATCTGGGATATGTATGTTGTGTGGCATTTCCATCTAACGCACACGTATATGTAAGCGAATTTGGAGCAAGTTTAACTTGTTGACCAGTAGAAAATCCGTGACTAGTTACGGTAAATGTTGCAAGACCAGTAACTGGATTATATACTACATTTGTTGGTGTCTTAAATGATGGAGTAAATGTTATGGTATTCACAACACCAGAAGTTACTCCTAAATCTGATGCTATACCCGGATATGAAAATTCGAATATGGTATTGCTGATTTTGCTAGTTACACTGAATTTTGTTCTATTCAGTAAAGTAATACCACTATTGAATAATTGAATACTATCTCCAAAATATAATCCATGATTAGATGAAGTAGTAACTCTTACAGTAGATGATCCAGCACCGACACCAGTATTATTTGTTACTTGAATTGATGATACAGTAAAATTTGGACTGAATTCATCTTCGACTTGTAGATAAACTTCATCCTTAATAAAATTAATATTGTTTCTAATTAAATTACAAGCATCCTGAAAACGCCTTGAAACATATGGAGTTTGTGTAAATTTGTTAGGTGAGTTTAAAAGTGATAATGTAATATAATAAGAGTAAGATCTTACACTACCAGCTGCTGGAATATAATTTACATCCGTAAATGTTCCTGATTTTTTTGGAATAACAAAACGCCTTGATCTTCCGTCAGCATCTTCGATTATTTTATAAATTCTTTGTTTTCCATTTAACCAAGAAAGATCAGGTGAACTAGATGGAAGACCACTAATTTCTATTTCTTCGCCTTCTTTAAAATTATGAAAATTTGTTCTTCCAATCAGTGGACTAGTATAAACAACAATACCATCAACTGTTGGATCTGCTTGCAGCGAACCATCAATTCTAGTAATTGGTAAAGCAGTTGTTAAATCTTTTTTATATGAAACTACTTCTCCTTCTGCTCTAATTGATTTTACATTTGTAGCTACAAAATTATATGTTGACCTAATCCATGTTAAAGTAGCAGTTCCATTAGTTTCAGCACCAGTTGAATGTGAAGGTGCTGGTGCTCCATACAAAACTGAGTTAGCAGAAGAAGATACAAATGTATGAGCAGAAGTATCGCTAGAAATTCCTACATTAACTGTAAATGTATTTGTTCCTGTGTTAGTAACAGCTAACAAAGCATTATATGCTGGATCAGATGTTCTTGGATATGTGTGTTGAGTGGCATTTCCATCTAACGCACACGTAAATGTAAGCGAATTTGGTACAAGTTTAATCTGAGATCCTGTAGCAAATCCATGATTAGCAATTGTAAATGTAGCAATACCAGTAACTGGATTGTATACTACCAACGTTGGGGTTGCTGCAAATCCGGTTGTTCCTGCTGTAGTTACTTGATATACATTACTTCCAGCATAAACAATATCATTTAACGCATATGTTGTAATACCTGTCCAAGGTCTTCCTCCACTTCCGGGATAAGTAAATGTTTCTCCTGTTTGAAAAGATCCACCCAAAACTTCTATATCACTAGAACCATTAACTGTTTGTGTTGGAGAAGCAACAGTAAATGTTAATGCTTTTATTATACCAACAGCACCAGTGTTAACACCGGTTACATATTCGTTTGCTGCTAGTGAATTTCCGCCTGTGTTTGTTTGAAAATCAACTCGTATTCTTGCTGGGCCAAAAATTTGGTGACCAATTGGAAAATTTCTTTCAAAATCACCACCCGCTGTTGGATCATAATAAACTCTTTGCTTGTCATCAAATACACAAGCAAAATCCCAAGTAGCTATAGGATCTCCATTACTATCAATTTTATCTCTAAATGTAATACCAGTAATATAATTTTTATCAGCAAATTTAAAAAAGTGCTTACCGGGATTTTGTGGGCGAAGCAAAACAATACGCAAAGAGTCGCCAACAACAGAACAATCTGGCGGAATTGAAATTGGATTATCTTCGCTATATTCACCACCAGAAATAATAACCGTTTCTTTTGTAGTAGTTTGTGAAGCAATTTGACATGCTTTCTTAATCGTTCTTACTGGAGCAACTGCTGAACGACCATCATTAGAGTCACTACCAATCTGCGAAGAAACATATACCCGACCACCTACATCATTCTGTGCTAGATTTAAAACATATTCGGTTGTAGCAATTGCATCGCTTTTGTTTCCTAATGCTGGAGTAATTGATCTCGGAAACACTCCCGAATTTCCAGTAATACCATAATGAGGAAGAGTAGTGCTATCTACTCTATATCCAACATGTTTAAAATTAACAGTTCCGTTTAATACAATACCATCAGTGTGTTCTGGAATTGTTGTTCCAGTAGTGCCACTATTTAATGCTTGATATAAATTATTTCCATAATATCTATATGCAGGAGCAGATGGCGTTACTAATATAGATACACCCGGCACCCATAAAATGCCAGTAGCATTTGCATAATTTTTTAAATTTGGTGCTCTAAAATCAGCATCTGGAGTTACAAAGTTATCAATATCAAGGTTTAAAATTTTTGCAGTATCAGAAATAATAGATGTTGATGTGCGAATAGCACCATTAATATCAAGTTCATAATCAACAGAATCCAAAACTGCTGTTGCTGCCGCACCTTGTCCGTTACCACCGATAATAGTTACACTAGGAGCAGAAGTATATCCATCACCCGGATTATCGATAATAATAGCAACAACCGAACCATTAGAGATAATAGCAGAAGCTAATGCCTGAACTCCATCGGATAAGTTGGGGGGACCTAATGTTACCGATGGTAATAAAGTATACCCAGTTCCTCCTTGACCAGAATTTACTTTAATTTTTTCTACTCTTCTTCCCGTTCTATTAATACCAACACGAGGAAGTTTGGTTGTTGGGTCTAACTGCACTCTAAAAACTTCTTTTTCATCTGAGCCAGAACCAGAGCGAATCACAAGCTCATTACTACCAATGAGTTTTTGATTCGTTCCTTTAATTATTTGCTTATCAGCATTAAATTCTAAACTCATTTTATTACACTACCCCGAGTTTTTAAATCTTTTCCTTGTATTATTTAGTTATTAACTCCACAAAACACTAATCACTTGCACATAACCAATCCATTTAACAGCAACAACTGTTCCACTTCTTGAAACAGAATAACTAAATTTGTTTGCTGCTCCAGAATCATATGATGTTATAGACCAAGTTTCGCCACTTGGCACACTATCTTTAATGGTTGTAATCAATTCTGATAAAACTTGAACATCTCCAGCTCCACCACATGAAGCGGTTGATTCAATTTTCGCAGAAAGATGACCACCCCCACTAGCATTTACTCCAACAACATATCCAGTAATAAAATTAATTGTATTAGAAGGTAAAGATATTAATGTGCTAGAATTATCTAAAGAAAGAATAGAAACATTCGATCCTCTGACAATATAATCTTTCTTACTGCCATCAATAAAATTAGAATTTTTAATCTCTAAAGTATTGATGTTTTGAATATCTCTTAATTCGTTGACAATTGTAGTTTCATTAACAGCAAAACCACCAACCGAATTAAATTTTTGTTTATTTATTGCCATGACTTATTTTTTAAAGATGGTTTTGATTACAGTAATATTTACAACATTACCGGTTGTTAAAGCAGATGAAAGAGTAGAAGTTAACCTAACATTACCAGCTTCGTCAAAATCAAATAAAGTATTTACTTGATCTGCTCCAGTAATTACATTTCCATATTCGGTATGGAAAATATCAGTGTTTTTTGAAACAACATTATATTCAATCACTTCTCTATCATTTGTATTAATATTATTAGCAATAAGCACTACCTTTGCTCCATTATGAGTGGAAGGAGTGAATATAGTAATAAATCCCAAATCAGTTGTGCCTTTTGTCAATACTAAATCAAAGGTTTCAATTTTTACATCATCTAAATCAAATGTTTTTAATTCATTATCTAAAACTTTTACGAATGTATCTGTTCCGGTTGAATATGTTTTGTTGATTAAAATATCGCCAGTTGTATTTAATCTAATTAGTGGATCTGCTGTTACCCCAGAAGACAACGCAAAATCAAAATTAGTTCTAGTTGATAAAAGTTTAGTTGAAGTTGCTCCAGTATTATCAATAGTAAATGCCAAACTATTAAATGTAACTGTATTTACATTTAAATCTAAATTGTTATTGGTTGATGTTATAGTATCTATAGCATCAAACAACAAACCAGAAGTTGATAATTTTAGAGTATTAGATCCATTATTGTAAAAATATAAAATATTTTCATTTGCTCCCGGAACACTTTCTGGTATAATATAAGTATTACCATCAACATCTTTTACTCCGCCTAAACTGGTCCAGTTTGTGCCATTATATCCTTCAAATGACGAAAGAGTGCTACTATAACGAATAGAACCTTGAGCAGGAACACCTCTCTGTGCAGTTGTTCCTGCTGGAATAACCAAAGAGCTATTGGCAGTAATAGTTACCTTTTTACCAGCATAAGGATATAATACTAAATCATTTGTAATTGTAGAAACTGTATCATCAAATAACCTCAATTTACCATTTATTATTAATTTGGTTGGTATTGTGTCTGTTCCAATATTAACGTTTGATATTTTGGAAAATGTTAATTCATCAACATATGAAGAATTCCAAGTTAACGTGGAAGTTCCATTAACTACAGCACCAGTGCTATGTGTTGGAGGAACTGCTGGTCCTCCAGTTGTTCCTGCAGTAGTTACTTCGTATACATTAAATCCGTAGTTTATATACTGACCTAAAGTAACTGGTGAGTTTGCAGACCAAAGAGTGCTGGCGGGAGCAAGAATGTTTAATGAATGTACGTTTTTGACTGTATTGAAAGCAAATTCATATGGAGTTAATTTTAGTGTGTTGTTTGCATCATTATAGAAATATAATGTATTATCATTTGCTCCAATAGAAGCTTCGGCAGCAATATAAGTATTTCCATCAAGGTCTCTAACTCCTCCAAGAGATGACCATGAAGTTGTAGTAGCACTATACCCTTCATACTGTCCAGTTTCTGTGTTAAAACGTATCGCTCCATTCTGAGCAATTGCCCCAGATGGTCGTTGTGAAGTATTTCCGGCAGGAATAACAATAGCAGTTGTAGCATTAATTTTTGCAACTCTACTTGTAGAAGGAGTTAATAATATATCACTACCAACAGCACTGGAAATTGTGCTATCAATAATTGTTAATTTATCATTGATATTAAGAGAGTTTGTTGATTTTAAAATACCAGAAGTGGTTATATTACCTGTTGCACTTACTACTTGTATAGAATTTCCAATATTAAAATTTCCCGATATATTCACTGCTATTCCGGTTAATGTTAAATTAGCAGATGATGTAATATTAGTTGCGCTTATATTTGTACCAGTTATTGTTGGAGCAGTGAGTGTTCCCGTAACGGAAGTTGTGATGAAAGTTGCTTCGTCTCCAGTATAAGAAACGGCAGTAAGTTCTCCAGTTTGTATGTTTGCTGTTATTACATCTTCCTGATCTACTTGTGATACTGACAATACAAAATTACTGCCAAATATTTTTGGATTGTTTTGATTTATTGTAATCAACGCTTCGTTATTGTCTTCTCCTCCTTCATCCACATGAACACTATTCTGTGTGCCACAATAGTAATATAAACTAGAAGCAGTAGTTTCTGATACATTAATGGATAAAATAGATTGTGCTCTTGTCACGGATTGTGTATATTCTACCCCGCGAAATTGTAATACTGCGCTTCCAGAAAAAACCGGAATTTTGCTGAGCGTTATAGTATTTGATCCACTATTTACCTGTATTACTGTAGTTGCTAACTCTAATGATCCAGTTCCAGAAATAGTAGTAACCGCCATTCCTGCCAAAATACCAGTGGTAGAAGCAACCGTTATTGAGGTAGAAGTATTATTCAGCGTAGTTGATACATTTTCAATTAAACTGGGTCCCCAAATTCCATCTCTAAATTTACTTAAAGAAAATACGTGAGAAGAATTTGAACTATCACTTAAATCAAAATTATATGTATTTCCAACATATAGTGTTAAATTTGGAGTTAATTGGTATCCAGAACCAGTATTAATAAAATATCGATATTTTATTGATGATGCTGTATTGATTGTAAAATTTGCTGTAGTTACAGATTGACCAGTAATAATATCACCATCTACATAATTTTTTGAATCTACTAGCATAGATTGAATAATACCACCAGAAGATGTTATTGAATAAATAACAGCTCCTTCTGGAGTTAGAGAAGTAACATCTGTTATAGTGTCTCCAACCGAAAAAATTGTGGTTGATACATTACTAACAAATGTAATAGTTTGTAAAGTTTTGTTAATTACTGGAAATACTATTGGTTGAGTCAGGGATTTATTATCTACCGACAATTGATCACCGATAGAATATCCATTTCCTCCAGAAGTAATACTGTAACTTTCAATAGTTCCTAAATTTAAAATTTTATATTCAAATTTATTTGCAGGAAAACCAAAAGAAGGAGTAAATGTTAATGTTGCTGTTCCTGCTAATGTTGGATTATTAGATAAAGTAATTGTATTTGTTTCAGTATTGATATTCGTTACGGTTGTATTTGCAGCAAGTTGTCCAGTACCGGATGTTTTTGTTACCGTTGATCCAGTTAAAATATTTTGAACGGAACTTACTTGTATTGTATTTAAACTTCCAGCAGAAATAAAATTTAATGTTGCTGTTCCAGAAGTTGCTGGATTTTGCGATAGTGTTATTTGGGTAGAACTATTTACAGAAAGAACGGTTGTTCCTGTCGTAAGCGATCCGGTGCTACCTATATTTACCGTGACATTCATTCCTTGTAAAATTCCTGTTGTAGATGATACAACAATTACAGGAGAAGAGCTATTTAATGTAGTAGATATTTGAGAAACTTGAGATTTTAAATTTGTTTGTATATTTGCGGTTTGTTCTTGCAACCTGAGCAAATCATTTATTTGATATCCAGAACCTTTAGATGGAAATGTTAAACTATTAACTACACCAGGATTTACAGATATAAGATATTGAAATCCTGTTCCTTGCCCACCAACACTAGATGAATTAAATGATAAAATATTATTTTGAATGTAATTAATTCCATTATTTGTAATATTAACATTCGTTACTATTCCCGTGTAAGATGATGCTCCTAAAGTATAAGAAAATCCTGAACCAGATCCTCCTACATTTAAATTAAATACTTGTAATACATCATTCTGTTTGTAATCTATTCCCGAATTCGTAATTTCAAAATTAGATACTATTCCTGAAGAATTTACGGTTACTGTAGCATCTCCAGCACTTCCATATTTCCCTGCTGCTCCACTAATAATATTAATTGTTCCTCCCATTCCTGAGTGAGCAGAACACGC
>Ga0247844_1009041_pt1 | contig 10568 bp, 11 predicted proteins | sample LaCtaG_FD_192421 | JGI IMG/M metagenome (GOLD analysis project Ga0247844, IMG submission 192421) | Freshwater microbial communities from meromictic Lake La Cruz, Castile-La Mancha, Spain - LaCruzMarch201714.5m_1 | ecosystem: Environmental > Aquatic > Freshwater > Lake | place: Spain: Castile-La...
TCGCGACAACACTCAAAAACATAGTAAATAGAGATTTTTTCATCAGAACATCCTTGTTTGATTGTTTTAAAATTTCCCGAAAGTAACTCTACATTGTTCTTTGTAATCATCTTTTTCTTCTTTTTTTTGTTTGGCAACACATGCAAGAATTTTTAAGAATTTAAAAAAGTGGTATGAAAAAATTTCTAATCAGTTTTAGTACAGTATTTTTTCAAGACTGCTAGGACCATATTCATTATATAATTGCCGTTTTTCTTTTGTTTCGCTAAATTCTTTAAAAAGGAATTTTATGAAAAAGCATATTCTCGTGACGGGTGGAGCAGGTTATATCGGTTCTCATGTGGTGAAACTTCTTGGGGAGGCCGGTTATAATGTTGTGGTTTTTGATAATCTCAGTACAGGGCACCGCGAATCGGTTTTGTGTGGTGAACTTGTTGTCGGTGATTTGGCAAATAAAAATGAAATTGAAGCTGTTTTTGATCGGTTTAATATTGAGGCAGTAATCCACTTCGCAGGAAGTATTATTGTGCCTGAGTCTGTGGAAAAACCGCTTTTATATTTTCGAAATAATTTTGTGAATACTTTAAATCTTCTTGATGTTTGTCGCGCGCGTAAGATGAATCGTTTTATTTTTTCCAGTACGGCCGCAGTTTACGGTATCGAAGGGAATGGTTTTTTTAGCGAAGAAAGCCAGAAAAAACCGATTAATCCTTATGGGAAAAGTAAATTAATGGTTGAAGAAATGCTTACTGATTTGGCCTTTGCTGAAAAAGATTTTCATTATATTGCTCTTCGCTATTTTAATGTGGCGGGCGCTGATTTTTCTGGAAAGATTGGGCAACGCTCAAAAGTTTCTACTCACCTTATTAAACTTGCACTTGAAACGGCCCTTGGAAAAAGAAAAGAACTGCAAGTTTTTGGAACAGATTATGAAACACCGGATGGAACTTGTGTTCGTGATTATATTCATATTGTAGATCTTGCCCAGGCCCATATAGAGGCACTTCGCTATCTTGAAAAAAATAATCAATCACATGTTCTTAACTGTGGTTATGGTAAGGGCAGCACCGTTAAAGAAGTTGTTTCTAAAATTAAAGAAATTACAAAAATTGATTTTGCAGTTCGTGAGGTGGCTCGCCGAGCTGGTGATCCGGCCTTTTTAGTGTCTATCCCAAAGCGGATCAAGGAAGTTTTAGGATGGATACCCAAGCATGATGATTTGAATGTCATTGTTGAAACGGCCTATCAATTTGAGAAAAAACTGCACAAGTGAAAGGGCCTATTTTTTATATTTTCCCGTTCCATTTTTAAGTCGAGAAAGTGTTGCCGGAGTGATGTTGAGATAAAGTGCGATTTCTTGTTGGGGCAGACGAGCGAATAGTTGCGGATGTTTTTCGATAAAGTACTCATATCGTTCTTGCGCTGTTTTGAGTGTTATATTGCGTTCTTTTTCAGAGCGAAAGACATAGCGTTCTTCAGCAATTCGTCGTAACAAATGGGCCCATTGTAAATTTGTTTTTGTGACATCAATGAGCTCATAATAATTCATAACGAGAAGGATGCTTCTTTCGAGGGCCTTTACATCGCCTGTGCAGGGCTCTTTTTTAAGCATCTGAGTATAGACACCCGTAAAACTTCCTTCTATTCCAAAGTGCGTGATGTGCTCTTTTCCATTTTCTGTGATGTAGTAGGTTTTTGTGATTCCCTTCAGAATGAGTGCAACATGAGCAGAGGAACTCCCTGCTTTTAAAAAAAAATCACCTGCTTTAACTTCTTGGATTTTTACAATAGGTTCAATTAAAAGAAAGTCTTCTAAGGAAATGTTCGATAGATTATTGAGCTTGGGATGAATTTTTTTAAGAGCTTCATGACAATCATATTGCATCATTAATGACTACTCTTTGAAATGATTTGTGACAATAGGCAAATGAATAAAATTTCAAAACCTAATAAAATCGTAACTTTGTTAAGTGATAACTACTCACGCGTTTTCTTAATCCGGCAAGCCGCAAGGAGATCCGAGGGAAATAGCTCAAAAGATGCCGGAAGGGCGAGCAGTTACGTTAAGCGATTCCAATCTCAAAGGCCGGTGGAGATTCTTTGAGTTTAATCATTTGTTTTTGCTGAAACTGTTCTTTACTCATAACTTGATAAAGCTTTCCTTTCACGATTTCTTTATAGAAGGGAAGGTGCTGAATTTTCCATTGAGGGTATGAAAAGAAGGAAATAAGGTGAAAATCTCTTTTTCGATTTTTAAGGATGAATTGGAGTAGGAGTGCCATGGCCGTTTGAATTTGTTCGGGAGTAAGATTTTTTTCAAATTGAAGATGGGTCAAGTTTAAAATATTAATAGGCCTTCCTTCTAAAATGGGAGGAACACCGAAAAAAGGAATGATTCGGCCAAGTATTTTAAAAAATAAGGTCATTTTTTCGATAACAAGTTTTTTTTGAATCGTCATCCATGGCGCTGTAACGGCAATGATTTTTCCATGAGCGTCGCTTACACAAAGAAAAGAGGCTTCCGAAAATGCGTGCCATGTTTTTAAACGATGGAGGATGACATCGTTATCGCTTGAAGTGTAGTGATGGCCCATCGTCTCTGAGCTGTTATTTTTGATTAAAAATTCCTTGCAGCTTTGTAAAGTTGAGCGAGTGACGCTGTAACCGTAAGGATTATTAACTTTTGTAAAAAATTTTTCTTTGTAAATATTAAATGTCTGGTAAGTGGAAAGCTCATGATAAATAATTTGATCATTGTTTTTTATCAAGGAACGCATGGCCCTTTCGTTTTCCTCGAGTATGGCCGTATAAAGATATTTTGAATTTTTAAATTCTTCAATTTGCACAAAATGATTAAGAATATCCAGATAGAATTTTTTCCATTGCAGTCTGATTTCTAGATTGAGTGTACGGGAAACTCGAAGATCACCGAGGTAAGCACACAATTCATCATTTCCATGAATGAAGTGAGGGATAAAAGAAATTGAAGCTGTTCCTTGTATGAGATTGCTCTCGTCTCGAATGATGAAAATAAAATACTTTTCAGCTTGTTCTTTTGAAAAAGCAAAAAAATCTTCACCTCTGTCATAACGAAGTGAAAAAGATTTTGTGTCCATGCAAATATTATTAAAAAAACGAGTGATCTCTTTGTTGTCCGCTTCGGTTGCGACACTTATGGCGGGATAATTTTGAAGAAGCTCAGTGAGTTTCATTAGAAGTAATACCTAAGTGAGAGATAATATGTTTTACCGTAGGCCCCAAATTCAGTAGTCTTAGAATTGCCAAGGCCGGCGTAATTTCCTAAGGAAAAATAGATGTTGTCGGTATAGTTGTAATCAAATTTTAGATTAGAAAAAGCGGAATTATCTTTGCTGTTAAAATAAGTTTGAAGTGTTCCAATTAAAAGAGGAGTTAATTCATAAGAAGCTGTGCCAATGGCGTAATGCTTATCTCTGAGGAAAATAAAATCTTCACCGTTTAAACGTTTGGTTCCTGTGCTTGCTCCATTGTAGTGATATTCCCCAGAAAGATAGAGCGAGTTTTTAAATTTATAATCAACACCTGTGGTGAGTCGAAGGAAATCTTTTATTTTATTTTCTGGTTCATCTACGTAAGCAACTTCAAGCCATGAGCCAGCATCAGAGATGGGATGCTGAATATCAAAACCAAGAAGATCTCGCTTCTTGAATTTGAGCGCAGTGAGGTTAATTTCAAATTTTTCTATATTGAATTTTGGCCTGACATAATACGCACTTTTTTCATAGGTAAAATCTTTGCCAGCGATAGTGCCGAATTCAACAATAGAGAATTCTTCTATTGGTACTTTGACTACAAAAGCATCGACTCCAAAGCGTTCTTCTTTATCAATGGTGTTAATGGAAAATGGTGTAAGAACATCAGTCGGATTAATAGATTTTGCGGCACCAAAGTTCATTGGTTGGCGGCCAAGATTAAAATCAGCAAATGAAAAAGAGTAGCTCACGTTAAGCCGATTTAAATTTTGAACAACACTTGTTTTATAGTCTTTATAATTATGCTCATCGTGGACGTAAGTATTAATGTCAGTAAATCGATAGGCCGGCTCCGAAGTTGTGTGAGGAAGATGTTTTTGGAAAGTCGCCGTCATCTCATAGGCAGCTTCACTTTTACTGACATCACTAAAAGATTGCTGCGCTTGAAACTTAAAAGAATTTTGCCATGCCTTTTGTGTTTCTGTGGCCGCCGGAAGATCACGAATGATCGGATATGATTTTAAATTTCCACTGAATGAAAAAGCAAAAGCTAAGGGGGAAATAATAAAAATAACTAAAAAACTAGGCGCGTACTTCATCACGGTGAACCTTCCCATCCTTTAAAATAATTAAACGTTTTGCTCTGTCCATAATCATTTGGTCATGGGTTGAAAAAACGAAAGTAATTTTTTCTTTTTCGTTTAATTCTTTCATCATGTCGAGCAAGGCCGAACCTGTGTGTGAATCAAGATTGGCGGTAGGCTCGTCAGCAAGAATAATATCCGGTTTAGAAGCTATGGCACGAGCAACGGCAACTCGTTGTTGTTGTCCTCCAGAAAGTTCGGTTGGACGGCGATTTTCTCGACCCTCTAAACCAACTTCTTTAAGGATAGCATAAACTCTGTCGCGCCTTTCTTTGAGGGGGATTTTTTGAAGAAGAAGAATGTACTCGACGTTTTCGTAGGCCGTTAAGACAGGGATAAGATTGTAAGATTGAAAAATAAAACCAATGTGGTCGCGTCGATAATCGGAGAGTTGATTTCCTTTCATTGTGCTAATGGATTGCCCGGCCAAATAGGTCGTTCCTGTGCTCGGAGTATCGAGGCCACTCATAATATTTAAAAGTGTTGTTTTGCCTGAGCCAGAAGGGCCGACTAAGGCGGTAAATTCCCCTCGATGAATTTTTAACTCAACATGATCAACAGCGATGACCCTGTTGTCATCGTGCCCATAATGCTTAGAAATTTTGTCCATGAAAATAACTTCTTGTAACGTGTTCATGTTAGTCTCGTCTCATTGATTTAGAAGGGTTAATTCTTCCTGCGGATAGGGCAGGATATATTGATGAAATAATGGCAAAAATAAAAATCGCCAAAGGATAAATAATATATTGATGAGTACTTGGCAGAGGACGAATGGCCGTTTTTATTGTCGTCCCTAGATATTCAACATCAGTAAGATGATTTATCCCTGTCATCTTCGTGATAAGCGTAATGCCGCCACCGACGAGAGTGCCAAAAATACTACTGACGAAAGCTAGCGCTGCCGCTTCAATAACAATTAATTTTATAATAAATGAAGGACGAGTTCCAATGGCCTTCATGATTCCAAATTCATACATCCTTTCATAGAGGGACATAAAAAGAGTGTTCATTGTACTAAGTGCAATGATGGCAAAAAGGATGAAAGATCCTATGTAAAGAGAGTAAGAGGTGAGTTGAATACCAGCATCGATGGCGGGAACTAATTTTTTCCAACTCAAAGCTTCGTTATCTCCTTGAGAAAATGAATTTAAAAAATATTGAGGGGGATTAATAATGGATTGCTTCGATTCAAATTTAAAAACAATTTCATGAAAATCATTTTGAATGCCCATAAGCTCTTGGGCCTTTGCAATGTTGATGAAGGCCATTGAGGAATCCATCTCTTTGTTTTTCATTTTAAAAATACCGACAATGCGAAACATTTCCTGGGAGAGAACGCCCGTTTTGGCCTGTGCCGTTGTGATGACAACTTTGTCACCAACCGTACTTCCTAAAAACTTGGCCAACTTTTCGCCAATCATAATTTGATCTGGAACAGAAGAGGAGAGGTAATTTCCTAGCGTTACAGTATCCTTTATCGAAGAAATTTTTTCTTCATCAGGAGTAATTCCATAGAGGGCAATCGGAAGTACATCTGTAGGTGAAGAAATCATTCCGCTGGCAATTGTTCTAGGAACAGCAAGTTTAATAAGTGGATTGCGCTTTAGCTCGCTCAGCGTTTGCTCAGAATTTTCAACAGTTTTTTCGCTTTCCCGTGTTTTTAAAAAATTTTTCCTATGAAGCTGCCCATCTCCAATAAACGAAGAAGTCACTGATGTGATCATGTTTTCATTGAGTCCTCTTAAAAAGGCATCAGCAAAAATAAGAGCAGCAAGACCGAGTCCCATAATGAGGCAAGTTATGATGGACCGCCTTTTATTTCTAAATATATTTCTAAAGCCAAGTTTTGTGATCATAATGTTTTGTTCCCTTTTTTACGTACTTCTGATCGCTTTGACTGGAACAATTTGTGCGGCCCTAATGGCAGGGATAACACTCACTCCAATGCTTGAAAGACTCACCACAAGGGCCGGAACCCAGATATTAAAAAACGACAATTGCCCATAAAGGTGATGCAAGGCCATACCACCAATCTCAATAGGCATCGGATAAGGGATTCCAATTTGTGAAAGCTTAAAATTAATGATGAGGGCAAAGAAAATACCAATAGCAATTGAAACAAAGGCCAGAACACTCGTCTCCAAAATGACCATTATAAAAATCCCTTCGGGCCTAGTTCCTATTGCTTTTAAAATTCCGAACTCCCGCGTGCGCTCAAGAATTGTCATTAAGACAGTGTTGAGTACGCCGATAGAAACAATGAAAAGCATGATGCCTAAATCAATCCAAATCCCTGTTTGATCGGCCTTCATCGCTTTGAAAAATTCAGTTTCAATTTCTTCCCATGAAGCCACTTCTAAATCACTAAAATTGGCCTCTAACTTTTTTGCCACTTTTTTTGCAAGCTCGTAACTTTTTAGGGTAATAACATATTCATGAATTCGATTTCCCAGAACAAAAAAATCTTGGGCCGTAGTGATATGGATGTAAGCATTTCTTGCTTCCATAGCATCTCGTGACTCAGAAAGAATTCCTACAACAGTAAATTTATCATTAGACATCGAACCGTCAGCAGATTGGGTCATCAAGATTACCGTGTCGCCAATTTTTACTGAAAGAACTTTTGAAAGCGAATTTCCTAAAATAATTTCGTTACTAGGAGTTAACGCGAGAGTTCTGCCCATTTCCATATTCGTCATGATCGTCGTTGTCTGCGCTTCTTTTTCTGGATCAATACCAATAATCTTTGTTCCTGTTGTTTTTTCGCCTACAGAAATAAGGGACGAACCGATCACACGTGGAGTACTTGATGTAATATCAGGATTCCCTTTTATCTTTTCATCAAATTGTTCCCAGTCTCTGATGTTTTTAAAAAGCGAAGGGCGCTCGAGAAATCCTTTGGCGTGAATCTGAATATGACCTGAATGTCCCTTCGTGAAAGTATCAATGACTTTTTCGTATGTCCCATAGACAAGACCGATGGCCACGGAGCAAAGGATGAAACTTCCCATGATCGTAAGAATTGTAAAAAGTGAGCGGCGCTTTTGTCTGAAAATATTTCTAAAGGCAAGTCGTAAAAAAAAGGTCATCTCTTTCTCTGCAAGTTAATGAGCGTAAATGTATCATCTGGTAATTTTAAATCGAATTTCATATTTGAGTATTTGATGACTGTTTTTTGATTAGCTTTATTTTCAGGAATGAGTTCAAGTTTCGCTGGAATTAAGCGGTCGCCAAATTTTTTATAATCAGAAAAACTAAGCGTTCTAATCTTCACGCCTTTTTCATCAAAATATTCCTCGGTAATAGGCATTTTGTTATCTTTTCGAACTGTGAGCAAAATTTTGCCCCAAACAGTGACAGTGCTTTTAAGAGGAGTTAGTTCAATGTAATAATTATTTTTATCGGCGCCACTTACAAATTTTGAAGTGTAATTATCTGTGAGGGTTGTTTCTTTAACAAGGTCATCGTTATTAAAATCTGAACCCATCCAAGAAGACATCATCATTGAAGGAGGGACTTTGACAACCTTTCCTACCTTAGGAAAAAAATTCCACATTTCACTACTTTTTCTAAGCGTCCCTGATCCTTTCTCTTTGTTGGGATAAAGGATATCAATGAAGGTATGTTTCATTGTTTCTGTTGCGATGTTCATGCGCAAAGTTCTTTCCCAATTAGGATTCACAATTTGCATTTCGACTTCAGCGACTGAAGAATTACTGCGGTAAAGTTTGTCAACATGCTCGACAATAGATTTGATATTTTCTTCTGCAGAGCTGATTAAGGGGAATAGTAAAATAAAGATAAGTGAAAGTGCTTTCATTGGAGTTCCTTGGAGGACGTTGAATATTTTCTGTTATATTTTCGTTTTCTTAATTTTTGAATAAAAAAATCTGTGTTTGTAATAAAATGCCTGTAAAAATTTGAGCGCGCCACAACTTCGACTGACTCATGATCAGGAGAAGGCATTCCAGGCAACATTTTTGTTTCGCCACGAAAAAGGACGATGGGCCTTGCTCGTGAATAAATTCTTTGAAGATGTTCTTTCTTAGAACTATAGGCGTAGACAAAATATTTCTTTTTACAAGTCATCAGTTTAAAAAGCACATTCAACCAATACTTCACGGAAGTAAATGTCTTACGATTTTCAGCAGAGAGCCAGAGCCCTGTCACTTCGGCCGTATGCTTAAGCTGCGGATCAATGGAGAGTCCGTCAAAGTTTGGAATAGAATCTAAAACGCGAAAGGGCTTTTTGGTAATAAGTGCAAGTCCTCCAACAATTTCACCCTTGCGATTAAAATATCCAAAAATGCGTCCTTGCTTGAGATAATCGAGAGGAAAGAGAACATCGATGTCATGATGAATAGCGTGGCGGTAGACTTCGAGTTCGTTGTCAGTTTTGAGCTCTTTAAATTTCATGACGCCTCACTTTTTAAGATAAATATTTCATTCTATCTATTTTGCAAGTATAGGCTAAGCGAACTGAAATGCCTCCGCATTGATCTGGATCAAGTTATAACAAATAATTTGCTAAAAATGATGCTGCTAGAGGATGTGGTGGGACCGCAGAGTATCCACTGAGTCACGAATTTTCCCTCTGACGATGTAATAAATAACCCAAGCTCCCAAAAAACCAACAAGGCTTGTTCCGAGAAGCATCGTCATAAAAAAATCGGCCCCTAAGTTGATCATTTCTGAAAAAGACTGAAGTTTCGAGATGACCAAGTGAAGATCTGGGCCAGGGATAATAAGATGACCAATAAAGTAACAAACCGTGTATAACGGAATTGTTGTTAACGGATTACTTATTGCCGTTAGTGCCGCAGCAATGACTTTGTTTCCCTTGAAGATTTGGGCCGTAATAACAGCGCCCAGAATTTGGGCCCCCCAAAAAATGGAAGTTCCCCAGAAAAAACCAAAAGCAGCTCCACGAGCTTGGGCCTCACGAGTGTCTTTTATTTTGAGAAGCTGTTTAAAATTAATCATAGAAAATCCTATTTCAAGTTCTACTTTTAAAACTGATTTTTAAGAGCTTGAATTCGATCGTCCAAACTTGGGTGAGTCGAAAACAATTGAAGCCAGCTATTTTTTGAAGATATCTGCATTGTTTTTAACGATGACTCCGCTTGAGGAGTAAGAGACTCATAGGTTCTTTTGAGGGATTCAAGTGCAGCGATCATTCGCTCTTTTCCCGCTAGCTTTGATCCACCACTGTCAGCTCGAAATTCTCTCTGTCTTGAAAACCAAGATATGGCAATAGAAGCTAAAATACCAAAAACGATTTCAAGAACAAAAACAATAACCATGTTTATCATAGGAGAAAAACTACTTTGTGATTCTTCCCCATCATTATTTTTGCTCATAGCACTTGAAATCCCCCATGCCACAATCCTTGCAAGGAACATCACAAAGGCGTTCATTATTCCTTGAATGAGAGTCATTGTAACCATGTCCCCGTTCGCAATGTGGGCCACTTCGTGGGCAAGAACTCCATCGATTTCGTCTTTGTTCATTCTTCTTATTAAGCCAGTAGAAACTGCAACAAGTGAGTTCTTTTTAGAAGGGCCAGTCGCAAATGCATTAACTTCGTCGCTTTCATAGATACCAACCTCTGGCATTACAGACAAACCAGCTTGACGAGAAAATCTATGAACAGACTCAAGAATAGGTGAGTATTGGCCAGCTTGATGAGGAACTATAATTTGTATTCCCATCATCCTCTTCGCCATCCACTTTGAAAGGGCCAGTGAGATAAATGCTCCACCCATCCCCCAAACTAAGCAAAAAATGCTCAAAGATATGAGATTTAACTTTCCTTGCTCGATGTAGCTTCCAATTCCCAAAAGACTCAGTACAATAGATAGAGTTGCTACAATAAGAATATTTATCCCAAAAAAAAGAAAAAATCGTTTCATAAATCGGCCTTTGTTGTCTTTATTCATGTTGATGCAGGATTCGTTTGCAAATTGATATTTTAGTTATACAAAAAAACGACGAACTGTATCTCTCGAACTTATGACTCGTGAAAGTTTTTCTCTTACGAGTTCTGTTAAATGGTCAATAATTTGCTTGTTTTGTAAGTGATGCTTGAAATTCATTAATATCAGATGTTTCCCAAAATTCTGCTAGGAGAATACTGAATAATTGATATTTTTCATAGGTAAATTATGCGGCCATTTCTTCCGCAGTTCTGTTT
>Ga0247844_1009042_pt1 | contig 10568 bp, 9 predicted proteins | sample LaCtaG_FD_192421 | JGI IMG/M metagenome (GOLD analysis project Ga0247844, IMG submission 192421) | Freshwater microbial communities from meromictic Lake La Cruz, Castile-La Mancha, Spain - LaCruzMarch201714.5m_1 | ecosystem: Environmental > Aquatic > Freshwater > Lake | place: Spain: Castile-La...
AACCTGGCTTCGGTGATTTTCCAGTTTTGTAATCGACGATGCGGACCTCACCGGTTGGTGCGACATCAAGCCGATCGACATAACCATGTAGATATAGATCAGATTTCAAATCGAACTCGAGGTGTAGTTCGCGGAAAGAAGGTTCAAACGTTTCGGGTTTTTCTAACTTGAAGTAAGTTGCCAATAGCGCGTTCGCGCGATCAATCCATTCTTTCTCATTGCTCACTAACGGTGCTAGATCAGGTTTGGCGGCTAACTGCGCTTGCCAACGAGATGGCAAAAGTTCGATCGCGGTTTCAAGATTTCGTTCTTCGGCGGGAGATTCGAATAAGTCATGAAGAACGGTGTGAACTAAGGTGCCTCGTTCGGCATCAATGCTGGGTGGCTCAGGCAATTTATCAATACTGCGATATTTGTAGAGTTGTGGACAATTGGTGAACTCTGAAACTCGACTGGGGGATAACCGCATATTTTCCACTCGCCCAAGATAGGCCATGGGTGCGACAAAGTTGGGCTGACTTTGGCTCGTTGGCTGAACTAGGATGCACTCATGTCAGAAAATAAGCCTGTGTCTGAAACTACGCCGGCCCCAAAATCACTTGCTTCGTTGCAAGCAGGAACTTTCGCCTACGGTGATCGAATTCAGCTGACCGATCCAAAAGGCAAGATGTACTCACTAACAATTACCGCCGGCAAGGAATGGCACACCCATAAAGGTTGGATCGTGCACGACGAACTAATCGGCATTCCTGAAGGTTCGGTAATCAGCACTACTGCGGGCTTGAAGTTCACGGCATTTAAACCATTGTTGGGTGATTACGTCTTGTCCATGCCACGTGGTGCAACGATTGTTTACCCGAAAGATGCGGCATTCATTTTAGGTTTTGCCGATATTTATCCTGGTGCACGTGTTCTTGAAGCAGGTGTCGGTAGCGGAGCTTTGACAATCACCTTACTTCGCGCAGTTGGCGCCGAGGGTTTAGTTCATTCAGTTGAACGTCGCGAAGAATTTGCCGACATTGCCAAAGCAAATGTGGCTGACTATTTCGGGCAGACTCCAAGCAACTGGAGTTGCGATTTTGGCTCGGTTCAAGAGAAAGAATTTGCCCATCAGTTCGATCGGGTTGTCCTAGATATGTTGGCACCTTGGGAGTGCGTAGACATGGCAGCCAATGTCTTACGGCCAGGCGGAGTTTTCCTTGCTTATGTTGCGACAACCACTCAGTTATCGGCAACTGCCGAAGCGTTAAAAGCTGATGGCCGTTTTACTGAGCCTGAGAGTAACGAGTCAATGATTCGAGGTTGGCATCACGAAGGTTTAGCGGTGCGACCACAACAACGCATGATCGCGCACACTGGCTTTTTGATTATTAGCCGTCGAATGGCGCCAGGTGTAGAAGTTTTAGCTCGCAGACGTCGGCCAGCGAAGGGAGCTTACGGTGTCGCGGAAGAATGAGCGGTTAGTTAACTTAACAATTGCTTTACTTGCTACCAAAAGATATTTGACCAAGAATGAAATTTTTCGGAATATCGAAGGTTACGAAGGCAACGCTGAAGCTAAAGAGCGAATGTTCGAACGCGATAAAGATGACCTACGAAAATTAGGTATTCAAATCGAAGTTGGCGGGCTTGATCCTCTATTCGATGACGAAGCTGGTTACCGAATTCGTCCCGAGAGTTATGCGCTTTCGTTACGCGACTTAACGCCAACCCAAGTCACTTTACTTTCATTGGCGGCGCAGGCTTGGCAAGATGCAGCTTTTACTGATCTTTCACAGCAAGCACTACGAAAGCTAACTTCCATCGGTCTTGACACCGACTCCTCTCAATTACCAGTTTTAGCACCACGGCTTATCGGTGCCGATGAGAACTTGCGCAGCGCCCTAGATGCGCTGATATCACTAACTACCATCGAATTCGATTACTTAAATTTTCAGGGTGTTGCTCAGAAACGCCAATTGCAGGTTTACGGAGTCCAAGCTCGCAAATCACACTGGTACTTAATCGGTTTGGATACTGAGAAAGGTGCCATCAGAAACTTCCGCGTTGATCGAATTCATGGTGCGGTAACCACATTTGGAAAGTCGCAAAGTTATGCAATCCCAGAAAATTTTGAAATCGCAGAACTTGAACCTGCGATCGAGACTCCAGTAGCAGTACTACAGGTTCGACCAGGAGCTGGTTATCAACTCCGTCGCATGGCCACCACAATCGAAACTGCCGACGATTGGGATCTCTTAGAACTTCCGATCTTCGACTTAGATTTCATCACCAACCTAGTTCTGTGGCACGGTGAAGATGTAATTGTTTCATCGCCTGCTCAACTACGAAACTCAGTTATCTCTGCGCTCCAAGAGGTGGTGAAGATTCATGGCTAAACAAGAAACCGGCTTAGCTCGCACTGCGCGACTTTTGGATTTAGTGCCATATTTAACGACCCATCAAGGAATCGCTATCTCTGAGTTAGCGAAAACTTTTAATACAACAGTTAAAGAGATAACTGATGATCTAAATACTTTATGGATGTGCGGCCTTCCGGGCTATACGCCACTAGAGCTAATTGATCTTGAGTTTGAATCGGGTTTTGTTTCGATCCGTAACGCTGAAACTCTGGCAGCTCCTCGAGCACTTGATCGTGCCGAGGCACTTTCGGTTTACATGGGTCTAGATCTGCTCAGTGCCGAGTTAGGCAACGGCAATGACTCGCTCGTTTCGGAAATTGAAAACTTACAAGAGCAGCTACGTTCGCAATTGATCTCAGCCCCACAGGTGCAAATTGAAGCAAGTTTGAATTCTGAATTTCGGGCATTGATTCTCCGTGCGATTCGTCGTCGTGGTTGGCTAGAGATTACCTATCACTCTGCCGCAAATGATCAAGTGACTAAGCGACAAGTTGCTCCATATGAGCTAACTCAATCTGGGACCCATGAATATTTACAGGGTTATTGCGATAGCGCAAAAGCAACTCGAAACTTTAGAGCCGATCGAATTGTTAGCGTTAATGAGATTGAGGACCAAGTTTGGCCGTCAGATCAAGTTGCAAACTCTGAGAAAGCCATTTCCTACCAAGTGAAAGTTCACAAGAGTTCACGACAAGTTCTCGAAGTTTTGCCGCAAATTAGCGCCGGCCAAACATCATCAACTATCCAAGGTTTCAGCGCGCCTTGGATCTCGAGAGCAATCCTGTCGCTGGGCGGACAGGTCGAAGCAGTTGAGCCAGATGAAGTCAGAGCTGCCGTACTTGCTCGAGCTGCTGCCGCCTTGGGAAATTATCACTAATTTCTAATGAGCGCTCTGGACTAGAACCCGGATTTATGCGCTAGCGTTTACCCATAGAAGTTGAATCTAAAGGAGTAATCAAATGCCTCGTGGTCAAGAATTAATCATAATTCTGTTGGTAATCGCTGTTCTTTTCGGAGCAAAACGTCTTCCAGATTCAGCACGTTCTCTTGGTCGCTCACTTCGTATCTTCAAGTCTGAAATGAAAGAGATGAAGGACGACGACAAGAAAGATGACGACTCATCTACTAAGTAGTCATCTTTAGTTATGGCTAAACGCAATAAGGGCAAGATGCCGTTACTTGAGCATCTAAATGAGTTCCGCAAAAGGTTCCTGCGTTCGGTCATCGCCATTTTGGTCGCTTCAACAGCTGGTTGGTTTCTATATGACCGCATTATTACTCAGTTAGCCAAACCGGTTTGCGACCTTGCGTCCGCTAGAGCTAACGGTTCCGATGAGTGCGGTTCACTTTATATTAACGGAATTTTGGGTCCACTTAACTTACAAATCAAAGTTGCGATCCTTAGTGGCTTAATCGTGGCAGCTCCCGTTTGGCTCTACCAGCTTTGGGCTTTCATCGCACCAGCCCTTCATCGCAAAGAGAAGCGTTACTCAGTTCTCTTCCTGTTTGCAGCAACTCCGTTCTTTGTGATCGGCGCAACCATTGGTTACTTAATTCTGCCGGTTGCGATCAAGGTTTTATTTGGTTTTACTCCAGATGCATTGACCAACTTAGTTAGATTCGATGATTATTTAGATTTCGTTCTACGCATTATTCTCTTATTCGGTTTAGCTTTCGAACTACCCGTGTTTCTGCTGACATTTAATTTGATCGGTTTCTTGCGCGGCTCAGCGATTCTTAGGCCTTGGCGAATCTGGGTCTTTTCGATCACGCTAGGTGCTGCAGCTCTTACTCCAACTTCAGACCCGATAACCATGAGTTTCCTCGCTGGGCCACTGATCTTTCTATATTTCCTGGCTGGTTTAATCTCACTGCTTCTAGATAAACGTCGTGATAAACGCAAAGGCGTCGCAGATTCGGCCATTTTTGATCCATCCGCTACACCAATAGATTGAGTTAAATCGGTAGGTTTGCCTCATGTGGCTCGTAGTCGTTAATCCGAAAGCAGGTTTAGGCGCAGCCGCCTCACTGGCTACCCAGGTTGTTGGATTTTTACAGTCGCGCGATATTTCATACCGCATGATCTCGCCAAATAGTGCAACCGAAACCAGAGCTCTAACTAGAGAAGCTTTGCAGAATAGCGAGGTCACAAAACTGCTTAGCATCGGGGGAGATGGGCTTTTTCATCTCTTGTTGCAGTTGGCTATTGAATTCAAAGTTCCGTTGGCAATCGCACCAGGTGGAACCGGAAATGACTTCTATCGAACTTTAGGTTGGTTTGATCATGAGTTAAGTGACTATCTACAACATCTCACTTCGACTGAGCCGACCTTGGTAGATATTGGAGTGGCCGATGGCGAATATTTTGGCGCAGTTCTTTCCAGCGGCTTTGACTCTGTGGTAAATGAGCGGGCTAATAAGATGAAATGGCCGAAAGGTCCAGCTAAATACAACGCCGCGATAGCTCTCGAGTTTCCGAAGTTCAACGCAATTGATTTCAAGATATTTGCTGATGAAAAGATTCTTGAAGTAGAAGCCATGTTGATCGCAATTGGTAATGGCCAGTCCTATGGAGGAGGCATGAGAGTGTGCCCAGATGCCGATCTACATGATGGGCTGCTGGACATAATGATTCTGCATCCAGTCTCAAAGTTAGAATTCATTAAGGTTTTTCCAACTGTCTATAAAGGCACTCACGTTGAACATCCACAAGTTGAGGTGATTCGGGCCAAGCGAGTTCGTATCGAATCTTCGGCCGTTGCTTATGCCGATGGTGAACGTATTGGTCAATTGCCAGTTCAAGTCGAATCCTTGCCACAAACCCTGCTAACTTGGCCCGCATGAGCGGCTCGGATCAACTTTCCCCAGCCGAAGCCTACGCAGCAGCGAAAGCACGCGCGAAACATTCGGTAACTCAGGAATTTATTGATTCCTTTGATTTTGGTTTTGATGAATTTCAAATCCAAGCCTGTCAAGCACTTGAAGATGGACACGGAGTATTGGTGGCAGCCCCGACCGGAGCCGGAAAAACTGTGGTTGGTGAGTTTGCGGCTTACTTTGCCCTAAAAAATGGCAAGAAATGTTTTTACACCACTCCCATTAAAGCGCTCTCAAATCAGAAGTTCGCTGAATTCGTAGAACGTTTTGGCGAAGAAAAAGTCGGCTTACTAACCGGTGACACCAGCATCAATAGCGAAGCTGACATTCTCGTGATGACCACTGAAGTTCTGCGCAACATGCTTTACGCAGGTTCAAACACACTTAATAACTTGGGCTGGGTAGTTATGGATGAAGTCCATTACTTAGCCGATAAATTCCGCGGTGGCGTATGGGAGGAAGTTTTAATTCACTTAATGGAGAGCGTGCAGGTTGTATCGCTCTCGGCGACAGTTTCCAACGCCGAAGAGTTTGGCGAATGGCTAAATGAAATTCGCGGAAATACCACAGTTGTAGTCAGTGAAGTTCGACCAATTCCGCTTTATCAACATGTTCTAATTGGGCAAAGTTTAGTAGATCTGTTCAGCAAGCCGGGTCAGGTAAATCCCGAGATATTAAAACTCGAACGCGAAGCTATGCGCAAGGTACATACCGATCGTCATCGCCGCGAACGATTTGGTCAGAATGAAAGTCGCTTATCCCGCGCCGACATCATTGAGAAGTTAAATCGCGAGAATTTGCTACCTGCGATAACTTTCATTTTCTCTCGTGCTGGTTGCGATGCCGCAGTAAATCAGTGCCTAAATGCTGGGTTGCGATTAACTAATTCAGAAGAGCGCGCCGAGATTACTAAGACAGCGCTGTACTACACGCAGAACTTAGCCGAAGAAGATCTGGCAGTTCTCGGATTCGATCAATGGCTAAGTGCTTTAGAACGCGGAATCGCAGCGCACCATGCTGGATTACTACCTAGCTTTAAGGAAGCGATTGAAGATCTCTTTAAGCGCGGTTTTATTAAGGCGGTTTTTGCCACTGAAACTTTGGCACTTGGCATCAACATGCCAGCTAGAACTGTGGTCTTAGAGAAGTTAACTAAGTGGAACGGTGAAGCACATGTTCCAATCACGCCAGGGGAGTACACCCAGCTAACTGGCCGTGCTGGCCGGCGCGGAATTGATATCGAAGGTAACGCGGTTGTGCAATGGTCGCCATCAGTAGATTCAGCAACTGCCGCGGGCTTGGCATCTACTCGTACTTATCCGTTACGTTCTTCGTTTACGCCAACTTACAATATGGCGATTAATTTGATCAGTCGCTTTGGCCGCGAACGTGCGCGTGGTTCATTGGAATCTTCATTCGCGCAATTTCAAGCTGACCGTGCTGTTGTTGGCCTCGACCGCCAAGTAAGACGTAATCAGACTGCCATTGATGAACTGGTTGATTCGGCTCAATGTCACTTAGGTGATTTCAATCAGTATGCCTCGATGCGCCGCGAAGTAAAAGAACTTGAAGAGCTGCTCTCTAAACGTGGTGGTCGCAAAACCTTTGATAATCGGCAACGTCAGCATCTCGAAGGTGAGATTGATCAGCTGCAAAAAGCTTTGCGTAATCATGCTTGTCATAGTTGCAATGAACGCGAAGCACATGCCCGACTGCAAGAGCGAGCCGGCCGACTGCGTCGCGAAAATGAAGGCCTGACTAACCGCATTGAAAACCGTACGCACGTTATTGCCAAAACATTTGATCGTATTTGTGCAGTCCTAGATGAACTTGGATATATCGAAGGCGAGAAACCCCTTGCCCAAGGAAAAATCTTAGCCAAAATTTATGCAGAATCTGATCTCTTGCTTACCGAAACCATTCGATTAGGTTTACTCGATGAGTTAAATCCAGCTGAATTGTTATCCGTTGTATCTTGCATGATTTATCAATCACGTTCCCAGGAAGATTTAGCTCCGAAAATTCCGCATCAAAATGTAGCTAATGCATTGGGTGAGATCGCACATGTTTGGGGCCAACTCGAAGAGATCGAAGAAAAGCACCAAGTACAGACTCAGAAAGCGCCGGATCTGGGCTTTTGTTATATCTCTTATCGCTGGGCCAATGGAAACTCGCTCAACAACGTATTAAAGGGAAGCGATATGTCGGTTGGCGACTTTGTTAGATCAACTAAGCAACTGATCGATTTGATGAATCAAATTGCAGCCGCTAGCGAAAAACTTCGACCTACCTGTCGTGAAGCAGTTAAGCGGATCGATCGGGGAGTAGTCAGTTATATGCTGGGCGACTTATGACTTTAATGTTGCTCGACAGCGCCTCGCTTTGGTACCGCGCTTATTACGGAATGCCCGACACGCTATTGGCACCCGATGGAACTCCGGTTAACGCGATTCGCGGCTATCTCGACATGACGGCGCGGTTGGTTGGAATTTATAAACCTAACCGTTTGGTCGCTTGCCTTGATGGTGATTGGCGTCCAAGTTGGCGGGTAGATATTTTCCCCGCATATAAAGCTAATCGCTTGGAAGAAGAGAGCGAAGAAGAAGTTGAACCTGAAACGCTAACGCCACAAATTCCAATCTTGCTCGATATTTTAGATCTCTTCGGAATTCCAGTCGTTGGTGTCGATGATTACGAAGCCGACGATGTCATGGCCACTTATGCCGAAATTGAAAAGGGTCCAATCCGAATTGTTACCGGCGATCGCGACTTATTCCAAATGGTTGATGACAAACGAGATATCAAAATTGTTTATTTAGCTAAAGGAATTTCGCAACACGACCTAGTTGATCTCAAGTACGTTGCAGATAAATACTCAATTCCGGGTGATCGTTACGATTTATTCGCGATGTTCAGAGGCGACCCGTCAGATGGGCTACCTGGCGTTAAAGGAATTGGCGAAAAAGGAGCAGCGGTAATTGCTAATAACTTCGCTACCGTCGAGGACGCATTGGCTGCAGCGCATGAAGCGCATGCTTCGTTACCGCCGGCGCTTGCTAAGAAGATAATTGCTGGTGCGGATTACTTAAGTATCGCGCCAAAACTAGTCAGAGTTGCTCGCGATGCACCACTTCCTAAGGTTGATTTATCAATGCCTAAAGCACCGGCAGACTTATCAAAGCTCTACCAAATCAAAGATCAATATGGACTTGGTGCAAGTATTGATCGATTAATTGCAGCTCTTGGTTGGTAAGCCGTGTTTGCGCTTCTTCCACTTCTAAGCGGATTACTTCTTTCCGCAGCTTTTAAACCGATCGGTCTCTGGTTTGCCGCCCCGCTTGCAATTGCACTTCTAATTCATGCGATCGATAAAAGTCAAAAATTCTTTCTCTCATTCGCGTTATTTGCATTTGCTTTAAACGCCGCAGGTTTGATCTGGAGCAATAAATACGTCGGTGTTGCACCGTGGATCGCGCTAGTTCTATTGCAAACCCTTTTCTTTTTGCCGTTGGGCTTTCTCAAGAAGCTAGGGGAGTACTGGTATTTCTATCTACCGGGAGCTTTCATAGCTCTTGAAGAAGTGCGTGCTCGTTTTCCTTTCGGAGGTTTCGGTTGGTTGCGAGTTGGTTTTAGCCAAGTAGATGCACCATATGCGCGGTTAGCAAGTGTCGGAGGAGTCTCATTACTCTCGTTAGCAACCCTCTTGCTCGGTATTGCAGCTTTCCAATTAGCAAAGCGGGGAAGTGGTTTAACTCTCCCAATCATCGCAATCACTTTGACCCTAAGTGGCATATTCGTTTTTCCAAATAACTCGCCGCGTCAAACTTTTCAAGTTCTTGCCGTGCAAGGCTCGGTTCCTAAATTAGGTTTAGATTTCAATGAGCGGGCAACTGAAGTTTTCTATCGACATTTAACTGCCACTGAAAAAGCGCTAGCAAAACGGAAAAAGCCCGCGTTAATTGTTTGGCCGGAAAACTCAGTAGATGTAGATCCATTTAATAATGCAAAAGTGGGCGAGGCAATCACCGAACTTGTCGACAAAAACGATGTGCCGTTAATTATTGGTGCGGTTCTACGGACAGCTGGAAAACTGCAGAACGCTTCGATTCTCTTTGAACCAAAAACCGGCGCGACAACTACTTATATAAAGCGACATTTGACGCCCTTTGGTGAAGTCATGCCGCTACGTTCCATGTTGACCCTTTTCTCTGATTTGCCCAACCAAGTAGAAGACTTTACCGCCGGAAACTCACCCGTGATTCACCAGGTTGGTCAAGCGAAAATTGCTCCCATAATTTGCTTTGAGTTAATCGATGATCGACTGATTCAGAGTTCAGCCGGTTCAAGCAACTTATTTGTGGTTCAAACAAATAGTGCAACCTTTGCAAATACTGCCCAAAGCGCACAGCAACTGGCAATCACTCGAATCCGAAGTATCGAACATGCCAGATATGCAGTTAGCGTTTCAACCGTCGGGATTTCGGCAATCATCGATACCAATGGCGTAATTCTAGAATCGACAAAAGAAAGCGTCGCAGCCAGCATCAACAGCTCGGTTGCACTTAATGCCACACGAACTCTTTATGATCGAATCGGCGAATTTGCGTGGGTGCTGGTGTTGCTAATTGGGCTCGGATTTGGTGCGGGTTTGGGCTATGCCGCCCGTGTGGGTAATCGCCGATAAGTTACATTATGTTAAGTGAAAGTAATTAGCCACTACCCCTTTTGAGCGTAACTAGAGCTGCTGGCTATTCTGCGTATTCAGCAATTGGTGTACAAGAACAGATCAAGTTCCGGTCACCATGAACGCCATCTACGCGACCCACAGTAGGAAAATACTTACCGCGAGTACCGATTAACTCACCCAAAATAAGCCCCTCTCGGGCTCCAGGCGTGGCACCCGTGGTGCGGCTATAGGCGCGATCCCAATTGGAATCTAATACGGCTTCAATCGTATGAGGGGCATGTCGAAGGGCAGAACCCTCAACCTCTACTTTACCTTCGATGATCTGGTCAATCTCGGCCCTAATTGCCTTCATAGCCGCGATAAAGCGGTCGAGTTCGGCAATATCTTCACTCTCGGTAGGTTCGATCATGAAGGTGCCGGCAACTGGGAAACTCATAGTTGGGGCGTGGAAGCCATAATCCATCAGACGCTTGGCGATGTCATCGACAGTTACGCCGCTGATTTTGGTGATCTCGCGCAGGTCGAGAATACATTCGTGCGCTACCAAACCATTAGCTCCGGTGTAGAGAACCGGGAAATCACCCTGCAACTTTCGAGCGATG
>Ga0247844_1009044_pt1 | contig 10565 bp, 15 predicted proteins | sample LaCtaG_FD_192421 | JGI IMG/M metagenome (GOLD analysis project Ga0247844, IMG submission 192421) | Freshwater microbial communities from meromictic Lake La Cruz, Castile-La Mancha, Spain - LaCruzMarch201714.5m_1 | ecosystem: Environmental > Aquatic > Freshwater > Lake | place: Spain: Castile-La...
GAGGCAAGTGCATCGTAAAAGTGATGTGCAGGCCGATGATTCAGTGTTGCACCTGTTTGATAGACTCACACTGGAAGAATTCCAGCAGGGTCAGTCACAAGAACCACAGCAGGCACGCACCCAGGCCTTGATAGGATGGCATCACTCAGTACGTGATCGCTTGCCCAATGTTCAGGTCTTGAGTCACGAGTTAGTGGACTTGGACAGTGCGGCGGGACAGCAGCGTTTCCGTGATATTAACCAGCAGGCCATAGCAGGTGGTTACGAAGGTATCATGATCAAGGATCCGGATGCTGTGTACGAATGTAGGCGCTCCACTGCTTGGCTGAAATCTAAACCTTTTATTGAAATCACACTGGAGGTGCAGGATGTCGAAGTTGGCACAGGTAAGAACCAAGGCAGGCTCGGAGCCTTGGTGTGTCAGGGTCAGGACGATGGCCGTGAAATCAGCGTTAATGTCGGTAGCGGTTTTACTGATGACCTTCGTAATAACATATGGGCTGATAGGAATGCAGTTATTGGTAACATGGTTGAAATAAGAGCAGATGCCATCACGCAAAACCAAGACGGTACATACAGTCTGCGTTTTCCGAGATTTCTGCGATTCCGTGGTTTTGTTCCCGGGGAGAAAATATAATGTATGTGATATTGTTGGCTGTGATGATTGCGGGGCAGACTCCTACTGCTACCGTAACTCTTGATGGCGATTTCAAATCTTACTTTGAATGCCTGTATTGGGCCGGAGACTATGCCAACTTTGTGAATCAACAAAACGCTGGCTATAGAGTGATCAGTTATCAGTGCCGGGAAGCTACCCAATGAAAATCACAGTTGAATATTCTTTTTCCCAAGATAAAGCCAACATGGTTTCCGTAAATCTTGATCTACAAGGACACGATCGTTTGATCAAGGCAGTAGAATGGTGCCAGAACAATGTGGGCGTGGAAAACTATGAAATAGAATCGGCTTGGCCCGCAGACAGACTGTATTTCAAATTCCGAGACCCCATACAGGCCACGCTGTTCAAGTTGAGATGGTCACAGTAATATCTCCTGATTTTGAAACCAGCCGTGACTGGGATCAGATGACAGACTGGTTGCTGCAAAACTTTGGCCGGCCCAGTCGCAGATGGAACTACTATGCTGATGCCGAGATCATGAACATCTACTTCACGGATGAGTTTGACGCCATGCTGTATGTTCTGCGGTGGGGCGGACGGATACAATAGTGGGAGATATAGTATGTTGCTACAGTCGCCGGGGTCGTTGGCATAGTCTACAGATCGTGGACGAATTGGCCTATGTAGATCGCGACTATGGCAAGGAAGACCGTGGTTACGATTGGATGGAAGTCATCGAATGGACAGTTGCCAACACAGAGAATCAACCTGAAATACGTCGCATGGCTTTTGATCAGTGGTATTTCCACAGCAGAAAAGAACTGGATAAGTTTGTCACAGTGCTGACCATGAGATTTCCAGGATGCACACCACCATCAAGTTAAATGATCAGACTGCCGAGGATAAGGTGAGTTTTCTACAGGTCTATCAATGGCTGCAGGAAAATTTAGGACCAAGATTGGCCTGGCGATCTGCACAGGTCACTGGCCGCGGGTGGACCATAGAAACAACTTCCATGTTGATGAACTGTTTGATAGTACACATCGATGATGCTTCACAGGCCATGTTGTTTAGATTGAGATTTGGCGGTGAGATTATTCCACCAGAAGACATTGACAACGAGTGGTAAAACAGTTAGTATTGTCAAGCATACCCGGGATCAGTGGCTGGATTATGGAGCGAGATGCGGTATAACACCCGTATCGTTTGAGTTCCGCGGCGAAGATCTGTAAGTCCACGAGGTTGGAGCACTGCTTTGGTATCTGCGATTTCCCGCCAGCAGATGTCGAAATTGTTTCCCTGTGAAGCAAAGTAACGCCAAAAAAGAGGATCAGTGAAAGGACCTATGTCTGACAGTCGTCTTACCGCTAATGCTGAATCATTATGTAATGAAGAATTGTCCTCCTTAGAATCAACGGATTCCGGAGTTATGCACCGTGTTGTTTTTGAAATCACCAGCACAGCACAATGGTATGATATCTTGCACGATGCCATGAAAGAATTTGGTAGGCAGGGATTTAGCAGCCAAAAGCGTGTGCTGAGAAAGTTAAAACTCAGCCGTATGGAACGTATGATGCATTTCATCAACACCGTTTTCCGGCATAATAATCCCAAGATATCTCATCGTTTAGATGCTGTGCCTGTATGGTTTGATGTGCCCAGTGTGCCCTGGATATTCAAAATTGTGCTAAAACATGGTTTAAATCACAAGTTTGTAGACCGCTAAATATTCTTATGTTCTTAAGTTATCTCATATTATCCATAGCACTCAGTCTCAGCGTCATAGCAGCCTGGTACAGCATCATAGGTCTAACTGCAATATTTGCTGCCGCTGTGATTCCAATCATTATCATGGGCGGAGCACTGGAAATAGCCAAAGTAGCCATCACAGTGTGGCTACACCAATACTGGCGATTATGTCGACCCATCATGAAGGCCTACCTGGTGCCGGCTGTGTTCTTCCTCATGCTGTTGACCAGCATGGGTATCTTTGGATTTCTAAGCAAGGCACACCTTGATCAAGCCATTCCTTCTGGTGATGTACAGGCCAAACTAAGTCTAGTAGATGAAAAGATCAAAACACAGCGCGACAATATCGCAACTGCTCGCAAGGCCCTACAACAAATGGACGAATCTGTGGATCAGACCATGGCTCGTTCATCGGACGAAAAAGGCGCAGACAAAGCCGCGGCCCTGCGTCGCAATCAAGCCAGGGAGCGTGGCACCCTGCAAGCCGACATAGGAAGAGCACAGGCAGAGATCGCTAAACTCAATGAAGTCCGCGCACCCATAGCCTCTGAAGTACGCAAAGTTGAAGCAGAAGTTGGCCCAATCAAATATATAGCAGCCTTGATCTACGGCGACAACCCCGATGCCAACCTCTTGGAAAAGGCAGTACGCTGGGTCATTATCATCATCGTGGCTGTATTTGATCCCTTGGCCATCATGATGGTGTTGGCGGCCACGGAATCCATGCAGTGGCATCGAGCAGGATTGGTTGCACGACTTAGAAATGGGCAGCCGATACCACAGTCTGAACCAGAAAAAATACTTGTCAAGGACCCAGGATATGAACGCAAACTTATTGATTTTGTTGATGGTATGGCCCAGAGTGGTAGAGGATTGGTTCAGCGTGTTCAATCCCGTTTCAAACGCAAAGAACCTGTACCTCAGTCTGTACCGCAGACTGCAGAGCCTGCCGCCACAGAACCTACTGCCCATGGACCCACTGAACCTGTACAATCAAATGATCAACCAGTGCGTGAAACTGATCTACCCGTGGCCAACGCTGTGCCAGACACAGGAATCCAAGAAGTAACATTAGTCGGCAAAGAGATTCAAGAAAAGATAGTAGAAACTGTGGAACCTGATCGCCTTGATAGCGACTACATAACCTACAACGGCAAATTATGGCGCAGAGAAGCACTCATGGCCATGCATCCAGAATTGTGGAACGCCAAACTGCGTTTGACCGATGACCAGGATCCGGTGAATGTACGTTTTGGTGTGGAATGGCCCAAGTTTGCCAACAAAGGAGATCAGTTCCTGCGTGTGGATTATCTTCCAACAAAATTGTTCAAATACAATGGTCGCCAGTGGATAGAGATTGACAAAAATACCACAGACACCTACAGTTACGACAATGACTATATCAACTATCTGATTGAAAAAATTTCATCCGGCGAATACGATCCCGAATTACTCAGCGAAGGCGAAAAGGCTCAGTTGGCTGACGTACTCAAACGCGACGTCACGCTGAAAAAATAATGACAGACAAAACTTTTGACAATTGTAGTTTCTGCGGCAAACATAAAGATCAAGTTAAAAAACTCATAGTTGGTACCAATGTTGGTATCTGCAACGAGTGCGTGGCCTTTTGTGATGATTTGCTCAAGGAAGAAAAAACCGACGAAGTAGAAACTTCTGCAATTGAACTAGACCCCACAGCCATCAAGAAATACCTAGACCAGTATGTGATAGGACAGGATCAGGCCAAGATTGCACTAAGTGTGGCAGTGGCCAATCACTATAAACGCATTGACAATATTGTTCAAAGCATCGAAGTAGAAAAATCCAATGTGTTGGTACTTGGGCCCACAGGTTCGGGCAAAACCTTGCTGGCCAAATCTATTGCTAGGTACCTAGATGTGCCCTTTGTGATTGCTGATGCTACCAGTCTCACCGAAGCAGGATATGTGGGCGATGATGTGGAAACCATGATTTCTCGATTGTTGCAGGCAGCCAAGGGCGATGTAAAGAAAGCCGAGCGCGGCATAGTGTTTATTGATGAAATCGACAAGATCTCTCGCAAAGGCGAAAGTGCCAGTATCACCAGAGATGTATCCGGAGAAGGTGTACAACAGGCCTTGTTGAAATTGGTAGAAGGCACCAAGTGTCGTGTGCCGGGCCAAGGCAGCCGCAAACACCCGCAGATGGAAATGATTGAAGTAGATACCAGCAACATCCTGTTCATAGCAGGCGGTGCTTTTGTAGGCTTGGACAAGATCATACAAAGCCGTGTGAGTGAAAGCACCATTGGATTCCAGGGACAGATCCGTACACAAGCCAACTCAGGGCTGCTGAATCAGTGTGTGCCTGATGACTTGATCAAATTTGGCCTGATTCCTGAATTCATTGGTAGATTTGTCAACTACTGTGCCACGCAAGAATTGTCAAAACAGCAGTTGATTTATGTGTTGACTGAAATAAAAAACAGTTACACAGGACAGTATCGCTATCTATTTGATCTTGACAGCATAGCATTGGACTTTGATGAATCTGCACTAGATGAAATAGCCGAACGCACCATCAAACTCAAAACCGGAGCCAGGGGCCTGCACGCCGAACTAGAGCGTGTGCTACAGCCACATATGTTCTATGGTAGACAATATCATAAACAGAACATTAAATCACTAAATATCACACGGGATCTAGTGATAGATCCCAAACCCCTGGGAGAATTTAAACTTGAGTGATAAATTGTATGGACGCAGTGTGATAGTGCCCGACGGCAATGTGGAAAAGGCCCTGCGTAAATTTAAAAAGAAAATCCAAGAATCCGGACTGCTGCTGGAACTTCGTGACCGTGTCGAATATATCAAACCCAATGTCATACGCAAACAAAAAAAGAAACAGGCCGTACGCCGTTGGAAAAAACAACTGTCCAGTCAGCAACTTCCCAAACAACTGTATTGATTGCCAAATAATCTTTACAGTTAATTCAAAATCCGTATAATAAATAATAGTGTAGATGCCCAACCGGGGTCTACGGTTTCAAAAGTCATATCTTGCTTAATGAAAGGAGAATGCTATGACAAATCAATTATCTTTACGAACCATCGATTTACCTCTTATCCGCCGCTTTGGTGTGGGATTTGATGACATGTTTGACAACTTTATCAATCTTACTGCTAACCAGGTGCAGCAGAATTATCCTCCCTACAACATGATCCGTCGCTCAGATGACGAGTTCGTGATTGAAATCGCTGTGGCAGGTTTCAAACCTGGCGAAATCAATCTAGAAGTAGAAGGTAATCAGCTCAAAGTACACGGTGAACAAACCAAGGACGATACCCAGGTAGAATTCATGCACCGCGGTATCAGTGCTCGCAGTTTTGTGCGCCAGTGGACATTGGCCGAACACGTGGAAGTGGTCAATGCTGAACAGGAGAATGGAATCCTCAGCATTGAACTCAAGCGTCGTGTGCCCGAAGAGAAAAAACCAAAGTCTATTGCAATTACCTACAAAGGCTAATATAATAAACTTTGGTGTAAATACAAGTAAGCAGAGGCAACTCTGCTTACTTTAACTAAAAGGGATCATCATGGGATTGGCTGACGTTAAAACAGAAATCAAAAAGAATCTTGACCTTAAAGAACCACCTATGTTCAAGGTCATATACATCAACGACAATCAAACCACGCTGGAATTTGTGATACAAAGTCTGATTGAACATTTCCGTTACAGTTACGAAACAGCCGAAAAGATCACAGTGGATATCCATACACAGGGCGCAGCCACTGTAGCAGTGTTGCCCTATGAAATCGCCGAACAAAAGGGCATAGAAGTCACGCTCAATGCTCGCACCAATGGTTATCCCTTGCAGGTACGCCTGGAGCCCGACGAAGGTTAAATCTGTATACTGATCCTGAGTGGGTGATAGGGATCATGCAGTACATCTGAAGCCCTACCACGCGGATTGTTGATATATCTTACACCGTCAATGGCCTGATCCACACGTCCGTGATAGTGTCCAAATAACCAATGTGTGATTTTCTTTTCGGTATCTGCATCCAGCACAGCCTGCATACCAGCATTGCCCATTAGACCCATTTTGTAAGTTCCTTGCAGGGTTGGGTCGTGTTGAACCAAACTGGCTCGCGGCAAGGTATGTGTTACTACGATGATACGGCTGACATCTCTGTGCCTTTGTAGTTTTTCAACGCTGCGTGTGAGATAAGCAGCATCTTGATATGCCAGGCTCAAGAGTTTATAGGCCGCATCTCTGGTGATCTTGTAAGTGTCTGTGACGAAATTGAAACTTTGCTCAATGTCGTCGATCTGATCAAATTCGTAATCCCACCAACCATTGGTACCAAGTATGGCGATACCATTGCTGATCACTACCTTGTTGTTTAGATAAACCAAATTTTCAATGATATTGAGTTCGTTTTCAAGATCTTCTATGCTGGCTGGGATATCATCTAAGAAGTACCTGTGTTCGGTGTTGCCATCCAGATAAAAAACTTGTCGGTACTTGGATGCTATTTCTTTAAGCACAGCAACAATAGTGGCCCGATCTTTGCTGACATCTCCGGCCACTATGGCAATCAGGCTGGTGGCTTGACCTTCCCAGGAGAAGTCATCTTCTGGAAGAACGTGCAGATCCGAAATAAGATCAAATGCAAAGGCCATGCAATAATTTATGTTTTCTTTGTATGCTCAGTTTATTTTGTATGATAGTACCGTAAATATTTGTAGATCCCGGCGGAGGCAAGCCGTGGAAACAATGTCGTTGATGCAAATCAACGACATTTTTCTATGTGATATCATGAATAAAGATCTGTTGTTATATGTAGGTGTAATTGCAGAACTTGATAGACTACAGATCAATCAAGGCAGCAATGCCAATGTTCAAAATCCCTGTCAACTTAACCTAACCACTAGCAGTAATTCGCAGTAGAGTATAAAATCAATATCTACCGTGATAGAAAAAATCAAATCTCATATGCAATCTTTCCGCGGCATTTTGGTGCCAGGCCTAGTGTTGACCGTTTTGGTGATAGTACAGGCCATGGATTTATTTGGCATAGGCAAACAAGGCCTGGCCTGGGTAACCAGCAGCAGCCATTCTAGAGTCAGCGATGATATTGTGATAGTAGACATAGATCAATCCAGCCAGGCCAAATACGGTCGCTGGCCATTTGATCGCCGTGATGTTGCTGCCGTTGTCAATCGATTGAGAACCGAGGGCGCCGGCGCCATTATCTTGGACATACCATTAGAAGATCCAGATCGTGCTCGTGGCGATGAGGAGTTGGCCAAAGCACTGGCATCCAAGGGCGTGATCCTGGTACAGCAGGCCACCATGGACTCAACAGGCAGTTCATATACTCCTAAAAAATTCCAAGGGCTAGATCAAAAAAATCTAGATCAAATGCATCAATACAGTGGTACAGTATCTCCGCTGCCAAAGTTGATACAATCTGCATCGGGTGTGGGTACTACAGACTTTTCCACAGCATCTGATTTGTACAACAAATATCCATTGGTGGTGCCAGTCAACGGTGTGCTGCACGCCAGTCCCATCATAGAAGCGCTGAGATACACAGTACACGAGTCCAATTATGATTTCAAACACACCGGCAAAGGTGTGCGTATTGGTATAGGACAATTTCTCAATATCGCCACTGACAGTTCAGGCAAATTTTACATCAACTACGATCACGAGTTCAAAACTCTTAAACTGGGGCAGGATCGATTCAAAGCCGTAAAAAACAAAATAGTGATAGTGGGCGTCAGCTTACCGGGAGTTAATAGTCAACTGCCAACTCCCAATGGACTGATGTACTCCCACGTGATACAGGCACACGCTCTACAGACCATACTGGATGGTCCGCCGCCCTTGCGCTCTGCATTTGTGGTCATGTTAGAAACCATCATATCTATATGTGCGTTTTTGGCCCTATGGTATTTCTGGCAAAGATCGCAAGATGTAATAAATGTAGTGAAACTTGTGCTGATTTTATGCATCACTGCTGGCGTGCCTTTTGTGGCCTTGTCCAACATCAATGTGCTGTTTGATCCTGTATGGCCCACAGTGATATCTCTCACGCCAGTGCTATTCATTCTATATCAGCGATATCGCCACCATCTAAGATGTTATCTTTGTGTGTGGATATGCGGTGGACAAAATTCTAAGGACAAAACATGATTGATTTACTATTTGTCACGCTCATGGCCCAGGCAGAAATTAAACCCTTGAAGGCCGAATTCTATTGCAGTACATTTGAAACATTGGATCGCACTCTAAGAAAAGAGTACGAGGAAGAACCTGTGGTGTTAGGTCGTAGTGTACAAGACAAAGCTACCTTGGCCATCTACAGTAATCCAACCAACGAATCATTTACGGTGGTAGTGGTCTACACTGATCGCGCCTGTGTGCTAGGCGCAGGCAATCATCTTATTTTCCGTAGCCACGGCAAAAAATATTAATCTTGAGATTTGGATTCTTCGGGCTTGGGCTTTTTGTCATTGCCGGCCAACATGATGCCTGACAATGTACCAGTCAAGAAAGTTGCGATTGGTATGATTAGTTCAAAAAACTTTTGATCTATGGGGCTGATAGCATTCAGCGGCTGAGTTACAAATATAATCGAGTACAGCACCACAAACACGATACCGGTCAAGGTCAATGCTAAACAGATGCCTATAAAGAAACGCAGTCTGGCCATGAGCTGTTCATCGGTATAGATAAAGGTTTGTTTTTCTTCTGGACTACGATCTATGATTTTATCTAACAGTTTCATTTGCACTCAGCTCCTTGTTGTGGTTTGGCAGCAGGCACAGGGGCCTGGGCGGTTTCTGTGGGTGGACCCAGTCTAGGATCACGCTGACCTTTGAATATGTGCTCGGGGCAGGTGCGAGTGACATCACACAAGGGTTTTTGACATTGTGGCGTATCCCAGTTGGCAGGATCTTGACAGGGATAACGGAATTTATCACCGCCGAACATGGCTAACCCTATGGGTAAAACTATCAGCAAGGCCGCCCACTTGAATAATTTTTTATCGTTCACCGCAGTTGCTCCTAACAGAAATATTTACCAATGGGTTAAAACTTCTGGTGCTCCAACCACAGCAAAAAGCAGGTTGATAGCACACTGAACAAGGCGAATATGTGTGCGGGTCTCATTTGTACAGTTTGAATGCATAGGTCAGCAGGGCTGCGATACCTATACACCACCATAGTAAATCGTTCATGCGATTGCGTAATTCGTTGGCAGCCTGTAGATCATCAGCTTCCAGTTGTTTTAAACGGGCCTTGGTGGCCTGTATCTTGTCCCAACTGCCTCGACCATGGGTGCGTTCAACATCTTGCCGCACTTTTTCCTGGTTTTGTCGGCGTTGCTCTTCCGCGATCCATTGGTGCATGGCGATCTGATCCAGTTCGCGTTCGTGGAGGCGATGTTCCTGGCGTTCTGACATGACCCGGGCTTGATACTGTTTCACCGACCGCTCGTTTTCGGCCTGTATTTCCGCTACCATCCTGCCGATCTCTTCGCCGGCTTCTTTGGCCTCCTTGATGGTATCCACGGCTATGCGCGCCATGGAAGGCTTCTTTATTTCATCGGGCATGATCTAATTTTTATTTTCCTGCCAAGGGATTGTCTAGAGCCTTTTGGATCTTGGCATCAATCTCTCGGCGAATTTCACGCAGATCACGATCTTGCTCACGCTGGCTCTGCTTTGAACTGCGTTCTACATCTTCCACAATCTTTTCCAGTTTGCGGATGTCCGCACGCAGATCGTTCTTGATATCTCGGGTGTAGTCCGATGACTTCTGGCTGTTTTCTTCCACGATGGCCAGTTTCTTTTCGATTTCCGTGAGATCCGGGGTCACATACTTTTCGATCTTGGTCTTCATGTCCTGGTAACTCTTGTACACTTCAAACGCACCATAGAGTCCGCCTAGGATTGTGCTCACTATGGTGGCTGCTACCATGAGTTTGGCCGGAGTGAACTCGTAGCCTCCAATGGAGATCACTGTGTCCTTGCTGGCATACTTCTTCACAGCCGCTTCTGCAGCGTCAATCTTTTTGTTTACATCTCGGATTTCTTCTGACATTTTCCTGCTCCTTTATTCCTGTTGTCTTTGCAGTTCCCGCATTTTCTGTCTCATCATTATGAGATCACTGGGCGACGGTCCCGTGTTCTTGGCCAGTTC
>Ga0247844_1009048_pt1 | contig 10560 bp, 11 predicted proteins | sample LaCtaG_FD_192421 | JGI IMG/M metagenome (GOLD analysis project Ga0247844, IMG submission 192421) | Freshwater microbial communities from meromictic Lake La Cruz, Castile-La Mancha, Spain - LaCruzMarch201714.5m_1 | ecosystem: Environmental > Aquatic > Freshwater > Lake | place: Spain: Castile-La...
GGGGTAGTTTAACCTTACCCCCGGTGTCACCGAATGTGAGGCAACGATCCCTAGCCTAACGCCACTCTCCGGTGTGATTTATTGATGAGGCAATACGCGAAACGGGCTATGCCTTCCGCTCGTTGACGATGCGGTCCACGGCGTGCTTGGTGACGATGTTCCCCAGCGAGTCGCGGCCTTTGATGGCGAGCGCGACCACGGGGAATTTCAGCATCAGCGTGCGCAGGTAGAGCGCGGGCTTGAGATGCACGAGCAGGTTCTGCGCATCGCTCTCCGCCTCCGTTTCGTGGCGGCTGAAGAACAGCACCAGACTCCCCGGCGTGCCCTTGGTGAGGGCATACGCCTTATCCCGCGTAATGCCGCCGATGCGGAAGCGCTTCGCCATCACCGCGCCATTTTTGCCATCGCGGTAGATGAAGGTGTACACGGCTTCTTCGTCCTTCTTGAAAAGATTGATGTAGAGTGGGCTCTTGCCCACATGGATCTTCGGCGCGACTTTTGACACCGTCATCGTGCCCTCCTTGGTAAAGAACAGGATGTCGTCGAGCGTGGAGCATTTGCAGATCGGCTCGCCCTCCTTCTTTAGGCCGGTGCCGGCAAAGCCCTCTTTGGCATCGAGATAGAGCGTCTCGTTCGCCATGATGACCTCCGCTGCTGCCACGCGGTCAAAGGTGGAGATGACGGTGCGACGCTCGCGCCCTGGACCATAGGTTTTCTTCAAACGCTCGAAGTGGGCGATAGTGAAGCGGGTGAGCTGCTTGAGGTTTCGCTGCACTTGGTCAATCTCCTTTTCCAGGGCGAGGATATGCTCGTCAGCTTCGAAGCTGTTGAACTTGGAGATGCGCTTGATCTTGATCTCCGTGAGGCGCGCCACGTCGTCGTTGGTGACCTCGCGCTTGAGCACGGAGAGGTGCGGGCGCAGCCCCTTCCAGATGGCCTCCATCACGGCCTCCCAGGTTTCCGCCTCCTCAATGCGGCGGTAGATGCGGTTCTCGATGAAGATTTTCTCCAGGCTGCTGAAGTGCCACTTTTCTTCCAACTCGCCGAGTTGGATCTGCAGCTCATCGCCGAGGATTTTCTTCGTGTAGTCCGCGCTCTCGCGGAGCAGGTCGTTGACGTTGGCAAAGCGCGGTTTGTCATTCTGGATGACGACCGCGTTCGGGGCGATGGACACCTCGCAGTCGGTGAAGGCATAGAGCGCCTGGATAGTCTGCTCCACATCCGTGCCCGGCGGTAGCTGGACGACGATCTCGACAAACTCCGCCGTGTTGTCATCCACATGGGCGACCTTGATCTTGCCCTTCTCATTGGCGGCCACGATGCTGTCCTGGATGCTGCCCGTGGTGGTGCCAAAGGGCACCTCGGTGATCCGCAGTGTGTTCTTCTTCGACCCTTCCTCGATCTTTGCCCGCACGCGGATGCGGCCGCCGCGCAGGCCGCCGTTGTAGTCCGTGGCGTCCATGATGCCGCCCTGGGGGAAGTCGGGCATCAGGTTTACTTCCTCACCGCGCAGCGCGGCGATGCTGGCATCGCACAGCTCGATGAAGTTGTGCGGCAGGATGCGGCAGCTCAGGCCGACGGCGATGCCCTCGATGCCCTGGGCCAGCAGCATGGGAAACTTCACCGGCAGGGTGATAGGCTCTTTGTTGCGTCCATCGTAGCTGGCGGCCCAGTTTGTCACCTTGGGGCTAAAGACCACATCGAGCGCGAATTTTGAAAGGCGCGCTTCGATGTATCGCGGCGCGGCGGCGTTATCGCCGGTGAGGATGTTCCCCCAGTTGCCCTGGGTGTCTATGAGCAGGTCTTTCTGGCCGAGCTGCACCATCGCGTCGCCAATGCTCGCATCCCCATGCGGATGGTACTTCATCGTGTTGCCGACGACGTTGGCGACCTTGTTGTAACGGCCATCTTCCAGCTCGTCCATGCTGTGGAGGATGCGGCGCTGCACGGGCTTCAGACCGTCGTGGATGTGCGGCACGGCGCGTTCCAGGATCACATAGCTGGCGTAGTCCAGGAACCAGTCGCCATAGAGATCGTCCACGGGCTTGATCTCAATGGGGGCGCTATCGGCAAGGATGGGGGAGGTGTCTTCGGTCTTGGAGGGTTTTTTAGCCACGGTGGGGAAAGGGTCGAGCTGGGGGAAAGGGGCGCGAGAATAGCTGGCCCTGCCAGCGGCGCAAGCCCGCGCGGCTGGCCCTCGCCGCGAAATACGGAAGTCTGGCTTTGCCAACCAGCGCCACTGACCCTCAGTAAGCTAAAATACCGCAGTTGATAGAAGATGGTTGATAGTTGATGGCCTAACCTCAACGAATAGCAGAATTTTCGCTGATTCACTCAACTGGCGGAGGCTAGTTCTTCACGCAAAAGCCTCAACTTCAGAGTCTCAACCTTCAACTGCCGGATTTAGATTGAGTTATCAAGCGAGGGGCACAATGATGTGCAGATGCACCAAAAACAAGCTGTCGAATTAAACAAATTGGGGTTGGAAATCAATGCTTTAGGCTGATTTTCTACGCTGAAACAGAGTACATGACATCTATTTTCAGGGCCAATTCAGGGTCGGTGACTTTGGGGCAAAGGGTTGTAGGCGACTTCGCCGGAAGACGAGATTTGGGGCGAATTTCCTGCTCCTCGTGCTCTGGCGAGCACGCCTACTTGCCGTAGGCGCGACAAGCCTGCGGTCTGCGTGTGGCATTGGCACCGCCGCAGACCGCATCGTGCTCAGGTTCGGTATGCGGAGCCTACTACGCGTTACGGCTGGGTGGCGCGAGCCTGGAGGGTGACGAAGCCTTGCGGAAGGGTGGTGGTCACGCGCCAGGTGGCCACGTTGATGTCGCCGTTGATTCGGGTGGCGGTCAGCCAGGAACGGGCGGAATATTTCGGGATAACGGCAAGCTGAACGACTCCTTCGATTGGAAAATCGCGAGTCTCAATCAGGATGTTCACAGGCGCGTTGTTCTGAATGGCCACGTCTGCCGCCGCAATCAGTGGCGAACTCGGATCGTTGGGGGCATTAACGGCATCCACACTCAGCACACGAGCTTTAGGAGCATTGGCTGCAGGCCAAATAATGGGAGTATTGGATGGTGGGACGCCAATGGTTTCCGGAAATGTTTGGACAGATGGAGAAAGCGAATTCGTTTCGATTCTAATTCTTCCTTCAGGACCAATACCCTTAGTAGTGACTCTACCTACACCAGTTACCGACGAGCCGATAAGCCTGATCGCGCCACCACTACCAGGGTTCATCTCCAGTTGACTATTGGCACCATCCCTCGCATCAATGATACCATTCAAAACAATGCCACCTCCAGCAGCGATCAAGATAGCACCGCCCGCCCCCGAACCTGATACTGGAGGGTGGCCGATTCGACCGCCGTAGGAAGCACCACCTGCCCCGCCAATGAGAGGAATGATCTGAGGGTTTCCATAGGAGCCGACATAAGACCCGGCCCCATTGCCGCCCCCGGGCCCATATCCGTGTCCAAAACCCGAGGGGCCAAACGCTCCCCCCCTGAAGCCGCCAGGTCCAGATTCAGCAGGAAGCAGCGCCTGAACCTGATCCGTCGTTCCATCCTGCCCGCGCATGTTTATTATGCCATCAATAGTGACATTTCCCTGCACCAACCATACCACGGGCGCGTGGCTGGGGTGGTTCTTGAAGGTAACTTTGCGTCCGACAAGCACAGCGGGGGTGCCCGTCGTATGGCCTGCGATATTCACCGACGTATATTTGAAGACCACCGCCCATTTTTCCGGGTCATAAACGCCTTTGCCAGCATTGGCGCTATTGTCTTGGTCCCAAGTGCCGGTGACAGCTTGGGAAAGGTCGATCACTGTGTCTGCGGTGATGTTCAGCGCACCGTCAGAGCCGTCGCTGGGGATGGTGAGCTGCGCGTGGGCAGTGAGCGCGCCGAAGACGGCGGCAAGGAGGATGGATGTGGTTTTGGTTTTCATGGGAGAAGAGTCTGAATGAGAAGGGTGGAGGTGGCTGGCTGGTCGTAGGCCGGGTGTGTCCGGCGCGGTGGAGGTGGAAATCAGGATGGGGTTCTTCGCCGGACTACCCGGCTGGTTCGGAGGTGTTGGAGTCTGCGGTGTCCATTGAGCCGGATAGTTTGGCGGTGGTGATTTTTGGAGTGAATGCGCTTGTTTCCGCCAAACACATCCGGCCTACGACCGGGCGGCAGCGGTTTGGGGTAACACGGCTCATGGTTCCGTGAAGTTAAGCACGCTGACCTCGCGGCTGATGGCCTCGTAGGTGGCGCTGGGGCTGCCGAAGTTGAAGATGCTCCACTCGCGGCTCTCGCGCTGGAGGAGGTCGCTTACCGGGACGGCCTGGCCGTTGAACACGGAAATTTCCTTCGAAATCGTGTAACCGATGGCCGATCCCGGCGATGTCCCACTCCCGGGTGCGCTACCAAAATTAAAGATGCTCCACTCCCGACTCTCGCGCTGGGCGAGGTCACTCACCGGGACGGCCTGGCCGTTGTAGAGAGAGATTTCGCGCGAGTTTGCCTCCACAGCAGCACTGGGGCTGCCGAAGTTAAAGACGGACTGCTCCCGCGTGATGACTTCAAAGGCGGCACCGCTGCCGAAGTTAAACACGCTGACTTCCCGCCCCTCCCGCTGGAGGATCTTGTAGCTGGTGATGCCGAAGAGGCCGAGATAGATCTGATAGTTCGTCAGTCCGCCTCCGCCGGGGGCCAGCTTCGAGCCATCGCTCGGGTCCAGGGGGTCGAGTTCGGAGTTGTTCAGCTCGTAAATGTCATCAATGCCGTCCCCATCCGTGTCCTGCGGGGAGTATTTGCTGTACGGGATGGCCCGGAAGAAGCCGCGCGTGACGCCTGGCAGGATGTCAAGGCTGCTGGGGATGCCCAGGCTCATGTCCGCCGGACCCCAGGTGTTGAGATCAGACGAATATTCGAGCAGGTAGTAGGCTCCAGGGTTACCCTCAAACTCCACAGTGACGACGCCGTTCTGCACGCGGACGTTGCTGATGGTGTTGGACGGCGTGCCCTGGGCATGTAGCGCTGGGGCGGCGAGGGTGCCAAACAAAAAAAGGAGTGTGAGGAGTAGGCGTGCCATGAACTTAATAGCAAATTAGTACCAGAAGCAGTGGACGGTTGTGTCAGTACTCGTGTGATTTTTTTGTGACCTGGGAAGACAGACTCAGAGAAGGGGGGGGCGGGGTGCAACTTCCTTACTGCAGAATGCCTGGTATCTTTTTTCTTTTTTTCATACTATTCCGCCTCATGCTTGATCCCAACCAGTTTGATCATCTCGAACTTCTCGGAGTCTTCATCATCGTCCACCTCGGCTTCGATGATGAACCTCTGATTGATGTGATCGGACGCGAAGCCATTGCACGCACATCCATCATTGGAACAATGTAGCAGCGCAAATCCGCGCGCCTCTCAACGCACATGGCGCTGGTACAGGCCGTCGAGATGATCCAGCATGGTTTCCAGGCTGTGCTTTTGCTCCACAAACTGCCGCCCGCGCGCCGCCATTTGCCGCGTCTGCTCCGGCTGGTCCAGCGCCTCGGCGATGCGGGCGGCCAGGGCGGCGTCATCGGCGATGGGGACGGTGCGGCCTGTCTCGCCCTCGCGGATGATTTCTGGGATGCCGCCGCAGGTACTGCCCACCACTGGCGTCTCGCAGGCGAGCGCTTGCAGGCCGATCTGCGGCACGCCCTCATGCCGCACGGAGGGGATGCACAGTAGGTCCAGCGCCCGCAGCACCTCTGGAATGTCCTCGCGATGCCCGGCGAACTGGATCAAATCCCCCGCGCCATGCTCGGCGGCAAAGGCCTGGTAGCGCTCCACCGGCGCGCCGCCGCCCACCACGACCCATTGCACCCGCCGTCCGGCATCGTGCAGACGGCGGGCGGCTTTGAAGAAGAACTCGTGGCCTTTCCAGGAGCGCAGCACCGACACCATGCCGACCACGGGCGCGCCGCGCAGAGCCGCGTGCAGCGGCAGGTCAGCCTTCGGATTCTCTGAACCGGCTGAAGCCGGGACTACAATGCTCAGATTTGCTTTGGGGCCTTCGCGCTGGAAACGCGTGACATCAATGCCTGTCGGCAGCGTGGTGATACGGTCGTCCTGCAGATGGAAGATCGTCTGGAAATGCCCGGTGATCTTCTCGCTGGTGGTCAGCACATGATCGGCAAAGGTGGTGAAGGCATGGCGGCTGACCCAGGCGTTCGGGTACTCCACATCAATATGGCGGCTGCGGATGAGCAGTGGCACCCGCGCTAGTCTTCCGGCTATGCCCAGCAGCCAGCCATCCCGGGAGCTGTGCGTGTTCAGCACCTCGATCCGTTCCCGCCGCAACCATCTGGCGTGGCGCACGGCATCCAGGAGCATTCGGGACTTCTTGAAAGCCACCGGAACCGTGCCGATGCCCTCCTCCCGCGCGCGCTGGAGGATCTGGCTTTCAGCCGCCGCCATCAACCAGACCTTGCAGCCACGCTTTTGAAACCCGAGCAGCTCCGCCATCACACGGTGTTCCTGCCCGCCCCAGCCGCAGGAGGCCTCGGAGTGGACGATGCGCCAGGGGCGGTGCGGGGGTGGCGTGTCGGTCATGGTGCGCCGTTACTTCTTCGGCTGCGCCGGGGCGGCAGGCTTCGGCTCGACATAGGGCGGATTGGTCAGCGCCTCGGGGGCTGTTTCCTTCAGGTTCGGCGGCACCTCCTCCTGCACCTGGCCGAGCGCCCAGCGGATGCCGCCGATGAGGATGTCTTGGAAGATGGGATTGGTCCACACATCCTCGCGGTGCCCCATCGCCGTGTACCACACGCGGCCGTGGCCTTCCTTGCGCGCCCAGGTGCTGGGGAAGGGTGGGCGCTGGTACTCCGCACCCTTCATGGCCGGGGCGTCCATGACGCTGAGCACATGGATGTCAGGCGCGAAGTCCTTGAGCGAGTACCACTCCTCCTGGAAGCCGTATTCCGGCCCCACGTTCTCAAAACCGGGGAACTTCGGGTTCGTCACCGTGTTCCGCGCCACCTGCTGCGCGCCATGCTTGATGAACTCTCCGCCCAGGAAGCGCACATAGGCGTCTGCCTTCTCGCCGTGGTTCAGGTAGCGGTCCGGGCCTTTCTTGGACTCGTTGTTCGTGTGGAAGGTGTCGCTGGCGGAGTGCGTGCCAATGAATCCCCTGCCCGCGCGCACAAAGTCAAACAGCGCCTGCTTGCCTTCCGCGCTCATCGGCGGCTGCTTGTCCGTGCCCTCGCTGCACAGGTCGCCTGTGGTGTAGAAAAACACGGCGTCGAACTGGGAAAGGTAGTCCTTGGAGAACTTCGAGCCGTCCTTGCTGAACTCAAACTCCCAGCCCTGCTTCGCACCGAGTTCGAGCAGCACCTTCTCCGCATGGCTGGGCCGCCCGTTCTTCCAGGTAATGACGCTGTGCTCAAAGCCGCTGGACTTCGTGAAGAACAGGATGCGCGGCTTCTTCGCCTCCGGCGCGGCAAAGACGAGGCTGAGGGCGAGTCCGAGACAGGCCAGAGGGACGATGAGTTTGTTGAGCATGGGTTGGAGCCTGCGTTTGTACCGTGTCTGTCCGATCCTGTAAAGAAGTGAAACCCGCCCTTTCCCTCACCCTTCCGCAGAAAACCCGCACTCCGCCGCCAGATAGCGCGCGCGCAGGTCATCGAGGAATTGCTGCGCATCCCCCTCCGGCGGGAAGACCACCGGCTCCCCCACCGTCATGCGGATGCGCACCTTCCCGGTCGGCAGACGCCACAGCGGCCAGCCTTTAGACAGATAGCGGCTGCTGGTCTGAATGTAGATGGGCCAGACGGGTGCGCCGGAGTTCTTGGCGATGATGGCCAGGCCGCCGGTCAGCGGGTTCATCCGACCATTCTCCGCACGGGTGCGCGTGCCTTCGGGGAACAACAGCAGCCGCCCGTTTGCCTTCAGTAGCTCAATGCATTGGCGCAGCATTTTATGCGGTGGCTCATTGGGGATGAAGCCAGCCGCCGTCGCCCCGCCCAGCAAGATGGGATTGCCCATCAGGGAGGCCTTCAGCACGCAGGCCGCGTGGTCCACCTGCGCCAGCACAAAGACTGCATCCCACAACGCCGGGTGGTTCGGGGCCACGATTACGCCCCCCTGGTGCGCACGCAGCCTCTCAAAGCCCACATACTCACACTCCACGATGCCAAAGGCCCGCAGCAGGCGGACAAAACCGCGAAAAGCCAGCTTCAGCGTGCCTTGTCCCACCGCCCGCGCGCGCTGACCACGAAAAAGCACCGGCAGCAGTACGCACAGGACCAGAAAACCCGTACCGCCAACCAGCCAGTACACCAGGCTGGTCATCCACGCCGCGCAAAGACGGAGGTGATCCATGAAGCGGAGGCGGTCCATGCAAAACAGATGCGCAGTCTCAAGCCGCCGCCGTGTCGCCATTGCGCGACCGCCGGGGCTTCCTGCTTTGACGATTGTCAATCGCTTCCTTCATGGCTAAGAGGGCGGCGATTATGTCGCACCACGCTGCCTTTGTCCAAGCCCTTTCCGCCCTCCCCCACGGCCCGGAGTTTCGCTTCATTGACGAGGTGACAGACCTACAGCCCGGCGTCTCCGCCACTGCCCGCTGGCGCTTGAAGGGGGACGAGGCCTTCCTCGCCGGGCACTTCCCCGGACAGCCGCTGCTGCCTGGCGTCATCATGATCGAGGCGCTCGCACAGCTCGGCGGCATCCTGGCGCAGAGCGGGCGCGGCAGCAGTCCTTTACAAAACCTGCGCCTCACCGCCGTGCGGCAGTTCAAGATTTTCGGCAGCATCCCGCCCGGAGAGACGCTGACCCTCTCCGCACGCCAAGAAGCTGTAATGCCCTACCTAGTCCAAATAACCGGCGAGATCACCACTGCCACCGGCATCAAGCTAGCCACCGGCAGCATCGTCCTCAGTGGTGAGGGGGAGTGATGAGTGAAAAGGGGAAAGTCTAAGGTTCCAAGTTGAAGCTTCTCTGCCCTTTTCACTTTTCACTTCCCCTCCCGCCCATTGACGCACTCATTGATTGCACGTTCATTTCCACACAATCCGACCTGCCATGATGACCTCCCTTCTCCGCGCCTTTGCCATCGCCCTGCTGCCCGCCTTTGCCTGTGCCGAGCTGGCGCTGGAGGTGCAGGTGATCGAGCTGAAGCCCAAGCCAGAAGATGTGTCGGTCAGCACCGAGTTCATCTTCCACAACAAAGGCACCAAACCGGTGAAGGTGCTCTCCATTGAAAGCGCCTGTAGCTGCCTCAGTGCCGAGTTGGACAAAGCCGTGTATGCGCCGGGGGAAAAGGGCACTGGCAAAGCAGAGTTCAAGGTCTCCAGCTTCATCGGCCGCCATGAAAAGAGCGTGCATGTGCAGACGGACGATCCCGCGCAGCCAGAGTGGGTCATCCCCTTTGTCCTGGAGGTACCGGAGGTCATCAAGATCGAGCCAAAAACCCTGCAATGGTGGGTGGGGGATGCAGCGGAGGCGAAGACCCTGCGCGTAACCATGAAGGGAGATGCCCCGATGAAGATCACCCAGATCACCTCCACACGGGAGAAGGTAGAGTTCTCCTTCAAAGAGATCACCCCAGGCCGCGAATACGAAGTCACGGTGAAGCCCAAGGCCACGGATGAGGTCATGCTCGGTGCATTAAAGATCGAGACAGACAGCAAGATCGCTAAGTACCAGCGCCAACTCGCGTTCTTCTCCGTTTACCGGAAGCCCGTCTCACAGACCGCTGCCCCATGAAGTCCGCCCTCACACAGGCAGTCCTGCTGGTCCTGCTCACCGTGCTGGCAGCCACAGCAGCGTTCTTTACCCACCCGAAAGCGCCTGCCCTGTATGCCGTGCAGGAGCCGCTACAGAATGATGAAACCAGCCTGCAGGAAATCACCGCCCGCTGGCAGGGCTCGGTGCTGTGGTTGGATGCCCGTCCGCGCGACCAGTATGAAAAGGGCCACATCCCCGGCGCACTGCTGCTCAATGAGCAAGAGTTTGACACCCAGCTCCTGGAGCTGCTAGACACCCTCCAGACCACCACCAAGCCCGTGATCCTCTACTGCGGCGGCGAACGCTGCGAGGCCAGCCGCAAGGTCCGTGAAAAACTCCTCGCCGCTGTACCGCTGGACCAGTGCCTAGTGCTCAAAGGCGGCTGGCCCGCCTGGCAGGCCGCGCAGTAGCCGGGTGTGTCGCTGGATTGATGTGCCAACGGCACAACCCTCCTCAGCCCAGGGCAGCGCCCCATTGCCCAGGTCATCGAGCTGCATTTCGTATTCCTGGAGGTGGGCGTTGGTCGTCCAGCGCAGCGTGCGGCTGCTTTCCAGAAACCCGCGTGTCGGGTGGTAACGGTTCTGCGTGCCGATGCCGTTGCCGTGATGCTCCAGCAGCAGCTTGCCGGAGGCATCGTAGTCCATTCCGCGCCAGAGCTCTCAGAAGCTAGATTTAGTCAAGATTAGATGAGAAGGCAGAGCCAAGCGCCGAGTGCGCGGTTAGCTCTTCGCCTCATGAAAACGACCAAGCGCAGCACCACATCATCCGCCCGCAACAAGCCCGCCAGCCAGCTTGAGAGCGA
>Ga0247844_1009054_pt1 | contig 10555 bp, 7 predicted proteins | sample LaCtaG_FD_192421 | JGI IMG/M metagenome (GOLD analysis project Ga0247844, IMG submission 192421) | Freshwater microbial communities from meromictic Lake La Cruz, Castile-La Mancha, Spain - LaCruzMarch201714.5m_1 | ecosystem: Environmental > Aquatic > Freshwater > Lake | place: Spain: Castile-La...
TTATCATCGGTGTCGTTACCCGCCTCGTTGTCGTTGCCCTCGTTGTCCTTGTTATCCTCGTCCTCGTTGTCGTTGCCCTCGTTGTCGTTGCCCTCGTTGTCGTTGCCCTCGTTGTCGTTGCCCTCGTTGTCGTTGCCCTCGTTGTCGTTGCCCTCGTTGTCGTTGCCCTCGTTGTCGTTACCCGCCTCGTTGTTCTCGTTACCGTTACCCTCATTATCCTCGGTGTTGTCATTCTCGTTACGCTCGTCGTCATCCTCGTCCTCAAAAGAATCTTTCTTTCCAAATGAAGTCATTTCCTTCCATACTGGAATTTTAGTTGATTCTCCTAACTCTGAATGAGTTAAACTTCTATTTAGTGCATTTTCTACATCATTTTTTTTGTCGGAGTAATTATCTTGTGAGTTGGACTCGTATTTCTCGTAAGTATCTTGAGAGTAATTATCTTGGGAGTAATTATCATCAAAATCTTCATTTGAATAACATTCACTTTCATCCTGTTCGCTTAAATACAGATCTTCTGCGTCGGAAAGTGGATGATTCAAAAATTCTGGCTCAGTTATCAACAATTTTATAGATTTTGCAGCACTTTGCTTTGATAATTTTTTCTTTTTATTTACCCCCCACGAACGAATAGACCTACCACGTCCATTATTACATACTAATTCGCATGTCCATAATCCTGCATTGTTCTTAAAAATATATTCATGAGAAATATGTTTGTTTCTCGAAAGAACTTCATTTACATAGGTGACACTTGTCGACGGAGTACGGTGAGAGAGAAGTCTGCTAACAGCTCTTTGCATCTCCTTAAGAGAATTGGTTGGTAAATCTTCTAGTTTGAGAGAGATGGACATTTAGGTTTTATTGTAGATAATAATACATGTAAATATTTATATGTATTATTATCTCTTATTCCACTTTTTTACTTTTTATTACTTGTCTTTTTAAAGCTTCTTGTCTCTGACTTTTTAAATAGCATAAAGAGTAATTAAATTATCAACACCGGGAGGAAAATTTGTTAAAATACTCATTATTTTATTTTTGTATCGAAATAAAGTTCTCTCTAAAATTATTAAGACAACACATCTAAGAAGTCTTGGCATTCTCTCTTGTGAAATATACTCTTTAATTCTTGAATTTATTCTGGGGGTTAACACGATTCTCTCTGATAAATATATGAAAATATTTACCCACCCTGTCATCTCTTCCCTTGTATAACAGTCAAATATTTTTTTCAATGAAATGAGTAAAAAGAATTCTCCTGGAGTCTTGTACATCTTTTTATTTTTTATGATAGAATATTCCTTTTCTAGATCAATCATTTCGAATTTTTTGGAAAGGATTAATCTCATAATCTGAATGGAACTTCTATTTCCGTGACTAAACATGTATTCAATTGGACTAAATTCGAATAATTCTGTATTTCTTACGAGGTTCATTTTATTTCTTAGAATAGTGAGAGGTGAATGTGTTTGGGAAGACATTTTATTTAGAGTTATTTAGACTTATTTAGAGTGATAGAAAGGTAAATGGATGAACTAACAAATTGAAAACGAGAGGTGAAAAAGACTGCTAATTTCTAAATATATTCATTTTTTGTCACTCGTTTTTGACGAAACATACTAAATCAGGATCAGTGTCGTAAGCCAACTTAACAATCCATGCAATAGATATTTTCTCAAACTTCTCTCTATCTATTGCGTATTCGAAAGCCATTTTTTTTCCAAAGATTCTATAAGGATTATACCCCTTCGACACAAGAATAGAAAACTTTTCGGCAGAGTTTGAAATAGCTGCATCTCTCAACAAGGTATTTATTCTACCTTCACCCTTTTCATTCCCTACAAGATATTCAGAGAGAGACTTATATACGTGAGAAATAGATGAAATAGATGAAGAAGATGAAATAGATGAAGAAGACATTTTTGAGTAAAGAGGAGACGATTGAGAGGAGACGATTGAGAGGTGTTAAACAATATATTTTAAATTTCAATTTTTCATTAATTGATTCCTCTTGATTCATGTTGATGTATGGTATATTACGAATTATATAAACTTATACTATACTATACTTCAATTAAATTTTTGATAAAAAATAAGTGTACACAACGCACACGTCAACTGCTAATCCAAAAATGCTCATTGCTAAAATAATCAATAAGAAATTATAATCACCAGACCCTTTAGAGAAAATCTCTTTTCTTCTTAATCTCTCAAGAAAAATCAATAACAAGATAAAAAATCCTACTCCGAGAATATCAAAATGTTGAGGAAGAATATTCATTTATTAAAGAGGATATTTAATTTTAAACAATACTAATTAACAATAAATTTCCCCAATACATCATATTTTATGTTGTTTAAGATTCTTAGGTTTTCAAATGACAAAAACAATAAATTATAAAGATAAAATTAACTTAATAAATAAACCAGAACCTGAAACGAAAGTTAACACCAAACCTAAATAAAATTCAATCACTTTGTAATAGTTTTTTCACCTTTGGACATTTAAAACTCCGAATAAAAAAGAGGTTTAAAATCTATTTATATTTCTAACCTTAAATATTCTTCTTGTATGTGTTAATAATCATTTTGTAGTTATATTTTGTTCCTAAAACCACTGAAAATACCCAGTAACCTTTTACGCTGTTACCTTAAATATTTATACATCTTCATCTTCGATGATAACAAGAGGTTTTTTGACTTTTTTCTTGATAATAATTTTGGTCTTTGGTTTTGGTTCAATAATTACTTCTTCTTCAACAGATACTATTTCATTTTGAACTTCGTCAATAGGTTCAACATTTACTGAACTTGTATCACTTTGTTCTTCTGTTTTAACCTGTGCTTTTACAATACCTGTAATAAATTGTTGTGCTTGTTTTTTATTATTTTCAATCTCTTTTTCTAATTGTTTAATGAGTGTATCATTATATTCACAATACTCAACAATTTCTTTTTGGCGTTCAAGTGATGGGATTGGGATTTTTAAATTTTCAAGCGTTCCTTTTGTTATATTTGGTATTCCAACACCAGTTTTTAGTTTATCTAATTTTTGATTATTTGATAGTATATAATAAACATATTTCATCAAACATTTATCTTTAATATCAATCACAAATATATGGTCTGATGGAAAGAACTTTCCTTTTGTTAAGAAACAATTACCAATTGTTCCATTTCGTGCGGTCAATATATAATAACCATCATATAAATATTCATCTGTATAACCAGTAATTGAACCAGTACCATAATATGGATATAATGTTCCTGTTTTATTATCAGTTGGTTTATTTTTACCAGTTTTTATGAATTCACAAACTTCTCCAAGTGTTTTCACCACATTCTCACCAAATATTTTTTGATTACTCAAACAAAACTTGTTCAATTGCTTCAATTCTGCAATTTTCTCATTACTTGTTTTGTTTGCCTTTTCGTATATGAAATCTAAATATTTTACGATTTCTTGTTGGCGTTCAAGTGATGGGATTGGGATTTTTATATTACTAATGTATTCTTTTGAAATATGTTGTAATCCTACACCTACAAAACCTTTTTGTAATACTTCAATATTAATTGAAAGATAATAATATACATATTTTACTAATTTCCCTGAATTAATTTTAATTACAAAATTATCAGTAGAACAAGAAAACTTACTACTATATTTAATATTAGCATTTCCACCTGTTCCTATAATTAAACATTCATCTTCGTAATCATATTCATCACAATATTTACTACAAGTTTGAGATGATGTATAAAATGGATATTGACCTTGTTTTTCACCATAAGATGCTTGTCTTTTACTTTTTGGTAAGAACTTACAGACTTCTCCAAGTGTTTTTACAACAACACCTTCTTCATATTGTTCTTCTTCTGTTTCATCTTTCATATATTCTGCATAATTAAGTGAATATGAATTACTCGCAATTTTTTCAATAGGAACTTCAACCAATAGATTTTTTACATCTTCATAAGGGTTGTAATCATAAAACTTAAGTTTGGTTGTTTGATGTGTTTTTGAAAACTTGTAATCTCTACCTGTTTCTTTTTGAGTTTTGGATACTTTTATTTTGGTTTCCAAAACATCAGTTCCTTCTCTCTTTTTCACAAAATAAAACACACAAGTTTTAATGGATGTGTATGTAAATATACCTGATGGTAGATATATAATTTCTTTCAAATCACAAGTTTTTATAAGATATTCTCTAATCGCAACTAATGTGGTATTTGTTTTTGAAAATAAATCTTGTCCGTCAGGTAATACAACCGCGCATTTACCATTAATCTTCAACATATAAATAATTGCTTGAATAAATAAGGAAACAGCATTATCTGTTTTGATAGGAACATATTCTTTTTTCAATGGACTTTGAAAATCATCATATTTTAATCCTTTAATTCCAAATGGTGGATTTGCAAGAATATTATCAAATTTTCTTGTTATAGGAACACGAATACTATCACCTCTGTCTAATTTTTCAAACATATGACCTGATGAGATTAACATATTTGAAACCGCCAATTGATATGTATCAGGCTCTAATTCTTTACCATATAATCCTTCGGTTTTGATAAAATCCCAATCAGGTTTAATATTTTTAGAAGTTGCTTGTTGTAAAATGTATTGTAAATAGGTAATCAAGAAACCTCCAGTTCCCATAGTAGGGTCTCCGCAAGTATCTATTTTTCCGTCAGGATGTATTTGTGGATTGATTAATTTAACCATCATTTTCTTGACTAATGGTTGAGTAAAGAATTGTCCCAACACTTTACCTGTCATAATATCTTGAATAACTTCCTCATATGCATTACCCAAAACATCATATTCTGTTTGAGATAAGTCAAGTGAGTTTAATTTATCAATTAATTTTTTATAGGTTGATTTGTGTTGAATATCAAACCCTTTGCCCTTCAAGAATATGTTTTTTGTAGTAGGATGATTTGATAAAATATCATCCCATAAATATTTCATATTTACAGGAATATTATCCTCTTTTTCATTTGACAGATTACTAAAACGAACAATTTCTAATAATTTATTTTTATGTTTTTCAATCATTTCATCTTCAATATGACTAAAATCATATTCATAATCATCAATATTTATTTCACCCCCAAAATGTGGTTCAAGTAATTTTAATATCAATAAATAAGACAAATTTCTTAATGCTTTCTCACCAGTTAAACCTTCATTATCTCTCAATATATTTAAACAACTTTTGAATACACTAATAAGTGTTGTTTTATTATCCATTTTAACTTCTTTTGTTTGACTAATTTGTTGCATTTCAGTTAATGTTATACAAGGTGCTTTCTTATTTTGGTGTCTTGTGAAATCAATTTTTTGATTAAAGACCTTTTTACACAAATCGCAGGAATATTGTTTTGACATTGTCATATATAATAGTATAAGATATTATTTCTTTATAATAAAATAAAACAATTTTTTATTCTATTATAAAGAAAAGGATTTTTTCCTTAATTATTCCTAAATATTTACAAAATAACACCCATTTTCTTTTTCTTATTTGTTATAGTAATTAAATCTCTCAAATCCTTTACATTGTAGTATTCAACCCATAAACCATTTGGAGGAAATAATACATCTATTTTACATAATTCATTACTTACAATTGATAAGTCCAAATAATGTTTTTTTATTTCAGGATGTAACAATAAATACTCACCTAGTTTATTTTTACAGGTTTCCAAATCATAATATATTCGTTCAATACTTAAATATTCTATCCAGTTTGTAAATTGTCCTTCGAATACTATTTCAGGTTCTTTGGATAATCTATTATCTCTTTCACATAATTCAAAATATTCTTCTTTGCTTTTTATATTTTTACTTAATATTATTTTTCTTGCTTTTTCATAACTTGTTCCAAGAGTTGTGCGTTTTATTGTTTTTAACCTTAATTTTGTAGTTAATTCATCGTCGTATTCACCAAACTCATCAACCATCTCCCTTTCTTCTTTTTCTCTTTTTTTAGGTTTTTGTTTTTCAATGTCAATTCTAAACACCTTAATTTTTTGAGTAATGGTTTCATCTTCCAAACCTATTTGATAAATAACTTCTCTTACCTTTTTCAAATCAGGATTTTCATTATTTTTTAACCAGTCATCTCTATTCAAAATTGGTAAAATGATTTTGGTTTTTTTACTTGTATCCTTTTTATTTTTTCTACTTGCTCTTAATGCGGATTGAACTATACGGATATTTGATGTCATATTTTCAGCAAATACAACACCATCCAATAATGGAAAGTCCCATCCTTCACCCAAACAATAGACACAAGTAATTATTCCAAACTTCGTCTTTTCAAAATTATTAATTATTTCTTTTTGGTCTTTTGATTTCATTTCACTATGGTAATTTGAATAATATAAATCAGGTATATCAAAGTAATTATCGTCTAACAGCATTTTTATATATTGAATTAATTTCAAGGAATTATCCTTGTTATTTGAATATATCAATAAATGATGCGAATGTCCGTCAAATATGCTTTTCAAAGATGCAAACGCACTCAAAAACAACCTCTTATCATTTTCTTCTATAATATGAAATCTTGATAATTGTTGTTCTAATTGTTCTTCATTTGTAATAATGGTTTGAATAACATAATCACAAATAATACTTGCGGTAATCGCCCATAGCAAACATTTTCTATCAATTATTTCTCCAAAATATTCAACATTATCATTTGAAACAACTATGTCTTCTTCTCTTTCATTTTCTTCTCTTTCTAATAATTTTAAAGTTGCTGTTAATGATAATTGTTTTTCTGATTTTATTTTTAACATATTTATATAGGTTTTTCGTTCTTCCTCCATAATATTAAATGATGTTAAATGATGCACTTCATCATTAATTTTCATACCAAATACAAACCTTGTACGTTGTGTTGCTGTATATACTTTATGCGCGGATGAATATGTAGTTATTATAATACACTTTTTTTGATTATTTTCTAAAAATCTCATTATATTTTCAATATCTACTCCACCTGAAACAATTAAATACGGAACACTTTGAAACAAAACACAAATAACTTCTTCCCATTGTTTCAATAATAATTTATTTGGAACACCAATAAGAATAGTATTTGAATTAAGTTCTTGTGTAATCCATAATGAAATTAGAGTTTTTCCTACTCCGCACATTAATACAAGCATACCTTTATCGTATTGTTGAAAATGTATAACTGACTTTCCAATAATAATAGTTTGGTCGTTTCTTGGTACGTAGGAAACAATTTGTTTATTTGTTCTGTTGGATTTTAGTATATGAATTAATGATTGAATATTTATTTTTTTGATTGTTTTTCTTACTCTGTTACATCTTACCAAATCATTAATTTCTTGTTTGGATAATTTTTTATATTTAATTCCAAGTGTAATTAGGTAAGGTTCAATAAGAGTAATGATTTTTTTATTGTAAAATTCAGTTCCGGCATCATATTTAACATTTAATTCACGAAACTCATTTTGTAATAAGCGTTCAACAATTCTTATTTTTTCAATACAAACTTCAAACACCTCCTCAAAATATCCTCTCTTAATCTCACCAGTAGCATATTGTGTATCCCTTTCAGGAATATTATTTGCTTTACCCATTTTACACACATCATCAACATCATATGATGGATGATTTCTAATATAAATATATCCGTTAGTAGAGTTCATTTTGATAAGTTCATATAAGTTATGTAATAATAAATTAATGAAAAATTATAATCAATTTTTCATTATATTCTTTCCCTATTAATTTCGTATTTGTCAACATATCTTTACGAAATAATTGATTAATAAATACACTTTCTTCGTCTTCAAATATCAACACAACCTTTTTACTCTTTCTCTTAAGGGTAGATTTAACCCTTTTTGTTTTCTTGATATTCGTTTGAAATCTACACATCTAAGTATTGTAGTATATTGTACTTATTTAATGTTTTATACGACGAGTTCTGCTTAGTATATTAATATATTGTAAGAATATATTAATATACGAATTTGACGACTATTTACTCACTCCATCAATAAATAGTTTAACCTTGAAAGCTTGCATTTGACAAATCACATCTGACAAATCATCGGACTTTCCCTTATTCTCCACAAATATCTGACTCATCGTTTCGATATCATTTCTACAAGAGAGAATACGAGAGGCTTCGTCGCATGCCCATTTTTTTCGCTGGGGTTTAGTCATCTTTCCTATTTTCCCCTTTTTATCTCCCAATTTTTTAGGAGCTCCAAGAACACGTGTCTTGTTCTTTGACGGAAAGATTATAATCTCTTTTGTATCAAGATATGTAAAAGTAAACCATGACACACAGTGTTGTTCAATACGTTGAGCCATTGGATTGTTTCTCATTTGTTGTTCTATTATAATAAAATCACATTTATCAATTAAATGACTATGTCGATCTAGATAGTCTGTAAGATTAATAAAAATATCTAATCTGAACTTAACTCCCTTTTTATCAGATAAATCTGATTTATCTAAAAAGATTTTTTTACCGTTTTCGTAAACGGATTTTAGAATTTCATCTTTAAAACGAATGGTAGCCTCACCGTTTTCGTTATAACGAGAGTTTTTTGGGACAGATACTAAACCTTTTAAAAGAGTTGAATTAAACTCTTCAATGTAAAAAGCCATATTGTGAACACCAATATCAATTGAAAGTCCTCGCATCCTTTATTTACTTTAAACGGGATTCTTTAAAGATTAATTAAATAAACCTTGTGACGACTTCATTATTCTGACAAAAATAAGTCATTGTTTTTCCTGGTCGATTTCTCTTTCTCTCCTCTTCTGTCAGGTTTTGTTCTCGTGAACAGAATACGTCTCGTAATCTCTCTATATCAAGATGTGGAAGAATAGCTGTTCCTTCCCATTCCTTCTTTTTTCCGTCAAGATCAATCTTAAAGTCTCTGGGATAAAAATCAGAAATAGGTGAGGATTCACTTACAACCAAATCTCTTAAACATTCAGGAAGAAGATTTACACTACCAGGAGGCATTACAGCCAATAATTGTTCAAATGACGAGAGAGGAGAATGTTTCTCAAACTTCATCTCTCCATTAAAATGATTTATTGATGCAGCCATATCACAAAAAAGAGGAGAGTTATGAAAAGGATATGAATAAAACCAGTCTGGAATTCCATCAATATAATATCTGATTACAAAAAGCATTCCCTTAAAGTATTCGTTACAAACATCTTTAGGATTCGTATCCTGTAATTTTCGTTTATAAAACTCCCTTCTAAAACTTTCAAAATCAAGAATACAAGTTTGGGTTGAACCACCCGCGTAATTCTCTTTCACACACTCCAATAACAAGAGGTCTGGAAAATCTAATGTCTTGTCTTGTGATTTTTTTAAAAGCCTCTCTGGTTCGTTAGAAGCCAACGCAAAAAATAAGTGATGAAGAGACTCGTTATTCAATGATAACTCTCCTGATTTATTTCTATAAACAAGATGACCGTGACGAGAGGCTACTCTAGGATAAATATCCATCAAAATATCTAATCCCTCGTGAGAAATTTCAAGAGATGGAATGTGTGGTAGAAAGTCATTTCCAAGCATAAAACCCATGAGAATAAAGTCGTAGATTAGCTGAGTGGGGGTGAATTTTTTTTCAGTCGATCCCCATCTAAACTTGTCAACAATAACACTTCTGAAAATATTTACATCAACTACAAAATACTTACAATCAATATGACTGTAGATATTTTCTCTAATAATATAAATTTGAGGATTCTCTAGAGAGAGTGTCAACATAAGAAGATCAGCATCTGGGGAATCAACGCAAAAACTTTCCGATTTATTTCGTTTCATCATATCGATAATTTTGTGTTCCCCTTCTCCTGGAACTTTTTCATTTGAAAACACTACTTCCAAGTGTTTCCATTCCTGATTCGTTGAGAGTTGTCGTTGAATATTTACATGAACATATTTCGAAAGATTATTCATAAACTCACTTCCTGTTGTGATTGAGTTTGAATCAAACTCTTGAGATGGATCACGTGATTTAGAAGAGATGAATCGCCGTTGCCGTTGCTGTGACTGTTTTGAAACTCCTGCTACTCCATCTGTAGCAAAAATAAATCGTTTGCGAGGATTAACAATTCTTCTCAACTCATCAGTTTTCACACATAGTCGGGAAAAGATTTGTTTTTGATGAGGAGATGGAGGTTTACGTGAGTGTTTATGAAGAAGACTCGTTTTTTGTTGTGAGTCTTTATTTCCATATCCATACGCCTTTTGACACACAGGATGAATAATAGCGTTATTATCAAGAGCGTAACAGTCTACCTCGATTCCTAAATCTTGAAATGTCTGGTCTTGCTTTAGTTTGAGGAGACATTGAGGAAAATTTGCCTGAAGCCAGAAAAAGAGTCTTGGAATTCCCATTTGTGAAGTTGAAAACGAAGAAGTTGAAAACGAAGAAGTTGAAAACGAAGAAGTTGAAAACGAAGAAGTTGAAAACGAAGAAGTTGAAAACGAAGAAGTTGAAAACGAAGAAGTTGAAAACGAAG
>Ga0247844_1009058_pt1 | contig 10553 bp, 11 predicted proteins | sample LaCtaG_FD_192421 | JGI IMG/M metagenome (GOLD analysis project Ga0247844, IMG submission 192421) | Freshwater microbial communities from meromictic Lake La Cruz, Castile-La Mancha, Spain - LaCruzMarch201714.5m_1 | ecosystem: Environmental > Aquatic > Freshwater > Lake | place: Spain: Castile-La...
TGCGCTTCTCTCAATATCCCGATAATTTGCTCTTCACTAAATCGACTTCTTTTCATTTTGTTCTGCTCCCTTTTCTTTGAGCAGAACTCCACTTTTGTCACGTCCACTTTTTGGGGGGCAGGTCAGTTCCGCGACAACGGTGATAGAGTTCGATCACAATGAAATCTGTGGATGTTGCAATCATCGGGGGCGGGAGCGCAGGCTATGCTGCTGCTCGAACTGCAGTCAGCGAGGGGCTCGAAACTCTCGTCATCGAAGGGGGAAGGGAAATGGGTGGCCTTTGCATTTTGCGGGGATGTATGCCGAGCAAGGCGCTGATCGAGTCGGCGAACCGGTTCCGGACCTTGCAGCGCGCGGAGGAGTTCGGACTGCGGGCGTCGGCTATAGCAGCGAAGGCAGATGAGATAGTCGCACGCAAGGACCAGTTGATTCGAGAGTTCGCTGATTATCGCCGGGAGCAGCTCGAGGATGGAAGGTTTGAACTGATTCGCGGGACGGCTACGTTTGTAAACAACAACGAGGTGGAGGTTCGGCATTTCGATGGCACGAGGGAATCCGTCTATGCCAAAGCATTTGTGATCGCAACGGGATCGGTAATTCAGGTTCCGAATATCCCCGGGCTCGCGGAGATCGATTTCATCACAAGCGACGAGGCGTTAGGTTTGAAATCGATACCGGCTTCGATGATCGTGCTAGGCGCCGGTCCGGTTGCATTGGAGATGGCGCACTATTTTTCGACGATTGGTGTGAAGGTTTCGGTGATTCAGAGGAGCGATCAGGTTTTGAAGGGTGTTGATCCTGATGTGGCGAAAGTTGTCGAATCGGCATTTCGGGATCGCGGAGTCGAGGTGTTTACAAACACTCAAATTTTAGGCATCAGGCAGGAGGGTGGGACCGGGGAAAAAGTGGTCCAGTTTGTCCATAGGGATCGGGAGATCGTTTTGGAGGCGGACGTTGTCCTCAATGCCCTCGGCCGATCGCCCAACATAATTGGTCTGGGTCTCGACAAAATTGGTGTGGAGACGCTGAATGGTCGAATCAGAACGACGGAGACGATGCAGACTTCAGTGAGCAATGTCTTTGCGGCCGGCGATGTCTGCGGACCATACGAGGTGGTGCATGAGGCAATTGCTCAAGGTGAAACGGCATCGCGGAATATTGCGCGGATTCTTGGAAAACGGAGCGACGCGAAGTTGGAAATGATGAATTATCGGCTAAAGCTTTTTGCCGTATTCACAGACCCCGAAGTCGGTGTTGTCGGAATGAGCGAAGAGGAAGCCAAGAAGGCTCGGATTGAGGTTGTGGCTGCTACGTACCCATTCATCGATCACGGGAAGTCGCTCGTCATGGGTGAAACACACGGTTTTGTAAAGTTGATCATGGATGTGAAGTCCGGTGAAATTTGCGGCGGCGCGGTTGTGGGACCCCACGCAAGCGAACTAATCCACGAAGTGGTCGTAGCAATGGCGTTCCGCGCGACACCGGCCCAGTTCGCCCGAATCCCACACTATCACCCGACGTTAAGTGAGATCTGGTCATATCCTGCCGAGGAGCTCGCAGGTTATACGATATGATCTGTGTATAGATCGGATGGTCTTCGGTTTGTTTTGGAATGCTTGTTTGACTCGGGGAGCAGGTGAGACTAGGATGCAAACCAAATGAAGACTTCTCTCCCATCCCTCGCAGTTTTAACAGGCATCGTGTTACTCACCGGGTGCGAACCGAAATCAGAACCGGAGCCGACGCCAGTTCCCACACCGACACCTAGCGCCGCAAGCCAGACCGAGGCGACGTTGAAGGAAGCCGCAGAGACGCTCAAAGAGACAGCGGTTCTGGCGACCGAACTGGCCGCGGAAACTGGCAAGGAGGCCGCCGAGGCAGCGAAAGATGCTTTGGTGGAAGCAGCGCCGGTTTTCGAAGAAGGGGCTCGCGATGCCTTGGACAAGCTCAAGGACTTTTCTGAGGAAGTAAAGCAGCGTGTAGAAGCGAAGAAGGCCGAACCAACCCCAATCCCACCGCAACACCAATAGGCGCGTCGATTGGCAGATAGAAGTGTCTATCGATATTTATTGTATATGGAACTTCGGCATCTGCGGTATTTTCTAGCTGTAGCGGAGTCTTTGAATTTCACAGTGGCCGCCAAGAAGCTTGGTATCGCACAACCGCCACTCAGCACGCAAATCAAGCAACTCGAAAGTCAACTAGGACAGCCGTTATTTCATAGGAGCAGCCGGAAGGTAATTCTCACAGAAGCGGGTTTAGTTTTCTCACGCGAAGCGGCAACCATCCTGCAGCAAGCGGACACATTGACTGCAAAGATGGCTGACCTTCGCGACGGACGGAGCGCGGGGTTGACGATTCGGATTGATTCCGATCTAGCCAGCTTTCAGATAGCCAAACAGCTTCGGAAGTTTACAAAAAAACACCGAGGTATCCGATGTGAAATTCAGTTCTCCAATCGTGGCTTCGGGGAATTCCATCGACAGGTGGACGTCATGATCGCAGATCGCTCGGAAATGCCCGAGTGGCCGGCGCTCGATTTGGGCGCGAGTCCACTGTATCTAGCGGTTTCGAAAAAGCATCGTTTAGCAGATCGCGAATTCGTCGACGTCGAGGATCTGGTCGGTGAACATCTACTGAGGAGCCCGATAGGCTCTGAGACGCTAGCGGAGAGAAAGCTGCTTTCGGGCGGTTCCGACGCTGTAAGCCGTCTGGCGGGCGAGTGGGTTGGAGGGGGACTACACGAGCGGTTATGGCGAGCAGAAGCGGGTCTAGGGACAGCGGTGATCAGCCAAGAGGATGCTAACCCGTCGGGCGTAACGGCCGTCAGATTTTCACCAGAAGCCGGTGCTTTGGAGCCGATGCTCGCTTATCGCGATGAATGTGGCCACGGTGGTGTCGCAGCGCTAGTTGCGCACTTTACAGAGAGCTCGTCTGGGTAAACTCACCGCGCTCGATCCAAATCGAAAGCAAGGCAAGATCCGCAGGAGTAACTCCGCTGATCCGTGATGCTTGGCCGAGCGTCTCAGGACGAATTCGACTCAATTTCTGGATCGCTTCAAGGCGCAGGCCGTTCATATTCTGATAGTCTATACTCGCAGGGATACGTTTTGATTCTTGGCGAGACGCCTTTGCCACTTGTTGGGCTTGTCGGTCCACGTAACCCGCATACTTTAAATCGGTTTCGACGAGGCTCCAGATTGTATCCGGGAAAGCAGAACGGATTTCACAGGGCAGATTTTCAAAACTCACCGCGGGGCGCTTAAGCCAAAGCTCAAGGGAAACGTCGTCCAATCGCGTCTTCTTCGCAAAGGCTCGCAGTGACTCGGTTTGGTGGAGCTTGTCGGCGAAGGAGGTTGCTCGCACCGAATCAGCCAACCCCAACTCGATAGCTCTGGGCGTCAAGCGCATGTCTGCATTGTCCTGGCGCAGTAAAAGCCGGTATTCGGCGCGGCTGGTGAACATACGATAAGGCTCCGGTGTGCCGTTGGTGACAAGATCGTCTATCAATACACCGATGTAGGCCTCTGAACGCGAAAGAATGAGAGCCGGTCTGCCTAGCAGACTCAGCGCAGCATTGGCTCCAGCAATCAGCCCTTGCGCAGCAGCTTCTTCATATCCGGACGTCCCGTTGATCTGGCCAGCAAAAAACAGGTTTGGAACGCGCTTGGTTTCCAGTGTCCGGTGAAGTTGGGTCGGAGGACAGTAATCATACTCGACCGCATATCCGGGTCGCAGCATTTCGGCATTCTCCAATCCTTGAATCGATCGAATGAATTGATATTGCACTTCAAAAGGCAAGCTGGTGGAGATCCCATTGACGTAGATCTCGTCGGAGTGGCGGCCCTCGGGTTCTAGGAAAAGCTGATGGCTTTCCTTATGGGCAAACCGAACGACCTTATCCTCGATGGATGGACAGTAGCGGGGGCCGGTTCCCTCGATGATTCCTGAATACATCGGTGACTTATCGAGGTTTGCTTGGATGATTTCATGCGTCCGAGCGTTTGTATGTGTGATCCAGCAAGGAGTTTGTTCCACGTGGAACACGCCGTCCTGAGGTGCGTTCAGTGTAAAAAGGTCATCGGGCGACTTTTCAGTCGCATCCGAAAGAAAACTGAAGAGCGCGAGCGGAACCTCACCGTCTTGGCGGTCGCAGCGTGAAAAATCAATGCTTCCGGCCAGCAGCCGACAAGGCGTCCCTGTTTTGAAGCGCCCAAGCTCGAAGCCCAAATCCTTCAGGGAGTCGCTGATAGTAGAAACCGAATCCCCCATTCGTCCGCCGCTCTGGTTTCGCAGCCCTACATGGAGGAGGCCCCGCATGAAGGTGCCAGTCGTGATGATGACCCGCTTGGCCCGGAAGGCGACGCCGAACTGGGTCTCGACTCCGCATGCACCGGACTCGTCGACTAAGATCTTTAACACATTGGCTTGCTTAAGATCCAAATTAGGCTGGCGCTCAAGTGTCACCTTGGCGCGGAACTGATACGCCTTTTTGTCACATTGCGCTCTAGGCGCCCGCACACTGGGACCCTTCTTCGCATTGAGCATACGGAACTGGATGGCAGTCGCATCGGTGTTCAGACCCATAAATCCACCCAACGCATCAATTTCTCGGACCATATGGCCCTTTGCCAAGCCTCCGATTGCTGGATTGCATGACATCTGACCAACAGTATCCGCATTCTGAGTCAAAACCAGCGTGCTCACCCCAAATCGTGCGGCGGCAAGCCCGGCCTCAATCCCGGCATGCCCAGCACCCACCACAATCACGTCGTAGAGTTTAGGATAAATGAAATCTGCCATGACCCCTAAACTAGAACATGGAAATTCGATTTGGGGAATGGAAATGATCGATCGATTCAATCACAAAGACGCAAAACGTTCCACGTGGAACAAATCAGGCCATTGAACTCCGTAAAACCGAATACTCAACCGAGGATGCCCGTGGAGGCCCTCGGGAGGAGCTCGCCGAGGCTCAGCTCCGCGCGGTCGCCAGTTAGATTGGCAGACACGATGCGCAAGTTGGGAGCAAACTCAGCCAGCACTTGTCGGCAAGCCCCGCACGGGCTCACGGGCTCCTCCGAGTCCGATACGATGGCAATGCAGGTAAAAGTGCGTGAACCCGCCGCAATTGCAGCGCCCAAAGCGACGCGCTCTGCGCAGATCGTTAATCCAAAACTGATGTTCTCGACATTACAGCCAACGAAAACCTTGCCATCGGAGTCGAGAAGCGCCGCACCAACAGCGAAGTTGGAGTACGGGCTATAAGCCTGCTTGCGAGCCTCAAAAGCAAAAGAAACTAAGCAGTTATCATCCATGGGGATCGTTTGCAAAAATCGATGCAGCTTCTCAAATTGATTCTATCTCGTTCTACGCTAACAGGTTATTACGTCTCAACACCAGACCAACATGGCTATTTGCTACCGGGTTTAATCGCAGGTATGCCCTCTAGGTCTGGTGGAATTTGATCGGGCGGGAATGTCTCGGGTGTCATTTGTACGAGGCTCACGAACGGACAGCCGAAATCCGGGAGATTGCCGCCACTCCGATCCACGATACTGCCCGCCGCCACGACGATCCCACCGTGGGCGCGTACGATATCGATCGTTTCTTGGACGCGTCCGCCGCGGGTCACGACATCCTCCGCCACTAAAAACCGCTCTCCCGGCGTAATGACGAATCCCCGTCGCAGCACGAGCCCGCCCAGACCATCTTTTTCTGCGAAAATATGGCGTTTGCCGAGATGCCTAGCGACTTCCTGACCGACGATGATTCCACCCACGGCCGGAGAGATCACTGAGGAGGCTTCGTACGAGCCGAGCATTCCTGCTAACTCCCCGGAGACGCGAGCGGCGATCGGGGCGTCTTGAAGCAGCAGGGCGCACTGGAAAAACTCGCGGCTATGAAGCCCGCTCCGCAGCACAAAATGCCCATGAAGGAGAGCTCCAGTTTGCCGAAAAAGATCGAGGATGGATGGATTCATACGGGAAGGATCAATTTATCAGAGTTAGTCGGGTCAGCTATTTCGTGCAAAGGAAGCGGACACCATCCGCCTGCCGTTTTAGGAACTCGGTAGCCAGTGCGGAATAGGCCGCAGCGCCGGGGCCACTAGGGTCGTGTTCGAAAATCGTGCGTCCAAAACTAGGTGCCTCTCCGAAACGGACGGACCGTGGGATGACTGTATCAAATGCAACCTCCTGAAAATGATTGCGCACGTCGGCGACAACGGCGGCATTTAGATTTGTTCGCGTGTCGAACATCGTCAGAACCATTCCGGCGATCGACAACCCCGGGTTCGCGGTTTCCTGAAGGTCGCCAAGAACACGCATGAGGGTAGATAGCCCCTCGAGCGCGTAGTATTCGCATTGAATCGGAATCAAGATTTCATCCGCTGCCACAATCGCATTGGTCATAGAAATCCCGAGCGATGGCGGGCAGTCAAGCAATGCGTAGTCGAAGGTATCGTCCTCGCGCAGTTTGGTGAGTGCGCGCCGGAGTTGGGTGAGGTGCGAATCCATGCGAGCGACTTCGACCTCGGAGCCGGCGAGGTCCAGATCGGCAGGAATGGCAAAGAGATTTTCGATGCGGGTGGGAAGCACCAGCTCCGACGCATCTTTTTCCCCAATGAGGGCATAATACAGGCTGTGGCCGCTGATATCGCCCAGTCCCATGGCACTGGTGGCATTGCCCTGCGAATCGAGATCAGCGAGCAGGACGCGACATCCTTGAGCGGCAAGGGCGGCAGCGAGATTGACGGTGGTGGTGGTCTTTCCCACCCCGCCTTTTTGGTTGGCGATGGCAATGGTTTTCATCAGTTCGAGGAGTAATAGTCGACGAGGCCTTGCACGACCGAGTCTACGTACTCGCGGTAAATGCTGGGCCGCATCTTGCCGCCCACTTTTCGCAATCCTTCATAGTCTCCCGCTTGGATCCGTGCAAATACTTCCCGGTTATTCATGACGTAGGGCTCTAAATAAACGACCGGCGAGTGAAAAAGCCGGTTCGCGAGGAGGTTTCGCGCCCAAATATACGGGCTTTTGCCGACTTTTATCGCGTTGCCGCCGATATATTCGTAAGGTGGAAGTTTTGTCGCGCTGGCCATCGAGCGGGCGATGCGCTCGGTGACGGCCAATTCCTCCGGGTATGCCCGCGAGAGCAGCTTCTGAAGCATGTTGAAACGTTGATCCTCGTAGCTCAATTCATCGGCGCTGAAAGAACCCGTGACCAAGAAGTGGAGGTGGTTCAGTTCGCTCAATGTCGGCTGCGCTTCATTTCCCCAGGCTTCTGCGTTGAAGTGCAGGCAGAGAACCAAGTCGGGTTTGATGGCAGTGTTGACAAGCTGCGCCCGGCGTCGGATCTCAGCCGCTCGATAAAACAAACGATCCGCCTCCTTTTGCAGGGACACCGGTGTGATATCCTGCTCTTTATCGATCAGGGAAAGCCGGGCCTCGGAGAGCAGTTGCTTCGGACGCATCGAGGTGACAGGGCTCGGTTTCGAGCGGGTCAGTGCGACGGTCGCCCCGAGCTTTTCGAGGCGGTCTTTCAACATGCGGGCGACGCGGAGGGTCATGTCCCCCTCGGTCACCGGCACCGAGTTGCCGATCTGGAACCACCGCTCCTCAACCTTTGCCCAATCACCCCCGATGTGCCCAGGGTCAAGGGCGATTTTTACCCCGTTCAGTGGCTTGCCGGGGGTAACATCTGGCAACTCAGCCTTGCCGCGCCAATACCGGCGCACGGGACTGGCCTGCTCGCGACTGGGCGCAAAACGCAGTGACCAGAACGTCTTTCCAGCCCCCGTCTTCACCAATGCCTGATCCGCCTCCACCCGGATCATGTCATTCCACGCACCACCGGGCGCATACACCTGATCCAGCAGGGCAACGAAATCCTCGCGCGTGATCGTTTCCTGAAACACATCAAGCGACTTCCAGTTCGGGCGCTCAGCGAGCGGGCCCAGGCGCGATGAGCTGCCTGCTAGCGCGGTGCCAACGGATCCCAGCGCAATCAGCAGGACTGCGGGAAAAAACCGAATCATTTGGAAAGAAGCCCTCAAAGTGGGAAAGTTGTATCGCACAATGCCGGTATGATGCGATAAAAACGGGGATGATTCGGATTCTTTTTCTGGGGGACATAGTCGGTGAGCCGGGACGCAAAGCCGTCATTTCTAAAATCCCGTTGCTACGCGAGGAACTCGGACTGGATTTCATCATCGCCAATGGCGAAAATGCAGCCGGCGGCCGCGGCATTACCCCGAAGATCGCAATCGATCTTCTCCGATGCGGGATAGCTGTGATCACGACGGGCGATCACGTATGGGATCAAAAGGAGCTGGCACCATGGATCTCAACGGAACCCCGGGTGCTGCGGCCCGCAAACTATCCTCCGGGAGCGCCAGGCGGCGGCAGCATTGTGTTGGAGACGGCCAAGGGGAAAATTGCCGTGCTCAACCTGCAGGGTCGCACATTTATGCCGTCCATCCTCGATAATCCCTTTCCCACAGCCGACGCGGAAGTCGAGCGGCTCCGGGAGGAAACAAATGTGATTTTTGTCGATATGCACGCCGAGACGACGAGTGAAAAAATCGCGATGGGCAGGCACTTGGACGGCCGCGTTTCTGCCGTAGTGGGCACGCACACGCATGTGCAAACGGCCGACGAGCGCATCTTTCCGGGCGGCACGGCCTTTCTTTGTGATGCCGGGATGTGCGGACCCGACGACTCGGTGCTCGGACGACAGGTCGATGCGATTTTGGCCAGATTTCAAAACAACATGCCGATTGCGTTTCCTGTGGCGCGCGGACCCGTGCGCCTATGCGGAATGCTGGTCGATATCGACGAATCGACCGGTCATGCCACCGAGGTTCGCCGCTTCACGGAGCTCGTGGATGTTGACATCTAGCGCCGCCCGGGCCGCTAAAGTAATTTGACACGGCGCGAATCTGGCGGAGAGATAGCTCCGCCTTATGCACAAAATTTCATCGAACCTCCTGCTCTGCGTCGCGTTCGCGGCCCTCTTTACCGGCTGCGCTTCTGTAAGCGTCACGGAGTCCCAGTTCCCTCCCGCCCCAACAAAGCTCACCACACCGCCGCAGATTTTCATTACCCCGTTCGCGTTTGCGCCAAACTCCCTCCGTGTGGACCGCGAGGGCGAAGCGCTTCGCACGTTTGAAAATGGGGTGTCTAAACAAATGGCCGATCGCCTCGCTCAGCGGCTCACAAAACACATCGCCCCGACAACTGTCGTTGATGGCGGCAGCCGGAATCCAACGCTGGACTCGTGGATCGTGGAAGGCGAGTTCACCAGGATCAACCAAGGCAGCCGCGCCCTGCGCTCGATCATCGGGTTTGGAGCCGGAAGCACGAAAATGGAATCCACAGCAAAAGTCTTTCGTGTCGGACCGTCCGACAAACGTGAATTCGTAGCCCTCATCAAAACCTCCGGTGGATCAAACGCCGAGCCTGGTGCCCTGCTCGGCGGAGCGTTTGGAGCAGGCCCACGTGGGATTCTCCGAGCGGCGACCAGCGGAGTCTCGGCCGACTCACGTCGCACGGCACGAATGATCACTGCAGCACTCTCCGAGCGCTTAGCCGCCGACGGAGCACCGCTCCCAGCACCCCCGCTCCGTGCCAAACGCCCCCGCGAGGTCCCGCCAGCTCAACCAATCGACTGAACAGGCGGTGACCAATCCAACGGGACGGCTTCGAGAACGTCCCGCGGATTCAGAAGAAGATGCGGATGAGCCGTAGGGCGGCTACGCCTCGACGATGGTTTTGAAGCCACCGTATGCCATACGTCGATAGTCGAACGATGGGCTTTCCGGATTGCAGAAGTCGTGCATCCGAGGATCAGCCATCACCTTGGCATTCACAGTATCGCGATGCTCGCGGGATTCATAGACGATGTAGGCGAAAACAACGGTCTCGTCTTCCTTGGCTCCGGCGAGTTGCGGAAACGGAACCTGATCTTTCACGTCGAGATCATCGCCTACCGCCTCAATGTAATCGAGCGCTCCGTGTTCTCTCCAAAGCGCGCCGGCCTTGGCCGCGACTTCCCGATACTGCTCGATGTTGGTTGTTGGTAGGGGAATAACGAATCCATCAATGTATTTGCTCATGGTAAAAGTAGTGGTTCTCGCCAGCTACGTTATCCACCCATGGGCTTATGACAAGCACCACAAAACCGTCTAGTGTTGACACCCCCTAGAGCGCGGCACGGCGCTCCCCATCCAAGATCGAAAATCGTCATTCATCAGTTCTTCAGGACCTTGCCGCCTTCTTTCGCTTGAGATTATATTAGGAAGATGGGACTGACCCGAATGGCGGTAAGGAAAGGAGGATTTAGGATGATTTGCGGTTGGGACGATTGCGGTGGGGCAGGTTACCCATTTGGGAGCGAGGTTTGGTGAGAAGTTGGTAATTTTTTAGTCTTCGTTTTTTTGTGCGGGGTTGGGAGCGACCCGGACGTTCGGGAAGCAGATCGCGGGCGATGAGAGTGAGCATTTCGTCAATGAGACGCTTTTGTTTGCGAGGAGAGTTGGCGGCGGCGTGGAT
>Ga0247844_1009059_pt1 | contig 10552 bp, 20 predicted proteins | sample LaCtaG_FD_192421 | JGI IMG/M metagenome (GOLD analysis project Ga0247844, IMG submission 192421) | Freshwater microbial communities from meromictic Lake La Cruz, Castile-La Mancha, Spain - LaCruzMarch201714.5m_1 | ecosystem: Environmental > Aquatic > Freshwater > Lake | place: Spain: Castile-La...
CAAGTGGCGGATGAGGAGCAGCGGAACGCCCAGCAGAAAGCCTATGCAGAGGCACTCCTCGAACAAAACCGCGCCATGAAAAAGCGACTGGAGGATTTGCAGCAAGAAGCCGCCAAGGTGCCAGAACTCCAGCAGGAGGTGGAACGCCTCAAAAGCCAACCTGATTTCAGTCCGTCGCCGTCTCCGAGTCCCGCCGAATTCTCGAACGACGATGCCTTCTCCTTCGTTGAGCCGCCGCTCCCGGAGGAGGAGGGGATTTCTGACCCGTGCGAGATCGTCCTCTTTGCTGAAGATGATGAAGACAACCAAGCCTTCCTCATTTCCCAGATGCGCCTGAATGACGAATTCGCCGCCGAACTCGAATCCTTGGAGCGGCGCCGAAGGGAATCGCTTTTCCCCGCACCACTCCTCCGCCGCAAGCAATACGCATTTCTCACCAAAGACACTCTATGAAAACCACCAAACCAGCCAACGTCACAGTCACCCTCGATGAGGACACCTTTGCCACCTTCACGGAGGCATCAGAAATCGTCGAGAGAGCCGGGATCCGAGTCCCCACCAGTCAGCTTGTCCAGACCATGCTGAACGCGGAGATCCATCGCCTCAGCGCCCGAAAAATCGCTCAGCGCTTCCTGAAATCCGTCATCCAGCAAATCGGCGGGTTGCAGAACGGATCCCTCGACGACGAGGACGAGGAAACCATCCCGCAGGTCCGGGCAACCAAAGCCTGAATTTCGACAACCGAAACCGTCCAACCGCCGGGCTACGGGGCCAGAAGGTCGAAACGTCCGGCACAACCAAACATGTCAAAATGGCAATCGCATCACCAAAAAAGAAAGAAGAGCTGGCACAACAGTTCAAAATCAACCCCGAAGTAAATACCCGACTGGACGCCTTCATGAAGGCAGAACCCGGCCTGGTCGAATACGTCAAGGAACTCCCCCGCGAGCAGTTGGAGCGGAAGTTCCTCCTGCGCAAAATGCAGGATCAGGAGCAAAAACAGAACTACACCGCGAAGGTCAAAACCTGGCTCGAAAGGCCGGAGCAGGCCGACCTAGTAAAGAGCATCAAGGCCACCATCAGTCCCAACATGACCGCTGAAAAACAGGACCAAGTCATCGTCACCCAGGCGAAAAACTTCATCCGCAACACCGGAATCAAACTCGGCTGAAACATCCCCGCCGTGTGCCGGGTTCCAGCCCCGGCGCACGGTGTTTGAAACCCATCACGAAACTTTTCCCATGTCCCTCAAATCATGCCGCAGAACACAAAAAAAACCGTATCTGAAAACGCAGAATTCATTCAAATCCGTGAGGCAGCCGATTGGTTGGGGGTGCCGTTTTCCTCTCTGCGTCAGTATGTTTCCCGAGGAATGCTGCCTTCATATAAACTCGGTCGGCACCGCCTCTTCCGAAAGCACGAACTCCTTGAAGCGATCCGCGAAACCACAAAAGCGACGCTTGACGAAATCTTGAGGTGAACTTCGAGGCGAGGGCCTCACCCTAACTTATCTTTTCAGCAAGTTTCTCGTCATCAACTCTCGGCATGAGGCTCTTTCAATTCCAAACATTCTGAAACGATCTGCCGGGCTTCGCTGAACGAGATGCCGAGCCCGCATTCTTTCGCCAGAACGCTGAAGGGAATTTTCCAAGATTCGGTGGGCTCGGGAACCGCACCGGGAATCGGATGGGTTCCCCGCAGTTTGAAGGTGGCTTCAATGGCTTGTTTGAGGACGCCCTTGTCCATCGCCTTCATGTGAATAAGAAGGATCATGTCCACCAAGTCTTTCACCCGCGTGTTGGTGACATCAGTTCGGGGCAGGGTGTAGGCGTGGAACTTTTCGGCGAATTGCTGTTCCTTGGAAATCGCCATGAATTGCGGCCTGGCGATTCCAGCGAATCCCAGCCAGTCACGAGCCTCGATTAGTTCCGTTGGCGGGGTCACTGCATCTCCAATGCCGACATCGAGATGAAATTTCGTGAACGTCCGGCCCGCAAGGGAAGCCGTCACAGGATAGCGTGCGCCTCCCTCCGGCGCGGCTTTCAAGTCCATTTGAGGTGCCGCAATGGTAAATGTAAAAAAGTCAGCCAAGTCCGCTCCGGCTTGATCCTGTAGTCCTGCAAGAATGTTTCCTCCAAACCCCGTCACTGCATCCGAGGGCAGCGAAATGTCGATGTCTTTTGTCGTTCGTGCGGCGTGGAGTCGCAATTCCATCGCGTAGCCACCTTTTAGGAGCCAAGGAGCATTCTGTTCCGCGAAGAAGCGGGCCAAGAGCCGGTCGAATGAAACTTGCCGTCGAAGGCGTTGCAAGTCGGTGCCTTCGGCTGTCGAAATCGCTTTGAGCCGTGTTTCGAGTGCTACGCGGAATGCCGCAGCGGTTGCATATTGGCGGGGAGCTTCGTTCATGCAGTTTGAAGTGCTCGTCTGTGAGGAAAAAGAAATGCGGGCAGTTTATCGCGGTATTGCGTCACATCCTTTTCGGTGATGAGTCCTCGGGTTCTTCCTTCTGAAAATGCCTCGATGAGGATTTCTGGAGCCACATCACGGCTGACATCCACGACGGTCCGAATCGGGCGTGTGATCTGATACCCCTCGCGCTCCTCAATTTCGCTCGAAGGGAGGTCTGCAAAATGTAGCTCCAGAATAGCCGGAGTGTCCGCCATCCGTCGGAATTTTGTCGGCACCGTCATGTGAAGTTTCGACGGCATCAGATCGGTGAGGTCGTAGAGACTCAGCGCCGTTTGATGCGAATAAGCGCCTTCTGGCACACCCTCACGATTCCGGGACCAGAGGGACCAAAGGATGAGGTCCGGACGCTCTGGCATTGGGTATTGCGCCAGCCGGAAGATGCCACGGTGCTCCCGTTGCCAGTTTCCTGCCCCCACGTGGTAAGCATGATGCGTCCGGTCGAATCCGGCTTCCTCCGCTTGCTTGGCGGTAAAAAACCCTCCTTGACCTTCCGCAATGGCGAAAAGGTTTGCTTGGGATTCTTTGGATGATCGCTTCACGAGGATTCAGCCTATCATCTATAGACGGGGCTTCAACATAAATAGCGCATTTATTGCGCTTTTTATGCTATTTAGACCGTTTCACCTTTACCGGTGCGAGAGCAAACCATTCCTTGGCCTCCGCCTCAGTTACCAGTTCCCGGTAGTGTTCAAACAACATTTTTGGGCTATTTCCGGCCTCTAGAGCAACTTGGGCCGCACTCTTTGCCACAGCAAGGCGATACGAGCAGAACGAGTGCCGCAGGCCATTGTGGACCAATTTCAACCTGGGCTTGCCCTTACTATCGTTGAGCATGTGATTGGCGGCCCGAAGCAGTTTCCCGAAATGGACTGCATCACGAATGCCCGGCAGAACCAAGCCGTCCTTCTTGGCATAGGGCTTGAGCCATTCTTCCAAGGCCGGGCAGATCGGAGCCAACCGCCGCGTGGCCGTCTTCGATTTGTCCCGTCCTACCTCAATGTAGCCCTTGTGAAACCAAACGTCTTTCCATTCCAGACGAAGAATTTCAATGCTTCTCAGGCCAGCGAAACCACCAAGGACAACGAAGGGCAAAAACCGCTCGTCCACGTATTTTAACAAGGTCGCGAATTCTTTTGGGGTATAAATGCCAATGACGCCCTCCCTTTTGTCGTCATACCGGGTGACGAATTCCGCTTCGGTTTGCTCACCACGCGGCAGGTGGTTTTTGTCGCGGGCGTAAGAGAACAGCGTGACCATGACCATCCGGTAATTGTTTCTCGTCCGATTTTTGGTGTTCTCCATTCCGGAGATCCATTTGTCTATGTCGTCGGCTCTGATGTCTCGTATTTCTGAGGTGAATGCCTTGGCCGCCCGCTTGAGCCTCGATGTCATGTCTTCAAGGTAACGCTTCGATTTCTTGCCCTTAATGGATAGAAGGTATTTCGTCACCAGATCGGGAAATGTGATCGGTTGCAATGCGCCCCGACGTTTTTCCTGATCCCGGTGCTTGGCGTAAAAGTCCACAGCTTGGAGAATGGAAACATCCTCCAGAATCCGCCGAGCTTCCGCGTATTGTCGGGCAACATCCGTTAGACCGACATTGAATGGCTGGATAATTTCCAAGGCATCCATGATCGCCGCCGTCTGCTTGAGCGTAAATGCCGTGACATGCACTTTGCCCGCCGCAAGCTCATCAATGAGAACTTTTGCCCGACGCCGGGCGTCCTCGATGCTGGCCACCCGTTCCATCTTTCGCCGGCCTTCCTTGTAATAGGCGAGGAGGAAACTTTCTTCCCCACGCCGCAGCGCAAGGTAGATTGGAATCTTGATGCCTTTACCTTCGATTATTTCCAGCGGGCCGCGCTCGCTCTTGCTGTCCTTGGGGATGATTGTTGCCATTGGAGAACCTTAATTGTTACCCAAATGTTACCCAATGGCATGATTTTGTCAATCACCTAGGTAAAACATACGTTTTCGAGCCCCGTAGACTCCGCTCCCCCAAAAATGGGGGTTTGCTCAGGGGGTGTAAGGTTTCTATGGCGAATTTCACGTTGTAGATTAAGCGAGGTTCTGCATGTAGCTGCACCAAAGCGAAAATAATTTGAACGAATCAGGTGAATACTCACTCAAATGAGGTATGACACAACCTGCATACAACATCCTCAGTGATGCCATAACCAGCGGAAGTAATCAAGTCGTTTCGATTCACAACTCCCGAATTTCCGTCAGCCACATCCAACGCAAGAAGCACCAGTATGTCCGTCTGACGTGGGGGCCTCGCGGAGCCCCGCAACGCCGGGAGTTTCAGGATGTGGAGAAGGCGGTGACCTTTGCGGGGCGCGTCGTAGAGATGCTCCAGAGCAAGGCTGTCTACGCTGACCGGGTCCCTGCCACAGCCATCGTCAGTCTGGAGCAAGCCCTCGCAGAACTCCCCGGGGTGTCGGTGCAAATGCTGGTGGAATCCTACCGCGCCAACCACGACGAAGTTTGCCGCAGCCGTTCTGTGCCCGCCGTCGTATCAGATTACATCGCCTACTCAGAAGCCAAACAACGAAGTATCCGCCACATTCAAACGCTACGCTACCATCTGAACCGGTTCGCCAAGGTGTTCCCCCGGCCCATCTCGTCCCTCACGACGGACGACATCGACCAATACCTGCACCTAATCGGACAGCCAAAAACCCGGAACAACCACCGGATCTCTCTGATGGCCCTCTTTCAGTTTGCCAAGAAGCGGGGGGACCTCCCCTACTCCGAGGCTACCCCGGTGGAGCGCACCGACGCGACAAAGGTCGTGGCCAAGGAGCCCGAGATCATTTCCGCAGAAGACCTCGAAACCCTCCTTCTCGCTTGCGACGAGCCGAAGCTCAAGATGTTCCTGCTGCTCGGGGCCTTCGCCGGGTGCCGCACTGCGGAGATCCAGCGAATCCAGTGGCGGCATATCACGCCCGAAGGGCTGCTGCTCACTCCAGACATTACCAAAACCAACCGCCGTCGGGTGGTGGAAATCCCAGAGAACCTGCGGGAGTGGCTCGGCACAATCACCCGGAAAAACGAAGACGACCCGGTCTCGTTCATCCACAACCCCGCCCTCTACGCCGCCCTGAAAAAGCTGTGCTCCCGGGTGGGGTTCTCATGGGTTGACAATGGTCTTCGACACGGGTATGTCAGTCATCACCTAGAAAAATTTGGCGACCCTATTCGCACCTCGAAGAACACGGGCCACTCGCTCCGTGAACTAGAATCCAGCTACCTGAAACTCGTCTCGAAGACTGATGCCGACCGTTGGTTCGCGATACTCCCTTTATCAGCAAACCCAAAACCAGAAGAAGAAGAAAGGACACCACCATGTCAAACCAACTCAGCGACGACAAACGCCGCGTAACCTACACCGAATGGAAAGATGTCTACTCGGTGCTTAAAAAGCTCGCCACCCAAGAGCGACTGGACGTCTCCGATATCGTGCGGAGAGCGACCTTGGACTTCATCCAAAAGCAACAGACCCAGCGCACGAAAAAATAATGAACGGACAGCCCTCGCGGCTGTCCAATCCACTCGGTATCATCAACCTACTTACACTATTAGCCAACCGCATATATGAACCAAACCACCACCCTAGAAATTGACCCAGAAACCCGAGCCCTCGCCAAGACCATCTCGGAACGCACGGGGCTCTCCCCAGATGAAATCATCCGGGCCGCAACGCAGAGCTACGTCAACGAGCCCCTCACGATCTCCCAGACCGCCGAGATCGCCAAGGTCTCCGTGCGGACCATCAATAACTGGTTGCGCGAAGGCATGGGCCATAGTAAGCTCGGCAGAATCGTTCGGATTTCCCGGACAGATTTGCTTGCATGGATCAACCGCCACAAATCCTTATCGCCATTGACCCCGGAGCTTCCGGCGGCATCGCGGCGTGGTCGGAAGAAGGCGGCGAAGTAAAGGCTTTTAAGATGCCTGACACAGAAGGAGGAATCGTCCAGCTTCTTCGGGAGCTTGGGTTGAAGCAGCCCACTTCAACCACTGTATTTATGGAGAGGGTTGGAGGGTATATAGGCCATGCCCAGCCCGCCACGGCTGAGCACAAGGCGGTGACGTGCGACAGCCAGCACCTCCTGATCTGCCTGACCCAAGGGACGAGGAAAGCCAAGGCCCTCATCAAGGAGAACGTAAGGGGATATGCCGCCTTCATCGCCTTCTCCCCGGACGGTCGGATGATTGTCGCTCGCGATGACATGGCGAAGCTCTATGCGGTTGTCATGTCCAACGGGAGGTGGGTGTTCGGCACGACCGAGCGCATTGCCGAATCCGTGGCGAGCTGCTTCACCTCGCGCCCGGTGAGCGCGTTCGAGCTGGAGGAGAACATCTGGCTGGAGTTTACCCCGGGTCAGGGCAAGCCCAAGATGTCCACGTGGGAGATTGGCCGCGCCTCCTACCATGAGATGCAATTCTCCTCGCGCTCGCTCGGAACGGCAGCCGCCTCGAACGCCAAGCCGGGGCAATCCACTATCATACCCCCGGCGGCAGGGGTGCGGGACCCTATCTCACGGTGGGTTCCCGTGCCAAACATCGGGCGATCACCGACCAGATCACGGCGGTGAAATCCTGTCTCCCGAACATCACGATCACCAATTCCGCCCCAAAATAACCATGCATAGCACACTTGATAATCGAGCAATGTTTGACGCCATCGAAGCCGAAAAGCGGGACGGGGCGGAATTGGGTGCATCGCCTGTTCGGCTGTCTATCTCCGATGTGAAATGGGAATACGAAGATGAACTGCCGGAAATGGAAGATGACGATTATGACGCGATCTTCCCGGCATCAAAAGTCGTCGGGAATGAATGGGGCGGCGTGAGGATGTTCCCGTATGTCGTGGATGACGACGGAAACCGCACTTGGATTTCTTGTCTGCCGAACGGTGCGGATGACGGACAGCTACCGGGAGGTAAGCCGTGAACGGAAACCATATCGTTGAAGTCGCCGAAATGGTCAAAGCGGAGGACGGCAGCGGTAGCTGTTTCGTCAATCCGCTTGTTCGCAGATTTTCTTGTCTCGGGATGGACTCGCTAGACCGAATCCTCCGCAGAGGCGAGGACGTGGAAGAAATCAAATCAGAATGGCGCACACGCTACGGCCACGATTGGCCGGTGTATGCCATCACAAACGGAGAAAAGAACACAATATGAGAATTGATGTAATCGGATACTACGACGACCCAACGCAAGACACGCCCGCACACGACCCCGGCCCTGAAGGACTGTGCCCCGTGTGCTGCCACCAAGTAGGAAAACACAGCACGGATAACCCTCTGAAAACAATCTCGCTGGCGGCATACGACCTAAAACACCGGACGCGGAGCTACTTCCTGCGAGCACACAAGAATTGCTGGGAGCACGTCTCGGAGGATGAGCGGAACAAAATCGAAAGCTCCGTCATCGACGAGCATATTGATTCAGCGAACGACGCCAGTGACCGGACGGCGTAGCGAAGCGTAGCCGTTTCCTCGACTGGCCTGTGCGACATATTTTGCATGACAACTCAAGAACAACGAGAGCAAATCAAAAACGTCGATCTCGGAAAAACTCAGATCACGGACAAAATCCGCGTATCAAGCGCAGCACTGCACCATGAGGAATACCACGGATCATACTGGCTAATCGAAACGTGGATATTCAGCGATGATCCGGCACAGGAAAACGTGCAGGTAATCCACGGAACCCCATCGTCCATGCACGGAGAGAAGCCGCCATACGAACGGGACTGTGCGACCGCAAGAAGGATACACGCTCAAATGGTGGCCGGACTTCGCAGAAAACATATTTTGTCGAACGCAAAAGTCACCAATCCCGACCCAACAAAACTATGAACAACACGAACGACGATCAAACTAAGAACGATGTGCCAACCACCGAAACCGCTCGCGGGTCGGGATTGGGTGAACTGCCTTGTTCGATATTTGAAATGGTGGATGCCTCGAACGATGAGGCTTATTACACGATGGGCCTGTTCGCAACGCTTGCGGAAGCCATCAAATACGCGACCGACTCAAGGCGTGGAGAACCACTAACCGAGATCAGCGACGATCTGGTGATATTCGAGATCAAGGAACGTCTGATCGGATTCACCGGATACTCCGTCACTGGAAAACTCCGCGCCACGGTGACGTGGAAAAAGAAATACAGCGAGGACGACGAGGACGATGATGGCAAGTGGAGTTTTGATATATCGAACGCTGCCAGTGACCGGACGGCGTAGCGAAGCGTAGCCGTTTCCTCGACTGGCCTGTTCGACAAGTTAACTCAACGAAAGAAACAAAATGCAAGGAACATGGGAAAACGGGCGATACGTCCTCGCCTCAACTAAGGACGACAAAATAGCGCGGCTGGAACGCGAGAAAGCACAGGCAATCCGCGCCCTCGAAATCAAAGCGGCGGCAAACGAGGAGGCGGCAAAACGCTCACCGCAACACGCAGACTGGAGCAACGGAGTCGCAAAGGGGATGCGTGAGGCGATTGATATTTTGTCGAACGCCCCTCATCAGGCACGACGACCCGCAGGGGAGGAGTTGGCTGGATGAGGCTGTTCGACAATTTTATGAAACCAAACATCGACATCCTCAAAGACTTCTCGCGACTTCAGGCTGAGTGCAACGAGCTTGGGATATCCAATGTGGCTCTTGCTCAAGAGAACGCGCGGCTGCGCGGCGTGGTGCGAATGATAATCACTGACGCTGACACTCCAAACGGGCTTTTCTGGCCCGATGTGGTCGGTGCAGCGCGGGATATTTTGTCGAACATCAAGAGGAGCTGCCCATGACCGCCGAAACCGACTCTGCTATCAAATCCGACGAGACCGGCGGGCATGGGTTAGCTCCCTCGCCTGTTCGACATATCGCGTGGGCTGTCGGTCAGGAATGGCAAACGGAGAACAATCACGTTTTCCGGGTGGAGAGTATCCGCCCTGATGGTGTGGCTATGCTTGCGATGATACGCCCGTATAAAACTCAACCATGCTCGCAACTTAAAATCCCCGAGGGATGGATTTTATTGTCGAACGGACAAGAGGAGGTATCCCGCCCGTGAAAACAGCTACGAAACCACAAAAGACTCGCGGGGCGGGATTAGCTCCCTCGCCTGTTAGTGGTCAGGCGTGGTCGGCAAGCAAGGCTGAGGAGCTAATTGCGGCTGTATATCTCTGCGCTGGGCTGCTCGCATGGGGAATCGACCTGCAAGTTGCTGGCTGGCTATGCGTCGCAAAAGCGCTCCTTGGAATCATTTTTAGCGCGAGAGAATCAATCGCCGCATCGGAACAGACCACTAACGCCTAGCTTATGGACGCCGACCAATTACCGCCCGATTTCACGCAGGACGCTCCTCGGCGTTCCATGCAGCGTCTTGTTCTCCAATCTTGGGAACCCGGCCCGCTTGTGGCGCGTCTGGATGTTGACTTTGGTGACATGGTCAAGAACTACCAACCCCACGAAAAATACCGCGAGATGCGGTCACTCGCAATCCGATTGGAACACCGACTCATGGAGTTGGAGAACAGTGATTCTACAACCTAGAAATTATATCCATTAGTGTATCCCATGAACGAAACATCAGCTATTCATAGACTTAGAGAAATCATACGCCTCAAACATTACAGCCTCTCTACGGAGGACACTTAATGTAGCTGGACTAGACGGTTCGTAGGGTTTCTAAAAGCAGATAGGCACGTCGGCACCTCTGAGGAAAAGTTTGAACGCTTCCTCACGCACTTAGCACGGGAGGGCGTCTCCGCAAGCACCCAGAATCAAGCCTACAACGCAGTTCAGTTCTTCTACACCAACGTCGTCGGGAAGAAACTAGGCGATGTATCCGCGCTCAGAGCCAAGCGCGGAAAGCGGGAACGCCACGCGCCTTCTCGGGAACAGGTGAAGGCACTACTTGATGGGGCTCAGGATACCCACGGCTACTACAAGGTCCGCATCGATGGGATTGTCCGCGACTGCGCCACGCTCATTGCTTACGGAATCCGGCGCGATGACGGCAAACGCATGATCCTCGGCGTCAGTTGTGCGCTCTCTGAAGCAGAAGTC
>Ga0247844_1009064_pt1 | contig 10549 bp, 9 predicted proteins | sample LaCtaG_FD_192421 | JGI IMG/M metagenome (GOLD analysis project Ga0247844, IMG submission 192421) | Freshwater microbial communities from meromictic Lake La Cruz, Castile-La Mancha, Spain - LaCruzMarch201714.5m_1 | ecosystem: Environmental > Aquatic > Freshwater > Lake | place: Spain: Castile-La...
TAACTTTTATCATTCATAAAGATAGTTTTTTATTAAAGTATCTGTTTCTTTAAATAGATTTTAGATTTTTATAAATTTAAAATCAACTGTTATCATCCCACGTGATTCATATTTTGAACAAGCATCTATTAAAACGTCTTTTTCTGGTGCTACTGTTATATCATAATCTTTGGGATTTATGTTGTAATCTTTGAACCATTTTTCGATGGGTGTTTGACTAATATTGTATCTTCTCTTTAATTCTGCCATCGTATGATATTTTTCAAGTTTTTTAATCAAGTCTTCACGCGGAGGTGGAATAAATTTACCTGTTTTTACTTCGATATTAATAGACCAATCTTCTTCAGGTTCAGGAGAAGGAGCCGGTAGAGATGTTGTTTGATGATTTTGTAAAAGAGTTTCAATCTGAACGCTTTTTAATAAATTAATTCTCGTATATATTTTTCCTGTAACTTTAGAAACATCAAAATCTTTTGCATCTGGATTAAAACGAGTGTATTGACAGAGTCATTATCAGAAGATTCGTAATCTTCATTTTCTTGATATTCATTCATTTTATAATAAAAACTTTATCTTTAAATAATAATAGTCGATTAGAAAAAATAAATCGACTATTATTATTTAAACTATAAAATAGACTAAAGTATGCAAATTTATATTTTACCCATTATAATAATCTATAATAAATCTATAAGCAAAAATAAAAATAAAAGAAAATAGATTTTTATAAAAAATTGATTTAAAGAATTTGACATCTTTAAATTAATAAATGGCGACTATAAACCCTATTAAATACCCAGACCTTAAAGATATTCCCGTTTCTACGAAGACTTTCATAGTTATGACTAATGTAACGCTTGATTTACGCAAGCTTTACGATTTTCTACCGCTAACCGATTATACTTTTGTACCTAAGAAACGTGGTAGAAAGAAAAAAATTACATTCATCGACCCTAATAAGCATGTTGAAAATGGTTCAATTGTTACAATGAAGTATGAAAACAAATTCAAAGGTGTTGATTTGAAACCAAGAAAATCACACAAGAAGAAGAAAAGCAAGTGGTTTCGTAACTCATTTACCGTCATTATGATACTTGATGGTAAACCTGTCAACTTCAAGATTTGTCAGAATGGTGTCCTGCAAATCACAGGCTGTAAAGTTGATGATCACGCTGAAGGCTGTGTCAAGCACATATGGAAGCGGATATGCGATCAGGAAGGTAATATTTTTCATTACAATAGAGGCACTACATTAGATGCTATCTTCATTCCTGCTATGAGGAACGTTGATTTCAGTCTTGGTTTTTGTATTGACCGTGAAATGTTGTCTCAATACATGTCTACCCAGACAGAATTTCATTCATTACTCGAGACTAGTTTTGGATATACTGGAGTGAACATAAAAATTCCATTACATAATGATATCAGAGATTTAGTCTTGAAGAAAATAAAATATATCGGCAATTTCATACCCACTGATTCAGTCTGTACCGAAGATGATTATATCGAGACTGAAATGACGTATGGCGAATATTTAGAAATGCTTCCAGAAAAAGAACGCAATAAAAAAATGAACAAAGACAGATATACAACCTTTCTTGTATTTCAATCAGGTAGAACAATTTGCAGTAGCGTATCGCAATTATTCTCCGAAAATGCTTATGCATATTTTATAAAGATAATAAAATCATGCAGACATTTGATTGAGGAAAAATTGGATATGACATAAGAAGTAAATTATTTTTTAATATCTATGAGATATTAAAAAGACAAATTTTTTTACATAACACCGATATTAGGATTTAGATTTAGTGGCTGCATTGTAGTCATATCTTGAAATGACTCGATTTGAATAATTTCGGAAGCATTATCACTTCGTGTAATAAGTTCACTTTTCTTTTCTTCGGTGAAATATGAAGTGTATTCAGGTTTATCATAAAAATTAATTTGAATGTATGCCTTAGACTTTGGTAAAATATTTGTATTATACATTGTAATCTGCGAATTCAATCGTGATATTTGGTTATTTAAACCATATAATTGTGTATTTAATCCATTAATTTGTCTTTCAAATATTCTCTTTTGTTGTTCTGGTAACGTTTGCATTTTTGAATTAAATGCACTGATTTGAACTTCTAATTGAGATTTAAGTATTTGTAAACTACTTAGAGAATTTACATTAGGTTTACCATCTCGGAGAATTAAAATAATGGCTTGTTCCATTGCTTTTTTATCTAAATCAGTAATATCAATACCAGCAGGTCTATTTTCAATCTGTTTTAAAAGATTTTCACTACGCTGTTGATATGTTAATGATATTGCTGGATTTTTGAAAGCGTAGTAATTATTTAACAAAATTTGTAATTTCTTTTTTGTGATCATATCACTACTTAAAACTGTTTTTCTTGATGCAATTTCGGCGTCTGTTTCATCGTTAGCACGATTGTTTAATTCGGTTACTTTTGCATATGTAAAAACACTTGGATTTTTTTTAATGATATCCATAATATTAACATATAATGGTCTATATATACTAATAAATTCATTATTTTTGTTTACATAATTTGGCGCTTTTGCAAATTTCATGTATCTTTTCATTTTTTCTAAAACTTCTTGTTGAGACATTTTATTTAATAAAAATATAAAATTTTTTAATTTTTTTTAAAAATATGAAACACCTCGTGATGTATGTAATTATTTTAGGTAACAACAACATTTCTTAATTTTATTCATCATCAGATTTTTGATTTTTTTCTTAACCTGTTATTGTGGTTAAGAAAAAATACAATGACATCAAAATGGAAAATAAAGATTAATTTTATTCATCATCAGATTTAGATTCATCATCAGATTTAGATTCATCATCAGATTTAGATTCATCATCAGATTTAGATTCATCATCAGATTTAGATTCATCATCAGATTCTTCATCAGATTCTTCACTCAAAATATACCTTCCTCCAAGTTCAAGATTTTTTAAAATTACATTTCCAATTCCATAAGGTAAATCATCTTCATTTAATTGATTATGCCATAAATATAATTCTCTAAGATTTGTTAAATTTTTAATTTCATTAGGAAACACAGTTAATTGATTATATGACAAATTTAATGTTCTAAGATTTGTTAAATTTTTAATTTCATTAGGTAATTCAGTTAATATATTTTTCGAGAAATCTAATGTTCTAAGATTTATTAAATTTCCAATTTCCTTAGGAAACCCATTTAATTGATTATATGACAAATTTAATGTTCTAAGATTTATTAAATTTACAATTGATTCAGGTAAGTTAGTTAATTTATTTTTAGACAAATCTAATGTTCTAAGATTTATTAAATTTACAATTGATCCAGGTAAGTTAGTTAATTTATTTTCAGACAAATCTAATGTTCTAAGATTTATTAAATTTACAATTGATTCAGGTAAGTTAGTTAATTTATTTTCAGACAAATCTATTTTTCTAAGATTTATTAAATTTCCAATTTCATCAGGTAATTCAGTTAATCCATTTAACGACAAATCTATTTTTCTAAGATTTATTAAATTTCCAATTTCATCAGGTAATTCAGTTAATCCATTTAACGACAAATCTAATCTTCTAAGATTTGTTAAATTTACAATTTCCTTAGGAAACCCATTTAATTGATTATATGACAAATTTAATGTTCTAAGATTTGTTAAATTTTTAATTTCATTAGGTAATTCAGTTAATTTATTCCACGACAAATTTAATCTTCTAAGATTTGTTAAATTTCCAATTTCCTTAGGTAATTCAGTTAATTTATTTTCAGACAAATTTAATTCCGTAAGATTAAAAAAAAACCTTTTCAATATAGTGGATAATGTAGATAATGTGGGTAATGAATTAACTGTAATTTTAGATATAGTGTAAGTAAGTATGTCGAAACGATATTCATGGAAATCCCTACTATTCTGAAGCTTTTGTAGCATGAATGAGTAAGTTACCATAAAATCGTTAAAAATACTTTTGCATATAGTTAAACAGTCAACATCATCCCATATAATTTCCACTGGTTTCACAATCACAATCTCTGAGTATTTGGTCTGTCCTAATTTCATGTATGCATGTCCTGTAGATAAATGTAAATATAAAAACGTATTTTCTACTGTGAATTCAAAGTCAATGTCGGTACGATTATCTTTAATAATTTTTATTTTAGGATTCCACTTATAAAACATATTTTTGACATTGAGAAGTATGTCAAATAATTTTTCGATATTTTCCCAATTGGGTATTATATTTATTCCTTGTTTACTATAAATACTTTTTTTAGTATAATCCAATTCTGAATCCAATATTAAATCACTATCCGCTAAATCTAAATCAAGTATTAAATCACTAACCACGTCCACATCACTAACCACATCCAAATCACTAACCACGTCCTCCACATCCGAATTACTAACCACATCCACATCCGAATTACTAACCACATCTAACCAATCTTTTGTTGTTTTTTCTTCGTTTTTTAATTGTTCTCCGATATTATGATAAATTTTATAAAATTTTTTCAATTTTTCACTATATTTTTCATCTATATTAAAAGACCCATCACTATTTATTAAATAAAAATTTAATAGATTGAGTAATGTAGTTTCGACACAAGTTGAAAAATTATATGTTTTACCATTTTTAATATAAGATATATTTGGTAAGTATTCTAAAGGTTTATATTTATTTATATTTATTAAAAAATTATCAATTTTTGTCTTAAAAATGACATCTTTACAAACAGAAATTTTAATTTTATCTTGTTTTCTAAATTTATATGATTTAATAAAACTTAAAAGATAATGTCTCATAATCATTTTTCTTGTGGCAGGTGCAATTTTCACATAATAAAAAATAAATGTGTATATTTTATTTACATCCAATAATTTTTCTTTATTCACAATTTCTAATAAATTTTGATATTGTTTACTTCCCTGAATATCAAAATTTATTAGAATATCATTTTTCAGACTACCACTATCAATTTTAATACCAGAAATCAAATTTTCAAATTTATTATAAAATCCACATATGATAATATCATCTAAAATACATTTTTCGTTTATGTAAATAATATTTCTATCAAACAAATCAAAATTGAACATTTGAATAATAAAATCATAAGTATCATTTTTTTCTGTTGGAAGTAGATTCACAATATTTGTTTGATAATTTGGCTTATATATCCTAAAAGTTGATATTGTACTAATAAATGATTCATTATAAAACCTACCAATTTCATCCATATAATTTTCAAGATTGATTTCTAAAGAAAGATCTGGTATTTCTACGATTACTGAAGAAGGTTCTGCTATTTCTACGATTACTGAAGAAGGTTCTGCTATTTTTGTTGAAGTCGTAAAAAAATTGAGCCAATTAGTACCATCATCGTTAAGAGACTTTCGTTTAAGAGACTTTCGTTTAAGAGACTTTCGTTTAAGAGACTTTCGTTTAAGAGACTTTCGTTTAAGAGACTTTCGTTTAAGAGACTTTCGTTTAAGAGACTTTCGTTTAAGAGACTTTCGTTTAATAGACTTTCGTTTAAGAGACTTTCGTTTAAGAGACTTTCGTTTAAGAGACTTTCGTTTAACAGACTTTCGTTTAAGAGACTTTCGTTTAAGAGACTTTCGTTTAACAGACTTTCGTTTAACAGACTTTCGTTTAAGAGACTTTCGTAATTCTGACATTTTATTTAATATAAAATATAAAATATAAAATATAAAATATAAAATAAAAATGCATTTATCTTATGAAGAATCGTTAGAAGATTTAAAAAAATATGATAAATATTTTATTTCTGCACACGGAAAAATTACACCAAATAATTTTCCTTCATTTTGGGAAACATGGTTAAAATGGCGAAGTCCTAACAATAAATTGTTTCTCAAAGTTCCTAAAAATGTATATATTGTAAATTTAATAAATATCCAAGATACGGAAGAACTTTATAATAATTTAGAACGTGAATTTATTGAAAATTATTCAACATATAACAATTATATTGAAGAAATATTACTAACACCAAATGATGAGATAAATGAACAATTTATGAAAAACAAAGTTGTTTATGCTCCAGGTTCTTGTGTAATTGATACAACATTAAGTTTTAGTTCTACGTTTGTCATGGGAATTTTTAAATTCCCAAATGAAATAGCTAAATATGAAAGGTTACGAGACAATTATGAAAACTTACAAGATGGTGATCCTGAACCAGTCGATAATTGCCGATTTAAAGACATTGTTAATAAATCGAGATTCGAAGATAAAGATTATTTATTATCTGAAATTGTCGATGCTATAAATAAAGATGGCAAGAAAAAGATTATTATCGTTAGTTCTTGTAACCCGATAGAATTCAATCAAAATCTTTTCAATGAAAAATTATTGAATGATATATTTAAAAAATCGGGACGTGATATAAGAACCATCGATGAAAATCGAATAGAAATTGAATTTATTATAGCGATGGAAGAATGTAATAATAATTGTGTATTATATTCTAAAGAATATTTGAGTAATAAATATACTTTAAATCCATATTCTTATAAAGCGGTAGATGATAAAAAAATACCGCATTTTAAGAAAAGTCGTCGACGACAAGAAGCAGAATCAGATATCATACGTTATGGTAGTGGATATAAAATACCAGTAAATCCCTCTAGAAGTAGCAAAATGGGTTTGCGTTCATATGTCAAAATATCGAATGAAAATATTTTTAAGCCAATTTTAACAAATATTTCTTCCGAAATAGATGGAGTATCAGATAGATATTATAAATATCCGGAAATAAAAGATTATTTATGTAAACTTTCAGATGATATATTAGATGTAACATCATTAAGAAGACAAAAAATATCAAAATTAAAATCGAGAAAACGAAAACGAAGCGATGGAAAAAGGAAATCGCGACGGAAATCAAAGAATTTTTTTTAATTCTTTTCAAAAAGAACCATATATCCTATCGTGAAATGCTTTGATGTTTCTACCACATTTCCGGACGCATCACCAAATGTTTCACTCATTGTTAAATAAAAAGATTGCATATAATGTGAAACTGTATTAACAATAAAATCATCACAATATGGAAGACGAAATTGCATTGCTAAATTTGTAAACCAAGACATTATTTTAAAGAAATCTCCTTGACTTTGGATTTCTTTAACTGTTAAATCATATTTTTTTGCTACATATTGATAAAAATGTGGTGAAAATCCTGCATAATAATGATGTGGTTCCTGATGTAATCCCGATGTAAATGGAGCAGTTATTATAATTTGTCCACCTTTTTTACAAATCCTCGATAATTCTTTGATTGCTTGAATCGGTTCAGCTACATGCTCAATGACTTCCGTACAAAAAACATAGTCAAAAGTTTCGTCGTCGATTGGTAATCGTTCGCATATATCACCGTAATAGTCGTGTGTTTCGAATAAAGTTTTATCTTTCTCACCTCTAAATGAATCTAAAATATCTTTATTACCTTCAAATTCGTGAGAAAAATATTCACAATGTGAAAATAAATGTTTGTATGGTTTTGAACCTGCGGAAATATCGATTATTTTTGAACCATCAGGGATAGATTTTGCAATGTTTTCAATCCAGTTATCACGGATTCTTGGATTAAAATCACGTGGAAGAAAATGGTTAAGGTTACCTAGTTTGCTTAAGTCAGTCATATTTAATTAAAAATATTATTTCTTTAATTAAAAATATTTTTTAACTTTTAGTTAAAAAATTTCAAGTGTTGTTTCACTTTGACGTATGTTTCATTAAATTTCCATCTTTATCTAAAACCATTAAATTATGATTTTTATCTACGTCAAAACCAAATGTCTCACGCGGAATTTCTTTTTTTGAGATGAACTTTTTTTCATTTCCAATTTTTTCATGTATTGTTTCATATCTATAATATCCCTTTGTTACTGTTTCAATAATATGTAAATTTTCACCTCGCTTCTTTTCAAACATAATTTCATCTTTTGATGTGGCTTTTTTTTCACCATGAAATTTTCGTCCTTTCCATATATAACCTTTATTCGCAGGCATTTCTTTTAAATTATCTTGCATATATTGAGGTGGTCTAATATTACACCATCGTTCATATTCTCTCATTATACTACCTTGTGAATATTCATTGTTATTTTTATAATATTTGGTAAGTGTATCTTTACCTTTTTTATCATACTCTGTTTGTTCTTGGCTTTTTTTAATTTTTATATCGTTTTTCTTTTTCACATCGCTTATTGCTTTGTTACTTGTTTCAAGTAATTCGTCGTCGATGTTTCCTGATTGAATATCTGTCAACCTTTCATTTAATGTTTTTATATCATCGGTAATATCTAAATTCTGTTTATGAATCTTATCAATTTGTGTTTCAATAAATTTAGAATATTCTTGACATTTAAGTCTACCTATCGTGTCTTCATTACGTTTGAAAGTTGTTTCTTTCGATTTAATATCATTTAATACTTTATTCTTTTCTGTAATACGTAAATTATTCATAATTCCTGTTTTATATAAATATGATTTTTTTCTTTTAAGTTAATAATTAAAATTATTATTTAAAAATAAAAATTATTATATATAAAAAGATGACAAAAATTGCTCTTATTACTGGAATCACTGGACAAGATGGATCATATCTATCTGAATTATTATTAGAAAAAGGATATATTGTATATGGAATCATCAGACGACATTCATCGATTAATACAAAAAGAATTGATCATATATACGACCATTTAAGACTTATTTACGGAGATATGACTGATCAAACAAGTTTAACAAATGTTTTCAATCAGATTATTTCCGATAATCCCCATTTAGAATCTTTAGAAGTATACAATTTAGCGGCGCAAAGCCATGTTAAAGTTAGTTTTGAAGTGCCTGAATATACTGGACAAGTTGATGCTTTAGGAACATTACGATTATTAGAAACTATTATGAAATCTGGAATTAAAGATAAAGTTAAATTTTATCAAGCGTCGACAAGTGAATTATATGGCGATGTATTAGAAACACCTCAAACGGAAAAAACACCTTTTAACCCACAAAGTCCATACGCAATAGCAAAATTATATAGTTATTGGATTGTAAAGAATTATAGAGAAAGTTATGGGTTATTTGCTTGTAATGGAATTTTATTTAATCATACAAGTCCTCGTCGAGGTGAAACATTCGTTTGTCGTAAAATCACGATGGCCGTTGCTTCTATAAAGAAAAATAAACAACAGTGTTTATACCTCGGTAATATAAATAGCAAACGTGATTTAGGACATGCACGCGATTATGTATATGGAATGTGGTTAATGGTTCAAAATAACAAACCAGAAGATTATGTATTAAGTATGAATAAAACATATAGTATTCGTGAAATTGTTGAAATATCATTTAAATTCGCTGGATATCATATATTATGGAAAGGAGAAGGATTAAACGAAGAAGGTTATGATATGAATACAGGTAAAGTTTTAATAAAAATTAATCCGAAATATTTTAGACCAAGTGATGTAGAATTATTATTAGGTGATTCGTCGAAAGTACGACAAGAATTAGGATGGGAAACAAAGTATTCAACTGAAGATATTTTACACGAAATGGTTGAAAGCGATTTAAACTAAACTTAATTTTTATTTTTATTTTTATTTTTATTATTATTATTAATAAAAATGAGTGATATTACTTCAACTATTGCATTAATATTATCAATAATATTATTTCTTGCTGTAGCAGTAATTAGTAAAAAATTATTTATTGATAAAACCGAATGTCCTGACCAATGTCCTGTTGGACCTGTAGGACCACGAGGTGCTAAAGGGGACCAAGGAGAACAAGGCCCGGAAGGTTCAAAAGGTTCAAAAGGGGACCAAGGCGATAAAGGTGATGCAGGTCCAAGAGGTCTAAAAGGGGATAAAGGAGAACAAGGAATACAAGGAGAACAAGGTGTTCAAGGTTTTACTGGTAAACAAGGAGAACAAGGTGTCCAAGGTCTTTTAGGTCCAGTAGGAATTCAAGGTCCTGCTGGAAAAGATGGTTCTATTGTTCTCACTGATAGTGGTGGAAATCCTTTAGGAAACTATTATGATAAAAATTCAGTTGATAATATGTTGAAACCATTAGCAACGCAGGCATCTGTTGACACTGCATATGTTAGAAAAACTGAAGTATATGATAAAACAACAAGTGATAATAGATTTGCTCTCAAAACTGCATTACCCGACTTATCTCCTTACGCAAGGACTTCTGATGTTTCATTAAATTACGCTCTCAAAACTTCACTACCTGATTTAACACCATATGCTAAGAATGTTGACGTTTCAGCAACTTATGCTCTCAAAACTGCATTACCTGACTTAACACCATACGCAAGAACAGCTGATGTTAACAGATTATTAGATGCAAAAGCACCTCTTGAAAGTCCTGTATTTACAGGAAATGTAGGCGGTATCACTAAAGCAATGGTTGGATTAGATAAAGTTGATAATACATCTGACTTACTTAAACCATTAAGCACGACCCAACAAACTGCATTACCC
>Ga0247844_1009067_pt1 | contig 10544 bp, 11 predicted proteins | sample LaCtaG_FD_192421 | JGI IMG/M metagenome (GOLD analysis project Ga0247844, IMG submission 192421) | Freshwater microbial communities from meromictic Lake La Cruz, Castile-La Mancha, Spain - LaCruzMarch201714.5m_1 | ecosystem: Environmental > Aquatic > Freshwater > Lake | place: Spain: Castile-La...
TAGAGGTTTCTCTTCTCATTATGAGAATATTTTAAAATAAAAAAAACGTTTGGGGAAGGCCGAGGATGAAGATAAATTAGACTATTTTTAAAGAAGTTTCCCGACAGTCACTAATTAATACCATGGGTAAAAATATGAATCAAAGCTTAGTGCGTAAACTTCATGTTCGACAACACTTTCATTCGGTGGGAAATGGATTTTTTTATGGCCTAGATATTACTGATCACGACAGTAAAGAGGAAGGCCTTCTTTTTATTTATGATTGTGGAGCAAAATCGAAAAAGATATTTTTACAAAGAGAGTTATCTACCTTTAATAAACGTCATGACTCCACTAGGGCGATAGACATTTTGGTGATATCAAGTTTTGATGAGGTTTACTTTAAGGGGCTTTTTGAACTTTTAGAAAATAGGAAAAAAGGAGAAAACGTCTTTCTTCCGTATCTTAATATGGATGAAAGAAAACGTTATTCGTCGTCGACTCATTCGGGGAATTCAGATTATTTGTATTTTTTGAATGACCCAGATTTATTTTTAAAAAAATATTTTAAAAAAGTATACTACGTGAAAAAGGCCGAGCATGCCTTACCCTATACACCCAATCACGTTGGTCTGGGAGAGGAACATATTGAACTGGTAACAAACGCAGGAAAAGAAGATAATATTATCGATGATAATTCTTATCTTAAAACAAATTTAGGTTGGCTTTTTTATTTTCATACCAGTGCCTCTGGAGACAGGGGAACAGAAAAAAATTTAAGCTGCATTCATGGCCCACTTTCATTGAAACATTGTTTCCCGACAGGTTTTTGGTATTCTAAAAGAAAAATCTACCTTTATAATTACTGTCTTCGTTCAACACGCTGGCTTTCTTTTGGCGGAAAAGATTTTTGCGTTCTCACAGGGGCAATGAATTTAAAAACAGGTTGGGATGATTTAAAAATCAAACTCCAAAAAATGCACAAACGCATTTCGATTTTTATTATTCCTAATTGTCAGAAATATGAATGTTGGAATTCTCAAGTCGCTAGTGATCTTGATCCTGACGCGTGGATTATTTCTTCTCAGTTCTTGTCATTTTTTAAATTTAATAACGATGTCATTTCAGATTTAAAAGATCTATCGCGCGGTGCTGAGATTTGTAAAATTCATGAATTTCGTGATCTCGCGCTTGAACGAATATTGATCCTAAAAGTTTCATGATGTTTTTCCACATAAAACAGACTCATTTTGTCTAATATGAAAGCTTTGCGCTTGTGTTTGTTTTGCTGACATAATTAAGGCACATCAACCAAGGACGGTTTTTATGTTTCGATTATTCATGCTGCTCATCGTTTCGATTTATTTTGCCTCCGCCTATTCAGAAGAAATTATTCGAAGTTACAAAGTTCCATTAGATCATGTTCGTATGAATGCAGTTGCAAATGAATTTGAAGTTGTAAAAAAACTTTCTGATGGTTATGAAATTTATGTCCCCTTTGAACTTGAGTCAAAGTTTTTAACCTTGGCCCCTGAGGCAAAGCTTCTTCAAAAAGATATTAATTATAAGTTGAAGTCACTTCAAAAAATGCGATCGGGGATACTTGATTCGTATAGAAAATTCCCGCAAATTGAAACAGAACTCAAAGACATTGTGACAAAATTTCCGCAATTAGCGAGTCTTGAAATTTATGGAAAAACAGCACAAGGAAGAAATCTATATGCGCTTCGCCTCGGAAGTGCTTCAAATAAACCTGCTCTTATGATTTCTTCGGCGACTCACGGTGATGAATTAATCACAGTTGAAGTTCTCCTTACTCTTGTCCACGAATTACTTGATGGACATGAATCGAATCAGCGTTTGGCCAAAATGTTAGATGAGCACGTGATCTATATTATCCCTGTTGTAAGCCCTGACGGTTTCGCAAATAAAACTCGCTACGTTCAAAACAAAGATCCAAATAGAGTTTTTCCTTGGCCTGAAAATCCAAACAATAAACCTATTGATTGCGTTGACGCTTGGATGAAGTTTGCAGACTCTCATAATATTATTGGCTCGGTTGATTTACACGCCTCAGGAAAACTCGTGATGTATCCTTGGAGTTACACAACACAAGCACCGCCTCCTCAAGATGAACGAGAAATGAAAGATTTAGTGACGAAAATGGCGCAAGAAAATCGCTACAAGGCCGGACAAATTTCGACAACGATTTATGTTGCTAAAGGAAGTAGTGCCGATTATTTTTATTGGAAAAATAAAACGCGCGCGATTGCGATTGAGTTTACAGATCAAAAAGTTCCTGATCCGAAACGCATTCCTTCAATCGTTAATGAGTCGCGCGAAATGTTTTGGCAATTTATTGAACATTTTTAACAGTTGTGAGTCATATGAGTAAAAGTTTACATCTCGGTATTATTAATCGTGGCCTTGTTATTTTAAAAAAGAAAGAACCGTTTCTTCTCTGGCTTCGCTCTCTTCCTGACCCCATGGAAGAAATGACTTTGGCAGAGGCCAATGTTGATCCGATGTCCCTTCTTATTCCCGACTTTGAAGAAGCCAAAGAGGCTGAAGCATTTATTAAAGAACGGTTTGAAAAGCTATGGGGCTTTGAGATGGAGCGCTGGTGGGAAGATAATGAAGACTGGGAAAAAAATCTCACTTGGAAAAAATTTCTCGAATGGTTTGAGATTGAAACATCATGTATCGTTTGGGACCTTGGCGCCGGAGTCATTGAACGAACTGACGATGAGATTGTTCTTTAAGACATCTTGTCCTTTAATTAAAAGGATACTTTTTTATGAAAACTTTTTTATTATTAGTTTTTATTTTGATTTTAGGATGCTCAAAGAAAAGCCCTGTTGTTTCATCAGTGTCACGTGTAGTGAATCCAGATTTTTCAAAATTAAGTCCTGATTGTTTTACTGCCTTGTCATCAAATCCAGTTTTAACAAGAAATACTTTGCTCGCCGGGTCTGACTGGAATGACCCTTCTGTTTTGAAGCTTGGAAGTCAATTTGTGATGTATGCATCTTCAGATGTTAATTTTAATTTTGATATCTCGATTTATCGATTAGTCTCAAGTAATGGTGTCACATGGTCATTAAGTCCATCATCACCTGTTTTTCAAGCGGATGCCAACGGCGCAGCATGGGATCATCGTGCGGTCGAAACTCCTTCAGTCGTGTTTTTTAATGGACTCTATCATCTCTTTTATAGTGGCTATCCAGCAAACCATCTTTTACCAAAAACATATAAAATAGGTCATGCAACATCAGTAGATGGGATAAGCTGGACTCGTAGTGCGAGTTTTATTGTGGCACCTCATGATCCAAACAATACGACTCCTGATATGACTTTTAATCAGTGGATAACAGCGGAGCCTGCAGCTGTTGTTTTTCAAAATAAAATCTATCTTTACTTTTCCGCACTCGGGGCCAATGCCGGCACTGGAACTGATTTGCAAGTAATAGGGCTTACAACATCATCTGACGGAATCACATGGAGTGCCCCTCAAAGTGTTCTTGTCCCAAATCAAGTTCTTTACCCTAGAGCGTCTTGGGTTGGATATTCAACACCAAATGCAATCGTTCTTAATGGATCAGTTCATTTGTTTTTTGACGTGATTTCCGATCCATGGAAACAAGTCAAGATTCATCATGCAAGCTCGAGTGATGGAATAACGAACTGGAATCTTGATTCTTCTTCTATTTTTGACAGAGCTGATTTTTCCTGGTCGTCAAATGAAATAAGATCTCCTTCTGTTCTATTAGATGGAACGAACCTTTTTATGTGGTTTGCAGGAGATGATGGCTCTATTCTTAGTATTGGTAAATCGACGTGCATCTTGTGAGGGATGAAAAATGCAAACAATAAAGCAAGCACTCAGCGGTTTTGACTATGTAGAATCTTATCGTGTTTTAGTGATGCCTAGACATCTTAATGCGGCCAATAGACTTTTTGGCGGGCAACTTATGTCGTGGTTTGATGAAGCCGCGGCCCTTTATGTTATGTGTGTGGCCAAAACTTCTCATATCGTCACTTTAAAAGTTTCGGAGCTTCTTTTTAAGGAGCCCATTTTGCAAGGTGATTTTTTAATTTTTAGAACATGCCTTATTGCGAAAGGAAAATCATCTTTAACTGTTCGAGTTGAGGCCATCAAAAAACATTTAACGGATTCTTCGCAAAATAAATTGGCCTGCCACTGCGAAATGGTTTTTGTCGTTGTTGATCCCGCCACTGGAAAATCAGTGGCGCATCAGGTTTAGTTTACCATTCAAACTTTACGAGAACAAATAAGGCACCTGCAAATCCCCCCATTGCGGTAGCTTCAGCGTCGCGGATATCAACCGTATGAAAAAATAAGCTGAGTTTTTTTACGCAGCTTCTGCAACCACAATTAATTCACTTTGATTTATTTTAAGAAATATACGGATGAAAGCGATCTCGTCATCATGACTTCAAGGTGCTTGGCAAGGGGGAAACTGATTCAAAATTTTCTTTAAAATAGGAATAATCTTTGGCAGATCTATCGTTGCTATCTCAAAGAGACGAGCATTGTTTGCAACATGATATTGATGAATTAAAACATCACGAAGGCCCGCAATTGCTTTCCAAGGAACTTCAGGATTAGCGCTTCGAATATCATCGGACAATCTTTTTGTGGCTTCGCCAATTATTTCAAAAAGTCTTGCAACAGCGAGAGGATAAAGCTCATCATTTTCAAACTCGCTTAACGTTTTACCGCAGGTAAACTTTATAATTTGTTCGGCAGAATCTAAAATATCAGTCAAATAAGATTTATCATGCAGCTTGTTCATAAATAACCCTATAAGAATTTAAAATTTCCGCCTTTTTAATTGGGTTTCGGCTTTTCTCAATTCCTCTTTTTTCAAGAAGATCAACTTTTTTTCCAAAAATCTTCTCTAATTCTTCCTTCATTTCAACGATTCCCCAACCAATATGCGTATTGGGAAAAAAGGTAATGAGCACATCAACATCACTTGTGAGTTGATTAAAGTCTCCGCGAAGAATAGAGCCAAATATTGCAAACTCTTGAATTTTCCATTTTTTACAAAAAAGCTCAATCTTATCCATGGGGATAATGATAGGTAATTTATCAGTCGCCATCACTTCTCCTTACTAAGAAAAATTAGACTCATTCAATATAAAGAATATCATTAAACGAAAACAGTGTCGAATCCTGGATTAATTATCGAGCAATTTGGAAAGTAGAGGATTGTAACGACTGCACCTAGCGCACCTGCTCTGTTTGGGATCGCCGTTATCGACAATGGAGGTACGGTGAGGGGGCATCAGCAGAAAATCAAATATGTCTGATGAGTCGATTTACTCCCTCATTTACTCCCTCATTTTACGAGGATCTTTGTAATTACATTTGATTTGTTTTTTAAACCTCGTTTTCAACACCCTCAACCGCAGGAAAAAATTGTTGCTTTTGTCCAATGACATGGCCTGCTGGCATGGCAATTCCAAGTTGGTCGATTGAAAAAACATTTTCGGGAAGATTTAAAGACTGACGAAGTTTTTCCATCGTCTGTGGGGCAAAAGGATGAAGCATGATCATTAAGTTTTTTAAAACATAAAAACACGAATAAAGAGCATCACGACGAGTTTCTTCAGGGAAGCGGTCATCGTGCGGTTTGTATTGTGTGAAAAAACTATTGATGAGACGAGCGTAGTTTTCAACGGCGAAAAGGAGAGTTGAGTATTCGGCCTTTTCCATTGACTTCAAATATTTTTGCACAATTTGCATCGTTTCTTTTTCGGCCTTCTCAAGAAGTTTTCCTTCTGGTATTTTTCCTTCGAATTTTGAATGAACAGCGGCGATTGGTTTTTCAAAAGCAGCATTCATAGGGCCTGCTAAAAATTTATTACGTTCATGAAAAGTATTAAAATCAAAATTAGAAGATTTTTCTGGAAGGCTGAGGAGTGCTAAGAAGTAGCGAACTTGATCGGGAGCATACCCTTTTTCCTCAATGAGTTGGTCCCCAGTAAAAAAGTTTCCACGCGACTTGCTCATTTTTTCGCCATCAACCATCAAGTGGAAACAGCCGAAAATATCTGTCATTTGAAGTTCGCTAGGATTGGGTAAATGCATAGGATCTTTTTGTGTCCCAAGCCACATCGCCCCTTGCATGAGGACGTAAAAATAAACGTTATCTTGCCCAAGAAATTGGAAAACGCGCGCTTCAGGATCATTCCAAAATTCTTTATGTTTTTCTGGATCAAGGCCTTTGTTTTTAAGAGCGACTTGAGAAAAAGAAATGGGGGCAATGAGCGAGTCTGGCCAAACGTAAAGAGTTTTCCCTTCCATTTCAGGATCAAGATCTTTAGGAAGTGGAATTCCCCAAGTCACATCACGAGTGATTGAGCGATGGGCCCAGCCATCAAGAAGAGCGCAGGGAATACCTTTGTCTTCAAGCATCTTTTGTCCAGCATTCATCTCCGCTTTATTTTCAAATTGAACAACAACTTTTTTTCCGGGGGCATAACGACTTTTATGCTTAGGAAGTGTTGGGCGCATTTCTTTGAAAATAGGTTCGTGAGTATTATCAAATTGAAAAGCAGGTAAGACCGTATTAATGACTTCATTAAAAACAGGAGTGCGCCATTTGTTCTGTTTGGTTTGAATCCACTCGCGCAAAACATCTGAAACCTTCCAAAGATCAAGCCACCAATGAACAGTGTCTTTTAAGACAGGCGTAGCATCACTTAAAGCAGAGCGTGGATTAATAAGTTCTGATGGATCATATTGTGTGCCACAAACTTCACAATTATCGCTGTAGGACATTTCGTTTGTGCATTTTGTATTTGGACATTTTCCTTGAACATTTCTATCTTGTAAAAAGCGGTTAAGCTTTGGATCAAACCATTGTTTGCTTGTTCGTTTTTCGAGCATCCCATTTTTATAAAGCTTGCGAATAAAATCTTGAGAAAGCGCAGAGTGTATTGGGAAGCAATCGGGAGAGGATGTCCCACTATAAACATCGAGGGCGATTGAATAGCGATCCATTGTCTTTTTTTGTTTGTCATGCGTGCTATCGATAAATTGTCGCACAGTAAGCCCACCTTGAATGGCCGCGACTTCAGATGTTGAACCGTGGTCATCAGTGCCGCAAACAAAAAGAACATTTTCTTTCCCAATGAGCATGCGAAGGTAGCGAGCATAGACGTCAGCAGGGACATGAGCTCCGGCAAGATGGCCAATATGTAAGGGGCCGTTGGCATAAGGCATTCCTGCGGTGACAACAGCTTTTTTGGGTCTCTTGATGAGTTTTAAAACGGACAAAATATCGCTAGGACGTTCAAATGGCTTGTTCATCTCGTGCTCCTGAATAATGGCTAGTCTTCGAGTATAACGCCTCTCGTTCTATCAAACAATATGTTAGCGCATTTTTAATTCGAATTATTTCTTACGCAAAATGACAAAGATTCATTGCCGATTATTTCTAAACTGTATATATAGCAGTAAGATCTCTTGAATGTGATATTTTACTGAAGAAGATTTTTATGAATAAAAAAACAATTCTTATCATTGAAGACGAATTGACTCTTTTGCAGCGATATTCTGAATATGCGGCAAAGTTTTTTAGCGATGTTCTTACTGCAAAAAATCTGGAGGAAGCAAAAAGCTTTCTTGTCGGTCATGAGGTTGATTGTATTTTAAGTGATAATAGATTACCCGATGGTGAGGGGATTTCGCTTATTCAAGAACTCCCCTTGCGTTCTAAAAAGATTCCCGTGGTGATTATTACGGCCTATGCTGATAAGCAATTGGCCATAGATTCTGTTAACGCAGGTGTTTTTCATTTTATAGAAAAACCAGTGAGTAAAGATAAGCTCATGGAAATTTTAAAAGAATGTCGCGCTATCGTTGAAGAACAGGTGGCCTCGGTTGAGCTTAACACCTCCTATGTTTTAAGTGTAAAAGCAAAGGAAGTTTTAGAAAAAAAATATATGATAACCCAGCGTGAAATGGAAATTATGGCAGAGTCTATTTTGATGTCAAAAAACAATGTGATTGCTAAAAAATTGTTTATCAGTGAGGGGACTGTGAAGCGGCACCTTCATAATATTTTTGAAAAATTATCTATTTCAACCAAGGAAGAGATGCAAGAATTGGTTAAGAAGCTAAATTTATAAAAATGATTTTTCGATACACTCAAAAAGTTCATCTTTAGAAAACGGCTTAGGTAAAATATTAATATTTAATTTTTGGGTAAAATGAAGAAATTTACTATCATCTAAGTTTGTAACTCCAGTGATAACGATGATTGCAGTATTTGTAAGTAGATTGGCGACGATGGCCGCGTCGATCAGTGATTGTCCATCAAGTTCTGGCATTTTTAAATCAGTAATGAGTAAATCAAAAGTTTGTTTTTTCAATTCTTCAAGAGCAAGTTTTCCATTTTTAACTTCAACAACATCGGCGTTTGCATTTTTAAGGTGACGGACAATTGCTTTTCTCATGGCATCTTCATCATCAACGACAAGAATCTTTTTATTAATTTCCTCAAGAGGGCGATTGTCTTTTATGCTAAACGAAGGATTAGTTATTGGAGTTGCAAGAGGAACTGTAATTGTGAATGTACTTCCTACTCCCACTTCTGTCTCAAACTCTATTCGCCCGTTCATTTCGGCAATCAGTGAGTAGCAAATACTTAATCCGAGTCCGGTGCCTTTGCCGGGAGGTTTTGTTGTAAAAAAGTTTTCAAAAATTTTATGGCGTATGTGTCTTGGGATTCCCTCTCCCGTGTCACTAATACTAATAATTATATTTTTTTCGTCAGATTTCGTTTCTATTTTTATCTCGCCACCTTTTTTAGTCGCTAAAGCATCTTTCGCATTCCCAAGAAGGTTCATGATGACTTGCTGCAATTTTCCCGTATTTCCGTAAATGAATGGTCTTTTAGATTGGAGAACTTTTACAATCTTAATATTTTCTTTGCTGTAAATTGATTCAATTAAATAAAGGGAGTGACGAATGATTTCATGAATGTCAGCATACTCGGATTTTTCAACATCCATTCTTGCATAAGTGCTTAGACCTTTTACAATATCAGCAATTCTTACTATGGCCTCGTTTTGCTGCCAAATTCGTTCAGAAAAAAAGGAATTATTAATTTTATTTTCATCGAGATGATCTCTGATGTCGTCGAGATTTAGTTTTATAATACCAAGTGGATTATTGATTTCGTGGCCAACACCAGCAGCAAGAATACCGATTGAGGCAAGTCGTTCGGCGTAGCTAATTTGTTTTTGAATTTTCTCTCTCTCTTCAGAAACTTGAATTCTGTCAGTCTCATCATCAAGCATCACAACAAGATGATCTTTCTCTGGAACAAAGGTATCAACTGAAAGGATTCTTGCGTTTATCCTAAGGGCCTCAGCGAATTTTTTTGCTTCCTCTGGATTTTTTAATTCCCCCATTTCTTTAATCCAATCAAACTTCCCGTCTCTTATATATGGAAAAAGCTGGGTCAACGTTTTTCCAGTTGGGTCTTCTGCAATGTTAAGCATCTTTTTAAAACTTGCATTCGCCGATAAAAATAAATAATCACAGATGATTCCATTATCTGAGTAGATATTTTTAAAATACGCAACTCCGTCGGACATATGAGCAAAAAGATGATAATATTTAAGTTCGGTGTTTTGTGCAGAAATTTCATAAGCATGAATTTTGTTGTTGAGGCGAATAATGATTGCTGTCACAACGAATATCAAAAAAAACAAAATCAGTGTGGCAAAAATACCAAGTGATTCTTTAAAGAAAAAAAGGGCAATAATGCTTGAAAATGTTGCGAGCGATATGATCAAGTCTCTTTTTTTCACAATGAACTCCTGCCAAAGAATTATATAAAGATAAAATATTATTCCTTAAATGTTAATCTTAAAACTCATTTCGAAAAATGTATCTGATGGTTGTATTGTCCTTATCGCTAAAAAGCCGATAATGGGGTCATGAGGTTCACAAATATTCAAGGAGAATGTATGGCCAAGATAATGTGTATTGATGATGACAGAGATATTTTAGAGAGTTGTCGCATGACTCTTGAAAAAGCTGGACACACTGTCGAATGTGCAAGCAGCGGCAAAGAAGGCTTAACTAAAATGAAAGCCTTTCGTCCTGACCTTTTTTTACTCGACGTTATGATGGACGATCTTACTGATGGTTTTCATACTGCGTATGCGATTAGACACGATGCTGATGTAAAAGACAAACCAATTATTATGTTGACTTCAATTAATAAAGAAACTGGTCTTGGTTTTAATAAAGATAAAGATGGTAATTTCTTACCTGTCGATGAATTTATTGAAAAACCAATTGCTCCAAAGCTCCTTATTGAACTCGTGGCAAAACTTCTTCAGATGCCAAAAAACAAGATAAACATGGGTGGAACAACTTCGATGTATTAATATACCGAACTTAAATGCGTTCAGTATAAATAGTGACTGTCGGGAAACTCTAGCAAACAAAATCTCATAGGTTGATTGTTTTTTTGTACCAATTCTCTCTGTTCAGCTTCTGTTATTATTTCTTTTTC
>Ga0247844_1009077_pt1 | contig 10528 bp, 16 predicted proteins | sample LaCtaG_FD_192421 | JGI IMG/M metagenome (GOLD analysis project Ga0247844, IMG submission 192421) | Freshwater microbial communities from meromictic Lake La Cruz, Castile-La Mancha, Spain - LaCruzMarch201714.5m_1 | ecosystem: Environmental > Aquatic > Freshwater > Lake | place: Spain: Castile-La...
CGGCGGCTTGTATCAGATCCGCACCGCGGTGCCGGCCGACAATGACGCCCCCCCGGTGATCGAGGAGCAACTGACCTTCGAGCGGTTGACCCTGGACGCTTTACCCACAGCGCAACCCACGACAGAACCCCATTGAGCCAGATGTACCAAACCTCAGCACCCATCCGCTTCGCCCTGGGGCTCGCCCTTGCCGCCACCCTGTCGACCGCGACGGCGGCCGATTGCCCGGAACCCGCCGCGCCCGGACCCACCCCCTACCCCACCGTGGCCGTCACCGACTATGTTCTCGGCTGCATGATCGCCAACGGCCCGAGTCCCGACACCCTGCGCAAGTGCGCGTGCAGTTTGGATTTCATCGCCGCCGCCGTCCCCTATGCGGACTATGAGCGGGTCGAGACCCTGATGCGCCTGCAACAATTGGAAGGGGTCGGCCGCAACGCCGCCTACAAGAGCGCCCCCTGGGCCAAGGAGGCCGTCGCCCACTTCAAGGAGGTCCAGGCGGAGTCCACCTTGCGCTGTTTCTGATCTCAAGGCGATGGGCGCGCGCCTTGCCGTGAAACCGGGTTGAACGGCGGCTGACGGCCATCAGCAGCCGTTGCCTAAACGTCGGCAGATGGCCGGAGTAGAGCCCGTAGCGGCCATCCGACTTGGGCTCGGAGCTGGCTCGGCGTCACCTCGTTCGCGTTTGGTTTGGTCTGCTGAGCCCGGCGCCGCATTGCGGCATCCGATCTGGACCCGACCGACCGTCCGCGTCTTGGGCTCCACCACCATGGGCTTTCAGCACCTGTTCGGCGTCACGGGCGAGCAGCGACAAGGCCCAACTGGGCCAGCGCGGCCGTACCAACCTCGGCGGCAGCGGGTCAAGGACTAGCTCCCGTACCGTCTCGGCGTAAGGATTCGAACTGCGCCACAGTGCGCACCGGGGGCAACCCGTGATGGACACGCCGCCGGGCGATCACCGGCAGAGACGCTGGGACACGGCGGTCGCCCGACACGAATTGACCGGCGCAGCGACCTGCGCCAAATCCAGGTTGTCTAAAGGCCGTCACCGAACCTCAGACGCAATGTGCACTCGCATCCTATTGCTCAATCTGATTGCCGACGCGCTCGGCGCATGCAGCAGTCTGCCGGACAAGGTCCAGCGCCCGGCCCGCGAATCTGCGGACGTCGTCGTCGGAGTTCAGGGCCGCGTAGCTCAAGGTGTCGATACCGGCATCGTGCGTGGCACCGGGGGCGTATGCTGGCCTGCAACTCCATGAGCAGGTGTTCGACTGCGTTGCGCTGCTGGTGCTCCTGACAGCGCTGGATGAGCGTGAGTGGACCTCATCGCTATCGCGACAGAACCGCCTTGTGAACGGGCTATTGTTCGTGGAAGCTCGGCGGCACCGTTGATTGAAGCCGGTCTGGCAGGGAACGAACAACCGGCCTTATCAACTCAACCACTCGTGCTGCTTCGGGCCTCGGGTGGATTCGGTCGCGTGCTCCGTCGACGAACAGGACCAGCGGTACAGTGCCCTTGACTTCGCCCGTCCAATTCAGTTGCTGCAAGAGTTCCAAGAGAAGATCCCGGACGGCGGGGGACTGTTGGCGGAGGCTTCCAGCGAGATCCCGGTCGAGCCATCCCAGCACGATGTCCAACCGCTCCCGGGAGTCTATGCCGCCACGGTACATCGTGTCAGCGAGAGCAGACAACCTGTCCGGGGCGAGCAGGGGCGTAGTCAGCACTTCGGTTGGACCCTCGTTCCGCCGCGTCACTCTTTCGCTTCGCCGCGAGGCAATGTCATCACCTTCGTCCGACTCGGTTTCCGGAACTGTGTCCCAGAGGTCGAGCCAAACCGGGTCGTCGTCGAAGCGGACACCATGGCGGCGAACCACCGGGTCGCGCGCCAGCTCCCACGCAGGTGTCGCGTAGTTCGAGACCAGGAATCTTCCGGCGAAGCCTATCGCGACTACGTTCCCCGAGACTGGATCCACGAGAGGCGCTCCACTCGAGGTCAGGGCTGAGGCATCGTGACATGCGGCCAAGACCTCCCGGGAGGGCGAGGGGACTCCTGCTTGGCCACGGTAGAGGCCCGGGGCCCAGCTCCGCCGTCCTTCAGTTCCTCCCAGGACGCTCTCAACGACTATTGGGTCGTTCCTGAAATCCCGATGAGGGTATCCAACCGACACGATAGTTGCGTCGCCGGCTGGGGGGCGGCTGGAGAGGCGCAGCCAAATGGGAACAGTCTCGTCGAGCTCTAGGAGCGCCACATCCCACCACGGATGCAGGAAGCGAATGGCGCGCACCGACCGGCGCGTGCCCGGGCCACCAACTTGGCTTCCAAAAGTCACCGACACGTCGTCGGCCTTCAGTTGAGCACTTTCTCCCGCGCCTGTGCTGAACATCTCAGCCGCGTGTCGAGCGGTCATGACCAAACGTGGACCGATTGCGACGACGTTTGCAAGCATGGGGTGTTTCGCCGCCATTGAGGGGGCGACGAGGTACCCCACCGCTTTTGCCGCCGCTTCCAAGTTCACCCGAGCGGGGCCTTGGTCGAGCCCCTCCCAGGGTGCAGTTGCCGCGGGAAGGGCCCCGTCCGATTGCTCGAAGAGGATCGGACGACCACTTGTCAGAACGATCGCCATACGACCCGAGTTCAGCCGCTGGCGTCGATCGCTTTCCAGAGGTCCGGAAAGCGAGTCTTCAGGTCGTTCACGACCAGATCGATTCGGGTTGCAACGTTGACGAAAGGTGAAGGCATTCCTTGAAACATCACGTTGGAGACGGGCTTGCTCAGCTTGTGGAGTCCAACGACTTTCCACCCGTCGTCGAGTACGGGGGAGCCCGATGAGCCCCCGTCGGTATCGGTGAAGTACTCTATATCTCGCTCCGTTACCCGATACAAGACGTTGTTTCGGATCCCTAGTTGCTTCGGGGCGCCGCCAGGATGCTGCACGATGTTCACCGCGACGGTCTGGCTGCTCGACGCAGTGGGCATTTGCCCCGCGAGCCGAAGCGCCGGTCCAGCGTCGGTGGCGAGCTTAAGAACGGCATAGTCGAGCTGACCGCGGCGGTGCCATGCCTCGAGCTGCTCCACCAGGACGACCCGTCCCTCGGCGCCGTCGCTGTTGTAGTCGAACTGGACCTGAGCGCCTTTCGCTTGTAGCGCGAGGTCTGCCTCGGTTGCATCGGGCTCCGCATCATCGCGAGCGTTCACCACATGATGGTTAGTCACGAGATACCTCTGTCCGAGCAGCCATCCCGTTCCGAAGTACCGAACGGAGGTGCCTCCAGGGTGCAGCCGTGGGCTCCCCCCCTCGAACCGAGGTACCAGCAGTCGAGCGACTGACGTGCCCGCCGCGTGCCCGGCCGCGAGGAAGCTGTAGGGCACCATATCGTTCTGGTGAACGATCCGCTCCTCACGTGACCCTGCAACTGTCTCATTAGGAGGTTCGGTCGCAGGCCGATTGAAGCTGAATGCGGCCAAGACCTCTGTTTGCCCTTTACGGAAGACTTCACGCTTGGGTGGCATCACGGCGTGGGATGCAGCGTTGCCGAGCCAGACAGCGAGCGGGACTACATTGCCGTCGAGGTATTCGATTGCGTTCAAATACTGCAAGTCAGCCAGGATCAGATCTTTGGGTGCAGTGAACTTCATTGGAATGCCGCCGATGAAGTCCAAAGAAAGGTCGGCCAACAGAAACTCACGTCGGGCGAGGTAGAGGTTCTCGGCGAGCGCAGCGTCGCGGATCTCGATCAGCGAGTTGTTGTTCAGGTAGCGTTCGAACGACATGGGCGTAAGAGGGATAAGGGATAGGACATCCAACCGCAGCGCGGCTATCATCGGCTGAATTTAGCATCGCAGGACTGGGCCCTGCAAGGGCGCAGCGCGAGCCGACGGGGAGCGACGGGGGAGATGCGGAGAGCAAACCGCCGTTCGGGAGAGTGCCGGGCGGGATTTGGCAGGCATACGATCACAGCGGGTGCAGGGAGTGGCGCGTCTCCTGCGCGACCAGACGAGGGGCGACGGCTGCCACTGCACCCGCCGGCCGAAGACGTACTCGGGTTGCGGTTGGGCCAGGGCGTCCCAGCCGGGTACGGCTCCGACGGGGGGCGCCCCGCGCGGGTGGCCCCCGGGCCGGTTTGATCCGCGGCGGCTCGGCCAGCTCGCCGATGTGGTTGCGAATCCGCGCCGCCGGGACGGCTTCTGTGCTGAAGGCAACGATGCCCATGTCGGCATCGCAATTCGGGCAGACCCGCGGCAGGGACTCGAACAGGCGCGCGAGCAGCGTGGCCAACAGGTAGCGTGCTCGGGAGCAGAAGCTTGGAGCCGCGCCCTTAAGCGGGGCAGTCAGGTGCGTACCCGCAACGGCTGCGGCGAGCGTCCGCTGTCCGTCGGACAGCTGCCGTTGATATTCGGGGACGGTTGTCGGCTATGGGTCGTGAGCGGTCTTCGACCTAAAGCACTGACCTGATCCCGTCGCGGCAGACCATGGACCGGGCGCCACTCGCGATCGTCACCGGACCAGGCACAGCACAAAAGGCTCCGGCGCTACGGCATGACCGGGCTCGCCCTGTTCGGCCTCGGAATCGACAACGACACGCTCTTGAGCATCATCATAATCACCAACGGTCCGAATCCCGACACCCTGCGCAAGTGCGCGTGCAGTCTGGATTTCATCGCCGCCGCCGTCCCCTATGCGGATTATGAGCAGGTCGAGACCCTGATGCGCCTGCAACAACCCGCCTACAAGGGCGACCCCTGGGCCAAGGAGGCCGTCGCCCACTTCAAGGAGGTCCAGGCGGAGTCCACCTTGCGCTGCTTCTGACGGCTTGCCGAATCCACCCGTCCCGCCTAGGATGGTCCCTGGACGGTCACCCCAGGCATCGACCTGACCGCCAGGAGCCGATCATGTCTGCCACCGCGCACGCCCGGATTCACCACTGGCGCTTCACCGTCGATGACTATCAACGCATGGGCGAGACCGGCATCCTGCACGAGGACGACCGGGTCGAACTCATCGAAGGGGAGATCGTCGCAATGCCGCCCATCGGCAGCCCCCATGGGGGCCGCGTCAACCGTCTCACCATGGTCATGACGGCCGCGGTCGGGGACCGTGCCGTCGTCGCCCCGCAGAACCCGATCGTGCTGGGCATCCGCTCCGAGCCCGAGCCCGACATCGCGGTCCTGCGCCCGCGCCCGGACTTTTACATCGACGCCCACCCGGTGGCCGCCGACGTGCTGCTGCTGATCGAGGTCGCCGACAGCAGCCTCCAGTACGACCTGAACGTCAAGGTCCCGCTCTACGCCCGCCAAGCAAAAGGGGCCAGGCTCAATTGAATTCAGGGCCGTCACCCTTCGGAGCAATAAAGTGCCACGGAAAATTCGCGATCTGCTAAGGGATCTGAAAGGCGCCGGGTTCAAAGAAATACCCGGCGAAGGCAAAGGATCGCACCGAAAGCTTGTTCACCCGAAGTTTCCCGGTGCAGTCACCATCAGCGGAAAGCTCGGAGATGATGTAAAACACTATCAAGAAAGGGAAGTCACCACCGCCATCAAGGCCGTCACGAAATGAAAGACAGCGACCGATATCACAAGTGGGTGGAGTGGAGCGACGAAGATCAAGTGTACGTCGGCAAGTGCCCTGATCTGATTACTGGCATTCATGGGGACGACCCCGTTTCACTGTACAGTGAGTTATGCTCAGTTGTCGAAGATGTCATCATCCATTTCAAGGCGGAGGCCCGGAGCCTTCCACCAGCAAAGGTCCGGCCGATGCGTGAGGTCGCATAGCGCCCGATAATGCGACCAAGAGGGACGCGAGCGACCCGCTACACTTGCCTGAACCCATACGAGCGCGGAGACCGGCGATGCTCGAACGTATTACCATGGACCCTGCAATCTGCCACGGGAAACCCTGCATCCGCGGGCTTCGTTACCCGGCTGAGACGGTCTTGGAATGGCTCGCCGGGGGGATGACCACCGACGACATCCTGGCCGACTACGAGGATCTGACCCGCGAGGACATCCTGGCCGCCCTGGCCTTCGCGGCCCGGATGGCCCACACCAAGCAACTGATCCAACTGGCAGCATGAGATTCATCGTCGATGCGCAGTCTCAGGGTGAAGCACATGAAACGGCCGTATCTTGAAGTGACCTTTCGGCACGGGCGTCCATTGGCCGCCTATCTGTATCTGTCCCGCTCACCCGGCGACCGGAGCCGAAGCACGACACCGGCTGGGGTCGGAATGATCATCGACTACACCGAAGCGGGAATACCGATCGGTATCGAAATCACTGCGCCGGGAAAGGTAACGATCGCGGACATCAATACAGTCCTCGCGAGTGTCAACGCGCCCGCACTGACAGCCGAGGACATTGCCCCGCTGCGGGCCGCCTGATGCGCGCAGGCAGTCTTTAGCCTTTGCTTTATGCGCCGCAATTCATTGATCGCGGGGCATCCAAGAGGGGAATACCCATGCAGAACGCACTGGTCGGCAAGCGAGTCCTCATCACTCAATCGGCGGAGTTCATGGGGTCGGTACTCTGCGAGGTCTTCGCAGAGCAGGGTGCAACCGTCGTCGCCAGCGCGGAAGCCTTCTCCGAGCCCGAGGCGGCGGAGTGCAGGCTAACCCAAGGTTCCAGGAGCGTCTTGCCCGCGAGGTTCCACTTGGCAGGCTGGTGGCAGCGCGCGAGGACGCCCAGTTTGCCGCCTACCTGTGCAGCACCGCCGCGAATTGCTTGGTCAGGTGTTCCCGGTCTGTGGCGGCTGGGTGGCACGCTAGCAGGGCCGCCAAACTCAAACGTTATGCGCGAAGGAGCATCAATGAGTATTGAGACCAAGAACGATCTCATCGAAGAGGTTCTCACTGCATGGAAAGATCGCATCGGGGATGACTACTTGGGCTACCGGGGGCATGTCTATCGAATGTTTAATTTCTGTTTGGCGCTTCATCCCTGCACCGAGGAAGAAAAGACCAAGTTGGCCATTGCCGCCTGTTTCCACGATATTGGCCTTTGGTCCGCTCATACCGTGGACTACATCCCGCCTTCGGTGTCCGAAGTAAAGCGGTACTTATCTGAAACAGGGCGGCAGACATGGTCTGAGGAAATTGCCCTAATGGTCGCAATGCATCACAAGGTTCGCACATACAAGACTAACCGGTATCCGCTGGTGGAACTATTCAGAAAAGGAGACTTAGTTGATTTCTCTCTTGGTTTCTTCAAGTTCGGCATTCCTCCCGCGTATGTGAGCGAGGTCAAGAAGACTATCCCAAACAATGGGTTTCACCGGTTTCTCATGAACGGCGCACGCGAGTGGTTTGCAAAACATCCTTTCAGTCCACCACCGTTCATAAGGTGGTAACGCATCACATGGTGCTCAAGGCGGACAGGCAAAAAGCTGGGACGAAATAGGGGTCAGGTCTCAAATTGCACACCCCGAGACGGGGCTTTATGCTTGCGGGACGCGAATATTTGCGGGAGGCCACGATGGCGCGATCGCTGCGGCTAGAGTTTGCCGGCGCGCTCTATCACGTAACAGCACGCGGCAACGAGCGACGCAGCATCTTTCCCGGCGATGCCGACGGCGACCGGGCAGCGTTTCTGGACGTGCTGGGCGCAACCTGCGAGCGCTTCAACTGGCTGGTTCACGCCTACTGCCTGATGACCAACCACTACCACCTGTTGGTCGAGACGCCGGATGCGAATCTCTCCAAGGGCATGCGCCAGTTGAACGGCGTGTTTACCCAGTACGTTAACCGCTCCCACGCCCGGGTCGGTCATCTGTTTCAGGGGCGGTTCAAGGCCATTCTGGTGGAGCGTGAGAGTTACCTGCTGGAGCTGTCCCGGTACGTGGTGCTGAATCCGGTTCGCGCAGGGATGGGGGCGGCGCCCAGCGACTGGCAATGGAGCAGCTATCAGGCGACGGTGGGAGAGGCGCCGGCGCCCGAGTTCCTGGAAACTGACGGCGTATTGCGGACGTTTGCCGCTAATGCCGTTCCCGGCATTAGAGGCATACCACGGCCATGCATTTACTCCAGGCCGGCGTCGACATTAGCGTGAGGCTCAATATAGATTCCGGACTGTCCACGAGTCGTTATGACACGAGCAGTGCCAACAGCGGAGTCAGCAGCCCTTTTCCGCAAATCCGTGTATTGTGGACGAACTGAAAGAAGCCTAGGTAGAGCGGTAATTTCTCCTGCGAGATCCCGCGATGGGGTCGCAGCCAGGAACGCAGCAACGACCAGAAGCCTTCCATGGTGTTGACATGGATCTCATGGAAGCCGTCACCGTCCTCGTCACGGGCATACTCCCCGCGGCTGTGGCAGACGGTTTTGTGTTCATAACCCCATTCTGTCAGCCGACAGTAAATGTCGTACTCATCTGTATGCACACGGGTTCCAGGGGCGATAAAGGTCTCGATCAGCGGCCGGATCGTCTTCTGCTGGACATTCTCCAACATGCGGATGACCACCGCTCCACCACGCTGAATCATCCCGAAAATCGGCGGTTTTTCCTTCGCGAGGGTACCCCGTCCGCGCGCCCCCTTAAGTCGTCGCCGCCGACCCCGGCGTCTTTTTTTGACCGCGCCCGGATTCCCTTTGTGACCTGCGATGACGTAGACCTCGTCGCACTCCACCTCCCCGGACAGCACGGGTTCAGGCTGGCGCTCAACGATCCCCGTGCGCAGTTGCTCGGTCATCCGCTGAACGTCGTTCGGATTCAAGCCGAGGTCCTCGGCGATCTGTGCATTGGATAGATTTAAGCCCATGAAATAAAAACACAGAATCCATGTTTCCAACGGCTGGTGATGGCCGGCTAACACGGTTCCGGTCAGATCGTCAAAATAGCGTCGGCAGATCCCACAGCGGTATTTTTGCCGCGCCGGCTGGGTCGTTTCATGTCCCTGCTTCGTGATCAGCGACCTCGCAGTGAGGGCAAAGAACACCCTCTGGCCAACGCAACTGACGGAGTTTGCCGTAGCACTTGGCGTCGTCCAGCAGGTCTTGAAGGTTGATCATCGGCGGGAAACTGTCGATCAGCTGGGTTGAGTCCTGACGTGTAGTGTACGCCTGGACCACCCTAAGAGCCAGCTAGACTCAGCAGTCCGGAACCCATATTGAGCCAACTTAGTAACCATCCCCCGGCAAAGCCGGGGGCTTTCGATCGCTGGCCCCTCAAAGGGGCCTAATCGCGATCGGTAAAGACTGGCTACAAGAACGAGGTCGCAAACGAGCGCCAGGCTCTGCTGATCGAAGAATATGGCTGTCGCTCTTTCCCTGTACTTTCTGATCTCTGCGCCAGCATCGTGCCATCATCATCGAATGCCGGAAAGGTCAAACCTTTGGGGTCCCCCGGCAAAGCCGGGGGTTTTCTCATAATAATAAGCTCTACGACCAGCGAGACGATCAGAAATCGCGGCACGACATCCGCCTAACATCCATTACAACGGCAACGGTGTTTAGCGTTAGCGTGTCAGCCGAATCTCCGGCGACTAACGGCTTGGTCTCGGATTCTGTTCCATAGATCTTACCGGCGAGCGTTCTTGGCTTGAGCTGGAGGTTATAGATGTCCGTCCACAACTCATCGTTGCCGCCAACAGTTACCTCATATCCCGTCGCGGTCAGCCCGACCTGCAAGACTAAGCCTCCAACAGCGGGATCGTTTGACGGAGCCAATGTGGCCGTCCCGGCGAGCTGATTGACGTAAGTGCCACTTCCATCGTTGGCGCGCTGAACTCCATGTACAGGAATCACATTGTAAGGCTTATAGTCATTCGCGGGGGCGAAAATGAGCTTGAAGTGTTTGAAGTACTCACCCTGATGGGCGCCAAGCTCGAAGCAAATAGTGCTACCCCGGGAAAACCGTATCGCGTCATCGCCGAGGGGTTGACCGGCATAGGCGGCTGCAGGCACTGCAGTCCCCACGAAACAGGCGCTTGCCATTACAGCAGAGTATACCGACTTATGAAGCTTTTTCATGTGAACTCCAATTAAGATCATCCGGTAACATCAAGGGCTGTTGTCTGATGGCAGCCCGACGTGGCTATGCGGAGTGGCACGCCGGCTCCGCGGTTCTTGGGCGGCTCGGACGCGGCTGATCAGCGCCAAAACCCCCGAAGTCGTTTATGAACCAAGAGAACTACACCACATTTATAGACTCAATGTGCAAATGCAGATGTGAACGGCGTCGCTTTTTAAAGAATCGAAACATTTATCTGGCTTACGTCGTAGTGCGGGTCTGATCAGGATACGTGTAAATTTTAGTAATCTCAGCCTGCGCCCTCTTCAGCGAACCCAAGTAAGGGGTCTGACAATCATTGGAACGATTATGGAAAGCTTTACAGTGCGACACGAAGTCGCGTAAGTGACGGAGTTCCGGGGACAGTATACTCAATTCGTGGGGGGTAATCGCCGTTGGCATGGTCCAAGACCCGGGACCAATTGCCGAACGGCCGCCAGCCAGAGAGGGGCTGACCGATCCCGGTCAATCGAGACCCAGGTCGAAACCCTCCTTGAACGGGTTTTCCAGACGTAGCGCACCGA
>Ga0247844_1009079_pt1 | contig 10527 bp, 9 predicted proteins | sample LaCtaG_FD_192421 | JGI IMG/M metagenome (GOLD analysis project Ga0247844, IMG submission 192421) | Freshwater microbial communities from meromictic Lake La Cruz, Castile-La Mancha, Spain - LaCruzMarch201714.5m_1 | ecosystem: Environmental > Aquatic > Freshwater > Lake | place: Spain: Castile-La...
GATGCTGCTGGGGCTGCCCCGAAAGTTGGTGCGCGAGGTCCTTGGACCCTTCCTGTCCCACCCTCCGCTCCACCGCTTGGGGCGGCTCCTGGTCCACCCGTTTTTTGCGGGGCCCCTGTTCATGATATCGAACCTGGCCTGGCATGCGCCGGGGCTCTACGAGCTGGCGCTGGGGTCGCCGGAATGGCACCGGATCGAGCACGCTTGCTTCCTTGGGACGGCGATCCTCTTCTGGTGGCCGGTGATCCAGCCCTGGCCGTCCCGTCCGGCGCTCCCGCGCTGGGTCATGATCCCGTATCTGCTGGCCGCCGACCTCCAGAACACCGCGCTGGCGGCGTTCCTGTCTTTTTATGACGGGGTGCTTTACCCGACCTATGCGGCGGCCCCGAGGGTCTCCGGCCTGTCCGCGCTGGAGGATCAGGCGGGCGCGGGGGCGGTGATGTGGGTGCCCGGCTCGATGGTCTTTTTGATTCCGGTGGGGGTGATCGCCATCTCGTATCTCTCGCCCAGGCGAGGCCATCGTCCGCCCGCAGCCCCACCCGCTCCGAAGGCGTTGATGCCCCCGCGGCAGGCGTTTGATCTGCTCCGGGTGCCGATTGTCGGCGCCGTGATGCGGTGGAGAGGGTTCCGACGCAGCCTTCAGGCCGGGATGTTTCTGCTGGCCGCGCTGGTCGTGCTGGACGGGTTTTTCGGGCCCCAGGTCAGCGCCATGAACCTCGCCGGCGTCCTGCCCTGGACGCACTGGCGCGGGCTGACCATCCTGGCCCTTCTGGTGGCGGGAAACCTCTTTTGCATGGCATGCCCGTTCACGCTGGCGCGCGACCTCGGGCGCAGGATCTTTCCGGCGAGGCGGAGGTGGCCGCGCGCCCTGCGCTCGAAGTGGCTGGCCGTCGGGCTTCTGGCCGGGTTTTTCTGGGCCTACGAGTTTTTTGACCTGTGGGAGAGCCCGTGGTGGACGGCAGGGGTGATCGTCTTTTACTTTCTGGCGGCGGTGGTGGTCGACGGGATTTTCGAGAAGGCCGGATTCTGCAAATACGTGTGCCCGATCGGGCAGTTCCATTTCGTGTCCTCGCTGGCGTCGCCGCTCGAAGTGCGCGTGAGGGAGCCCGACGCGTGCGCCAGCTGCCGGACGCACGACTGCATCCGGGGGAACGCCACACAGCGGGGGTGTGAGCTCGAGCTTTTCCAGCCGCGAAAATCGGGGAACATGGACTGCACGTTTTGCCTGGAGTGCGTGCAGGCCTGCCCAAAAGACAACATCGGCCTGTTGGCGGTGCCGCCCGGACGCGACCTGATCGAGGATCCCCGGCGGTCCTCGGTCGGGCGCTTTGCGGGGCGCCCCGACATCGCCGCGCTCGTGCTTGTCTTCGTCTTTGCCGCCTTTGCCAATGCGGCCGGGATGGTGGCTCCGGTCGCGGAATGGGAGGAGGCGCTCCGGCAGGCCATTGGCCTGGAGGCGGCCGGGTGGGTTTGGTCGGGGGTATTTCTCTGCGCGGTGGCTGCCGCTCCTTTCGCTGCCGCGCTGCTCTGCGGGTGGCTCTCGAGCGGCGGCAAAAACACCCTGGAGGTGGCGTCCGGGTTCGCGGTCGGACTGGCCCCGCTGGGGTTCGGCATGTGGGCCGCCCATTTTTCCTTCCATTTTTTCACCGGCCTGCTGACCCCCTGGCCGGTCCTCCAACGGATTTTGGGTGACCTCGGGCGTGGGGCGGCCGTGCCCGACTGGAACCTCCTGCCTCTTCCTTTTGATGGGCTGACCGGGCTTCAGATCCTCCTCATAAATGCGGGGGTGCTCTATTCGCTCTGGGTCCTCTGGAAGAAATCCTGCGCATTTCCCAGCCGGAGGATCCCTGTCTTCCTCCCCTGGGCGGCCATGGCGGCGCTCCTGTATCTTGCGGGACTCTGGCTGATTTTTCAGCCGATGGACATGCGCGGAACCCTCCTGATGCCATGAACCTGCCCCGCGCGATTTTCCTTCTGCTCGCCACGGTGCCGGCTGCGCTCGCCGACGGGGGGATGCCGATCGGCCAGTCCGAAGCGGACGGGCTTCGCATCACGCTCTTTGCCTCGCCGCTCCCCGTGCGTGCGGGCCCGATGGATGCAGGTGTCCTCGTTCAGGAGATCCCCTCGAACCGCCCGGCGGCCGGGGCGGAGGTGCGGCTGTCCGTGCGGCTGGTCGCGGGATCGACCGGGCGGCCCGTCCGCATGCCGGCCTGGTGCTCGACCCTCGCGGCCGGCAGCGACGTGCTGGCCACGTCCGCCCACTCCGCCAACAAGCTGCTCGTGGGAGCCTACCTGCCCCTGAGCGAGCCCGGCCGGTGGGAGGTCGCGGTGGAGGTCGCCCACCGGGGCCGGGTGACCCGCGCCGTCTTTCCGCTTGATGTGGCCCCCCCACCCCCTCCCCTTGCGGCCTGGTGGCCGTTTCTGGCGATGGTGCCCGCAGCGATCGCCCTCTACGCATGGCGGGCCCGGATCCTTCGCCGGCCCGCGTGATTTTTCGTTCTTGTCCGCCGGGGGACGGACGGGAAGAATCCGGACCTGATGATTCAGGTGGCGATAGTGGGTGCGAACGGATATTCCGGCGAGGAGCTTTGTGCGATCCTTGCGGGCCATCCGTCCGTGCGGGTGGTGGCCGTGACGTCGCGCCAGCATGCGGGCCGGCGCGTCGGAGAGGTTCTTCCCCGGCTGGAGGGCCGCCGGGCGCTGGCCTCGCTCGTCTTCTGCGCACCCACCATGGACGCGCTCCTGGGCTGCGGCGCACACTTCTTTTTCCTGGCGCTTCCGCACGGGCTGGCCTCCGAGTTTGCGGCCCCGCTCTGCGAGGCGGGCGGGCGAGTTGTGGATTTGAGCGCCGACTTCCGGCTGCGCGATGCGGCGGTTTACAGCGAGTTTTATGGCGAGGCCCACGGGGCCGCTCACCTGCTGGAAAAGGCCGTCTACGGGCTGCCGGAGCTGCACCGCGAGGAGATCCGCAGCGCGGTGCTGGTCGCCTCGGCAGGGTGCTACCCCACGAGCATTCTCCTGCCCCTGGTCCCCCTCCTGCGGACGGGACTGGTCCTGCCAACGGACATCTCCGTCGCCAGCGCAAGCGGCGTCAGCGGAGCCGGACGCAAGGCCGACGTGTCCCTCCTCTACGGGGAATGCAACGAAAGCCTCCGCGCCTACGGGCTCCCCAAGCACAGGCACCTCTCGGAAATTGAGCAGGAGCTCGCCCTCGCGGCCGGACGTCCGGTCGTCATCACCTTCGTGCCCCACCTGGCCCCAATGACGCGCGGCATCCACACGACGATCTTTGCGAAGCTCGGGGAGGGGATCGCGCCCGACGCCCTCCTGCCCGCACTCGAATCCGCCTACAAGGACGAGCCGTTCGTGCGGGTCTCCAAGGCCCTGCCCGATACAAAAAATGTGGCCGGGACAAACTTTTGTGATATCTCCGTGCGCTACGATGAGCGGGCCCGGCGGGTGATCCTCCTGTCGGCGGAAGACAACCTCGTCAAGGGGGCGGCCGGACAGGCGGTGCAGAACTTCAACCTGATGGCCGGCCTGGAGGAGACGGCGGGACTTTACCTATGAACAAAATGCGAAAGATCAAGGGCGGGGTGTGTGCGGCCGAGGGATTTTCTGCCGGAGCCGCCGGCTGCGGGATCAAGACCGGAAAGGTGAGCCGCGTGGATTTGGCGGTGGTGTTCTCAGGGGCCGCAGCAGCCGCAGCAGCGACGTTCACCACGAACAGGGTGAAGGCCGCCCCCGTCCGGATCTCCGCCGAACACCTGCGCTCCGGGCGCGTGCGCGCGGTCGTCCTCAACAGCGGGAACGCGAATGCCTGCACCGGGGCAGCCGGGATGGCCGATGCCCGCGCCATGGCCTCCGCCACCGGGAAATCCCTCGGCCTCAAGCCCGCTCAGGTGCTCGTCTGCTCAACCGGCCGGATCGGCGTGCCGATGCCGATGGAGAGGATCCTTGCGGGGATTCCCCGGGTCAAGCTCACGCGCTCGGGCGGGACGCCGGCCGCAAAGGCGATCATGACCAGCGATACGTTTGCCAAGGAGATCGCCCTTGAGGTGACGACCCACGACGGAGCATTCCGGATCGGCGGCATGGCCAAAGGGGCGGGAATGATTGACCCCAACATGGCGACCATGCTCTGCGTGGTGACCACCGACGCCATCGTCGAGGCCCCCGCACTCCGCTCCGCCCTCCGCGAGTCCGTCGAGGACTCGTTCAACCGGATCACGATCGACGGCGACATGAGCACGAACGATACCGTCATCCTCCTCGCCAACGGAAACAGCGGGATCTCCCCCTCACCAAAAATTTTTCGCGTGGCGCTCGACTTTGTGAACCGAGCGCTGGCGCGGATGATTGTTGAGGATGGCGAGGGGGTTTCGCGCTTTGTTGAGGTCGAGGTCCGCCGGGCGGCGAGCCGAAGGGATGCGCGGCGCGCGGCCGAGGCGATTGCGAACTCGACGTTGGTGAAGTGCGCGTGGGCCGGCGGCGACCCGAACTGGGGCCGGATCCTCGATGCGGTGGGCTACTGCGGGGCGCGCATGAACGAGGCCAAGACCGACATTTTTTACGATGCGCTCCCGGTGGCTGTGGACGGGATGGTGGCGAAGACCCCTGTGAAAAAGCTTCGGCAGGTCGCGGCCAAAAAGGCGTTTCGCGTGACCGTCGACCTGAAGGTCGGCAAGGCCTCCCACGTCGTCTGGACAACGGATTTGACGGAGGAGTATGTGCGCCTCAACCTCGGAGAATAATGATCCTCACGCCCGAATCCCGCACCGAGAGCCTCATCGAGGCCCTGCCCTATATCCAGGAGTTCCGGGGGCATACCTTCGTCATCAAATATGGCGGAGCGGCCATGGAGGATGAGGATATCGTCGAGAAGTTTCTGCGCGACGTCGTCTTTCTCGAAGCGGTCGGCATCAACCCGGTCCTCGTGCACGGGGGGGGGAAGGCGATCACCGCCCGCATGCGCGACGCGGGCCTGAAGGCCCAGTTTGTCAACGGCCTCCGGGTGACCGACGCCGCCGCCATCGGAATCGTCGAGGAAACCCTCGACCAGGAGATCAACCCGGGGATCGTCCGGACGATCCGGGAATACGGCGGGCGGGCCGAGGGGCTCTCCGGAAAGTCCGTCTTTCTCGCCAAGCGGATGGGCCCTCAAAAGCTGGAGGACGGCCGCACGATGGACATCGGGTTTGTCGGAGAGGCGGCCGGGCTGAACACGAAAGCCATCCGGGAGATCGTCGGCCGGGAGACGGTCCCGGTGATCAGCCCGATCGGTGCAGCCGGGGACGGGACGGTTTTGAATATCAATGCGGACGTCGCCGCCGCCGCGCTGGCCGCAGAACTGGAGGCGACCAAGCTCATCTTCGTGAGCGATGTGCCCGGGATCATGCGCAACCCGGAGGAGAAAACCTCGCTCATCCCTTCCCTGACATCCGAGCAAACGGAGGCGCTGATCAAGCAGAAGGTGATCGCCGGAGGGATGATTCCCAAGGTCCAGTCCGCCGCCGCAGCCCTCCGCAAGGGGGTGAAAAAAACCCACTTGATCGGCGGGCATATCCAGCACGGGCTCCTTCTCGAGATCTTCACCAACTCCGGGATTGGCTCGGAGATCGTGCCCTGACCCCACTCCGGCATTGATTTTTTCTGCGGGGGGGAGAGATTCGGCGGGATGCAGGATCCAAGATGCGACAAGCTGGCCGAGGTGCTGACCCGGCATTCCACGAAGCTGGCCAGGGGCGAACATGTTCTGATTGAGGTCTTTGATGCGCCCGACGAGATCGCCGTCTCCCTGATCCGGGCGGCGCGGGCCGCGGGGGCAGTTCCCTTTGTGACGACCCACCACTCGCGCATTGCCCGCGAGCTGGCCCTGGGGGCAACCGAGCCCCAGATGGACGTCACCAGCGGCGTCGAGCTCTCGCGCATGAAAAAGATGGACGCCTACATCGCGGTGCGCGGGAGCCACAACATCACGGAGATGTCGGATGTGCCGGACGACAAGATGCGCCTCATCACCGGCCGGATGCGGCCGGTCATGGACTGGCGGATCAACAAGACGAAGTGGGTCGTCCTTCGCTGGCCGACGCCCGCCATGGCCCAGCAGGCCCAGATGAGCACCCCCGCGTTCGAAGATTTTTTCTTTAACGTTTGCACGCTCGACTACTCGCGCATGGCCCCCGGCATGGCCGCCCTGAAAGCGCTGATGGACCGCACCGATCACGTCCGGATCTGCGGACCGGGAACGGACCTGCAATTTTCGATCCGGGGGATCGGCTCGGTCGTGTGCGGCGGGGACCGGAACATCCCGGACGGCGAGGTTTTTTCGTGCCCGGTGAAGACGAGCGTGGAGGGCCGCGTCGCGTTCAACGTCCCGAGCATCTACCAGGGGGTCGCCTTCGACAGCGTCTGCCTCGAGTTCTCGAAGGGCAGGATCGCCGGCGCGACGGCGAACAACACCGCCGCGCTGAACAAGATCCTCGACAGCGACCCCGGGGCCCGGTTCATCGGCGAGTTCAGCCTCGGGTTCAACCCGCACATCCTCCACCCGATGCGCGACATCCTCTTCGACGAAAAAATTGCGGGCTCCTTCCATTTCACCCCGGGCCAGGCCTACAAGGTCGCCGGCAACGGGAACACCAGCCGGATCCACTGGGACATGGTGTGCATCCAGCGCCCTGACTACGGCGGGGGCGAGGTCTGGTTCGACGGGAAGCTGATCCGCAAGGACGGCCTCTTCACGGTTCCGGCGCTGAAGAAGCTCAACCCCGGGCATCTTCTCGGCAAGCGGGCCTGACATGCTGACCCGCTCGATCATGAATCCGCTGGAGAAGCGGATGGGCTACAAGTTCCGCAACGGGCTGCTGCTGGCGGAGGCGCTCACGCATCCGAGCATCTCGCTCGAGCGCAAGGATTACCCCTTCGACAACCAGCGCCTCGAGTTCCTTGGGGACGCCGTGATTCAGGTTGTCGTCACCGAGCACCTGTTCCGGATGTTTCCCGACTTCAGCGAGGGGCGGATGACGAAGCTGCGCACGCGGATCGTGTCGCGCATGGCGCTCCGCGAGCGGGCGCTGGCGCTGGATCTGGGCAGCTTTTTGATGATGGGCCGCGGGGAGGAGGCCAGCGGGGGGCGCGACCGGGCCTCGACGCTGGCCGACGCCTTCGAGTCCGTCGTCGGCGCGATTTACCTCGATGGCGGGTTTGAGGCCTCGCGGCTTTTCCTGCTCAGCCAGATGGAGGAGACCTTCGCCGACCTGGAGAGCCAGCCCGAGGAGATCAATCCCAAGGGGTTTCTTCAGGAGCTGCTCCAGTCGATCACCCCGCATGCCCCCGCCTACGAGCTCCTCTCGATGACCGGCCCCGAACACTCAAAAAAATTTGTGTGCCGGGTGGTGTGGAACGACCAGGAGCTCGGGCAGGGCGAGGGGCTCAGCAAAAAGGAAGCCCAGGTCGCCGCCGCCGTCAGCGCCCTCGACAAAAAGCTTTGGACTCAGGAAACCAAAAAGAAACCGACCGCATGATCTACCAACTTTCGCTCTTCACCACCGGCCTGGCATCCGGCCTTCTTCTGGTCGTTGGCCATGCGATCGCGCTGGCGAGGCCGGCGGACGCGATGTCTTGGGCCAAGTCGTTCCCGCGCTCGCGCGGTGCGGCCACGGCGCTGCTGGCGGTGGCTGCGGTCTGGAGTTTTCTTCTGGTCCGCTCGATCGATCTCGGGGAGTTTTCTCCCCTGCGCAACGTGATGCTTCTGGGGATCGTGGCGGGATCGATCCTCGCCTGGATCTATGTTCCGGAATTTCTGGCCGTCCGCGCGCTGGGAATGCTCCTGCTGCTGGCGGCCGAGCCGCTCCTGGAGTCGGCGGTGCTGCGCGAGGAGCCCACGCGCCTTCTCCTGGTCCTCCTCGCCTACGGGTGGGTGATCGCCGGGCTGTTCTTCGTCGGGATGCCCTACCTCCTGCGCGACGCGGTGACCTGGCTCACGGAGGCTCCGGTCCGGTGGAAGGCGGCTGCAGCCGGCGGGGTGGCCTACGGGGTCGCGCTCGCCGCCTGCGCCGTCCTTCTCTGGAGGGCATAAACGAGGGCGTGCGCCAGCCGCCGGCGCTCCGACCATGCGAGCCAGGCCGCCAAAAAAATTGCGGCGAAGAGGACCGGCGACTCCGGGACGGCCATGGGGACGAGCTCCCCGTTCGCGAGCAGCTGGGCCCCGGAGTAGCCATGAAATGAGACCTGCGTGAGCTGGCTGGACGTGAGGCCGGTCGGCAGGGAGCCAAAGAAGATTTTTCCTGCGGTGCCGCTGGATCCGCCGATCCCGGCCCATCCGTAGATCGTGAGCTGGGCGCCCGGTGTCCAGAGGGCGAGGTTGCTGGCACCGAAGCGCAGGTTGTGGATCGCCGCCCCGAGCGTGATCGACGAATTGGCGGTCAAGGTCAAAACCCCCAGGGTCTCCGAGAACCCCGCTCCCGTGGAAAGCATTCCGCCGGCCAGCGTCATGGCCGTGGTGTCGGAAATCTGGTTCGTGTTTTCTAAAAGCAGGGTGCCTCCGGAGTTGATGGTGATCCTGCCCGAGCCCACCGCATTTTGCCCGGCCGTCTTCGCCAGCGCCAGCGTGCCGCCGCTCACCGATGTGCCGCCGGAAAACGAATTCGATCCCACCCCGCCGGAGAGGCGGAGCGTCCCCGCATCGGATTTTGTGAGAGATCCCGCGCCGGAAATCACGCCGGCATACGTGAGGGTTGTTCCTGCATCGGGCGAGAACGTCCCTCCCCCGGCGTTGAGAGTGATGCGCCGGTTGGCGTTGAGGGTCATGCTGGCGGTGGTGTCCAGCGTCCCTGCGGTGAAGCGGAGATGGCCGGAGGTCGCACTGGCCGGGGCCGCTCCCAGGTTACTGTCGGAGCTGATGCGCAGCGCCCCCCCGTTGATCTGCGTGAGGCCGGTGTAGGTATTGACCCCGGAGAGCTCGAGCGTGCCGCTTCCGGCCTTGGTGAGGATTCCGGCTCCGGAGATGACTCCCGCAAAGGCGCTGTCGGGAGATGCTCCCGAGCCAACGGTCAGCGAACTCCCGGACGAAAGAACGACCGATGCGGAGGCCGAAGCCGCATTCAGTCCTCTGATCGTCTCGCTGCGGGAGGAGTTGAGGGTCAGCCGGCCGTCGGATGCGATGGTCACCGTGCTGGAATCGGCGATCTGTCCGTTGCTGGTGATCGTCGCCCGCGCAGTGCCCGCGCTCCCCGCGCCGTCGCCAATCTGAAGAGCTCCCGCAACAGAAGTGACGTTCGAGGACTTGGAAAGATTCAGCAGCCCGTCGTTGACGGTGGTCGTCCCGGTGAACGAGTTGGCCCCGCCCCCCATCGTCACCGTGCCGGGGCCATCGAGCAACAGCCCCCCGCCGCCGGAAATCGCACCGTCCAAACGCACGGTCGTCTGCGAGGTGACCCGGATCTGGTTTCCATTGTTGGCCATCGTGCTGTTGATATCGAGGTTGCCGCCAGCGGCGCGGGTGATCGCCAGGTTGTCATTCAGCGAAATGGCCGAATTGATCGTGTGGCCGGTTCCTCCCCCGCCCGAACCTGAGGCGCTCAGGGTGGCCTCCCCGCTGGTGACATCGAACGTGATCGAGCTTCCCGAGACCGTGTAGCGGTTATTGTCGTTGACCTGCAGCGCGCCGAGCGTCACTGGCGAGGAAATGGTCAGCACCCGGTTGGATGTGATGACTGTCCCCAGCGTGGCTGTCGCATCGACAGCATTCGGAACGCTCGCCGGAGACCAGTTGCCAGCAGTGCCCCAGGAACCATTGGAATTTACATTCCATGTCTGCCCCGGCAGGTCCACACCCCATGCCAGAAACAAGAGCAAAAACCCAGCGCCTGCGGAAATCCGTGGACGGAGGCTCATGCCCAATGGGCATTCTGTTGGCATTTAATGCAAGCATGTCGCAACAGGACCGTTTTGTCAAGAAATCCGGATTGACCGCGCCGCCGGATGCGCTAAAAATCCCCCTGTTATTGCGGGTATAGCTTAATGGTAAAGTTCCTGCCTTCCAAGCAGGCCATGAGGGTTCGATTCCCTCTACCCGCTCACCCCGGCTACAGGACGGGTTGGAGGTGGATCCTGGCGCACTCTCGCGAGCGAAAAAACGCACGAAGCGGGAGAAGATGGACGCAAAGAAGAGGATCCTTCCTCGGCGCAAGACGGCGTGACATGCTCATCCGATGCCGGACAAGGAATTCACGCAATGGCTGGATGGGGCGCTACTGATTGCTTCATGGAGCACAGTGCAAGGCGAGGTCGTTTCCTTTTGCGTCATGCTTCTTGCGGAAATTGACGGCCGGACACATTGCGTGGCCCGCTACGACTCGGCGCATGGCACCCCACATCAGGATATCCTTGGGCTGAAAAAAGGACTTCTTGAAAAGGAGTGGTTCTTCGAGTCTGGTAGGGCGGAGGTTTTTCAACATGCCATCCGTGATTTCAAATCCCATGCAGCAGAATACGTGCGCTTCTATCGAGCGAACTGATTCCGGC
>Ga0247844_1009085_pt1 | contig 10522 bp, 8 predicted proteins | sample LaCtaG_FD_192421 | JGI IMG/M metagenome (GOLD analysis project Ga0247844, IMG submission 192421) | Freshwater microbial communities from meromictic Lake La Cruz, Castile-La Mancha, Spain - LaCruzMarch201714.5m_1 | ecosystem: Environmental > Aquatic > Freshwater > Lake | place: Spain: Castile-La...
AGTCGACACGCCGACCCGGGTGCTCGATCCGCGCACGCTCACCAACCTGGAGCAGTTGCTCGATGCCATCGCCGACCGGCGTGTGGTGTTCGTCGGTGAAAGCCATGATCGCTATGAGGATCATCTCAACCAACTCAAGGTGATCCAGGGTCTGAAAGCGCGTGGCAAGGAGGTCGCGATCGGCATGGAGTTCTTCCAGCAGCCGTACCAGTCGGTCGTCGACGCCTACATCGACGGGGCGATCGATGAGGCCGCCTTCCTGCGCCAGACCGAGTATTTCGACCGCTGGCGCTATGACTACCGTCTCTACCGGCCGATCCTGCAGTTCGCGCGGGAACACCGAATCCCGGTGATCGCCTTGAATCTCGATTCCGAGTTGACCAAACGCGTCGGCGAGGTCGGCATCGACGGTCTCGATCCTCAGGAACGGGCGCGGGTCCCCGCCGAGATCGACCGGTCGGATACCGCCTACCAGGCGCGGGTGAAAGCGGTGTTCGACCAGCATCCGATGCCGGACAAGAAGTCGTTCGAGCGGTTCATCGAGGTGCAGCTCCTGTGGGATGAGGGCATGGCCGAGCGCGCCGCCCGCTACCTTCAGGAGCACCCGCAGCAGACCCTGGTGGTGTTGGCCGGCGCCGGGCATCTGGAGTACGGTCAGGGGATTCCCAAACGGCTGTTGCGGCGTCAGCCGGTGTCTGCCGCCAGTCTGCTGAACGCCAACCAGCGTGAACTCGACCCGGCCGCGGCGAACTATCTGCTGTTCCCACGACCGGTGGACCTTCCCCCATCCGGGATGCTCGGGGTGATGTTGAACCCTGAAGTCGGTGACCAGGGCTTGGAAATCCAGGGATTCTCCGAGGACAGCGGGGCCAAGGCGGCCGGCGTCAAAGAGGGGGACCGCATCGTGCGGGTCGGCGAGCAGCCGATCAGTACCTATGCCGATATCCGCATCGCCCTGATCGACGCCCAGCCGGGCCAGCGGGTCCAGGTCGAGGTCTTGCGCAAGCCGCTCATCGGCGCCGATGAGACGCTGACCTTCGATGCCGAGTTGCACTGAGCAGGGGGCCGGCTTCACTCATGAATGCACCTAGACACAGCGCTGCATCGACGGCGAGCGATCCTGGTCCGGCCGCATGACGCCCGCGCCGCGATCGGCTGACGGCGGGCGCCGTGGGCCGGAACTCCTCTCGCCCGCCGGCAGCCTGCGTCACCTGCGCTACGCCTTCGCCTTTGGGGCGGACGCGGTTTACGCGGGTCTGCCGCGCTATAGTTTGCGGGTACGTAACAACGACTTCGATGCCGCGGCCATCGGGTTGGGCATCCAGGAGGCGCATGCCCTGGGCCGGCGCTTCTACCTGGCCGCCAATCTGATGCCGCACGGTGCCAAGGTCCGCACCTTCATCGCCGATATGGAGCCGATCCTGGCCTTGGGTCCGGACGCGCTGATCATGGCCGATCCGGGGCTGATCTTCTTGGTGCGTGAGCGCTGGCCGGACATGCCCATCCATTTGTCGGTGCAAGCCAATACCGTCAATGCCGCCGCCGTGCGCTTCTGGGCCGCCCAGGGCGTCACCCGTGTGATCCTGTCCCGCGAGCTGTCCCTGGACGAGATCGCCGAGATCCGCGCCGCCTGCCCTGCCACCGAGTTGGAAGTCTTCGTACATGGAGCGCTGTGCATCGCGTACTCCGGGCGTTGCCTGCTCTCGGGGTATTTCAACCACCGTGACGCCAATCAGGGCTCTTGTACCAACGCCTGTCGCTGGGAATACCAGTTGGGTGCGTCGGCTGCGGTGGACGATGAATTCGCCGATGTCCCGGCGGATCAGGCGGGGCAGTGCGGCGGCGGTCAGGCGCGGCACCCGCGGGCGGATGCTGTCTATCTGCTCACCGAGGGCAAGCGGCCCGGCGACACCATGCCGATCTTCGAGGACGAGCACGGCACCTACATCCTGAACGCCCGCGACCTGCGGGCGGTGGCGCATGTCGATCGGCTGGTGGCCATGGGCATCGACTGTCTGAAGATCGAGGGCCGCACCAAGTCACACTATTACGCCGCTCGGACCGCCCAGGTCTATCGGGCGGCGATCGACGACGCCTGCGACGGACGCGGTTTCCGCCCCGAACTGCTCGCCGAACTGGAGGGCTTGGCCAACCGCGGCTACACGGAAGGCTTTTACCGCCGCCATGCCGCGGCCGAGATCCAGAACTATGCCGATGGTGTTTCCCGGACCGATCGGGAGATCTTCGTCGGCGAGGTCATGGCGCCGGACGCGGCGGCGCGTCCGGATTGGCTGGCGATCGAGGTCAAGAACCGCTTCGCCGTGGGCGATGACCTGCATCTGCTCACCCCGGCGGGGAACCGGCGTTTCCGCCTCGAACACATGGAGACCCTGGAGGGCGAGCCCCTGACCGTCGCGCCCGGTGCCGGGTGGCGGGTGTGCATTCCGCGGGTCGGCGGCGATGGCGGTATGGGGCTGCTGACGCGGTATGTGGAAAAGGACGAAACGACGACGCCCTGACGCCAGAGCGCCGTGCGGGCCATGGCCATAGCCGTCATATTCCACGAAATATCACGCTAGATCAGTTGTATGGATAAGGCTGAGGAGATCAAACTGATCGGCCGCGCCCAGGATCCGCAGATCTTCGCTACCCTTTGGATTCTTGTTCGCGCTCGTGGGGATACCCTCAAGGTCTGTCCCCGATTACGCCGAGTACGTTCACGCGCATTTTGCTGCGCGTCGTCAGCAGGTCGCTGAGCGCTCGTTCCAATTGCGGAAGAAGCGGCAATAGCCGCGATAGCTCGTTGGAAGGCGCTTCCAACACCACCACGGCGATGGGCACGCAGCCGCCGGGGCAGCGATTCGTCAAGCAGCAAGCGCATCGCTGAACAGCCGCTCGCGCGCCGCTTCCAGTATGGCCACTGCCGCCTCGCGACTGACTGAAGGCTTGAACTGTTGTGACTAAATCTGTACATTCCCTCCAATCATTAGCAGAAAGGTCTACAAAGTACGGGTAGGCGAAGCGGCAGAAGCTCTTGGAGTTTCGCCTGCGACCGTGCGCCGCTGGGAGATCAGCGGCAAGATCACGGCCGAGCGAACCCCGGACGGACAACGACGCTACGACCTGTCGGCACTGCTGCCCGATAAGTTCAGCATCGACTCGCCGACGCGACGCACCGTCGCCTATGCCCGTGTCGCGTCGCCTGATCAATCCGCCGACCTGGAACGTCATAAGCAAGTGCTCGAACTGTACTGCGCGAAACAGGGATGGACGTTCAGCGTCGTTGCCGACCTGGGCTCCGGCATGAACTATCACAAGAAGGGCCTGAAACAAATGCTGCGCGACCTCATCGCGGGCGATATCGGGCGCTTGGTGATTGCTCATAAGGACCGCCTGCTACGCTTCGGCGCTGAACTGGTCTTTGCCATTTGTGAGGCGAAACAAGTGGAGGTTGTCATTCGGCCTTGATCATCGTTCCGGCCGGCCGCGGACGGTCCGCACAGCGGACCCTACGGTAACACCGTGATCTGTAGGGTCCGCTGTGCGGACCGACGACCGCGCAGATCACGCGGTGGCCGGATTTATGATCAACGCCCCTGTTCGCGATGCGATCAGCATCATCCCGAAGTGATCCTCGGCGTCGATACGCTGCGCTGCGACTGCGGCGCCGTGATCAGCCGCGACCTGAATGCGGCGATTAACCTCGCCAAGTACGCCGCGAGTTCCGCGGTGTCTGCCTGTGGAGGGGAAGGCGCTGGCGCGCGTCGCAAGACGCGCGTGAAACCGGTCCCCGTGAAGCAGGAAGTCAACTTTGTTCATGTTTGCTCATGAATGTGTCAGTTTGACAGAACGGAAAGTCATCCAGGAACGCGTTCAAGGATGACGGTCCTTCCAGGTAATCGAACAGGTTCTGCATCGGTACCCAGGTGCCGGTGAAACACAAGGCGCCGCTCATCACCTCGGGGTCGCGGCTGACGGTTGGCAAAGGCATCAAAACCTCCCGGTTGCGCTCGATCTATACGCCGTTTCATGGCCAGATGACTGTGAGCCCGGCGATGGCCCCGACCGCCGTCTCGCCGATGAGCGGCCTGAGCTCGGGGCGGTCGTAGGCACCGTCCGCGAGGCGGTGGATCAGGGTGCGGTCGGTGGGGTGGACCAGCCAGTATTCCCGGACGCCGGCCCGTTCGTAGGCGTCGCGCTTCTCGCCCTGGTCCTTGGCGGCGGTGCGGCAGGACAGGACCTCGATCACCCAGTCGGGCGCACCGCGGCAGCCCGCCTCATCGAGCTTCCCGGGGTCGCAGATCACGGCGATGTCGGGCTGGACCACGGTGTCCACCTGGTCGTCCGCTTCGTTGGCCTTCGGCAAGCGCACGTGAAAAGGTGCGACATAGATCTCGCAGGGTTTGTCGAGCAGGAAGTTGCCGATCTGTCTGACCAACTCGACCACCATCGCCTGGTGACCCCGGCTCGGGGCAGGGCACATGTCGTAGGCCCTGCCGTCGATCAGCTCCCAGCGTTCGTCTTCCGGCCAGCGGCGGTAGTCGCCGTAGGTGAGGCGGCCTTGCTTCAATCCAGGCTGGTGCATAGCGTGGGCTGCGTCGGTGGCGAAGATCTTCAACGCGACAGGTCGGGATGAAGTTTCCGCCCCTCAGCCACGGTGAAAACTGGCCTGAACGATGACAAAGGCCCCGCGCGCGGCCCGCACTTCGGAAAATTGCTCTACAATCGACCCGCAAACGCCTTTTTTCAGCCCCGCGGACCCTCTCGGATGCCCGCTTTGCGTCGCTCCGACCGTCGCCCACGTGCTGAGGTGCCGTCCGGCACCGGCCGGCGACCCCGGGCTCGGGGATACAATTCTCTCTCTAAATCCGGCCGTGCCCGCAGTGGGTACCGTGCCGGGATCGGATGAGTCCAACAAACGCTTAGCCGTCAGGTTTCCGGAAGAGGTGCATACCATGCTTCATCCAAACCAGTTTCAAGTAAATGAAACATGGATTATCTTCAAGTTAAATGACGCTCCGGTTATCACTGATCGCGATGGTGATTTCAATGTTTTCGCATTGATGGATGCGGCAAGTTGCTTTATTCTTGATACAGGTTTTGTACCTTCAGCATCGCAAGAATTATCTGAAACAGAAGCCAAGCGTCTATTGAAAAAAGGATATGGTCATAAAAAGCAATACGCAAGGGAGCTTATTATCTCAGGGCAGCAGACAGCCAACAATCTAAGTATAGAAGCAGAACGCTGCGGTATTAGCGTAAGTCGTGTCCCGGAAGATCAGCTTCGACTTCTCATCGATGAGGCTCGTGAGAGTTTTCAGGAGTATATAAGTAACGGGCGGTGTCAGTAGAGTTATAGCCTTCGGACGTAATAACCGGACGTAGGGGCGGGTTGCAAATCCGCCCCTACACGAAGGTCTGTCTGGATCTCAGGTGCGAACGCTATATAAGGGCGCCTGTAGGGGCGACTAAAGTCGCCCCTACACTTCGGTAGATCCTTTCCCCGAAATCACCTAAACGACGACATCCTGACGTGCGGCCGCCGCGCTCGCTACAGCCAAAGCCGTCATATTCAGCATCCGGCGCACCGTGGTCGCGGGGGTGAGGATGTAGGCCGTGGCCGCCGCGCCCATCAGCACCGGACCCACGGTCACCCCGTGGCCGGTGGTGGTCTTGAGCACGTTATAGAGGATGTTGGCCGAATCCAGGTTGGGGCAGATCAGCAGGTTCGCCGAGCCCTTGAGGGTGGAGTCGGCCAGGTAGCGGCCGCGGATGTCCTCATCCAGCGCGGCGTCGCCGTGCAGTTCGCCGTCACAATTGATGTCGGGATGCTCGGCGGCGAACAGGTCACGCGCCAAACGCATCTTCTGGGCCGACGCCCGTTTGGACGAGCCGAAGCTGGAGTGCGACAAGAAGGCGACCTTGGGCGGCAGGCCAAAACGCAGCACCTCCTGTACGGCCATCCAGGCGATCTCGGCCAACTGGTGCGCGCTGGGGTCCTCGTTGACATAGGTGTCGGTAATGAAGAGCGGTCCGCGATCGGTCATCAGGGCGTTGAGCGCGGCGTAATTGCTGGTGCCGACCCGCAAACCAAGGATGCTCTGGATGCATTCGAGGTGCGCCTCGTAGGCGCCCACCAGGCCGCAGAGCATGGCGTCGGCGTCGCCCAGGGCGACCATCAGCGCGCCGATGCGGGTGTTGGAGCGGCGCACCGCCGCCTTGGCTTCGGCCGGTGTGGCGCCATTGCGGCGCATCCGCTGGTGGTAATGCTCCCAGTACTGACGAAAGCGCGGGTCATCCTCGGGATTGATGTTCTCCACGTCCACCCCGAGGCGCATGCGCAGGCCGGCCTTGGCGATGCGCGCGTCGATGACGGCCGGACGTCCGATCAGGATGGGCCGGGCGACCTGTTCGTCGATCGCCATCTGGGCGGCACGCAGCGCCCGTTCGTCCTCGCCGTCGGAATAGGCGACGCGCTTACAGCCGTCCGGCAAGGCCTTGGCGGCGTTGAACACCGGGCGCATGAGCATCCTGGTCTGGTGAATGAAGCGCGACAGCGTCTCCTTGTAGGCATCCATGTCGAGGATGGGGCGGGTGGCGACTCCCGAGTCGGCGGCGGCCTGGGCCACGGCGGGTGCGATCCGCAGGATCAGGCGCGAGTCGAACGGCTTGGGGATCAGGTACTCGGGTCCGAAGGTCAGATCCTGCCCGGCGTAGGCGGCGGCCACCTCATCGCTGGTCTCGCTCTTGGCCAGATCGGCGATCTGGCGGACACAGGCGAGTTTCATCTCCGGCGTGATCCGGGTGGCGCCGCAGTCGAGTGCACCGCGAAAGATATAGGGGAAGCACAGGACGTTGTTGACCTGGTTCGGATAGTCCGAGCGGCCGGTGGCGATGATACAGTCGGGCCGGGCGGCCTTGGCCAGTTCGGGGCGGATTTCCGGCTCGGGGTTGGCCAGGGCCAGGATGATGGGCTGCGCGGCCATGGTTTTCACCATTTCCACGGTCAGCACGCCGGGCGCGGAGCAGCCGAGAAAAACGTCCGCGTCCTTGACGACATCCGCCAGTGTGCGGGCCTCGGTGGTTTGCGCATAGCGGGCCTTGGATTCATCGAAGCCGCCGGGTCGGCCTGCGTAGATCACGCCCTTGGAATCGGCCATGAAAACGTGCTCGCGCTTCACGCCCAAACCCACCATCACGTCCACACAGGCGATGGCCGCCGCGCCGGCACCGGACACCGCCAGTTTCACGCGACCGATATCCTTGCCGACCAGTTCCAGGCCATTGAGCAATGCCGCGCTGGAGATGATGGCCGTGCCGTGCTGATCGTCATGGAAAACCGGGATATTGACGCGTTTGCTGAGCTCACGCTCGATGTAGAAGCATTCCGGCGCTTTGATGTCCTCCAGGTTGATGCCGCCCAGGGTCGGCTCCAGCGCGGCGATGATGTCCACCAGCTTGTCGGGGTCGCGCTCGGCCAGTTCGATATCGAACACATCGATGCCCGCGAATTTCTTGAAGAGACAGGCCTTGCCCTCCATCACGGGTTTGCCGGCCAGAGGGCCAATGTCGCCCAAACCCAGCACCGCGGTGCCGTTGGTCACAACGCCGACCAGATTCCCGCGTGATGTGTATTCCGCCGCGAGTGCCGGGTTGGCCTGGATGTCGAGGCAGGGGTAGGCCACGCCGGGCGAGTAGGCGAGCGACAGGTCATGCTGGTTCGACAGCGGCTTCGTCGGTGTGACTGAGATCTTGCCCCGGCTCGGGCAACGATGGTACTCAAGCGCGGCATCGCGCAGCGCCTGCTCGGCAATCGACAGATTCTGTGGCATAAGAAACCGGGTCTGTTGGCGGATAAAAGGAAACGGGCCTCGGGGGTGACTCCAAGGCCCGTTGATTGGGTGGCGGGATGGCAGCCGGCAGCCAACCGCGCTGCACGCCAGTGGCCGCCCGACGGTCAGGGCAGCCCTTGTTTCAGCAGCGGTTCTTGGAAGCGTGAAGCAGCATCAAGGGCCGGAGTATAACCGAAGCCGGCGTTCGACTAGTCCAACAGCCTCCTGGCCAGCAATTCCAAATTTGGGCGGCATCGCGCAACCTCTGGTGGATGCGGCGCGCGCAACCGACGTACCGGGTCCCTAACACCGAGCGGCGCGCCTTATCCACCCTACAACGAAGCCGGTTTCGTAGGGTGGATAAGCGCAGCGCATCTACCATCGGCCTCGCTGCCGACACGCTGTTGGCGGCGGCCACCCAAATTTGGAACTGCTGGCCGCCAGGCTGCGGCCGGGGCCGGTTCGATCAAGAGTGCCAACAGCGCCTCGGCATCCCGCGGGGCGGCCTCCAGCACCTCGCGCAGCAGACTGGTGGGCGCCAGGAAGTCCTCCAGATCGCTGTGACCGTCCTCATAGTCCACCAGCCCGAGCGCCCGCAGCGGGGCGCGCTTGGCCAGTGCGCCCTGTACCGCCGTCCGATCCAGACCCAGCAAGGCGGCGAGTCGCCCCAGTTGGACGCGGGCGGCAATGCGGACACCGGGGTGCCCATTGGCGCGCAACAACACGCGTAGCGGTTCGACCATCTCACGCTGTTCGAGGAAATCGAGCAGGCGTACCGCGGTCGTGTCGAGACCCAGGGCCTCCCCGAGCAGCGCCATGGTCGGGGAGGTCGGTGCCGCCCCGTCGGCCACCGCCAGCCGCCTCAGCACCCGGCGCGGGAGCGTCCTGAAAAAGGTACGCAGGCGCTTGCGCACCGCATCGGCACCGAGGGGGCGGGGCGGCAATTCCCGGTCATCGTTGGCCCTCCGGGCGATTTCATCGTCCATGAGCCGTGCCAGTTGCACATCCTCCCACTCCTCCCAATCGACCGCGCCCGGCGGCAGCCAGTTATGCTCTGAATCGGCATAGGGCGACAGCAGCGCCGCCACGGCGTCATGATCGAGCAGGGGCAGGGCCAATTCCCAGGGGGCGTCCAAGACATTGGCGTCCTTCAGGTCGTGACACAGACGCAGATCGCCTTGCACCAGTTGCAGTGCATAGCGGGCGGCGCGCCGAGCGGCGGGGGGTACGGTGGTGAAGTCGGTGCGCCAGAGGGTGCGGTGATCGCTCATGCTCATTTCTCCTGGGTCCACGGCTGAAAGCGACGGCGGTCGAAATGGAAGCTCACCAGGTCGCCGCGGGCGGGACCGGTCTCCCAGATCAGCCCGAGCACGAGATCGCGCGGCTCCCGGAAGTACGTGCTCCCGGCGTCCCTCTCTGCGTCGAAGACCGGGGGCTCCAGCAGCTCCAACACGACGGCGGGGCAGCCGTAACGGGGCAGGCGGTGGTTCTTCATGCCGGGCTTCCAGGTAACCAAGTCGCCTGGGGCGAAGCGATGTGGCTCAGCGAATAACTGGTAGCGCGCCCGCAGGGCCGCCCCGAGATCGCCGTTCAGACCGTCCAGCGGTTCGTCCTCCAGCAGGTCCAGCGGGGCCTCGTCGCTCAGGCCGATCAGGTCAAGCAGTTGGCGCGATGACAGGTCTTGGTTCTTCTGGGCCATGGCGGATTCCTCTGGGTTCGTTCAGGTGGGTCTTGCTGCGACTGGGAACCCCGTTCAGTGCTGAAATGCGCGCGGGATCCGAAAATATATTTTTTGCCGTCGAAACGGGGCAGCGAAATGCATTGAACCATCGTCATGCGTCAGCGCCTGTCGTACACTGCGGCCATGGCTGCTACCCATGAAACCCGGATCGCGCGCCTCAAGCGCCTGGAGGCCCTGCTGGCCCGCGGGCGGGCGGCCGACGCTTGCCCGGACGGTGCGCGGCTGCTCGCGATTCTCGGTGAGGACTATGCCGGCAAGACGCCGGAGGCACGTCGGCGTGCACTGCAGCGCGATCTGGACGAGTTGGTGAAGGCGGGGCGCATCGAGGCGGTCAACCCCGGCGGCAAGCCGTTGCGCTACCGGCGGATCACGGATGAGCGGGACGACGACCAGGCGATCTGGGAGTACAACCTCCTGGTGATGCACGAGCTGGTGGCGGAGGCCCTGCCCCAGCGCCAGCTCGATCGGTTGTGGCAGCGGTTACTGACCAACGCCGAGGGTCCCAGGCTCGATGAGAGTCGATTGCGGATCGTCCCCGACACCCTGCGCCTGCAAGCGGTGGAACTCTATCCGGGGGTGTTGGAGGCCGTGATCGAGGCCCTGGCGCGGCGCTGTGCCCTGCAGGTGCGGTATCGAAAGGCCGAGGATGAGCCCGGCGATGCCTGCCTGCATCCCCAGGCACTGGTGCAGCGCGGGCCCATTGCCTATCTGTTCGCCCTGAAGAACGACGAGGACGAGCCGGTCCGACTCTATGCACTGCACCGGATGATCCGGGCCCAGGCGCTGGCAGAAATGCCCGCACGGGCGGCGGCGGGATTCGATCTGGATGAGTATATCGCGAACGGCCAAGTAGACTTCGGCCAGGGGGAGCTGATCGACCTGGAGTTACGGGTGCGCGGCTATCTGGTGGCGGTGCTGACCGACTGTCGGCTGGCGGCGGGCCAGCGGT
>Ga0247844_1009089_pt1 | contig 10512 bp, 8 predicted proteins | sample LaCtaG_FD_192421 | JGI IMG/M metagenome (GOLD analysis project Ga0247844, IMG submission 192421) | Freshwater microbial communities from meromictic Lake La Cruz, Castile-La Mancha, Spain - LaCruzMarch201714.5m_1 | ecosystem: Environmental > Aquatic > Freshwater > Lake | place: Spain: Castile-La...
GGCACCGTATGATCGAGCGCGACGGCGACCGGCTCACGCCACGGCATATCATCGCAGAGGCGTTCGGTTAGCACCTACGTCAAGCCGAAACACAGCCAAAGAGACAGCTCGCCCATGGCAGTCATAGACATTTCTGGACCGCGCAGCGAACGGGATGGCACCTTAGATTCTGCAATTTTCAATGGTCGATTGGGTCCGGCCGGCACAGTTTATAGCGCCATTCGTTCCGTTCAGTGCAATTTTCAGCGCTGGCTCGATTCCTCGGATCATTTTCAATTCGATGACCGCCGAAAGAATGCAAAAACGCTAGTCAGCGTCGTTTTTCGATCTACGCCTCTCGTCTGGCCGCTCGTACTGCCGCGCCTTAAGGCGGCACTGCCTGATTGTGATGTGTGTCTTGTTCTGGCTGGACATCGGAACGCTTCGATCGCTGATCAGTGCGCGCGCGAAGGCTGGAGCTATTTAGCGACATCGACACCTGATGCCTCACTGGCGCAAAACATCTGCTTTACGCTCCATAGCCACGCGAACTTCATCGTTAAGATCGATGACGATATTTTCGTGATGAAGGACACGATCTCCGGGTTACTTGATCAGTTCCAGATCATCAAAGCCGATGGCGTCGTCAATCCCGGATTCCTTGCGCCTCTCATTCCATTGAACGGCTTCAGCTATCGCCACACCCTGGATATGATCGGTTTGCTTGATGATTATGAAGCCCGTTTCGGGCGCGCGGCCATCGGCGGCTCCGGCCTTGCCATTCACGATGACCCTGCGGCGGCAGTCTGGGTGTGGGAGCACACCGGACCGATCGAGGACATCTCCAAAAAACTCGGTCATTTCGCGCCGCGTTCACTTTTTTGCCCGGTCTTGTACAATACCGGACTGATCGTATTCGAGCGCGATTTCTGGGAGCAGAGCGGACGCTTTCCCGTGCTGCGGCGGCGCATGATGTTCGGTATCCAGACCGACGGTACCGACGAGTTGCATCTGTGCGCGACTGCAATGACTGCATCGCGACCAGCAATCGTGACCACGGCTGTCATCGCTGGCCATTTCGCTTTCCCCAAGCAGGGCGTCGCAATGCGGCGGCTTGCTGAGGAACGGCCGGAGCTTTTTACCATGCCACAGCCACCTACCAAGGTCGCAACCAATGGGCACCGACCCTTCAACGGGCAGGGGAACGGAAAAATCGAGAACTAGATGCTTTCGGGGGGCTCTATTCGTCCCGACACTCGCTCAGCTGGCGCGAAGATTCATCGCCGCGTTTTTTGTAATTCGTAGGAGACGGCTTAAATGCAAATCGCATCGCCACTGGCACCCAGCAACGTTCTTAAGCGGAAGGACACCGCTGTTGCACCTGCCGCCGTCAAATCTCTTGCGACCAGCTCGACTCTGGCTGCCGAGACAGAGCGTGACGTCTCAAAATCGGTTGCGATCGTTCACGACTGGTGCCCATCGTTTCGCGGTGGCGAACGTGTGCTGGCGCGGTTGGCGAAACTGCACCCCGGGTCTGATATCTTCACTTTGTTCGATTTCCTGCCGCAGGATGTCAAGGACGAGTATTTTCCGGGCGTCCGGTTTACGACATCGGGCTTAAATCGCCTCCCGTGGATCAAAAAGTACTACCGGTCACTGTTTTTCGCCTGCCCTTTTGCGATCGAACAGTTCGATGTCACAAAGTATGACGCCGTGATCTCCTCATCGGCAGCATTTGCCCGGGGAATTCTGACCCGGCCCGATCAACCGCATTTGTGTTATGTTCACAGCCCCATCCGCTATGCTTGGGACGAGCAATTCTCCTCGATCAGGGAAAAATGGGTTTTGGCCCGAAGGGTTTGCTGTTCCGGTGGTTCCTATATCATCTGCGCACATGGGACGCGCGGACTGCACACGGACCAGATCTCATGCTGGCCAATTCTAACTTCGTCAAAGCGCGCATTCGACGGATTTACGGGCGCGAAGCGCGCGTCGTGTTTCCCCCGGTTGACTTCAACGAACTGCACTACGTGCAGCAGAAGGACCCGTACTACGTTACGGCCTCATTCCTGGCACCCTATAAGCGGACTGACTTGGTCATACGCGCGTTCAACGACATGCCGTCGAAACGGCTTCTTGTGGTTGGCGATGGCCAGCAGTCGGCGCATCTGCGCCAGTTGGCTGGACCCAATGTCGAGTTTACCGGTTTCCTTCCGCGAACCGACTATGTCAACGCCGTCGCCAACGCAAAGGCGCTCGTGTTTGCTGGCTGTGAGGATTTCGGCATCGCACTCGCGGAGGCACAGTATTGCGGCACACCGTTGATTGCGTTCGCGCGCGGCGGGGCCAATGATATTGTTCGCCCGCTCGGCGGCAGCGAACCGGCGACTGGGATCTTATTCAATAAGCAGGACGTCCAATCGGTCGTGGACGCCGTCGACCGGTTTGAGACCCATCAAGCTGAAATTACGCCTTTGGCCTGCCATACCAACGGGTTGCGCTTTTCGGCCGAGCGGTTCGATGCGGAGATTCTGGATGCAGTCGAATACGTGCGGGATCTGAACCGGAAAGCGACGATGTCGGGCAGCGGCTATTGATGTGAGTCGGTTTTGCGCATCAGACCGGCGTAAATTTCAGCAGCAGTCTGCCAACTGAAGGCGCGTGACCGGACGCTGCCCCGGGTTGATAAGTCCTGCTGTTGACCCGGGCTGGCTTCGAGTGCTGTCAAAATTTTGAGCCATTCGTTGGGGGACTGCGGTCCCGCATAGAGTGCCGCGTCGCCACAAACCTCGGGCAGGCTGCCCGCATTCGAGACGACGACAGGGCAGCCAAGAGCCATAGCCTCAAGTGGCGGCAGGCCAAACCCTTCGGTCAGTGACGGAAACGCAAGGCAGAGGCAATCTTGAAGTAAGGCTGCGAGGGCTTCGTCGCTGACGCGGCCGAGCCAGTGAATATTGGGGGCGTCCGGGTTCGCGCCGATGCTAGTGAAGATGCTGGGATCGCTGCCCCCGACGACGGCCAACTTCAGCCCTTTTGCGGCCAGTTGCGGGGCTAAGCGCAGGATCAAACCGGTGTTCTTATGGGGAGCGAGCGAGCCCAGCAGCACGATGGTCGATCGGCCTGCAACGGCTTTGGTTTTTTCCGAATGGGCTGGTTTCCAGCGCATCGCATGTTCGTAGCCGTTCGGCACGACCGTTATCTTGCTTGACGGCGCAACTTTGAAATTGGCAAGTTGGCTGGCGGAAAAGTTCGACACTGTGGTGATTTGACGTGCCGTGCGGCCCAGCGCCGGGAGAAGGTTGCGATAAAGAAGACGAAACGATGCGGAATAGCTCTCTGGATGCAAACGCACGTTGACGTCGTGAATGCAGACGATATGGCGGCGGACGGTCACCGGACCGGTGTTGCCTAGGCTCAACAGACCGCCCTTGACGTGGCGTGGAAGTACCCCTTGCTCCCAAGCGTGCCCACCGGGCCCGGCAACACGACGCAACGCGATTGATTTCAGATTCAGGTCGCGGACGTCGCCTTGGGGGACGAGCAGTTCGAAAGTCAAACCGGCTACGGCTGGATGACCGCTTGACACCATCGCGTCGAGTGCGCGGACAACTTCATCGGCGTGGCGTTGGACGCCCGTCAGCGCTTGGGTCAGAAACCGGCCGTTGATGCTCCAAAGGTTCGTCATAACCGGCCAATCTCAACCCGAATGATGTTCCGCTTCAAGGTCCACCCCAGTCCGCTACTGTTCATTTTCGGTCACCATCTTGCTCGTGCTCAGCTGACTATCCAACACATGGCGGCGCGCTTTGACACTGTCATCCGACGATACGCTTACCTCGTTTGGATAAGGATTTGATACTGAGGTTAAGTCTTTATTGTCTCAGGTGATGACTTGTAGCGTTCGCCCAGCCCTGCAACACTCGGGCGTCTTAAGCTGTGGACCGGATTGCGCTTTTGATCAGTCGAAAAACTGCCTTGCTCACGGTGAGCTCCAGTTCGCGACTGGCACGAAAACTGAATACGTCGGTACCATTCCAGGCCGCCATTGAACGTGTCCCAGTGTGCGAAGTGCGAAGTAACAGGAGTTTTGCGATGCCCATGCGTTACGAGTCAAATGCGGTCTACGGCCGCCAACGCCGGGCTCGACTGAAGACGATCGGATCGCGGGTTCTGGTATCGGCCTTGGCCTGCGCCATCACGCTTGCATCGATCCCATTCGCCCAGCGCGTCGGCGCTCAAATCGGCGTCGAAGGTAAATCGACTCGCAAGGTCGCCGACTATATTCTGGGCCCGCAGGACAAAGTTCGCGTCAAGGTCTACGCTTGGCGGCCGTCTCGTGACGAAGTTTACGAATGGAAGGCGTTGAATGACGTTTACACCGTTGGAGCGTCGGGGCAAATCTCGCTGCCGCTGATCGGTGAAGTCGATGCCAACGGACTGAATTTGACCGAGGTCGCTGCGTCGATCGGCGAACAGATGAAGTCTAAACTCGGTCTCGTTGAACCACCGCACGCTTCGATTGAAATTGTCGAATGTCGGCCATTTTTCATTTTGGGGAATGTCGCCAAACCGGGCCAGTTTGCCTATCGGCCGTCGCTCACAATCGTTCAAGCGCTGGCCATTGCTGGTGGGCTTGCCCGTCTCAATGAATACGAGGCGATCCGGTTTGATCGCGACCTGATCGCAAACAGCGGCGAGCGGACCATCTTTGCTGGCGAACTGAATGCGCTGGCCGCTAAGCGTATCCGTCTCGATGCTGAGATCAGCGGCGCGTCCGACCTTACGTTCCCAGATCAGCTCGTCCGGCAACTCGCAAGCCTGGGGCAGACGTCGGTGATCACTGGCGAAAAAGATTTCTTCGCAACGCATTATGCATCGTTCGAAGCGAAATCCAAATCGCTCGTGGCAACGGTCCAAATGCTGCGCAATGAGATTCTCGTCACTGAAAATGCGTTGACCGGTCAAGATGCAAACGTTGCGGCCGCGTCAAAAGAGCTTGCGCGATTTGAAGCACTCCTTGCGAAAAAGCTGACCACCAACAGTCGGCGCCTGGAAGCGTCGCGCAACTTGATGCAAGCCGAAAATGACCGGTTCCGGTTGACGACAACGTTGGCTGGTTTGCGCCAGAAACTGGTTCAAGCTGAAATGGATGTGCGCACGCTGACAGACTCGCGCGTCAATCAAGCCGCAGTCGATGCTCGTGCGACGCAGTTGCGGATCGATGAACTCAACTGGAAGATCAAGACAGCAGATACACTTGCCCAGGATGGAACTGCCACCTCGCTGCATCTTGCTTCGATTGATGGACCGCAGGGAAAGAAGCGTCCGATCTTTACGATCATCCGCACCGTGGGTGACGCGATCGAAGAAATTCGCGCCACCGAGACCACCCTGGTTGCACCGGGCGACACGATCAAGGTCGAGATGCCCCGTGGTCCGGCCAATGGGTCCGAAGTGCCGCTTGCACGGCGAGCATCCGCAGATATGCTGCCCACTCCAACCCGGAATTAACAGATCGTGGAGCGGGTGGAGAAAAATTGCATTTATTGGTGGGCTTATCCCTCTCGCGTCGTTCTTTTTGTCCACCTACCGCTACTACTGTTATGCGCGGTCATCAGCGAGGCTGACTACGCAGTCTATCAACATAAGTCGAAGTTCCTGACGGGTTCGGCCCTATTTATTGCCGTTGCCGGACTGCTTGCCTTCGCAATAGCGGCCATTCCATCCGAACCGTTGTTTACGACCGGGCCTCGGATGAAGCAGCTGGACGCTGCTAAACTGCGGCGCGCCATCGGGGTTCTCGCTTTCCTTGTCCTTTCTGCTTACGCGATTTTTCTATTTCCGGTACTAGCGAAGCCGCAGATCGTGCTGGAACTTATCAGCGGCTCTTCTTCTGCGATGTTCTCGCTTCGCGAAACGCTCAATCACATTCCTGGATTGACGTCATTCATGGCGTTGCAATCGTTACTGCTGATCCTCATTTTGAGTTATCGGCAATTGACCGGAGAGGCGATGCCGGCCGGTTATCTAACCATCATCGCGGCAACGATCATCGCTTGCTTCTTGAGGGCATGGCTGTGGTCGGAACGGCTGGCGCTGATCGAACTTGCGCTACCTTTCATCATCCTTAGGTTTTCGCCCGTTGCACCTCAATGGCGTGAGGTTACATTTGCGCCGCTAGCGCTGGCGCCATTAGCGGGTGCAATCGCCCTCGCGCTCCTGTTCGCGGCTGGGGAGTATTTCCGCTCCTGGCAATACTATCAGTACAGGTATTCGGGTACTTTTGCCGAATTCATTGCAGTTCGGCTGGCTGGCTACTACGCAACCGCGTTGAACAACGGTGCAGCGTTGATCACACTGGTTGACCCATTCATGGCCCCGCTCCATACGGCACAATGGATTGCCAAGTTTCCGCTCTGGGAGTGGCTTGGGATTGATCCTGGCGCCGACGGGTTTAACACAATGAATTTTCTGGAGTCCTACCTTAATCCCGAATTCAATAATATGGGTGGGATCTTTTTGCCGATTGCCGACTTCGGTATTGTTCTCGGCTTGATCTGTTGGGCGGTGATGGGCTGGATCAGCGGGCGGCTCTTCAACGCTTTCGCGCTTGGGCGGATCTCTGGCCTTTTGTTGTATCCGGTTTGGTTCACTGGCATCGTCGAAATTCTGCGCGTCTTTTATTGGGGAGAAACGCGCTTCTTCCCGATGTTGCTGGGCGGATTGGTTGTCACATGGTTCTTGGGTGGATTTGCCCATGAGGAGGCCGATTGTCCGCTGCCGGATGCGGCTGTGGCGCCGAACTGAACGGATGACCCATACACTTCCCACTCGTCGGACATTGACGCCTGCGCGCGGGAAAATAGCGGCGGTCGCGACGTTAGCTGTTGGCTTGTTGGTTGCTCTTGCCGGCGGGACAATCGCCACCAGCTCATCGGACGAGCAAACAAGCCAGTTCCCACCAGACTGCCGTTTCGTCAAACCCGAGATCAAGACACCCGTCGTCAACATTCGCGATTTCGGCGCCGTGGGCGACGGCTTCAGAGAGGTGGCGGACGCGCTGGACCGGGCTATCGCCTCACTTCCATCCGGAGGAACAGTGCACTTCCCTCCAGGCATTTACGCGCATAACGCGGTGCTTGAGATCAGGGCTCCAAACATTATCCTGAGCGGAACCGACGCCACGCTGCTTGCCACCAATCCGGATCAAGCAGCGGTCAAAATCACGGGCACGAATAGCGGCATTCGCGATCTGACCATTTCTGCAAATCCGGCGGACGAACGAGGAGAACGGGACGAGCACTCCGGCATCATCATAGCGGGCCGCTCCAACACCGTGATCAGCACGTCCGTCAGCCGTACCAAGAGCGCTGGAATCTTCGTTTCAGGCGGGCAAAACTACGTCATCGCTTGCAACACGATCTTTGATACCCTCGCGGACGGAATTCATTCCACCGATGGAGCATCAGGCGGTCGCGTGATCGGTAATCGCGTCCGCAATTCAGGCGACGATGGGATTGCACTGGTTTCATATCGTGGCCGCGCGCCTGCCTCCCAGATCGTCATCGAAGACAACGATGTGGCTCAGATCAGATGGGGCCGGGGCATCTCCGTGATCGGTTCGACGGGTGCCGTGATCCGCCGCAACCGCGTGTCGGCGATTGCCATGGCGGCCGGTATCATCGTTGCACGCGAAGCCTCGTTCAACACGCCCGGTGCCCGCGAGGTCTTAATCGAAGACAACACCATCGGCGATATTCAGCAATCGCTGCAACCCGCACCTGGACGTCGGCGCACTGGCCACGCTGCAATCGAAATAAATTCGGATGGCAGCAGCGAAGCGCTCGCTGTCAGCGACGTTAAGATCCTGCGCAACCGTGTGAGCGGGAGCGGCTATGATGGTATCCGTTTGCTCGGCAACATTGACCGCATTTCCATCGACAGCAACATGCTCGACAGCATCGCGGGCCGCCCGATTCGCAACATCAGCGGCACGCAGGTGACTTGTCAGGCAAATCGGGCCTCGGGAGCTGCGTCGCGCTGCGACTGAAATGGGTGCTTTGACTTACGACGGGGAACGGCCGCTTACCAAACGGCGGGTATCCAAGCGATAGATCAGGTGCGGGACCGCTTCTGCACAACTGCCCGGAAGGCCAGCAGATCGGCGTTGAGTTCATGGTTGGTGAACTTCAACGCCAGCAGCCAGCCCACAACTGCCAACACGCCGGCCAGCAGCGTTGCGACGAGGCTCATGCCGGCTGCTCCCCCGCAGGCGATCACGACTAAGAGGGGCCCGGCCGCGCTGGCGGCTGTCACGATGGCGCTGCTGTAGACTGTGTCCAAAAATTCCGCTGGCGTGAACGAGACGTGTTTGCGGATGAAGTACAGCGACGACAGGAGTTGGAGCGCATACGTGATCCAGTAGCTGGCTGCCAGCACCGTGACGCCGATCGTCGCGCTCAGCGTTGTGATGATGGCGCATGTGGGGAATACAATGAGGCTGCGGCGAAGGATATCGGGCATGCCGTCAGTGGCGACCAGAATTGACGTGTCCAGCTTGCCAATGAACATCAAAAGCGCCGCAAGCGCCATAATCTGTACCAACGGGGCGGCTGCGAGCCACGCTTCGCCATATAAAATGCGCACGATCGGATGAGCCAGAAGAGCCAGGATGACCAGCGTTGGCCAATAGATCGCCGTGACGTAGCGGATGGTGAGAAGGAACGGCTCTTTAAGACTGCGCGAGCGTTCCAGATGCTGGATCAACTTGGGCAGCATCAGGTTCTCGATGCCATTCAACAACAGTTTGCCTGGAAGCTGAGCCAACATCAGCGCCCGGTGATAAAAGGCGACGACCTCGAACGATAGAACATGGCCGAGCACCACGTAGGGGACAGATTCATAGAGTTGGCGCAATATGGCCTGCGTGCCGTTGTAGCCGCCGAATTCAAACAGCATGCGCCAGGCACGAAAACTCGGCCGCGCCCGCCAAAACCGAGGCCGCAGATAAACGCCCACTGCGGCGCTTACGAACATACCCATCGAATATCCGATGGCAAAGCTCATGTAGCCGAACCCGGCAACCGCGAGGATCAGCGTGATGATCAGCATCACGGACGTTCCGCTCGCGCTGATCGACGCGGCCCGGTCGATCAACATTTCCCGGCGCAATATCGCAACGACCGGTGTGGCGAACGCTTCGCACATCAGGCCAATGGCCATCACCCTCAAATAGGATGTGAGCCGGGCGTCTGAGTAGATTCCGCCAAAAGCCGGTGCCATTGCAACCAGTGCCAGCACCAGGGCTATGTTTACGACGATGATGCCGGTGAGCGCGCCGTGTATGTCGGCCGGCGGGAGGTCGCCGTTTTTAATGAGAAAGGTCGATGTCGCGAATTCGCGCAGTGAGGCGAAGATCCCCACAATCGCCGCGCCGACTACGGTCACGCCGATCTCGTCGGGGAACATCAGGCGTGAGGTCAAGACTGCGATAATGAAGTTTGCGGCGAGTGCGAACTGTTGTTCAAAGGAGGCCAGCAAGACCGCTTTACGCATCGAATTCATTGCAACCCCAATCCCTGCCACGTCGGCACGCCGTCCGGCGCATTCACCAGGACTGATGATGCAGCGCACCGGAGACGCCTGTTTCGGCAACTAACAGCACTGAGCCTTGCTTTCGTTGCAGCAAGCCCTACGGCTTTTTTTGCAGATGTGATCTGCACGCCACTGAAGCCGATTAGACCAGATTGCGTCGCCTCAATTTTCCTCAGCAGCGTCTGATTGCTTGGGCTGTTTGCCAAGCGCAACCGAGGCGGCCGCACCGGCCAATCCGATCAGCGCTCCCATCACAATCATCAACCCAGCCAGGCGGTTCTGCGACAAGGGCGGCGTCGCCCTCGTAATGATCCGGGCATTGACCATTGGGAACGACTGCTTCTGGATCGCGGTCATGTAGAGCTGGAGGAATGTCTCGTATAACTTTCGCGAGGTGTTCGCCGTCGACTCCAGGTCTTCGAATGTCGTCACGGCGGCGGCTGTTTCGGCTGGCGGGGCGGCTGCCCGCGCGCCGGTCAACGTGTCCTGGCGACGCGAAAGCGTGTAATCCTGACTAGCACGATGTTCCTGCAAGCGACGAGCGGATGCATTCATCGACTGGCGCAACTCTGCCAATCGCTGTTCCAGCCACTGACCGCCCATCCGTGCTGCGCCCGACCGCGACTCGAGCTGGTACTGCATGTAGGATTCGGCAAACCCGTTGGCAATCTGAGCTGCAAGCTCTGGAGAACTCGACGTGTAAATGATGTCGATCGCGTAGGAGACACCAAGTCGCCGGACGAGCAGCATTTCGCGGAATTTATCGAGCATGCGGCGCTGGCGAATGCTTTCGGCTTCGGCTCGGCTCGCGGCGCTGCTGAACCAGCGCGGCAAATAATCTGCCAGCGACGAAATCTTCAGATTAGGCGAGTCTGCCAGTTTGAAGCGTTGAAACACCATTCGTGCCACTTCTTCAGATCGCAGGACGGCAATCTGAGT
>Ga0247844_1009094_pt1 | contig 10510 bp, 8 predicted proteins | sample LaCtaG_FD_192421 | JGI IMG/M metagenome (GOLD analysis project Ga0247844, IMG submission 192421) | Freshwater microbial communities from meromictic Lake La Cruz, Castile-La Mancha, Spain - LaCruzMarch201714.5m_1 | ecosystem: Environmental > Aquatic > Freshwater > Lake | place: Spain: Castile-La...
ATAAATGCGGTTGCATCGGTACAATTCGCCCGCATTTTCTGTACCAATGCTTCATTGAAACGGAGATCCAATACGGCCTGTAACCATTTTGTTATAGTCTTAACTCGTTCCTTTGCGTTGTTATAAAACCCAACAGTTACTGTAAACTTCTCTCCATTTTTCTTAGACTTCAGAATTTCTTCAATTCCTGCCTGTTTATCACTTCTTTGAATCCATAAATAAGTGGGCTCATTCAAATTTTGATTTTGGACGTAATTGATTACCAACACGAAAATGCGTTGACTAAGTTCTGGGTAAATGCTGCCGCCAGGAAAACCATTTAAGGTGCGCAGGTCAATGTAACCTAGTGGTTCATTAGAATTTAGCTTGATATATAATCTTTTGTTATTTCCTCCTTCCCAATAATTACATTTTACATTTTCATCAATTTCATTATTGATAAGATTTTCTAATTCAAAAGTTCGGTCAGGGAAAAAAATTTCCGTTAATAATTCGTCTAAAATAGCTATTTCCTTCTGAACTCCTTTGAATGAATTTTTGTGAAAATACATATTGATATCGAAGTCATGGTCAACTCGCTCATTTTCTCTAGGCAATTCGACTTCTTGGTCATTGAATAAAATATATGATAGCGCTATTTTTCTGTCTCGTCCTGCTCTTCCGGCTTCCTGAACATAACTTTCAATCGAACTTGGGTAGTTGATATGTATTGTAAACCTGATATTTTCTTTATCAATTCCCATGCCGAAGGCTTTGGTTGCAACCATTAAATTCAATTCACTATTTATGAATTTATCTTGATTTTCGAATGATTCTTCCTGAATAGCCAGGGCCGTACCATCATTATCACTCCCCGACCCCATAAAGTAACCAGCAACAATTCCAGGTTGAGCAGATAGTGTATCGTAATAACCTTGCCTTTCTACAGGCATGCCGTTTAAACTAACTTTAAATTTGTCAGTTACGCCAAAATAGCCCTTAGTATGAGGACAGAAAACAAGTGCTGCATTTTTTTCTTTATAAAAATTGCTAGGGTTGTATTTTTCAATTTGCATTTTTTTAAACGCTAATTGCTCATTGTTTGCATTGTTCTCCCAATCACTCTTTGAGAAAACCATCTCGTAATTACTTTGAAATTCCTTTATTTTTTCGGGTATTTCGGATAATAGCCTTTTAACACGATCCTGCTTTTTTGAGCTTAGCTCTTTTTTTAGATCCCAAATATTGTTAAGTGCTCCTGAAGGAAATGTCACTTCTTCTATGATATATTGAAGCTCATTTCTCTTTGTGTATTCCGATCTAACGATTGCATCTTCTGTAAGTCTTTTACTTTCATCATTTCCGGATAGCTCTCTTTGCACATCTGTTAGAACATCATAAGAGGCTGTTGCTGTAAGACCAAATAGGGGCAAGCTTTCTAGATTTTTTGTTTTACAAAAATTCATCGCGTTTTCGCCTAATTGAAGGTATGCGGTTCTAAAATCATGACCCCATTCAGATACACAATGTGCTTCATCTATTACACAGTAGCTAAAGTAATGTCCCTTCTCGTACATGTCCTTTAGTATTATTCTAAACTCCTCCATTTGTAGCCTTTCTGGTGAAATGAATACAAATTGTACCTCCCCGTCCGCAAATTGACGCATGGCTTTTCGTTTTGCCTCACCTTGTAATGTTGAGTTAATAAAAACACATGAATCAATTAAGCTCCTGTTTAATCCGTCAACCTGATCTTTCATTAAGGACCGAATTGGGTCAATAACAAGGCAAATGCCAGGCTGCAGAAGAGCTGATAATTGATAAGTAAGAGATTTGCCGCCACCTGTTGGAAGAAGGCCGATAACGCTTTTACATTGAAGGGCATTGTGCATTATAGGTAATTGGCCTGAAAGAAACGCCTTTTTTCTGAAAATCGATTTAAGTAAATAGTCAATTCCATTTTTGAATTTTTCATCTGATATATTCCAGTCATTCTTGTCATCTGAAAACACGCAAAAAGGATTATACTTAATCAAACTATTTGTAGTTACTTGTCTTTTTGCGGTTAAATAATGTGTAGATCTTATTGTGACAGTTTCAGTTGAATTAGTTGCAACTGAATTGGGATTTTCGTTGCGATCTAATACAGCTATGTCTATCAAAAGGTCATAATTTATTGACTTGTCAAAACTGGAAATTAATCTTACATTTTCTGCCTGATATTTGCTTTTTACAAATTCTGAAGTTGAGTATATCTCCAACTCAACTTCGGGGATAATTAAATTTTCCGCACTAAGTTTGTTCAGGGCTTGAACTAAATGTTCAAGGTCGGCTAATGCAAGTTTTGCACAAGGAACATCCCTTTCAATTACTGCCATTTTAATTTTTGTGTCCTGTACAAGAAAATCTTTATTGTGTGAGAGGAATTCCAAAAATGTTCTTTGCAACCTTGAAATTGCAAATGGAATTAGCGTAATTTGTAAAAGATCAAAACCAAGGTCGGTTTTCCAAATTGGTTCTATATAGTTTTTCGCAGTGATTTTAATATACTCGTTCGATACTGCAGGAATAAAAATAGACTTGATTTTTTCTGATACTTGATTCGATTTAAATTCAGATGTTTTAATTCTTAATGTATTATTCCAAGAACTATTTGCAACGGCCTTATCCCTCTCGGTATCCAAAAATTGTTGTTCCGAATTCTGATGTTGAAATCCATCAATTTCAATGACAATGCCTTTAGGTTTATTCGCTTCGAAGTATGGGAACTCAATTGAGAAGTCCGTTCTTTGCTCATTAAAATTCTGTTGTACTTTTTTCTGTAAGTTATTCGTATTTATACTGCCAGCAACAATGCTTTTAATACTTCTTTGAGTAGCAATTAGTTGATTGATAAAAGCCCCGTTTTTTGAGATACTATTGGGCAGGTATTTGAATAGAAAGTTTTCTTCAAACTCACTGCCAAGTCTTTCCCAAGATTGTTGATATGAAAAATTTAATTGACCAATAGTGATTCTTGGATCTATAATGTGCAGACTCCTGAAAACTAAGTTTGCGACCTCATCTTGATTTTTTTTTAATTTCAAGACAAAAGAACTATCATCATCACTATTCCAATTAAAAACATCCGATGAATCAATCAAACTTTGAAGAGCAAAAAAATTCAAACGAGTAGGTAATCCTCTTTGAAGAAGATTAATAATGACTGCTAAATTAGAGTTTTGCTCAATTTTATTATTTTCAAAGCCAGATTTGCTTTTTAATTCAAAGTAAGATAACCATTTAGACAGCTTTTGAGCATGGATTTCCCTAGTTGAACCTTTTTCAAACACTTCGAATAGGTTGTCTATAACACTGCCTGAAATAAATTGTTTCATAGAATAAATTGGTCTAATAAAATTCCAACGTTGTTATTCAAATTCTGAAAATTAAACAGCATAAATTTATAATATTTTTAAAATCTTTTGAAGCTCCTACTATTGAGTTTAATTTTTGTTTTGTACATAAACACTCGTCAAATTAAAGCTATTTTATGCCTGACCAAACCGCAAGGCCAGTTTCAGACTTTTTTCTTTAAGCCCTTTTTTCATTCTCTTCGCGATTATCAGTTTAATAATTGCTGTTTTTTTAATGCTAAAATAGGATTAATTTAAGGTGTTTTATTGAAAAAATATATTTGCCAAGCAAGCCGGCCACATTGTTGTTGAAAAACAAGCGATTAACCTAACAAATGGCATTAATCAAAAAATGCCCCAACTCCTCCCGCGGCAGAGATCGAGCCGGGTTGCCCGCAAGGCCGCAGCACCAGGGCCCGCGCTGCGCTGAGGTGTCTATAGGCTCCCACGCAAGCCCGCAGGGCCTGTACAAACCAAAAAAGAAAGGGTGGCATTGCCACCCTTTCTTTTTTACTTCTTAGGTTTTGGGGGATTGTTGTCCCGTCCACCGCCAGAAGGCTTTCCAGTTGTGCTAGGTTTCCCAGCTTTACCTTTTCCCATAACTAAATGTTTATTAGGATTTTGAGCTTGATTGCGTTACAAGCGTCCGCCCTCGGTTTTTGTTGGACTTTGGGATTAACCAATTTGATTAATGGAAATTGTCGTTGTTTGAGCAGGCATGCCAGCATCTCCCCTGGCAATCATGCCAACAATCAGCGTGGGCGTTTCTGAGCATTTTTTCATTAAACTCATTTTCGTACAACACCTTTGTTTTCTCAAACGAAGAAATGAGGTTTCCTTTGTCTTCTTCACCACGTAGTCCAAAGTAGGGGAAATGGTGAAAGTATCCGCCGAAAACCGCCTCGCTGTCCCTATGGTATGCTCTCGTGTCCAAAATGTGGTAATGCCACATAATATCAACTAGTTCAGTTGGGACAATGGCTGCCTTCAAAAACTTTTTGTTCAAATGCAAGAAGCGTTTGTATTCAACTTCTGCATCATCGCATTGTTCTTGTGACCAGCCTTCCCCCTCGTCGGTTAAAGTCAGCTTCATTTTGATCATTTCTAGATCAATAGAAGCAATTTCAGGGCTAATCCCTTTTTGATTTTGCAAGAAGGAAATTCTTGCACTACTAATGGGTTCTGGTTTTTCCAGATTTGATTTGGTTTGAAATTTGATTTGTGTTTTCATTTTGTTTTTAATGTATTGGTATTGTGTTAAATTGATTTTGGATTTTTTCTGGATTGCCTAAAATCTAATCAAGGTGGTCTAATTGGCGCGCTAATTTTCATTGATTTTATTTTTAATTTATCCAGTATCGTGTTAACCACCGATTTGAATTTGAAGGGAAGCCTTCCCTGCCATGTAGCATTCTGTGGTTGTCGATGATTAGTAGGTCGCCTTCCGAAAGGAGAATACGAGAGGGTGCCGCTGATCTTATTTTTTCTTCAAACAGGGCAACGGCTTTTTGGTGTTTTATGCAGGCCGGAACATTCAGCAGCCAACTTGAATAATATACCTGGACTTTGTTTTCGTTTATTGAAAGCAGCGGTGCAGAAAGCCGATCTTTGTAAAAAACTCTGTGGCTTTTTACTTGGACCTCCTGAAGGAGCAAGAGGCTTTGCTTTGAAAAATATTTCAATACATCCTTTGTATCTATCAATAAACTCGCACCGCCTGTTGCAGACTGGCTATTGCAAAACCAAGCTATATATCTGGCCTCATTATGGTCAGTATGGAAATGCATAGGCTGATTCGAAGCGAGGAGCCTTGAGCTTTTTGAATTCTCCCTTATTTCAGTTTGCTGAATTACCTTACCAAAATTGGCGATTAGGTCTTCATGATTTTTCGAAAGGGGGTATTTTAAATGTGCAAATCCTTTTGCTGAAATTTCTTCCCCAAGGTGTGATTTTAAAAATGCTGTGTTCATCTTCATTGTTTTGATGACACAACGTTCGGACTATTTCAAGTCTGAAAAAAACAAAGAGGTTTGAATCTCAACTTACAGGCATGAACCTCTAAAAAAGAGGTTTGGAGGCCTATTTGAAAATGTCATTCACGGCTTTTTTCTTGTCAAGCGTAACGGGATGCTTTCCCGGTTCCTTCTTTCCCTCATTATTTATATACGGGGTAGATAGGTAGTCTCCATTATTGGTGGTTAAAGCGATATTTAGCAACAATTCTCGGGCAACCCGATAGAACTTGTCTTTTGGGAATCCATTTTCAACAAAGTACTCAAAGTTCTTATCGGCAATAACAATTGGCGTTCTACTGCAAAAATAAACAGTGTGGTTTCTGTTTTCAAATAGAATAAAAGAAACATCTGCTGGATAAATGTAGATTGGAGGGGAATTCAGGGGCTTTACTTTTACTTTTTGTCCTTTCTTAAATTCATTGATTCGAGGCAAGAATATTTCTAATATTTTTTTCAACTGCTCGAGATCAAATGTTTTTCCAATACTCTCAACAGGGAATTTGTTTTTCAATTTGAGTAAATCTAAATCCGCCAAATAGTTCTTCCTTTCAGAGCTAAAAAATAAAACAGGAATTTGAAACAATTCGGCAATATGTATTCCTGTAATTGACTCATTCTGCAGGTAAATATCCAAGATGAGCATATCGGGTGTATGATCCCTAACCTTTTGTATGAAATCTTCCGTGTTTTGGGCATAGGCGACAACATCCACTGTTTCTATTGACCTTAGGCTTCTTACGATTTCTTTTAAAAATGTACTTTCATCCTCTAAAACAGCAACCTTAATTTTATTCATTAAAACGTAATTTTTAGGGTTGAATGAAACTCATTTCCAATTATTTTGTTATCAATATGATATTTATTTTTCTTTAATAGGTCTAGCCGCTTCTTCATGTTGCTTAAACCTAACCCGCCATTCGTGCTTGTTTGGGTTTGCCTAATTTTATTAACCACAATCATTTCAAACTCATAATCGGTTAATTTTAGTGAAATTTTTAGCGAGTCTTTTTCCGCTATTTTTCCATGTTTAAAGGCATTTTCAATAAAATAGGCTGTTATCAAATGCGGTATGCAGGGCGTTGTGTAATATCTAGAGGTTCTGTTTACTTGTGAATAGTCTTCATTTATTGCATCAATTTCGACTAGAAATAAATCGTTTAATTTGAGGTATTCTTTAATAAATCCCATTTCTTCCTCAATGCTGACATATTGCTTATTCCCTTTATAAAGTATATATTCAAGGGTTTCTGAAAGCGAATCTAAACCTCTATTCAGGTTGCGTGCCGTTATCCTTAAATGGGTTAGAAGGTTGTTAAGTGTGTGAGGCTGTAGCTGAAACTTAAGTTGTTCTGCCTGAAGCAAGGTGTTTTCAGCCGCCAGTTTAGAATTCTGCCTTAATAATATGGCCTTTTTTCTTTTTTCATCATTTAGTTTAAAAATGAGCCAAAGAGAGGCCACAACTAAAAGGAAGATTGCAATATACAGTGCCAATTCCATTTATAAATTTATTTTATGAAAACAAGCTGCCAAATAAACAATCAATCAAAGCAAATGTAATTATCTTAAAATTCCGCTTAAAACTCTTTTTAAATCTTGAGAATCTATTTGTAAATGTAAGCAATCGCGTTTATTCCATTGGCCCTTTTTGCGAAAACTTGTGATACGCCCCCCCCACAAACTAAAAACTCCAATCAACCCGTTCTAATACCATGGAGCGTTGGTTGTTTATGGTTTTATTTCTGCTGCCGTCCCTGGGATTTGCTCAGCCCTTTATGCTGAATGCTCAAAAAATCAGGGTTTTTGTCGATACAGTAATTCACATCGAATTCCCCATGAGCACCAAAGATGTTTGGGAGGCCTATGAAAACCGCTACAATCCCCATTTTTACCTTAAAATGGGACTGTACCGATCTTTGGTGTATTTCGATTTGGATTTTAAAGAGAAGAAAAATCGAATGAAACAGTACAAAGATAGATCGGAATGCGCCTACGGCAATATCTTAAAATTTGACCGATTTAGGGTGGCTTCGGGCGATGCGGCGATTTACCTTGAAACCTTCGACCCCAAGGCAAAAACCAAGCAGACATTTACCCTGATTGAACTGAGCTACCCTTACCTTTCGGATGGCTTTACCTACCTATGGCTGGTTTATTATCCCGATGCATCAAACACGTTTATGTGCGGAGACTTTTCAAGGGTAATCGTTCGGTCGCTCGATGAATAAACACCGCAAAAGCGACCTAAATTCAATTGGAATGCCGAACAAGAAATCGGTTAGAAGCGATAAACTCCACAATCAGCACCCTTTTTCCTGTGCTACAATGGCTATTGATAATGGACTTCCAATCTTTTTCAAATTGTGACGTATTCCAGTCGGGAGTTATAATTAAAGTGAATTTATTGTTATTATAGCATGTAAACCAATGGCCTATTAAGTTTAACATTAATCCACTGAAACCACATTGGTTGTTTGAACTGCAGTTATGACCAAAATCTCTGGTAGCTATCCCAATGCACACACGATGGCACTCAGAGCGGTCTTCGCTAGGATACAAGTTGAATGAGGGCCACCCATGACCACCCGCTGAACGATTTAATTTCTCAAGTAATTTTCTCAAAGTGTCGTTAAGCTTCTCCCCCTGTATTGATTTTTCTCCCAAAATATCCTTCAAGATATCCCGAAAAGGATTGTTTTCCGGAAATTTTAGGTCGCTGGTTTGATCGTAAATTTCTTCGGAATTAAGGATGGTTAGAAGTTCGTGTAAATTAATTTCATTCATTTGGCTTATTTTAAGTTTATAAATTACATCTACCCCAAACTTAATGGGAATTCCATTAAAAATCAAATATTATCCTGTCATTTCGAAGCGGACTTAATAAGGAGTTAAAATCACGATTTTTGCATAACCGAATCCCCAGCCAGTGTTATCCAGTCCGAAGGCGAAATATTCCTTATTTTCATAAGCAGAATTCCAAGCGGAAACTACCCCCCCCAAAAAAACCAACCTTAGGTCACAGTACTAACCCAATATCGCTTCTTTAGGTCATCGTAATGACCTAATATCGCAACCTTTGGTCATTTGGGCGCCGATTATCGCTCTTTTTTACGGCTACAAAAGGCGTTTCGAAACGTCCAAAACCGCCGCCCCTCAATTAATCTGAAACGCCCAAGCCCCCCCGCCGCCCGCGGCAGGGATTGAGCAGGGTTGCCCGCAAGGCCGCAGCGCCAGGGCCCGCGCGGCGCGGAGGCGACTTTAGGAGCCCACGCAAGCCCGCTGGGCCCCAGCGCTGTGGACGCGGACTACCCAGCGAAAGCCCGCCCGCCGCCCAAACACCCATCACCCACAAACCCTCGGGTAAGATTTTGAAGGTTTTTGGAAAAGGATTAAAGATGTTGAAAATCAGCAACTTGAACCTTTCTCGCCCTTCCCTTACCCCCGCACTGCTCCCAAATGCCGCTGCGATTCTGTTCTTTTGTAATAACTTGTCCTTCTTTAACCTTTTAACCGCGGCCCTGCGTCGCCCAATTTGAACTGATTCTATGCCCATTGCTGAATTGACCTTGCCCCAAGCCCGACACCTGATTGCCGGAAAAACGCTGGAACTGAACGGAAAAACCCTTGAAGTGATTAGCCCCCTTGACGGACAGCTGCTTTCGTTGGTGCCCATGGGCGGAATGGCCGAGGTGGACCTGGCCGTGGCCGCCGCCAAAACCGCATTCATAAGCTGGTCGGCCAAAACCCTGAAAGAACGGGTGCAAATTTTCTTCCGATACCGGCAGCTGCTCGAAACCCACATGGAAGAACTGACCCGCCTGGTGCACATCGAAAACGGGAAAACCATGGACGAGGCCCGGGCCGAAATTGAAAAAAGCATGGAACTCTGCGAATTTGCCGTTTCTATGCCCCAAATTATTGTGAACGAAGTGCAGGAGGTGAGCCGGGGCGTGGAAGCACGCATCGAGAAAAAACCCCTGGGCGTGGTGGCCTGCATCAGCCCCTTTAATTTTCCGAACATGGTGCCCCATTGGACCGTGCCCAACGCCCTGGTGCTGGGAAATTGCGTGGTGTTAAAGCCCTCGGAAGTGGTGCCCCTAAGCGCCATGCGCATGGCTGAACTGCTCGCCGAAGCCGGCCTGCCCCAAGGCGTGTTCCAAGTGGTGCACGGCGGCAAAGAAGTGGTGGAAGCCCTGTGCGACCACCCCGGAATTCAGGCCGTGTCGTTTGTGGGCAGCACCGCCGTTGCTAAGCTGGTGTACATTCGTTCTACATCGAACCTGAAACGCTGCGTGGCCCTGGGCGGAGCAAAAAACCACCTGTTGGTGCTGCCCGATGCCCATTTGGAAATGACCGCCAGCAATGTGGTGGCTTCCATGAGCGGCTGCGCCGGGCAACGCTGCATGGCCGCATCGGTGATGGTGGCCGTTGACCAAGTGCAGCACATTATTGACCGCATGGTGGACGAAGCCAAAGCCATTGTGCCCGGGCAAAACCTGGGCTCGGTGATCAGCGCCGCCGCCAAAGAACGCATTGAACGCTACATTACCGAAGCCGAACAGGCCGGCGCGAAAATCTTGATCGATGGCCGCGGAGCCACCGTGCCCGGAAAAGAAGGCGGATTTTACGTGGGTCCCACCATTATTGATTATGTAACTCCCGATATGGCCGTGGCCAAAGAAGAAATATTTGGTCCGGTTATTTCCATTGTTCGCACCAAAACCCTGGACGAAGCCCTGGAGGTGGAAAACAGCTCGAACTATGGAAATGCCGCCGCCGTATTTACCCAAAGCGGGTCTTTGGCCAAGGTAGTGATGGAGCGCGCCAGCGCCGGCATGATTGGAGTGAACATTGGGGTGCCCGTGCCCCGCGAACCCTTCTCGTTTGGAGGTTGGAACGATTCAAAATTTGGAATGGGCGACATTACCGGAAAATCTTCGATTGAATTTTGGACCCAGAACAAAAAAACCTCGACCAAATGGAATCCGGAGGCCCGCACAAATTGGATGAGCTAATAGAACGAAACAGAATATGATGTCATCAACCGTACAAGACAGCCTAGATTACACGCTGTTTTCTTGGTCCAAGCAATCGGGCCTGAATCCCATTGAAATTGACCGCGCC
>Ga0247844_1009097_pt1 | contig 10510 bp, 8 predicted proteins | sample LaCtaG_FD_192421 | JGI IMG/M metagenome (GOLD analysis project Ga0247844, IMG submission 192421) | Freshwater microbial communities from meromictic Lake La Cruz, Castile-La Mancha, Spain - LaCruzMarch201714.5m_1 | ecosystem: Environmental > Aquatic > Freshwater > Lake | place: Spain: Castile-La...
AATCAATATGGCGAAATTCCGTCTACTCTAAATAGTAGTGTTACTTCTGTTAGCATTCAAAAGGACTTCAACCACCCAATGCGTTGGTATGATATGGCCTATAAAACGAACCTACTTTTTCCAATTAGTAACCAAAGCGCTAAACCCTATTTTCAAGAGTACTTTTTGCATTTTAGAGCATCTGTATTTGAACTTATTTTGGGTGCACGTAAGGAAATTATTGGCAATCAAGATAGTACGCTGTCGTCAGGAGGTTTACTCTTTTCAACCAATGCAAGACCTATTCCTAAGATTACCGCAGGAATAGAGCACTTTATTCCATTGCCTTATACCAAAGGATTTCTTGAAATAAGAGGGGCAGTGTCCCACGGCATATTTACTGATAATACATTTATGAAAAATGAATTATTACATCATAAATATGGGTATATTAGATTGGGTGGAAAACTTCCAATCCACATTCAATATGGTCTTGAGCACGCTGCACTTTGGGGTGGTGATATCCCTGGTTTAGGCCAACAATCAGTTACACTAACCGATTTCAAAGATGTTTTTATCGCAGATTCGGGTGGAAGTAATGCGCCAGAAGGTGAACAAATCAACACACTTGGAGATCATCGTATTTCTCAAAGTTTAAAGTTGGAAATTGAAAATAATGATTATAAAATTGATTCTTATTGGCAAAATTTATCTGAAGATGGACCAGTATTATTCATCACTAATACTGTAAATTTACCTGACGGACTTTGGGGTGTGGCTATTCACCGCAAAGAGAAATCATTTATAAGCGGTGTGCTGTATGAATACCTCAATACAACCGACCAATCTGGCAATGTTTTCATGAAAGATGGAATTGTTTTTGGTGGTGGAGACAATTATTTTAACAATTACATTTATCAATCTGGTTGGAACAATTATCTCCGAACAATTGGTACGCCTTTTATTACCTCGCCAATTTATAATCGCAACAAAGAAATTTTCACTTTAAATAATCGTGTGTCAGTTCATCATCTTGGTATAGAAGGTGAAATAATTGGATTTCGTTATAGAGGACTTGCTTCTATGAGCAAAAACTATGGTACTTATGGTACACCAGAATCTGATATGATGACAGCTACTAATTATCTTTTTGAGATTAAAAAACAAATTCCAAATTGGTTCAATACCGAATGGGGAATTAGTGTAGCTGCTGATAGGGGTGCAATGTATGGAAGCAATGTTGGCTTAATGTTATCAATAAAAAAAACAGGTTCACTTTTTAATTATTGAAATAGAAAAGGGAATTGCCGTATGTCTAATTAGTTAAGTAATTTGGAAAAACTAGTAATGAGTACTGAAAAAGAATTAACAAAAATTGATGTTGCTATAAATGTTTATGGTAAACCATGGCAAACACTGGTTGCTTTAAAGTCGATGCTAAAAGTTTCGTCGGATTATATTGACAAAATTTACTTGATTGAAGAGAATAAACAACCCTACAATGAGGACATTAGCTGGATTATTGATAAACTAAATTATGATAAGCTGGTATGTTTTAAACCCAAATACCATCTTGGAACAAAAAAAACAAGTCGTTTCAAATTTAAATGGAATGCTAATTATAGAAACTCAGTAAGATATCAACACGCCATTGAAAATACTGATAAGAAGTTTTTATTGATTATTCATAACGATGTATTATTTGAGACGGACATTATAAAGCCATTTCTTGAAAACATTAAAGATTCCTTTGCTATTGGTCAAATAGGTCAATGCTGGAATTGCCCACTTTTTTTCGAAAATATTTGTAATGGTGCACGATACAATGATGTAGATTTTACATACAATCAAGCCATTGAAGCAACTATAAAATATCCTAAATCAAGAACATTTAAGTTTAAACATACAATTAAAAAAAGCAATCCCAAATTGATGCCTGAATGCAGAATAAATGAATGGTGCTGCATGATCCAAATGAATTTTTATCGAGAAATGGTCATTCCTAAAGGAAATGTGTTGCCATTTGGAGGGTATTTTAAAGTTGATTTAGCAGATACCTGGTTTTGTGGTATGATTGAAAATGGCTATAAACCAAAGTATTATAATATTTACAAAAATATAAAACACGGTTATTTTACAAATTCGGAACAGATTTCAGAAGTGAATGGATATTGTTTAGGTTTAAGTACTCACAATGGTCATTCGGCATTGTCCAACGAAGAAAAATATCGTATTGAAGAGGAAGAGGCAAAACAAATTTTCCACAGTTTATATTCTGACTACTGATATATATTTTCAAACAGTTCTTTTATGGATCGGGTAATAAAATCACATAAACCAATAGCGTCAACATAAAAAAACGCAGATTTTAAGTTTGCGAACAGGGAAGTAAAAAATTGCTACTTATAGAATCTCACTTGCGTCCAAAATCGGCAGGAATTTCACCCCATACCGGTGTTTCCCACTTCAATATCGTGGTGGTATAGGTGTTAGATTTTAGCCAAGTCTCTGCCCTTGCTATCAATTCGAAAAGCTGGGCGTTGTTTTTGGATATTTCTAGCTGCGTACGGGCCTTCTTAGCGCGCACCCATGCCATTGCCGTTACGCTATCGGTATATAGCGGTAGCGGGCTTGCTTTTTGCTTTAAAAATGCCAAACCGTGCACAAGTGCCAAAAATTCTCCTATGTTATTTGTTCCGTTTTTAAAAGGGCCTTGTTTGAAAATCTCCTCGCCAGTTTTGGTATAAACACCACGGTACTCCATTAAGCCAGGATTGCCACTACAAGCAGCGTCCACAGATAGGCTCTCAAGATTTGGGGTCCCAAATTTAGTTAGTTCCTGGGGCGAAACTTGCTTGGGCTTTGCACTTTTACCAATATAATCCCAACATGGCGAAAGCATCGCCGTACGTGCTTCACCTTCCGTAGCAAAACCTTTGTATAACGCACCCTCAAAGCCATGAACTTGGCGTTTGCATTCTTCCCACGATTTGTAAATGCCTGGTTCTTTACCTTCCCAAACAACAAAAAATTTATTCTTTGCCATAAATTATATTTCAATATAATGGTATGTGAAACAAAATCAACCTATCAATCAATTATCCATCAATCAATTTTGGGAGAATGTTTCCATCTGTTGTGCGACCATAACCAATACTCAGGAGCTGACTCTATATTGGCTTCTAAAAGTCGCATATAACGCTCTGTAATCTCATTTTCTGGCGCTTGTTTTGGCGATTGCGCTAAAGAAATAAATTCACAATTATAATAGCCTCTTTTTATTCTGTTTACTTTAGCAAAATAGACAGGATAATCAAATTTTTTTGCCAACTGCTCAGTACCACTTACGGTTGCGGTATCATGATTCAAAAAGTTTGTCCAATAATGAATACTTTTGTAAGCTGGGGCTTGGTCAGATATCATACCAAACATGGCTGGTTTGTTTTCCGATTTTAGCTGTACTATCTTTCTAAGCAAGTCATTACGTTCTAACATTTCTCCTTTGAATGTTTTACGTAAATTATACATAAACGCATCAAATTTTTTGTTAGATAGTTTTTGATAAATACTATACAAAGGCTTATCAGCAGGAAAAAATGAAGACAAAGAGATTCCCCACTCCCAATTGCCGTAGTGGGCAGTCATTAAAAACACACTGTTGCCTTTTTTGTACTCCTCCAAAATAACGTCTATGTTGGAATAATGCATTCGTCTCATTAGCTCATTTTCAGACATGTGCATAACGGAAAGTGTCTCAAAAAATAAGTCGCAAAAGAAACGATAATATTGTTTCTCTATAGCTTCAATTTCTTTGACTGATTTAGAAGGGAACGCTTCGGTAAGATTTTTTCTTACAAGCTTTTTTCGGTATGGAAGTACATAATAGATTAGCAAATAAAAGATGTCCGAAAACAGATATAAAACTTTTAAAGGCAACAATGTAAACGTCCAAACAAAGACATAGAATAACTTAAACATAAAGGGGAAGTTATATAAAAAAGTATATTTCAAAAATTGAATTTAAATGAAAAACATCATGTATTGCCAAAACAAGGGAGCAACAATTTTTTAATCCGCAAAATATTTGTTACTTTTGCACTCCACATCCGCAATATAACTGGTTCTGTAGTTCAATGGATAGAACAAGTGTTTCCTAAACACTAGATCCGGGTTCGATTCCCGGCGGGACTACTATTAATACCTTTAATTATTAGTAAAATAAATGTCTATTCTCATTATTTTCGTAAGATTTTTTTCAAGAATAGATTTTACCCTCCTTGCTTGTTAACACAAAAATACTCAAAATTTCATACCCTCATTGTTATATGAGAAATGTTTAATCTGTTTTTTTCTTTTAGTCGTCAAAAATACCCAAAGATTCAGATCTTTAGCGATAATAATAAACGAAAAGTATTTGAAGGACAAAACTGAATTTGCGTGAATTGCAGTTTGGAGTTTAAATTAAACGAAATAGTGACCTATCATGAAACATTATTTGCACTAGGGAGGAGTACTTTAAATTGTTAAATGTTATACAGATACAACAGCAGAAGAAAGTCGGGAACAAGAATGGCGTCAAAGCGTTTATTAACTGATAATTGCCTTAATAGCTTTCGCCCCTATCATTACTCCGATTCGCAGTGAAGCTTATCTGTCAGTTCAGCTTCAATTTCTTCTACGCTTGGCAGACTGCCTTTAAAATTTTCGGGCAAGGAACGTGTGAGGTCATAGTCAGATATTCCGATTGGTTTATTAATATCTTTGAGTGAGTATTCAGCAAACAATTTGTCTTTCCCTTGACATAATATCAAGCCAATGGTCGGTTGATCGGTAGGATGTTTTAACTTGTCATCTATTGCCGAACAATAGAAATTCATTTTACCCGCATATTCGGGTATGAACTCCCCCTTTTTCAGCTCTACCACCACAAAGCATCGCATCTTTAGATGATAAAATAAGAGGTCAATATAAAAGTCTCTATCGCTCACTTCCAGTTTGTATTGTCGTCCCACAAAAGCAAAGCCAGCACCGAGTTCGATTAAGAATTTCTGTATATGTTTTACCAATTCCAACTCCAACTCGCGTTCGGAAAATGAAACCGCCAAGGTGGTAAAATCAAAAACGTAAGGATCTTTGAGTATTTGTTTCGCAAAAGCCGATTGGAGTGGAGGCAAGGTGTTGTCAAAATTAGTTACGGCGGTACCCTGTCTGTTGTGGAGCTTACTCTTAATCTTATCTATAAGTGCCTCTTTGCTCCAACCATTAATATTGATTTGTTGCATATACCAAAAGCGTATAGGTAAGTCTTTTACTTTTTGAATCAAAATAATATGATGTGACCAAGGTGTCAGTAAAAGTGTGTCTAATTGATTATCTGAAATTTCTATTTGCGAAACTGACGGTTTCATATTTGAGTTTGATGACTCTGATAATTTTGCAACTGAAGGCTGCAAAATTGAAATACTTGATTTAGGCATTAAATGCGAAACCGACAGTTTCGTATTTAGACCTAATCCAGCATACTCAAAATAGAATTGTATCATAAATTGAATATTTCGAACAGAAAAACCCTTCATCTCCGAAAATTCATTTTTCAAGTCAATCGCCAATCTAGGAATTACCCCTTTGCCCCAACCCTCCAATTCTTGACGTTGCTGAATCATTCGACCAATATCCCAATATGCAGACAACATTTCTGCATTTGCTGATAGACTGGCACGCAACTGTCCTTGCCGAACACGCATTTTGATATCAGTCAGAAGATGGTTGTAGTATTTAAGTTCTGTATTCATAAGACCTAATTTGTGGGTAGTTAAATATAGGTATAGGGTTAGATAATAATCGTGATGAAAGTAATGTTGATAATTAAAAGTAATGCAGGGATATGATATCAAATTTTTTCCTGTAATTGCTTAGTATAATTGTTATTCGATATTATAGATTTTGAAAGCATAGATAAGCATTAAAGGGAATTCGTTAAACTTTACACTTTTCAATAATATCTCAATAAATTTCATAACCCTATTTCAAAATCACCTAGATAGACCAAGTAAAACATTTATTCTAAGAAATTATTTGATTTCATCTCTATTAATAAATTGCCATAAACAATAAAAACGCCCCATGCTGGAGGCGTTTTTATTGTTTATAGTAATTTATTGTCAAAAAAATTGGTTGAACTCTTATTTTTTCAAAATACTCTTCAACTGCTCTCTCAAAGTATATCCAGTAGTTACAGCTCTATCATAAATATAAAGTCTATAATCTGTAATAACGTTTGCGGTTAACATTTTAATGTCATTTGCATTTAGTTCAAAAAATGCTGAATATACATAGTCGGTACCAGAGTTACTTACCTCAACTCTTAAATCAGCTTGAGGTTTATTAATTCTAAAACCATTTTCGAGCAAAATAACTACACCTTTTTTGTTTAAATTTACGTTGCTACCTATCTCGCTAATGCACATGTATGTGTGTGTATCTTTAAGCGTTTTAACCTTCATGAAGTTTATTTTGTCATACCCTACTGGAGTTGAATATGTTACTTCGCTTTTAAATTTATCGCGCGACTCTTTTATGTCTTTGTTGAAAAATCCATCTGGATAATCAATACCACCAACCACTACAAATTCAAACTCGTTTTCAAATCTTGGATCATAATCATAATAAATGATACCAGTTTCAGGATTATCCAATTTAAGTTTGAATTTTTTAGCTCCACCAGTTTTGTCGGTATAAGGATCGAAACTGACTAATTTAAATACTTTCCCAACCAAGGATTCGTACTTAGAATTAGCATCACTTTGGCTAGCGTCATATTTAAGTTTCAATGCTTCATCAATATAAAAATCTCTATAACCATATTTTTGAAGTGATTCTTCTTTTTCTCTAACTTTTAAATCCTTACCAATCAATAGCTCAATACTATTGCTCGGAAAGTTTTGTCCATAAGAAATTGTACTTAGAACAATTAAAGAAAATAAAATAAGTTTTCTCATATTTGTATTTTTAAAAATTTCAATGTAAAATGAATCATCTATTTATGTTTTGTCTGCCACTTTGCCGTTTTTGGATCCCAATCTGAAGATTAATTATCCACACAAAAACGCCTCCGTTGTTGAGGCGTCTAAGTATTTCTATTCGATAAGTATATTGGCTTTTTTATGACGCCGAAAAATTAGATTATTTTGTTGCCAAACATTTGATGTACTCCATTAATGCTTTTGGGGCAGCTGGTGTAGTATCAAACATGTACAAACGATAATCAGTAATCATGTTTGCAGTAAGGATTTTTATATCACTTTCTGTAAGATCAAAGAATGCAGTGTAGGTATATCCAGTAGAACATTTAACTGAATTTACTACAATTTTCACTTCTGGCTTTTCAATACGGAAACCATTTTCAAGAAGAATTGTGATTCCTTTCGTATTTAAAACCAAACGATCACCGTAAACTCTTAATGACATTTGTGTACGAGCAGTATTTCCTTTGATCAATTTGTTGTATTGGATGGCGCCGTATGGAGATGAGTATGAAAATTCTCCAGAAAATTTATCTCTAGATTGAATAATTGATTTACAAAAATAATCTTCAGGATAATCAATTCCGCCAACTACTTCAAATGCAAATATGTGCTCAAATCTTGGGTCATAGTCATAAAAAACCACGCCAGTCTCTGAGTTTTCAATTTTTAGTTTGAATTTTTCAGCACCAGTACCATCAGTGTAAGGTTCGTAGCTTACAAGTTTGAATACTTTGCCTACCAAAGTTTTATATTTTGTGTTTGCAACTGTTTCACAACAATCGTAATGTGTGTTTAAGCTATCGTTTGTATAGAAATCACTATATCCGAATTTCTGAAGTATTACATCTTTCTCAACTACTTTAAGCTCTTTACCAACAAGTAAATCTACGCTAGTGCCTGGAAAATTTTGTCCGTAAGTAAAATTGCTTAGAACAATCAAAGAAAATAAAATAACTTTTTTCATAATTGTTTTTTTGTTTTTATAATTTTTTGTCAAAAGTACTCAATTGTTTTAATATGAGCTCAAAATTAAGAAAAATATTTTTATCTAAATGAAAAAAATGATTTGACATCCGTCAAAATTCATAATTATTAACACGTAAAATATCAATATGAGATTAAATAGAACACATTATTTTGTTGATTTACAGAAATATATATATAATATAAAGGTTTGATTGAATAAAAATACAAATAAAGGATTTTTATTCAATTTTTTACACCAATGTGCTGAATTATTGTCAATAATGATACAAAAATGTGTGGTTGTAGTGTTCGGTATTGAAAATTGGGCTTAAAAAACAACCAAAATATGAACGCTAAAGCATGATATTCGGAAAAAACGAGAACAAATTTAACACAAAAAATTGATATTAGTATCATGTCGTATGAAATATATTAAAAATAAATGGATTGGATATTGTCAGTGTCAAAAAAATGTTCTATTTTTGCAGTCCGAAATAAAAACAAGAAACAATCAACATATAAATACGAAGAGCAATGAAAAGGACATTCCAACCTTCTGTAAGAAAAAGAAAAAACAAACACGGTTTCCGTGAAAGAATGGCTACTGCAAATGGCCGTAGAGTATTGGCAGCCCGTCGTGCTAAAGGTAGAGCTAAATTAACTGTAGCCGACGAAGGACGTCATAAAATCTAATGATTCCATAAATTAATACAAAAAGAGTAAAGACTTCATAGTGAGTTTTTGCTTTTTTTGTTTTATGGTTGTAGGTAAATGTAGAATATCTTAAGAGTGCTTATCACAAATCAATTTCACGCTATTTTACTTGCTGTAAATAAAAATCCTATTTCCTTATAAACGTTATTATGGATATAAAAAAATTGTGGAATGAGACTTTAGGTGGGTTTATTCTGAAAAACATATTAATTGCAATAGTAATTATTATTGCCTTGGCTTGGTCAGCGTTGATTTATATTGATTATTATACTCATCACAACGAATCTGTAACAATACCCGATTTAAGGGGCTCGTATGTTGAAGAGGCCGAAATACAGCTTTCAAAACAAGGCCTGTTTCCTCAGGTAATTGATTCGGTGTATGTGCCAGGACGGAAATTAGGAACGATTATAGATCAGATTCCAGCGCCAAATTCTACTGTAAAAATGAATAGGCCGATATACTTAATTATCAACTCTAGGCAAATAAGACAGGTTGCATTGCCCGACTTGAGTGATATTTCATACCGCCAAGCAGATGCAATGGTTCAATCTTTGGGATTTACTGTTTCGAGTGTGGAATACGCTCCATCTGATTATAAAGATTTGGTAATAGCTGTGAAACTTCGCGGAAGAACGATACTTGCTGGCACCAAAATCCCCGAAGGAAGTACATTGGTGCTTGTAATTGGTAATGGACAAGGAAATGTAATGACTCAAGTGCCATTTTTAAAGGGGATGAACCTTGAAGATGCAACCCAAGAGGCAGTTACTGCATCCTTTTCGGTAGGTGCTGTAAACTATGATGTGCCGCCCAAAGGCAATGAGGGTGATTATATTATATATCGTCAAGTTCCTTCGGCGGGTGCAAGTGCGCCTGCAGGAAGCAGAATAGAACTGTTTTTATCCAAAGATAAGGAGCGGATGAATGAAACTTTTGATGAAGATAAAAACGAAACCGAAAAAGAGGAACAATTTTTCTAAACCTACTATTGGTATACTTTAAATCGGAATGTAACAGCTTATAAAGCAATAACAAAAAAGAGAATTAACTTAACATAATAGCTAAAGTTAATTCTCTTTTTTCTTGAATAAAGAAATAATCAAATAATTGAATAAAGTGACAGAGAATTACTTAGAGGATTCGTCTTTTGATGAAGCAGATGATTTTGTCAGTACCGATGGCGAACAAGAGATGTTTGAACATCATAAATTTGTTGTAGACAAAGGTCAAGCCACTATTCGGATTGATAAGTATTTGGTGAATTGCATGTCCAATACTTCTCGTAATAGAATTCAAGATGCTGCTGATGCTGGAAATATTTTGGCGAATGGAAAATCGGTAAAATCTAATTATAAAGCGAAACCTGGTGATGTAATTACCTTTGTATTGGCCTATCCACCATCGGAATTTCAAATCATTCCGCAAGACATTCCGCTGGATATCGTTTTTGAAGATGTGGATATTTTACTTGTAAATAAGCAGCCCAATTTGGTAGTTCATCCAGGATTTGGAAATTTTGATGGTACGCTGCTCAATGCAGTAGCATATCACATGAAAGACAATAAAGATTTTGATGCCAATGATTCTCGAATAGGTTTGGTGCATCGCATTGACAAAGATACTTCTGGATTGCTGTTGGTAGCTAAAACCGAAAATGCCAAAACAAACTTGGGAAAACAATTCTTCGACAAAACAACCCAACGGCGTTATCACACTTTGGTGTGGGGCAATGTAAAAGAGGATGAGGGCACAATTATTGGTGCATTGGCGCGTGACCCCAAAGATAGAATGTTATTTACAGTATTTCCCGATGGCGAAAACCC
>Ga0247844_1009099_pt1 | contig 10507 bp, 11 predicted proteins | sample LaCtaG_FD_192421 | JGI IMG/M metagenome (GOLD analysis project Ga0247844, IMG submission 192421) | Freshwater microbial communities from meromictic Lake La Cruz, Castile-La Mancha, Spain - LaCruzMarch201714.5m_1 | ecosystem: Environmental > Aquatic > Freshwater > Lake | place: Spain: Castile-La...
TTGATATCATGGTTACTCAATTGTGCCGCGGTATCGCTTGGTTGAATTTGAGCCGGTAATGACTTTGCACTTCGTTTTCCAATTCGGTCTATTTTCATGGTGCTGACACTGCCATGTTTATTGGTATAGGTGCGTTCCTGCGGCTTCTCACTATCAACGGTGGATAGTGACTTTTTGAGCTTGGCGACAAAGGTCGACGTTACATGGCATGTGCTGGCAATCTTTTTATCACTCCATTTAGACCACTCTGGATCTTTTAATATCTTTGTGACTGCTCGATGCTTATCAGCATTTGTCATATTTAGACCATGTGTGCCATTTGCACCAACGGAGTACAAAATGGCATCTCTTTTTGTACCTTGATGTATGTCACAGGTAATTTCTTCCTCAAATGCCATTCGATGTGCTTCGTACCGATGCCAGCCATCAGCAAGATAGTATTTACTGCCATCATAGAAAAGGACTACTGGCGGAAAGCGCACACCACTCAACAAGATTAAATCCTGAAAATATTGAAGAACTTGCTTGTTTGCCCCTAAACGCGGCTGCGTATCAGAATCTAAGGTAATGTCACTGAGCGGCAGCTTTTTAGTTTCGTAGCTCATATACCTACCTCCACTTGCGCCGCTTCTTTTCCAACTGAATGTATACGACTAGGCGTATTTGCCGCCCTTAGAAGGCTTCTTTTGATGGGGTATGCCATATCCACTACCTCTAGGAATACCGTACTAGCAATTTGGTACATTTCCTCGCTATAACCCATCGAAATTAATTCCTTGCCGCCAGGCTTAGCCACTTCAAGCAAGAAGAAACAGCAGGGATCATCTCGGTGCATGACTCGCATAGAGCGCTGTGAATCCAATGGACACAAAGTAGCGCTGCAAGATTCAAACTTAGAACAGAGTTCGGGTTGATTTAGGGTAATGGATTTTTCATTAGGCATTTTTAGCTTCCGTAGGTTAGTAAGACAAATTTGCTGCTTATACATTGCGGTATCCCAGCTGATCCGGTTTTACTGGCGCCACAGCGTAGACCATCGAGCCTGCCATCTGGTGCGCTGCATCGGCAGCATCTAGTAACGTATCTTGAGACAGGTGTGCATAACGCTGCGTCGTTTTAATCTGCGTATGGCCAAGGATGCGCTGCACTTCATACAAAGACCGTCCTGCATTAACCAGGAAAGATGCAAAGCTGTGACGCAGATCATGGACACGGACATCTGCCAGCCCTGCTGCGATCCGAGCAGCATTCCATGAATTAAAAATCGAGATGTACGGCTTACCGGTTTTGGGATTGGGGAAGACCCACGGATTACCGTCTATATGCGGCACATTGACAAGCAGATGAATTACGCCGCTGGACAAAGGAACATAGCGAGGACGTCCTGCTTTGGTAATCGGAATGCGCCACTGACGGCGATCTAAGTCAAAGTCTTCCCAGCGTGCATTTATCACCTCCATCTTTCTGGCACCGGTCAATATGAGCATTGGTACTATGTATTGCAGTAAGGCGTTGTCACTATCCTTTAGAACGCCGTAAAGCCGCTCAGTTTCTTCTTTGCTGAGGTAGCGCTCTTTCTTGCCCTCTTGATCATTGAGGAGTGGTACATCTTTAGTGGGATTAGTTTTAACCCCCGGGATCTCCCAGCGAATGGCCAGATTAAAGGCGTAGCGCAGCAGAATCAAACTGCGGTTGCAAGTGCCGGGCTTATACCCCTTGGCATGCAAGCCATGGTGAAAATCGATGATGTCTTTACGGGTGATTTCATCCAGGTACTTTTTACCCAGAACCGGTAAGATTTGGTTTCGTAGATAGCTATCATCCGAGTTCGCCGCTTTTTTATAGCTATATACAAAAGGCATGTAACGCTCGGCAATGAACTGCTCGAATGTGGGGACTGATTGCTTAATGCGTTTTTCAGCGATTGGGTCTTCTCCCATGGCAATTCTAGAGCGTGCCAAATTGGCCATTTGCCGTGCTTGGCTTAATGTTATGTCTGATGCTGCCGCTAACTTCATTTGGTGCGATCGACCACGCTCATCGGTGTAGCGAAAGTAGAAGGTTTGCCCACCAGATTGCCGCACCTCCAGCATCAAACCTTTACAAATTGCATCAAATACGTCCCATTTAGCCTTCCCTTTGGGGCATACTAAGTCTTTAATGATTTCGGCACTAAGGTGTAATTTGGACATAAAAACTTTTTGGTATTAAATGTTATTTAAAAATTACATTATTTATCTAGATATTTACATTATGAATCAATTTTACTTGATGTCAAGACTTGTATGCACATTAAACAAGCACTAAAAGTAGCGGTTCTGGTTCGGGCCTTACGAAATGCTTTTAACCTGAGCCAGGACAACTTGGCTGATCGGACTCGGTGTTCTCGCCCCACTATTAACCGCATGGAAACCTTGGGCGAGGCCTCCCCTCGGACAGATACCGTGGATGATGTGTTGCGTTACTTTTCAGAGCAGGGTGTTGAAGTGCAGGTATCAGACGAAGAAGTCTTGATTCGCTTTACAAAAACAGCCCTCCTGAATGCCGAGCTTGGTATTGCCCAGACGCCACAGCCTAAAAAGCGCTCCTATTATTAAGTATGGCCATTGCATTTACTAGTCCAATGGACTATAGTAACGATATGGAGTTCGAATGGGACGAAGCCAAAAGTAATGCTTGTTTTGTAAAGCGTGGCTTTGATTTTGCTCATGCAGCTAAAGCGTTTTTTGACACCCATAGGCTAATAGAGGCTGATGAACGCCAAAGCTATGGGGAAGATCGGTACCAAATGATCGGAATGATTGAGGGTAGGGTCTTTGTTATTGTTTTTACGCCAAGGCAAGATGTAATCCGAATAATCTCAGCACGCAAAGCCAATCATCGAGAGGTAAAGCACTATGAAAACAGTCAAAATGAAAATAAGTCTAAGTGACTTAAATCGACCAGGCATCGGCCGGATTGACACGGCCAAGGTAGATGCAACAACGGAAGAGGTTATTGCAGGGCAGATGGCCGAAGATGAACATGAGGCCATGCTCGATGCTGCTAAATTTGCACGCCGAGTACGTAAACGCTTGGGTCTGAGCCAGGCTGAGCTTTCAGAGCGCATAGACGTGTCGATCGAAACCATCCGCAACTGGGAGCAGGGGAGGCGTTACCCAACTGGCGCTGCAAAGACGCTACTCAAGATTCTGGACCGAGCGCCAGAAGCATCGCTAGCAGCTCTGCACTAATTCTTGAAATACACCCGATAGTCCCGGCCATATAGCCGTGATTTTTGTTTATGGGTGGCGAGTAGGTGGGTTAGAAAGTAACCAATCTGTAAGTAATTGATTTTGTTACTAATTCAATAAAAGTATTAAATCAACCAAAAGATTACTCATGACCAGCTTGTAGGTGCTGGCTAGGTGCAAGAGAGAATTAACCTTTTTAGCAGTAAATATACTTTATGAATCAAATACATATCATATTGAATCATTAGTCCACTCACTACTGGTGTCGACACAATTAACGGTACCGCTGGCAATGACACTATAAGCGGCACATTAATTGGTACAGCTGCTGCTGCAGGTACAACATTGAACATTTTTGACGTAATTAATTTAGGCGCTGGCACATCAGACGCACTAAATTTGATCACTAGCGCTGCAACTGCATTGTCTGCTGGTAATACTCCAACTTTAAATGGCATTGAAATCATTAACCTCAATTCGTTGAGTGGTAACTCTTCTTTGGTTTCTACAGTAGCCCCTCAATTAACGTCTTTAAATCTAGCATCCTACGCAGCCGCCTCCGCAATGACGGTTACTGTAGCAAGTGCAGCAATGAATACATACGGTATTTCTAATAGCACATTCGACGTAAGTGACTTGACCGTAACTTATGCAGCAGGTGCTACTGCTGGTGCAGAGTCTGTAACTTTGAATTTGAATGCAGTTGATGCAACCGCTGATGCTGATGTGGCAGATGATGCTCTCATTACATTTAACGGCGATGTTGCTGGAACTACTAATGGTATCGAGACTTTTGTAGTAAATGCAACCGGTACAAATAATCTAGAGTCATTGATTTCAAATGAAGTAGCGGCTGGCAATACAGCCTTATCAGCAGTTACTGTAAATGGTTCTGGTAGTCTGAGAGTTGATACAGCGCTTGTATTTGATGCTACTAACATTGGAACAATCAATGCATCAGGAAACTCGGGTGGCGTTAACTTAGGTGTTGGAACCATTAACCTGACTTACACTGGTGGTACAGGTAACGATGTGCTACGTTTCACTACTGCAGGTGACTTGAATTCAAATGACGTAATCAATATGGGTACCGGTACTGACACCATTGTCCTTGCTGATACATCAATTTCCTCTACAACTACTGCTCTTAACACTGCAATTGTGGCGACCGGTGCAGAAATCATTGGCTTCAGTGCTGCTGCTACTTCCGTTGACATGTCTGCGGTTGCTGCTACCCAAGTAGCAAGCTATCAAACTGGTAACGGAAACTTGACTTTCACAAAGCTATTAGCCGCTGACACAGTTATCATCACTCAAGGCGTAAGCGCTGATGCTGACGTTATTGTTACCGGCCAGTTAGGCTTCACAACAGCGAACGTAACACTTCAAGGTTCAGCAACAGCTGGTGTCAGCATGGATGATTTAACTGCAACAGATCTAGCAACAGTTCAAATTAATTCTGCCGGCGGTAGCGCAGCTGTTAATACTTTAAATAACCTTGTTTTATCCACAAATGCTGTAGTAACTGTGACAGGAACACAAGGTCTTACGGTAACGAATGCATTGGCTAACGCGGCAGTTGTTATTAATGGTACCGCAATGACCGGTGTATTAACAGTTACTGCTGGAACAACGGCCTCTAGTTTAGTAGGCGGCTCAGGTCGTGACGTATTAACAGGTGGCACTGGTGCCGATACTATTGTTGGTGGCGCAGGAAACGACACGATTAATTCGGGTGTTGACGTTGCTAACGCCAATACTGTTATTGGTGGCTTAGGCGCGGATACCATTAATTTGCAAAACGACACAACAGCTGCAGCAACTTATGGAGTTAGTGCAACATCGCTTGAGTCTTATGCGACAACCGGACAGTTTGACACAGTTAATAATGCAGCAATTGCAGACACTGATTCAAGTGTCATTACCTTAACTACTGGCCTTTTAAATGCCACAGTAACTGGTGCTGCATCTGTAAATATCGGTGTAACAACTGTAACAGCGGGATCATTCCTTGCGGTAGGATCAACAAATGGTACCTTGACCGCAACAAGCCAAAACTTCCAGATCTACCAAGACTCAGACAGCGACGGTATCATTGAGGCTTCAGATTTGCGTGTTGACTTTAATAAAACCGGTAACGATACTCTTGCAATTACGGTTGTGGGTAGTAAGATTGTCGTAACAGTTGGTGGTGTGCTTTAATCTCACTAATCATCAAAAACAGAATCAGTATTCTCTGTGATCAAACCCCGCTTCGGCGGGGTTTTTTTTCGGTTCTGTTTATGCAAACTAATCCATGAACATCCTCTTTATCCATCAGAACTTTCCAGGGCAGTTCAAGTTCTTAGCCCCAGCTCTCGTGGATAAGGGACATGTTGTAAGTGCTTTGTGTATTACTCCGGAAAAGAGTTTTATTGCAGCCGGTATTGATGTTCACCAATACCAAACGGATCGAGGTACAACACCCAATATTCATCCCTGGGTGATGGATTTAGAAACGAAAGTTATTCGAGCAGAAGCCTGCTTTAAAGCAGCTAAGAAGCTTAAAGAGTCGGGCTATAGGCCAGATCTGATCATTGCCCATATTGGCTGGGGTGAATCCTTGTTTATTAAAGAAGTCTGGCCTGATGCTAAGTTAGCTATTTACGGTGAGTTTTACTATCACGCTAGCGGCGCGGATGTAGGCTTTGATCCTGAGTTTCCTGCACTTGAATCAGCGGGATGTGCTATGCGAGCGAAAAACCTCAATAATATTGCCCATTTTGATATTGCCGATGCGGGTATTTCACCTACCGAATGGCAAAAGAGTGCCTTTCCAGAGCCCTTTAGGTCGAAGATCACGGTAGTTCACGACGGAATAGATACGGATAGGTTAGTACCTAATCCGAATGCCAGTTTGAGTCTCACAGTAGGCAAGAACAAGCCTTTAGTCCTGACCAGGAAGGATGAGATCCTCACTTTTGTTAATCGCAATTTAGAGCCGTATCGGGGTTATCACAGCTTTATGCGCGCTTTGCCAGCCATCCTCAAAGATAGGCCCAATCTCAAGGTATTAATCGTCGGTGGGGATAAGGTGAGCTATGGCGCAGCGCCTGATCCCAATATCTACGGTAAGCACAGCTGGAAGGAGATCTTTGCTAATGAAGTGAGGCCGCAGCTGACTGAGGCGCAGTGGAGCCAGCTAATTTTTGTGGGGAATATCCCCTATGAATATTTTGCACGTTTACTCCAAATATCAACGGTACACGTCTATCTAACCTACCCATTTATCCTCTCCTGGAGTTTATTAGAAGCGATGAGTATAGGCTGCGCCATTGTGGGCAGTGATACTGCACCCGTACAAGAGGTCATAAAACATAATCAGAATGGTCTCTTAGTGGATTTTTTTAAGCCAGAAGAGTTAGCCAGTGCAGTAACCACCTTACTAGATGATCCGGGAGTACGAGAAAGGCTTGGTCAAGCTGCCAGAAAGACTGCAGTAGAAAAATACGACCTCAAAAGAGTTTGCCTGCCAAAGGTGTTGGGGTTTGTAGAGAGGCTTAAATAATATAATTTAAACCAGCCATCCTCTTAAAAGAGAAGCCCACAGTTCACCGTGGGTTGCAGTACAAGTAATACAGTTAAACCCCGTCCACAAGGCGGGGTTTTTCTTTGGGGAGGGTCACTTTTTCTTATATCGACCACCCCTTTTTTAGGTACCGAGGGTAGGCGCCTATGAGTATCTGTGAAAGACTAAGTTCAGTATTTTTTTGTAATATTTTGGCTAGTAACGGCCTATGGAGTTCTGATCGCTGTAGAAATGCCGTAGTTTTTTTGCGTAATTTTGGGGTAAATTGAGGTTAAACATCAAAACAAACCCAATCTCTCACACTCAGCCTCAGTGGTTTCAATGGACAGAAATGCATCATCATTGGATGGATTGAGCTCAGTGCCAAGCAGTTGGGCCTGCTTGACCCAGTCAAAAACTCTGCGATTGAGCTTCTCCCGGTAGGCAGCTGGGATGTTAATTTCCATTAAAGTGCGGCGTAATCGTTCGATACCAGGACTTCTATTAATTATTAAGGCCTGCTGATTCGTTCGTCATAAACCGTTTTACTAAGTTCTCTAAACAAGCTAATGGCGTTATCTGTAGGGATTAGATATTGAATTCGTCTATCTTCTTCTGACACTTTTCTGGTAATAAATTCTTTTCGAACTAACTTGGTAATATAAGACTGAATAGTTGGGCCAGAACCCAAATCAGCATTACTCAGCAGGTCTGAAACTCTTAATGATTTATTGGTAAGGTGGGCCAAGGTTATAAGACGAAGAATGTAGCTCTCTTTATGCTGAATACGCTTGCTCTGATAAATCTCTTCTTCTTTAAGCGAGTAAATCAGATATTGAATGATTGAATCCATAATTCATTCTACTCTTACAAGCCTTGAAACAGACAAAGAAAAACCCCGCCTTTTGGACGGGGTTTAACTGTATTACTTGTACTGCAACCCACGGTGAACTGTGGGTTTCTCTTTTGAGGGAGAATTAAGCGATAAACGTAAAGTTACCAGCAGCCATTGCAGCGACGTTAGCGGTAGTAACACCGGTAAGCGTTACTAGGTTCGAGTAGGTCAAATCCGCAGCAACTAACGCAGCAGTAGCGCCTGCAGCCTGCGAATCATTTACCAAACCAACATACGCATTGGTACCATCTGACCAAACAATTACAAGATCACTATTGGCAGTAAATGCGGTTGCTGTAGTTAGCTTTGTACCAGCAGTAGTTCCAATTGCCGTTAACAGGGCAGCTGAGTTTGCTAATACAGTGTCGTATACAACAACGTTGGTTGTTGCTCCAAGTGTTGTAGCTGCAGTACCAACGTGTTCAACAACTGCAGCACCAGCAGCTACAGCACCGTTGTTTCCGTTTGAGATCAACAAGTTTGCTTGACCATTGGTAATCGAAATACCAACAATATCGTTTGCAACTGCAAATCCTGTTGCTGTATCGGCTACAGCTGTTGAGGCTGCACCAATTGCTAGACCTTGCAATGAACCAGCACCCATGTTTACTGTATCAGCTGCCGCAACAACTTCAGTCAACACGATTGAGTCAGCTAACAGACCGCCAGTGATGTTATCTGAACCTTCGCCGCCTGTAAGAGCATCTGCATTAGAACCACCAACCAAGATGTCGTTACCAGCTTTACCGTCTGCTACAACAATACCTGTAAAACCAAGGCTGTTCAGGTTATCTACACCCACGTTACCTGTGAAGATAACTTGGTCAGTAGTATCTTGGGCATTCGTATTGGTAATTGTATTGCCGTTAATAGCGCCAGTAATTACTAAAGCACCATTAATAGTAGCTGCACCGATTGTCAATGTTGAAGCATTAGTACCAGTTGCACCAGCCAAGTTAATACTTGTCAATGCACCCGTACCTAGAACACCAGCTGCAGTAACAGTGCCTAATGTAACGTTACCAGCAGTAGTAACTGTCAAGCTGGACAAATCACGGTCAGTGATACCAGTAAATGCTGTCGCACCAGTTGTGCCAATGTCAGTTGCATTAATGGTCAATGTCTCAATACCGTTTAATGTAGTTACTGTTCCAGCGCCGGAGGCAGTATATCCAATGCCGGCAGTTAACAACATACCTTGATTAGAGAAGTTGATAGCAGCAGTGTCAGCAGAACCTGTCCAAGAGCTAGTAACGGTTAGCGTATTAAATGCTTGAGCAGTTCCAGATAATGCTGTTGAGCCTGCACCGATGAAGTTAATCGCTGTTGCATTACCAACGTTATTCAAGGTTTGTGCTCCAGTTTCACCACCATCACCATCCATACGGATTGTTGCAAATGATGGCGTACCTGTGAAGAATGTAGAACCTGTAGTACCACCAGTACCTAAACGCAATGTTTCCACGCCAGTCACAGTAACGTTTGCAGCAGTGCTGTTTGGAGCAATACGTAATGTATCAGCACCTGTACCACCAGTGATAGTTGTACCTGTTGCCAATGCAGCATCTAAACGTAATGTGTTTGTGCCTGTAGATCCTGATAAGTCATAAGTAGCAACTTGTGTCAATGCTGATGCAGTAATTGTATTTGCACCGCTACCAGTCACGGTTAACTTGACGTTATCTGTGAGTGCTGTTGTGGAACCAGTGATAGAGAACACGTTTGTGCCTGAAGTGGCTACAGAGATTTTTTCGATTCCTGTCGTTGCGGAAACTAATGTTGCATTATTAGTAGTTTGGCCAGCAGCTACTGTTCCGGTTACGCTACCAGCACCTGCTACAGAGTACTTGATTGTATCTTCAGTACCTGCAATATTGGATGCACGGATTGTTGTATTAATACCAGCAGCAGATGTGTCACCAGCAACGCCATAAACCGTTGCCAATTCACCATTAGTTACTGACAATGTATTACCTAATGCGCCACCAGCATTATTAATTGCTGTTACGCCATTAAACAATGCCGCTTGGATAGTAGCTGCAGACAACATAGTACCGTTAAACACTGTGTTGTTGATATCTGCAGCAACGTTACCGTTACCAGTAAATGTAATGTTTACAGCTTTTGCAGAAGACACTGTATCGCCAGAGTTGAAAGTTTGACCGCCAGCAGGGCCGGCATTGTTATCAACACCAGTATAAGTAGCAGAAGCGCTACCTACATTGTCGATATTAGTAGTGAGTGGACGAAAGGATGATAACTATAAGTGATTGATTGTTAAAACATTATTATTGTTTTTTGCTGATAATTTTAGAGTTGCCAGAAAACTACCAGCAATTGAATTCCATTTTTTATCAAAGATGGATCAATTAGTTGAAATATTGCCTCAGCAGAATGCGCTCTACGACATTGATGAATTTGCGCTGCCAGTAAATTACCAGCAATATTATTCAAATAAATCTGCGTGTGATCCAGCTCGAACAAATACAACCGTTTCGTGCTTACCGCTCTGCTCTATTCTGTATATCAAAAGGAAGTCACCACCGACATGACATTCCCTGTGATCTTCCCATTCACCCTTTAATGCATGATCCAACCACTCAGCACCAAGTAACTGATCATTGGCGATCAGTAAAAGCATGGCCTCTTTTAGGTTATTGAGGTTATACCTTCCAGATGCAGCTAAGCTAGTCCAGTCTTTTACAAATTGCTTAGTGGCATTCCCCCGATTCGGTAGACAGTTAATATTGTCAACAATGAATCAAGGGAGTAGTGATGAAGCGAACCAAATACACCGCTGAGTTCAAATTAGAGGCGGTTAAGCAGATAGTA